>Ga0137418_10005786_pt1 | contig 11355 bp, 13 predicted proteins | sample CZODoug3_1_2_16f_FD_122242 | JGI IMG/M metagenome (GOLD analysis project Ga0137418, IMG submission 122242) | Vadose zone soil fungal communities from Angelo Coast Range Reserve, California, USA - CZODoug3_1_2_16fungal (Hybrid Assembly) | ecosystem: Environmental > Terrestrial > Soil > Vadose... | reverse complement strand
GAGCGCCGCGAGCACGGCGGCGGCACCGGCGAGCGCGGCGACCATGTCGGCCATCGGGAACGACGGCAACGTCGGGGGCCGGTCGGCGGGACCCGTCGCCGCGGCGAAGCCGCTCAGCGCCTCGACCATCGTCCCGAAGCCCGGGCGATCGCGGTAAGGGCCGTCCTGCCCCCAGCCCGAGACGCGTGCGAACACGAGGCGCGGATTGTCGGCGGAGAGAACGTCCCAGCCGAGGCCCCACTTCTCGAAGGTGCCCGGAACGAAGTTCTCGATGAGGACGTCGGCCTCCCGCACGAGCCGCCTCATCAGGGCTTGGCCGCGCGGGTGGGCGAGGTTGAGGGTGACGGAGCGCTTGCCGCGCGCGTAGACCTTCCACCACAGCTCCCCGCGCTCGCGGAGCCAGGTCCTGAGGGGATCGCCGCCGCGCGGGTTCTCGACCTTGACGACGTCGGCGCCGTGGTCGGCGAGGACCGTCGCGAGCACACCGCCCGCGATGAGGCGCGAGCAGTCGATGATACGGAGCCCGGCCAGCGCGCCGCTCATCGCGCGGCCTTCTTGAGGTGCTGGGCGAGAGCCTCCATGACCCGGGCGAGCGCCTCCTTCTCGGTGCGGCCGGTCGCCGTCACCCTGTACGCGACGGCCGTCGCCACCCATTCCCGCGCCTCGTTCTGGTGGACCTCGACCTCGAACTTCACAGGACGGAAGCTTACCCCAGAACGTGCCCCGGGGGAGTCCTCTCGGGCGCGGCGTGAGCTAGTGGCTCCTGGGAAGGACCGGGTGGCCCGCGGCCTCGTCGGCGATCGTGTGGTCGTTCTCGGCGGGCACCGCGCCGCTCACGCCGACGGCGCCCACGATCTGACCGCCATCGATCAGCGGTACCGCGCCGCGGCCGAACACGAACCGGTAGTCGCCGAGCGTCGCCACGTTGTCGGCGAAGAGCTGACGCCCCTTGCTGAAGCGTTCCTCGAGGTCCTGCGTCGTGGCGCGGAACGCCGCCGCCGCATTGGCCTTCGCGCGAGCGATCTCGGGCGTCGGCCAGAGCGCGCCGTCCATGCGCTCGCAGGCGACGAGGTGCCCCGCCTCGTCGACCACCGCGATCGCCACCTTGAAGCCGAGCCCCTGCGCCTTGACGAAGCCGCGCGCGATGCAGTCGCGGGCCTTCTCCAGCGTGAGCGCCATAGTCATCTCCTCACGGGATCTCCACCCAGACCTCGCCGGCCTCCACGCGAACCGCGTAGCGCGTGACGCGGTGGCCCCGCCCCGGCACGACGCACTCGCCCGTCCGGACGTCGTACATCCAGCCGTGCCACGGACAGGCCAGCCGGACGCCGGAGAGCTTGCCCTCGGAGAGCGGGCCGCCCTTGTGGGCGCACGCGTCCTGGCACGCGAAGACGTCGTCCTTCACGCGCGCCAAGACGAGGCGGAGGCCGTGCGCCTCGACGAGCGTCGGCCGGCTCGCCGGGAGGTCGTCCAGGCGGGCCACCCTCAGGGCCGGCATCCTACCCCTCGTCTTTGAGCACGTACGCCCGGTGGAGACCGGTCATGTACTGCCAGCGCATCTCGGTCGCCTGGCGGACCGCCTCGATCGCCTCCGCCCGTCTTTCGGGCGTGCTGCAGTGACGCTCGACGATCTGGTAGCCGCGCTCGCCATGGACCTCGTCGGCCTCGATGTGGATCGCGAAGAACTCCACCTCATGGTCGCTGAAGCCGTAGTGCGTCTTGAGCGGCGGCAGATTGCGCTTGTAGATGCCGGGCACCTGCGACTCGAGTCCGACCAGCAGCCCGGCGGCCGCGACGTGGAAGGCCTGCCGCGACATCTCGAAGCACCAGGCGGTGAGCCCACGCGTCGCCGGAAGCTGGCGCGTGGCCTCGACCTCCCGGCGGCTCACCCCGCAGGCCTCGGCGAAGCGGATCAGGAGATCCACGTGCTTCGTCCCCGCCTCCTCCTCGACGATGTTCTCGAGCAGGAAGTCGCGCGCGTCCGGGTCAGGGCACTCGCCGTACACCGTCGCGCACCAGCGCGGGAACTTCGACACGTACTGGTAGTGCTGCGCGGCCCACGCGCCGAGCTGGGCGCGCGTCAGCTCGCCCCTGACCCATCGTTCCGTGAACGGGTTCAGGCGGCTGTGCCGCGCATTGACGGCGTCCTCGAGCTCGCGTCGGAACGGGCTCATCTCGGTCATGGGCTCCTCCCTTCGACCTCACTCGACCAGCCGGAAGATCGCGTCGCGGACGCGCCGGATGTGCAGCGCCATCAGCCGCTCGGCGCGCTTCGAGTCGCCCCGCTTGAGCGCGTCGAGGATCGCGAGGTGCTCGCTGACGAGCGCCCGGACGCGCCGGGGGGCGACGATGGACATGGTCCAGACCGGGCGCACCTGCTCGCGCATCTGCTCGAGGACCTGGGCGAGTGCCGAGTTCTCGGCGCGCTTGACGAGGTGGCGGTGGAGCTCCTCGCCCAGTGGCCGTACCTCGGTGTAGGTCGCCCGGGGCCCGCGCGCCCTGAGCTCGCGGAAGCGCGTCTCGAAGCCCTCGAGCTCCTCCCGGTCGAGCCGCGGCGCCGCGAGGCGGACCGCGAGCACCTCGAGCGCCTCGCGGACCTCGTAGAGGTCGCGGATCTCGTCGTGGGAGAGCGTGCGGACGAAGGCACCCTTCTTCGGCACCACGCGCACGAGGTGATCGCGCTCGAGCTTGGCGAGCGCCTCGCGCACGGGGGTGCGGCTCACGCGGAAGCGGCGGGCGAGCTCGCCCTCGGTGAGGGGCTCGCCCGGGTCGAACTCGCGGTCGAGGATGGCCTGGCGCAGCGCGGTGTAGACCGTGTCGGCGAGGTACGCGTGGGGGCGGAGCCGCCGGGTCATCGGGGTGTTCTCGTCCTCCGGTACACGTCATTACATACGACTTGTATACATGTCAAGGGCCGGGGAGGCCCGTCGATTCGCCGTTGATCCCGCGCGCTTCGCGGGTATCATCGTGCCACCCTCGCGGGGAGAATGGAGGATGGAGAACCGCCCGAGCGGTATGCGCACGACGCTTCCGACGCGCGACGCCAGCCTGCCGGCGGCCTACTCCCAGGCGCTCGAGGCGCAGGCACTCGGACCCCTGTGGACGGCGCTGCACGTTCTGCTGCCGACGGAGCGCGTGACCCACGCGGTCCCGCATCGCTGGCGCTGGCGCGAGACGCGACCGCTGCTCCTCGAAGCGGCGCGGCTCGTGCCCATCGCCGAAGCCGAGCGCCGCGTGCTCGTCCTCGAGAACCCCGGCCTCAGGGGCACGTACTCGATCACGGCCACGCTCTAGGCGGGGCTGCAGGTCATCCTGCCCGGCGAGACCGCGCCGAGCCACCACCACACGCCGGCGGCGCTCCGGCTGGTCGTCGAGGGGCGCGGCGCCTACACGACGGTGGACGGCGTGAAGTGCGCGATGGAACCCGGCGATCTCATCGTCACGCCGCCGATGCGCTGGCACGACCACGGGCACGAGGGGCGCGAGCCCGTCGTGTGGCTCGACGGGCTCGACCTTCCGCTGGTACGCGCCCTTGACGCGAGCTGGACTTCCCCGATGCGCCCGGCCGCCCGGCCGTCCGCCGAGGTCGATTCGTCGCAGAACGAGTTTACGGCGGCGGGGCTCGTGCCGCGCCACTCCCGCTACGCCGACACGGTCTATCCCCAGGTGCGCTGGCCGTGGACGAGCGTGCGCCGTGCCCTCGTCGCCATGGCGGCCGCCGCGCCGGCCGACCGGCCCGTGGCGCTCCGGTACGTGAATCCGAAGACCGGGGCGCCGCCGCTCGCGACGATGGGCTGCGAGGCCCAGTGGCTGCGCCCCGCCGAGGTCACGCGGGCGCCGCGCCGCACCGCGAGCGCGGTGTATCAGGTGATCGAGGGGTGCGGCGAGACGCGCTTCGGCGAGGCGGCGATCGCGTGGGAGGAGGGCGACACGTTGGTGATCCCACCCTGGCACCCGGTCGAGCACCGGAACCTCTCGGCGTCCGCGCCCGCCTGTCTCTTCCAGTTCAACGACGAGCCCGTGCTCCGGGCCCTCGGGCTCTGGCACGAGGAGACCGACCCGTGAGCTCCGCCGGCAGCGTCCCGACGCTCCGGCTCAGGGGGCGGCGACGCGGTTCCGGCCGAACCGTTTCGCCTCGTTCACCGCGCGGTCGGCCTTGAGCATGAGCTCCTCGGCCGATGCCGCGTCGGCCGGGAGCGCGGCGACCCCGAAGCACGCGGTCACCGGGCCCTGCGCGAAGGCGTGGTGCTCGAGTACGCCGCGGATACGCTCGGCGTAGGTCGCCGCGCCGGCCTTGGGGGTGTTCGCCAGGATCGCGACGAAGTCGTCGCCGGCGCGCCGCGCCAGGATCGTGAAGCTCCGCGAGTGCTTGACCAGGAGCCGTGCCGTCTCCTTGAGCACCTCGTCGCCCGCCACGCGACCCTTGTCCTCGTTGATCCGCTTGAAGTCGTCGAGGTCGATGCAGACCAGCGCGAGCGGGTGGCCGAAACGGGCGCTCCGCCTGACCTCCTCGTCCAGGCGCAGCGCGAAATAGCGCTCGTTGTAGAGATCGGTCAGCCCGTCCTTGAACGACAGATCCTCGAGCTGGGCGTTGCGGATCGCGAGGGCGCCGAGGGATGCGAGGGCGCGGATCAGCTTCTCGTCCTCGGGATCGAACGGCACGATCGCGCCGCCCTCATCCCGCGCGTTGAGGAGCTCGAGGACGCCCACGATGTGGCCCTTCGGGTCCTGGAGCGGGACGACGAAGACCGAGCGTCTTTCCGAGTCGCCGGTCTCATCCGGGGAGGTGTTGAACGCGACGGTCTGCTGCACGCCGAATGCGTACCCGTCGCTCACGTTGACGATCTCGCCGGTCTGCGCGACGTGGCCGGCGGCGCTCGGTTCGGAGAGGGCCAGGGGCGCGGCCCGGAGGCGTCGCTCCATCTCGCGCTTGCCGACGCGCGCCTCGAGGACGTCGTTCTGGACTACGGCGAGGCGGAGGTGGTCCCCCTCACGGACAAAGAGGGTACCGGCCTCGGCGCGCGTGAACCGCCGGGCCCGCTCGAGGATGCGCTCGAGGAGGGCATCGAGATCGCGCTCGGCCGTGAGCGCGAGGCCGATGTCGATGAGATTCTCGAGCCGCTGAGTGCGGTCCGGCATGTTCTCCGGCTCACGCCGAAACCCGGTTCCGGCCGAGCCGCTTAGCATCGTACAGCGCCCGGTCGGCGGCCACAATGAGGTCGTCGGCCGACACTCCGTCGTCCGGGAGGCTGGCGATGCCGAGGCTCACCGTGGTCGAGCCGTGCCCGAATGTGTGCTGCTCGATCACCGCCCGGATGCGCTCGCCGTACGTCAGGGCGCCGGCCCTTCCGGTGTTGACGAGGATGATCGCGAACTCGTCGCCACCGTAGCGGGTGACCACGCTGAAGCTCCGCGAGTGCTTGAGGAGGAGCTGTGCGACGTCGCGCAGCGCCGCGTCACCCGCGCGGTGGCCGAGCCGATCGTTGACCTCCTTGAAGTGGTCGAGGTCGAGGAGCGCGAGCGAGAGCGGCTCGTGGAAGCGCGCGTGGCGCTTGTGCTCCTCCTCCATGCGGATCATGAAGTAACGCCGGTTGTAGACGTCGGTGAGCGCGTCCTTGAACGACAGATCCTCCAGACGCGCGTTGCGGATCGCGACCGCCGCCTGGGAGGCCAGCGCCCGAACCAGACTCTCGTACTGCGAGTCGAACGGGACGATGCGCTTGCGGTCCATCGCGTTGATCAGCTCGAGCACGCCCAGGATGTTGCCGCCGGCGTCCTGGAGCGGGACGACCAGGATCGACTGCGTCCGGTAGCTCGTCCGCGCGTCCACGCCGGCGTTGAAGCCGTAGGGGCGGTCGGGCGGAATCATGTAGGTGTCGTGGAGGTTCAGGATGTCACCCGTCAGCGCGACGTGCCCCGCCAGGGAGAGCTCGCGCAGGTGCAGCGGCTCCTCCTGCAACAGGCGCTTCATTTCTTCCTCGCCGAGCTCGCGCGCCAGGCGGTCGTTCTGGACGACGGCGAAGTGGAGAAGGTCGCCCTCGCGGAGGAAGAGCGTGCCCGCCTCCGCGCGCGTGAGCCGTCGTCCCTCTGTCAGGATGCGCTCGAGCAGCGTGCGGAGGTCACGCTCGCTGGCGAGCGTGATACCGATCTGCACCAGATCCTTGAAGGCCTGGGTCAGATTGAGCGACGGAGATTCCGGCCGTTTCAGCGTGTCCTCCCGCCGCGGCTTCCGCGGGCGTCCCTAAACAACTTCGACCCGGTTACGGCCGAGGCGCTTCGCCTCGTACATCGCCCTGTCTGCCGCCACGACGAGGTCGTCGCTGTTGGCGGCGTCCTCCGGGAGGCTGGAGACGCCCAGGCTCACGGTCACGGAACCGTGCGCGAACGCGTGCTGCTCGATCACCTCGCGGATCCGCCGCGCATAGCAGACGCCGCCGACCTTCGGCGTATTCACCAGGAGCACCGCGAACTCGTCACCGCCGAAGCGCGTCACGATCGTGAAGTTCCGCGAGTGCCTGATGAGGAGCCGCGCGACCTCCCTGAGCGCGTCGTCGCCCGCACGGTGACCGAAGCGGTCATTGACGGTTTTGAAGTGGTCGAGGTCGAGGAGGACGAGCGAGACCGGCTCCGCGAAGCGCGAGTGGCGCTTCCACTCCTCCTCGATCCGCACCATGAAGTAGCGGCGGTTGTAGACGTCCGTGAGCGCATCCTTGAACGACAGATCCTCGAGGCGCGCGTTGCGGATCGCGACGGCCGCCTGGGAGGCCAGCGCGCGCACGAGCATCTCGTACTCCATGTCGAAGGGCACCACAGCGTCTGTCGGGTCGAGGGCGTTGAGGAGCTCGAGGACCCCGAAGACGTTGCCGCTCGGGTCCTGGAGCGGCACGACGAGCGCCGACCGCGTCCGGTAGTCGCAGCGGGCGTCGAACACCGGATTGAAGCTGTACGGGCGGCCGGGCGGGATCGTGTAGGTGTCGGAGATGTTCACGACCTCGCCCATGATCGAGACGTAGCCGGCGAGGCTCAGGTCGGAGAGCTTGAGCGGCTCGGCCTGTAGCCGGCGCTTCATCTCGGCCTCGCCGAGTTGCCGGGCCAGCCGGTCGTTCTGGACGACCGCGAAGCGGAGCTGGTCGTTCTCGCGCAGGAAGAGGCTGCCGGCCTCGGCGTGCGTGAAGCGGCGCGCCTCGGTGAGGATGCGCTCGAGGAGCGTCGAGAGGTCGCGCTCATTCGTGAGCGCGATGCCGATCTGGACCAGCTCCCTGAACGCCTCGGTGAGGTTGACCGACACCGACATGTCTTTGGCTACCACCATCCCGGACGCCTCTCCTCTGGTGGCCGAATTTCACATGTGGGCCCCAAAAGAGAGGCAAACCGAGTGCCAAAGCTTCCCGAGGATGTTGGAACTTGGAACGTACGGAAAATCACTGGGATGGAGGCAGGCCGGGGGTGAGGACCGGCGGGGCGTCTAGCAACCAAAAGGTCGATACAAGGCACTTTATTGCCGACTGTCCTCGATGTCAGCGGGATGATTTCCGGATGTCATTCTGACAGAACACTGGCGGTTTGCAAGCCGAGGAACTGGCACAACCCGTTGATTTATCAAGCCTGAACGGGCAGCAACCATTGGCATTCGAGTTGCTCGGTTGAATTTGGGATGAAACTGACATTCCGCAAGCACGAAGTCAAGAGCTTGAGGCAGCTCGAAGTGCTCGTCACAGAGCACGCCGACGCGATCGAGCCCGGCTGTCGGATCGTCGCCGCCGGCGTCAACCTCGGACGCTCCACGGTGGACCTCGCCGGTGTCGACTCGCGCCAGACGCCGGTGCTCGTCGCGCTCGGCTTCACCGCGGACGACGAGATGCTGTTCAGCATGCTCGAGGCGTACGCGTGGTGCCTCGAGTATCCCGAGTCGGTGCGCCGATTCGCCGGCGACGATCACAGCGGTTGGCCGCCGCGGATCGTGTTCATCGCCGAGCGTGTCGCCGAGGGGTTTCTCCGAAAGCTCAGGCTGCTCAAGTTCCCCGCGGTGGATTGCTTCGAGTACCGCTGTGTCGACGTGGATAACGCCACCGGCTTCTACCTCGACCCGGTCGACTGGAGTCGTGGCTCCTCGACACCTGGCGAGGCCGCCGCGCCGGGCGCGCCGAGCGTGACCCCTGCGGGCGACGAGACCTCGGTCGTGGCGGTGCCGGACTGGGCGGCAGTCGTCGAGGGGCCGGAGCGACGCGAGTGGCGCGAGCCGGTCGCCGACCCGACGGCCGCTCAGCACGGCGAGGTCGAAAGCGAGGAGTCACCGCGCTGGCTCGAGCGCTTGGCGTCTCCAATCGAGCCCACGGCCATGAGGGGAGCGCCGGAGCCCGAGCTGCCCGCTGCGCCGGTCGAGCCGCGCCGCCCCGCGCCCGAGCTCGAGGCCGTGGAGAGTTCCGCCGAGCTCGAGTCGAAGCCGCGCGACGTGCTCCCGAGCATCGAGCTCCCGCCGACACGCGAGCTCGGACCGACATGGCGGAAGTTCCTCGAGAAACTCACCAGCGGGTTCGACGTGCTGGCGGCGCCGCCGCTCCAGGATGCGCCGCCCGCGCGTGCTCCGGCCGCCGAGCGCGAGCTCGCCCCGACACCGGCGTCCTCACCGGGCGCCCGCCACGGGCGTAACGGCGCCTCCGCCGAAAAGCACGCGCTCCTCGACGGCGTGCGGCTCCCGCCGAACGGCGAGCTCGCGCCTCAGTGGCGCAGGTTCCTCGACAAGCAGTCGCTCGACGAGGGGAAGATCGGTGCCGTGAAGGAGTATCTCCACCACGAGTTCCCGCTGTGCACGATCTACGACTTCTTCGAGTTCGAGCGAAGCGCGCACGTCTTCCAGCTCCAGGACAACCAGGGCAAGGTCTCGCAGCTCGCGACGGTCGCCACGGAGTTCTTCGAGGCACGACGCAGCGCGGAGATCCGGCCCTGGCTCGAGAGGCACAAGCTTGCCCAGGCGATGCGCCAGGCGGGCCAGGCCGGCGTGCTGGTGAGCGCGAGCGGCCTCGAGATCGAGAAGCGTTAGCTTCCGCTCCAGCAGAGCGTCCGCTCCGCCGAAATCCGGATGACCGTCGCCCCCTCGCGATCGAGCCCCATCGCGCGATACTGCGCGTACTTCTCGCGGAGCAGGTCCACGGCCGCCGCCCGCTCGGACCCGCCCATGAGAACCGCGGCGCTTCCCTCGACGATCACCCAGCGGAGTGCCGACCAATCCTCGTCGTAGCGGTCCACGACCAGCGCCGCGCGCGGGTTCTCCTCGATATTGCGCACACGCCTGAGGCGCCGCCCGGGGACGCGCTTGGGCTTGGCATCGATCGCCGTGACGCACGCGAGCCCGTCGAACGCGTAGCAGACGGGCACCACGAGCGGCCGGCCCGTCCGGTCCGCCGTGCCTAGCCGCGCCACCCGGCTCTGGTAGAGGAGCTCGACCGCCCAGGGCGGGAGGTCGGGGCTCACCGGATCAGCTTCGCGTACCGATCCAGGAGGGAGAGGACGGTGTCCCGTGGCTCCGAGGGCAGACGCAGGATGGCGCGCGTGATCCCGGCGTCCGCGTAGGTCCGGAGCGCCGCCGCCTCGGCCTTCGCGCCGAAGATCGAGACCGAGAGCGTCTTCATGTCGCGCCCGGCGCGCGCGGCGCGTGATTTCAGATCTTCGAGCCCCGGGAGAATCGCCTCCGCCGCCCGCCCGCGCGGGAACCAGCCGTCGCAGAAGTCCACGACTCGCTGCAGCGTGTGGCCGCTCTCCCCACCGAGCAGCACCGGCGGGTGGGGCGTCTGGGCGGGCTTCGGCCACGACCAGATCGGGTCGAAATTCACGTACTCGCCGTGGAACTCGGCGGCCTCCTTGGTCCAGATTTCCTTCATCGCGAGCACCCGTTCCCGCAGCAGGCGGAAGCGCGTCTTGAACGCCGTGCCGTGGTTTTCCATCTCCTCCGCGTTCCAGCCGCCGCCGATGCCGAAGAGGAAGCGCCCGCCGGAGAAGAAGTCGAGACTCGCCACCTGCTTCGCCGTCGTGATCGGATCGTGCTCGACGATCAGACAGATGCCCGTGCCGACCTTGAGTGTGCGGGTCACGGCGGCCGCCGCGGCGAGCGCGACGAAGGGATCGAGCGTGTGCGAGTACTCTCGCGGGAGCTCCGTGCCGCCGGGAAAGGGCGTGCGCCGGCTCACCGGGATGTGGGTGTGTTCCGTGACGAAGAGCGACTCGAAGCCGCGCTCCTCGGCGGCCCGCGCCAGCTCGTCGATCCGGATCGAGTAATCCGTCGGGAAGATGCAGACGCCGTAGTGCATGGCTCCTCCTTGGACACCTGCCCGGCCGCGGCCGTCAGGGCTCCGGGGACAGCGAGAAGTGGGTGTGCGTCGCGAGCCACAGACCGTCGAGGCACGCGAGCGCGATCGTGAGTCGGCCCGGCCGCGCAAAGGTCGTGCCGTCGGGTCGGACGCCCGTGGAATCCCACGGCGCAGCGACCCATGCCGCGCCGTCGGTGACCGCGCCCCGTGCCTCATCCACGCGGATCGTGAAGTCGCGGATTCTGGGCCAGACGTGACGCCACTGCTGCTCGACGACGCGCTCGAGGCCCTCGACGAAGTACGCGACGGTGCCGAAGGCGATGATGTCCGACGCGCAGAGCCGCCGGCCGCCCTCGAAGTCCACGGCGCGCACGCACGCCTCCAGCCGGCGCAGCCAGGCGCGGATCGGCGCCAGCGGATCCTCGGTCGTGGCGAGCTGGCGGGCGATCTCGAGTAGATTGCCGTCGGGATCGCGCAGGTAGATGGACTCGATCGGACCGAGCGCGCCGGCGCGCGCCACGGGCCCCGCGAGCACCGGGACGCGGAGCTCGCCGAGGCGGCGGATCCAGCCCTCCAGAGGTTCGCCGGTCAGGAAGCAGAGGTCGGCCGAGCCCGGGGTGGGCCGCGCCGCCTCCAGGTCGAACTCGCGGCCCGCCGGGTGGAGGTTGAGCTTCTGCGCGCCGAAGCGCAGCGCGAGCCGGCCCTGTCCGAACGTGACGACCTCCATCCCGAGCGCGCGACGGTAGAACGCGCACGTCGCGTCGGCGTCGCGGACCCGGAGCACGAGGTGGTCGAGCCGGTCGAGCGTCATGGGGCGCAGGGCCTTACGTGAAGATGGCCTCGGGCAGGAACGCGGAGACGATCCAGTTCGGCGCGTCCACGATCTCACTGATCCTGAGATCGACGGCCACGCTCGAGAGAATGTACGCCTCCTCGCGCGAGACGCCGCGCTCGCGCTGGAGGTGCTCGATCATGTAGCGGACGGCCTGCTGCGCGGCGGCGAAGAGATCGGGGCCGTGGGCGGTCGTGGCGAACCAGGGACCACGATCCG
>Ga0137418_10005784_pt1 | contig 11358 bp, 13 predicted proteins | sample CZODoug3_1_2_16f_FD_122242 | JGI IMG/M metagenome (GOLD analysis project Ga0137418, IMG submission 122242) | Vadose zone soil fungal communities from Angelo Coast Range Reserve, California, USA - CZODoug3_1_2_16fungal (Hybrid Assembly) | ecosystem: Environmental > Terrestrial > Soil > Vadose... | reverse complement strand
AGGGGCAACGGGTCCGCTGCAAGACATTGCCGCCCAGCGTCGCCATATTGCGGATCTGCTGGCTGGCGGCGAGCTGCAACGATTGCGCGATGGCGGGGAATTCACGGACAATGTCGGGGTGCTCGGCCGCGTCCGCCATGTGCACCAACGCGCCCATCCAGAGCCCACCTTCGCCGAAGGATATCCGTCCGAAATCGGATGAACTGAGAGGGTTGATGTCGATCAACCGCTCCGGGCGCATCACATCGAGCTTCATAAGGTCAATGAGGGTTGTGCCGCCGGCGAGGAAATGCGTGGTTCCGGTCCCACCACCATTCCACGCCTGCGCCGTCTCGATCGCTTCCCGAGGGGTTGCTGCTGAATCGAATATGAAAGGACGCATCGTTTTGTCCTTCGCCTTGTTCTTCAAGCACGCGTGTTGAGCTTGGCCTGGTTCACGGCCGCGACGATGTTGGGATAGGCGCCGCAACGACAGATATTCCCGCTCATGTACTCGCGGATCGCAGCGTCGCTTTCGGCATGCCCTTCGTTCACACAGCCGATGGCCGACATGATCTGCCCTGGCGTGCAATAGCCGCACTGAAAGGCGTCATGCTCGATGAAGGCCTGCTGCATGGGATGCAGCTCGCCTTTCGGACCAGCGAGACCCTCGATGGTGGTGACGGCGCGATCCTGGACGGTCGCGGCGAGCGTCAGGCACGCAAGCACGCGGCGTCCGTCGATCATCACCGTGCAGGCGCCGCATTGGCCGTGATCGCAACCCTTTTTGGCGCCCGTCAGTCCGAGATGCTCGCGCAGCGCATCGAGAAGCGTCGTGCGTATGTCGAGCGAAACCGGATGGTCGCGGCCGTTCACATTCAGGGTGAGGTTCGCGGGGTCGTTTGGCCGGGGTGAGCGCGCCGTGGCGGCTTCGGCTGTGAAACTCTGTGCGAGCACCGGCGCGGCGGCAGTGGAGACGCTGGCGACCAGAAAATGCCTGCGGCTGGCGCCATACTTGGGTTGCGACGGCGGAAAATGACCGGCAGTCACGAGTCCTCCCGCTTCGATGGCGGATCTGCTCTGGTCTAGGTCAACGGCGCATCGCGGGGCCGGTTCCCGGGCCATGGCGTTTTGGGGTGCGGGAACCCGGCCCGCCCTCGATACCGCGCCTGAGGAAGTCGCCATCTCGGCCGACGGGCGCGATCGCGCGGACCCTTTGAGCGCGTCAGTCGCGAATCCGGACCGCGGACCTTTTTTTTCCCGCCCCGCGAACGCTTTGGCGGCCTGCGAGTTGATGGCGGGGAGGACACAACGCTTGCAGGAGAACACCATGTTCACCAAATACCTCGCCGTAGCCGTCATGGGCTCGGCCCTTTGCGTGGCGCCCGCGATGGCGCAGAACACGACGAAAAGCGACACCGCCACGGCCCAAAGCGCCTCCGCCACGGGCCTCTGGCAGAGCTCCAAGCTCATCCATCTGAACGTCTACAACGCCCAGAACGAGAAGATCGGCGACATCAAGGAGCTGATGCTCAAGAAAGACGGAAATATCGAAACCATCGTGATCGGCGTTGGCGGCTTCCTCGGCATGGGCGCGCACGACGTCGCGGTGAAGTTCAGCGAAGTGAAATGGGTCGACGAGCCCGTGAGCAGCTCCACGTCGAGCTCGAACACGAACGCCCCGCGTCCGACGGCCACGACCGGCACCGGCAACACCACGGCGCGCTCGGATGCCAAGCGCACCTATCCTGACCATGCCGTGTACAATGCCACCAAGGATCAGCTCAAGGCCATGCCGCAGTTCGACTACAACAAGTAAGCGACATCGACATCTGAGCGACGAAAGCCCGGCCTGGCGGCCGGGCTTTTGCTTTTGTTTCGGCCACGGATGGTTCGCGTGGCAAATAGAGACGGGTCAATCCTTGGCGAATCACGCGGCCGATTTCTTGATGAGTTTGCGGGCCTTCTTTGCGCCGGCCCAGCCGAGGAACGACAGTTGCTTTGCCTCGAGCTCGTCTGTGGCGATGAAAAACTTCTGCAATTCCTCTTTGGTTTCCGGCTCCAGATCCTTCACGTCATCGAGCTCACGCTCGCGATGGGATTGAGCCGGAACCGCGAAGATCCGGTCGTTGCGGGTCGTCTGGCCTTTTTCCTTTTGCAGCGTTTCCAGCACCCCGATGACCTTGCACTTCAAGACGAGGCCGGGCGTGGTGGCGGCGTCATGTATCACCATGACGTCGATCGGATCGCCGTCTTCCGCGCGGGTCGACGGCACGAAGCCCCAGTCATAGGGGTAGGTGAGGCCGAGCAGCAGAGATTTCGACAACACGAAGGTCTTGAGCCGGGAGTCAAATTTGAGCTTTGCGCGGGCGCCGCGCGGCGTCTCGACCACGACGTGAACGAAATGATCATCCGACCAGGTCGGAAGCTTCAGCAAATTTGGCATTGACTCGACACACGCTGGAGCGATCTCCCGCCGGAGCGGGAGATCGGCGCCTTGCGGGGATCACGGCGCCGGCACCTCACGCACCGAATTGCGGGCCGGCAGTCATCCCGAGGGAATACTCAGTGATGCCAGAACAGGGCCAACAAGATGATGATGGGCAATGGAACGCCCAAAAGCCAAAGCAGGATACCTCTTCCGAAGCCCATCAGACTCTCCTTACGGTTCCTATCCGTTTATCACGCAATCTCGCATCTGGACGTGGGCGTCAGGGCAGCGCCATCGCGCTGAGCGCAAACACGAAGGTGACGGTGCTGCCGACCAGCCACCCCAAGATCAACAACGTGCGCCGTTCGTCCAGCATGGCTCGATCTCTGCTCGCTCTCGTCTCGATCTCTTGGGAAAAGCGAGGCCGCCGCGAACGACGGCCTCGCGGATACTCACATGCTCTGGCAGACCTTCACGGTCTTCATGCCCGTGGTCGCCTCTTCGCGCGTGGTAAAGACCTTGCCGTCGCCGACCACGGTCTGGGTGGTCACGGTGGGCTTCTTGTCCACGATGGTGCACTTCTTGGTGGCGGTGTCCTGCACGATGTAGAACTCGGCCGCCAACGTCGGCGTGGCGATTCCCGCCACGAGAACGGAAGCGAGAACGATTTTCTTCATGGTTTGCTCCTTGGTAAATATTCGGACCGGGGACGCTCGGACCGTGGAATAGAACGTACATCAGCGACTCCGGTTCCCGTCGCGATCGACTGCTTTGCCGTTAACTACAACGAGCGGCGCGGCGATAAGCGCGCTGCGCGACTCTTGCTGCAATGCAGAACGATGAGCCGCAGCGCGACAGCAACAATCCGCCCACGGACCGGAACCAAAGTTCCTGCTGTGTATTGTTTCGACGCCGGATGCATAAGCTCCGCATAATCCGACAAGAGGGCGAGCCAATGACTGATTTACGCGCGACGGAAATTGCGATCGTGGCAGACGACGAGGACGGCGCTGGCGACTCCGCGGTTTCGTGGGCCGCCGCTGCGGCCGGCGCCATCGCAGCCGCGGCACTGACCCTTCTGTTGATGGCCTTCGGCGCAGGCACCGGTCTGTCGTCGATTTCGCCGTGGTCGAATTCCGGCGTGTCTGCGACGACCTTCAGCGTCGGCGCCGGCATCTATCTGGTGGTCGCCGCCATGCTGTCGTCGACGATCGGCGGCTATCTGGCGGGCCGGTTGCGGACCCGTTGGCTCGGCGTGCACTCGGACGAGGTTTATTTTCGCGACACCGCGCATGGCTTTCTCGCCTGGGCCTTTGCGACCGTGCTGACCGCGGCGGCTCTCGGGGCGGCCTCGACCGCCATCGTGTCGGGCGTGTCGGCGGGGTTGTCGCGACCCGGACCTTCGGCGGGCGGACCGGCCGATATCTATGTCGATCAGCTTTTCCGGCGCACCCCCGGCGCTGCCGCCCAGGCCGGCGTCTCGGCCCCGGGTCAAGCCACGCCGGCTGACCGCGAGGTCCGGGACGAAGTCTCCCGCCTTCTGCTCAAGAGCTTCCGTGACCGTAGCGATCTCGCAGCGGCCGACCGCACCTATGTTGCCCAGCTGGTTTCCTCGCGGACGGGCCTGAGCCAGGCCGATGCCGAGAAGCGGGTCAATGACGTGATCGCACAAGCCAAGTCGGATCTCGACAAGGCGCGCAGTGCAGCCGCGAAGCTCGCGCTTTGGCTGGCGGCTGCAATGCTGGTCGGCGCCTTTGCGGCGAGTCTCGCGGCGATCGAAGGCGGCCAGTTGCGCGACCGACGCTACCCGTAACCCCTGAACCGAAAGGAGAACCGCAATGCCGATTCTGTTGTGGCTGATAGGGATCCCGATCCCGATCATCATTCTGCTGATGCTCTTCGCGCACTAGCATCGGGCTTCATCCACTGCATCGGGGCCGGCACCTGTGTCGGCCCCGATGCCGTTTTTTGGGGGCCATCAATCAAATCCAACCTCATCCTGAGGAGCCCGCCGTAGCGAAGCGAAGGCGGGCGTCTCGAAGGATGGGCCGCGAACTCATCGGCCCCTCGTGGGCCGCCCTCGCCCTTCGAGACGCGCCTGCGGCGCTCCTCAGGGGTGAGGGCGGCATGAATCAGAACTTCACTTGAAGGCGAACAAATTGGAATCCGGATCTCTCGGTCCGCGCAGCTGGCCGCGCAGCAGTTGGGCGGCAATCATCGCGAAGGTGATGCCGTTGCCGCCGAAGCCGAGGACCGCGAAGCAGCTCGGCTTGTCCCGCAATCTCCCGATCGCCGGGAGCCCGGTGCGGCTGTCGCCGAATGAGCCGGCCCAGGCAAATTCCGCACGCGCATCGAGCGCGGGAAAAAGTGCCTGCAGCTTACGCTCGAGGGCGGTCATTTTTTGGCCCATCAGCGCGTTGCGGGCGGCCTCGTTGGAGAAGTCTTCGTCCTCGCCGCCGATCACGACCCGGCCGTCGCGCGTGCTGCGCATATAGAGATACGGATCGGACGCCTCCCAGATCAGGCATCGCGAGCTCCACAAGCGGTCGGGCTGCGGCGTGGTGGCCATCGCCCAGGTCGACACGACCCGATGGCCGGCGCGCGGAACGAGACGCGGAAGCTCGTAGCCGCTCGCATAGATCAGGGCCGACGCCTTGAACGCAAAGCCGTTGCGCGCGCGCGCCGTGACCTGGCGGGGCGAGGGCCGGACATCGGTGATTTCCACAGGCGCAAAGATTCGCGCGCCGCGCGCGATCGCACGTCGCAGGAATCCGCCGGCGAGCCGGACGGGATCGACCTCCGCGTTGTCGCGGCTGCGGATCGCGCCATCGCGTGCGATGCCGTAGTCGCGGCGCAACTGGTCCTTGCCGAGATATTCGCACGGCCATCCGATGCCCTGGCGCGCCTCGGCTTCTTTTTTCAGCGCATGGGCGTCCAGCACGTCACCGGCGAGGTAAAGCGCGTCGCGCTGGGCCCAATCGCAGGCGATGCCGTCCGCGCGCCGCGCCAGATCAGGAACGGCCCGACGCGAACGCAGCCACGTCCGCGCGGCATCGCGGCGGCCGATGCGGTCGGCCATTATCGTCAGCGGCGTATCGATCTCGCCCAGCAACAGGGCCGTGCTGGCGACCGTGCTGCCGCGAATGGGGGCGCGCCGCTCGGCGATCGCGACCGTGAAGCCGGCTTGCGTCAGGACATCGGCAACGATCGCGCCGGTGATTCCCGCCCCGACGACGAGGATATCGGTCTCGATACTGCGGCGAAGGTCGCCGCGCGGCAGCAAGGGCAGCCCGCCGGCTTCCCAGACGGTTCGCCCGGTGCGCAGATCGCGGTGCTCGCCATGCAAGGATGTCGCTCGCCGGTGCTATTCTGTGCCCGGAAGCGGATCGCGCTTCAGCAGGCGGGCCAGATGCGTCGCATTGGAGGCGAGCATCGCCGTCATCTTCGACACGACCTTCGGCGTACGTAAGAGGTCCTTGTAATCCTTGTCGCCCATCGCCTCGCCGACCCAATAGGTCACCGCATTCGGCGGGATTGCGAAACCGCAGTCGTTGAGGGCCTGATAGAGCTCGGCCGACACATGATGGGCGCCGTCCTCGTTGCCGACGACCGCCACCGCCGCGACCTTGCCGTAGGAGGGCATGCGGTCGTTGTCGTCGGTCTCGTCGAGGAAGGCGTCCATGCGCTCGCACACGCGCTTGGCGATGCTCGACGGCTGGCCCAGCCAGATCGGCGTGCCGATCACCAGGATGTCGGCGGCGAGGATGCGCGCGCGCAGCTTCGGCCAGGCGTCGCCCCTGCCTTCATTGGATTTCACGCCCGGCTTGATGGTTAGGTTCGCCACGCGGACGATGTGACCGGTGCAATCGTGGCCCGCAAAGGCGTCCGACACCTGCTTCAACAGGGCGTCGGTCGACGATTTTTCTCCCGCCCGTTTCAGGGTGCAGTTGAGCGCGATGAATTTCAGCGGGGCAGGGGCCATGGCGGGTCCATCCTGCCCCAACGCAGTCGGGCCCGTCCCGTTCCCGATACCTTCTTCCGGGAACTTTCGCGCGGGCCTCCGGGTTGATGATCACGGCGCCCGCTTCCCCACGGAGGAACACATGCAGGCCGAAAACATGCAGGATCGGCCGGGACGCAGCGATGCGTCGGGCCGGCCCGTGGTGACCACCAAGGAGGCCCGCCAGGGCGTCACCGGGCACAACGTGCGTTATGTGCTGATCTTCGGCCTGATCGCCGTCGTGGTCGGCTTTGCGCTGGGCTATCTCGGCGTCGCCGGCTTCTGGTCGCACTAGCGGCCGCCGCCAGCGGCGCCGGCTCGGCCTGCCGCCGCTCGACATGCGGCCGCCCTGGCACGGCTACCTGTTAATGCGTGAGCGGCGATTGGGAACAGAACGGCGTCAAATACCTTCGCGCGACGCCGGCCCGGCATCACGCCGGAGACGCCGGTGCGCAACGTGGAGACCGGGAAGAAGTAGGCGGCCGCCCCGAACCCACCCATCCCGACAAATCTGACGGAGCTTAAGTGGTCTCAGCCGATCCCGGACGCTGCAGCTTGTCCCGCATGGCCGCGGTTTCCCGGATGCCGTCCACCACGGCGTGAATGGCGCTTTCCATCCTCGCGATGATTCCGGTTGGGGGCGTCTGGCTCGATTTGGGCTTGGCCTTCCGCGGACTCGCCTTCGTCCGGGCCTTGAGCCTCGTCCTGGAACCAACTCTCGACTTGGCTCTGACCGTGGTTCTTGGTTTTGCGCGCTTCGTCTTGGACTTCGAAGCGGCTTTCTTGCGAGCTTTCTTGGCCATATGTGCCTCCCAGGCGCAGCCCCTAGCGAGTCGCGGCGCAATTGTAGGCGCGGAAATCGAATTTTGCATCAATTAGTTGCGGCTCCGCGCGGCCCCGCATGACGTCCGGGCGAAGACCCGTCACGCCGCGAGTCTTTTTTCGAGCGTGCTGATCAGCGACGCCAGTTCGCCGGCGGGGCGCGGCCGGCTGAAAAGATATCCCTGCACTTCGGTGCAGCCTTCGTGCTTGAGATGGGCCAGTTGCGCCTCGGTCTCGACCCCTTCCGCCGTGGTGGTCATGGCGAGGCTGCGTCCGAGCTCGGCCACCGCCCGCACGATCGCGGCGCTGTCCAGGCGGATCCCGAGCTCGTTCACGAAGGAACGATCGATCTTGATCTTGTCGAACGGGAAGCTGCGCAGGTATTTGAGGCTCGAATAGCCGGTCCCGAAATCGTCCATGGCGATGCGCACGCCGAGCGCGCGCAGGTGGTGCAGGCTCGCCAGCAGGGCCTCGTCGTCCTTGAGCAAGGCCGTTTCGGTGATCTCGAGCTCGAGCCGTTTCGGATCGAGCCGGGCGGCGGCGAGCGCCAGGATGACGAGACGCGGCAGGGCGCGGTTCCGCAACTGCACGGGCGAAAGGTTGACCGCGATCTGGAGGCCCGCGGGCCAGTCGGCCGCGTCCATGCAGGCCTGCCGCAGAACCCAATCGCCGATCGGATTGATCAGGCCGGTCTCCTCCGCCAGCGGAATGAAGTCGGCGGGCGGTATCAGCCCCTTGTCGCGATGGTTCCAGCGGATCAGGGCCTCGAAGCCGGTGACCTGATTGCTGAGCACATTGACGAAGGGCTGGTAGTGAAGCTCGAATTCGCCGCGATCGAGCGCGCCGCGCAGATCCGCCTCCAGGCTGCGGCGCGCCAGCGCCTGGATGTTCATCTCGGGCTCGAACAGGCGAAAAGTCCGCCGGCCATCCGCCTTGGCACGATAGAGCGCCGTGTCGGCATGTTTGAGCAGCTCATCGGGGTCGTCGCCGTGAGCCGGCGCGATGGCGATCCCGATGCTGCTTCCGACGCGGATGTCATGCCCCTCCACCTTCATCGGCTCGCCCAGCGTTTTCAGGATCCGCTCCGCCAGCAGGACCACGTCTTCGGCGCTTTGCGCGCCGACGCGGATCATCGCGAATTCGTCGCCGCCCAGCCGCGCCACCATGCCGTCGCCGACGCAACGCCGCAGCCGGTCGGCGACGCCCCGCAGCAATGCATCGCCGGCCGGATGACCGTGCGTGTCGTTGACCTCCTTGAAGCAATCGAGATCGATGCTGAGGACGGCCACGCTGTTGTCGCGGTCCGGTGCGGCAAGCGCCTGCTCCATGCCTTCGCGGAACAAAAGCCGGTTGGGAAGACCGGTCAGGGCGTCATGCCCGGCCATGTGGGCGATGCGCTGCTCGGCCCTGCACTGCTCGGTGACGTCCTTATGGGTCGACACCCAGCCGCCGTCCGACATCCGGGTGTTCACGATGCTTATGACGCGCCCGTCGGGCAACTCGGGCGTCTTGCGCGCGATAATGCCCTCGGCGGCGTGCCGCGCCAGATAGCTTTCGATATTCTCGCCGAAAGTCCCGGCGGCTTGGCGCGCTTCCAAAAGTTGGCGCAGGCTGCAACCAGGTCGGACGAGGTCGGCGGAGAGCCGGTACATCTCCATGTAATGCCGGTTGGCCACGGTGACCCGGTTGTCCCGGTCGAACATCACGAGGCCCTGGCTCATGTTGTTCAATGCGGCGTCGAAGCGCAGGTTCTGGGTCGTCAGCTCCTGCTCGCGCGCGCCCAGCAATTGATTGTCGGATTCGAGCTTGCGGCGGAACAGCGAGATGGCGCCCCACATCTGGCCGATCTCGTCGCTTCGGTCGGTGAGCTTGACGTCGGCCGCGCCGCCGACCGACACGGCCTGCAACGCCTTGGTGACGGCCTGGATCGGCGCCACGATCGAGTGACTCATCATGAAGGTGACGCCGACACCGAAAAGCAGGGCGGCCAGTCCCACCAGGACGATAAAGCGCTGATTGAGGCCGGCCTGGCTGAACAGGTTCTGCGCGTTGGAACGCGTCTCCATCGTCACCAGCGACAAGATCGTCTGGATGTCGAAGCCGACGCGGGTATATTCGTCGTCGATGCCGCCGAGCATCACGGTGCCCAAGGCGGGATCGGTCGCGCTGATCTCCACCGTGTCGTTGGCCGCATCCGCGTAGCGCTGCCACTTGGCCGCCGCCTCGGTCACCGCGACACGCTCCGGCTCCGTCAGATCCGCGCGCGCCGCCAGATCGCCGAGACTGGCGGCAACCTTGGCCGATTCCTGCCGGAACTGCCCTTCGAGCGTGTTGAGCGTCGCCGGCTTGACGCCAGTGCTGGCCCAGGCCACGTAGCGGAACACGTCGATATGGGTGTCGATGGCGCCCTTGGCGATGTCGAGAACCTGCTGCTGCTTGGAAAGACTGCTGTCGGACAGCGATTTCAGGTCGGTCTTGAGGTTGCTCAGGAAGATGGACGCCTGCGTTCCCAGCGCGCCGATGCAGATCAGCAGCACGGCCGAGGCGGAGAACGCCTTGACGCTGATCGGGAGGTTGCGCAGCAATCGGATCATGGTTTCGGCGCTTTCATGCCGGCGGGCGGATTTTTTAAGGCTTATAGATTCCAACGCCGACGAAATACCGCTCGCCCAGTTTCTCGACATAGGCGGATTTGTCCTGGATCTTGTGCGTGATCGGATTCGGCCATTTGTAATCGACCCATCCGCTGCCGGGACCGTGCGCGATCCCGACCATTTCCTTGATCAGGTAATTTCCGTCCTGGTCCTTGATGGAGATCCAGAGCTTTCCGACCATCAGCGGATTGGCGCCATGGGCGACGTTCCATCCCTCGGTGTCGTAGACGAACGGATAGAGATCGCGGTCATGGAATTCGGCCGATGAGGTGATCGCGTCGAAGGTCGCCTGCGGGCCCGCCGTGGCGAATTTCTGCTGCACGCGCTTGACCATCGCGATGGCCTCCTCGCGGCTGCCGGCCGTCGGGTCTGCCGCGGCGAGGGCGGAGAAGCAGAGGATGAGCGCGACAGCGGCAAGAGTCGCACGCATGACGTTCCTCCCTATCGAGTTGGTTTCGAGCCATTCTGTGTTGCAACCTATTCACAGACGATGAATCGCGCGCCAACCCGGCGACTATCGTTAAGAAACAAGGAAGGCGGCACCGCCCGCGGTATCGTGAACAAAGTGGTAATAGGCACCCCGGTTATCGCCGCTATTGCAAGACGGCGTCTTAAAAGGATCGGCGTAAAACCTGCACGTTGGGACGACGTATCGAAATGTAGAACGCGAGGAAAAAGCCCTTGGCCTTATCCATCGTCAACACCACGTCGGTGCTTCCGGCGCATCACGATTTCAACACCACGCCGGCGCTCAACGGCGCGCAGCCGCAGCAGCCCGCCGGCGTCGGCGACGCGGCGACGACCGCGGTATCCACGGCCGCTGCCGTCAAGCCGGCAGCGCGTCTTGCGGGCACCAATCCGGCCGCGCGCGGAATCGACGCGGGCGCCGCAGCCCGTTTCGCGACCAACCCCGTCAGCACCGGCCCCGCCGCGGCCTCGGCCTTCGACTACGCCAAGGCGATCTCCGCCTATCGGGCGCAGTCGATCGTGGCCGGCAACCTGGCGTCCGCCGCGGTCGCGCCGGGGGACACCGCCCCGGGAGACACCGCTCCGGGAGACACCGGCAAGGGCGCGGTTGCTGGCGCGCATGCGGAGAGCCCGCATGTCGGTCATGCGACCGGCGGCGCTCATCAACTCAATGCGGCGCAACCCGCCGGGGAAAATCCGCCTGCGGCGCCACACGCCGCGGACAACGTCGCCGCGTCGAATGACAACGCCGCCGTCAAGACCGCCAACGCTCAGCCGTCGGGCAACCAGCTGGAGGCGGGCGGCCAGGCCAACCCGATCGCGGCCCCGACCGCGCATGCGGTGATGAGCTTGCTGAAGATGATCTGACGGGCCGCTGGCCGCGGCACCGTTCCGGCGCCGCGCGCCGGCGTGACAACCGGCGCATCGCGCCGGCAAAGCTGTTTTCTCAACCGAACCGCGGCACGAATGCCCCCGCCGCCGCCTCAATGCGGCCGGCGAACGGC
>Ga0137418_10005782_pt1 | contig 11358 bp, 13 predicted proteins | sample CZODoug3_1_2_16f_FD_122242 | JGI IMG/M metagenome (GOLD analysis project Ga0137418, IMG submission 122242) | Vadose zone soil fungal communities from Angelo Coast Range Reserve, California, USA - CZODoug3_1_2_16fungal (Hybrid Assembly) | ecosystem: Environmental > Terrestrial > Soil > Vadose... | reverse complement strand
CAATTTGGTTTAACGACGCTATTCTGCCGGCTGGCCAAACGGCCAATGGTGCGTCTGGTTACACCTATCCGATTGCTGGGGTGCGCTGCACGGTTACGGCAGTCTCAAGTGCGATAGTCACTTTGACAGTTATGCAAGGGGGGCCACCATGAGATGGCTGTGGCTGTCTGTATTGTTGGCCTTGTTTGTGGCCGAACCAGCGGTTGGTCAGAATGCTACACCTGTTATACCGCTTATTGGCGGGACACCGGTTAGCAGTGGCAACCCACTTCCTATTAGCGGCGGCAGTAGTGGTGGTGTTCTTGACCAACACTCGACTGCAGTTGCCCCGACGTATGTGGAGGGGACCGACAATCCTCTTAGCGGTGACTTGTCTGGGAATCTGCGGGTAACAAATACAACGGCTACGCCGGCTGGTGGAGCTATTATTGGCAAAATCGGAATTGATCAGACCACACCCGGCACCACAAACAATGTGACCACTCAAGGTATAGTTGCTGATGCTGCTACGGCTTCTGGAAATCCTGTCCCATCAGGAGCTATCTACCAATCGACACTGCCAACTTATACTGATGGACAGAGATCAACTCTACATACAGGTACACGCGGAAGCTTGCGAACTGAATTATGGAATTCTGATAGTACAGTTACTCAAGGATTTCTCGCTGCGGGAGCTGATGGAGGGACAAATTCGACACCGGGATTGGTTGATTATGCGCGCCGACAAGACTTCAATGGCTCGACATGGGATCGTACATTTACTTGTTCTAATAGCGCGGTTATCAACGTTACGGCGGGAAATACGACAGAACTCGTGGCACTTACAGCTGCGCAGACAATTCGAGTGTGTTCTTTTGTTTTGACAGAATCCCTTGCTGGTACTGCGCAATTTGTTTATGGCACTGGTACTAATTGTGGCACAGGTACAACAAATTTAACTGGTGCTATGACTATAGCTACAAATTCTGCGCTGAATATTAGTTCAGGACAAGGATCGTTGTTTCGTACTGCTAGTGCGAATGCACTTTGTCTAGCAGCCGTGACTGGGAATCTAACTGGTTTTGTTACCTATGCTAAGTATTAGTTCTATAAGAAAATATTTTCTTGTGGTGGTATTGGCACTAATGCCAACCTGCGTTGACGCGCAAGCACCGACTTCTGGTCCAATGTTACCGGATACAGCAGTCAGTCCAACTGGACCGTTGACCTTTACGCCGGAGCAACTTTTTAATGTTGTTGATTATGGTGCCAAGTGTGATGGATCAACAGACGATACTGCCGCCGTCAACGCGACGATTGCGGCCGCTGCGTCTTCTGCAGCCTATACCAGCAATAATTCTGTGCGGATTGTTGGTCCGCTAGATGGAACACATAAAGGTTGTAATGTTACTCAGATTAATGCAACATTGTTTACGAGTTGGGGAACAGGGAAACAGGTTCTCATAGAAGACCTGTCTTTAAACTGTTCAGGTTCCGGGAACATTTGCTTTGATACTACTGGTGCGCTCAACCTTAATACGAGCAATCTTACGTTAGTTGGAAGTTCTTTGTCGCCGCCAGCTATTGGACTGCAAGAGGCAAATAAGGCTCCTGCTACAATTGGATGTTGCATTCACAAGCACTGGAATCCGCAAGTTGTTGGGACGTGGACGTTTACCGCACTTTATAATGCAGGTTCAGAATCGACTTCATATTTTGCCCCAATTTTTCGAAACGATGGGGCTTCTGTTGGTCCAATTCGGGCGCCTTTAGGCGCTATCACTGCCGGTGCAGCTTACACAGATGGAACATATACCGCTGTAGCTCTAACCGGTGGCACCGGAACCGGTGCTCTAGCGACAATCATTGTTGCGGGGGGTGTTGTCATTACTGTTACTGTGACTTATCAGGGTAAGGGATATACTGCAGGTGACACGCTATCCGCTAGTGCTGCAGATATTGGTGGCACGGGATCTGGATTCAGTGTTCCGGTATCGAGTATTGGTGGGTACGCTGTTGTTATGGATGGTCAAAACTATTGGCGAGTGTCTTCGCCGTGGCAGGCCATAACATGGCCGACTGATCGCTATTTTACATTTACGCAGAACAATTTCTTCGCCGGGTCGATTCGCTATTTTGGAGCATCAACGTCGGGGGCTCCGCTATGGCTCGGGTCAGGCATTGGCCACAAGTTTGATCGAACCTATATCGCAACTACGACCGCAACAGAATGCGTACAATTATTCGATAATTCAGCGACTAATGATCCAGGCAACGCCTTTTTGGATTTAAATATAGCCTGTGAAACGCCGTCCGTTACTTCTACATTCTTTTTATACGGAGCGAGGAACAGCCCTATATTACAATCTTTTCGGTTTAGGAGCGATACGAATGAAGCGTCTACGTCAATTTTCAGTACCGATACTAATCTAACAACAGTTACTGCGGCCAATATTAACATTAACCAGTTATCACAGGGAGCAACACCCGTATTGTTTAGTGCGCCCAAAATATGGGCTGTCTCAGGAAATGTTTATGTTAGCGCGGCGGCTGTTTGGAATCAGCCCGCCAGTTTTTCTGGTACTCTATGTTTATTGACGTCGTGTTCGTTACCAAATCTTGGCCCTTTAGACATAGTAGCACCTGCCTCTGGTGCAGCATACTCATGTTCTCGGTTGCTCAGGCACACTTACACGGGTGCTCTTTGCAAGGTAGAGCGTGCGAGCGATAGCGCGACTGTTGATCTATATCCGGACGCGACCGGCAACATGAGCCTGAGTAATCTCAACATCTTTTGCCTTAGTACGACATGTTCGGTGACAACACTTTACGATCAGAGCGGCAATAACAATAATGCCACGCAGGCAACACTCGCAAATCAACCCGGACTGGCAACAGATGCGATTCTTGGTGGCAGATTGGCTATGTCCTTTGGGGATGCTGGTGCCGTTTGTTTAAGTGTGGCGGCTTCAGCAACGATTGATAGTTTGTGGGCGGCCGGTGGTTATGCTTCTCTTGTTACGCATCCAAATGTGAATACAACGCAAGCGGATAGAACACTTTACAAGCAGAATTGGGAACTTCGTTACAATGCAGGCGGTAGCTCGGTAATTGGATTATTTGAAGCTGCAGCAACATCTAATGGGTCATGGACAACCCCAGCGAGCGGTACAGGCGGTCGAGTTGTTGATATTAAATATTCGTCTGCTTCTGTTGCTAATGTGCCGGCGATTGGGATTAACAGCACTACTCAAACACTGACAAGTACGCAGCCTGTTGGTGCTATTACTAGCGATGCCGGAATAGCGATGTTGATTGGTAATAATGACTGCGCGACAGGAACGCGCGGCTATCCAGGTAACATTGCAGAAATAGTACTCTGGAAAGCTACGCCGACTACAACACAATTGACAGCGATACGGCGTAATCAGGCAGCGTACTATGGACTTAGCGCGACGAACTAGTGGGCCAAACAACTGGGTGTAGCGATATGTTTGTTTTTCTGATCGTGCTATATGCTACGCTACCATTTGTTCAGGAGAGAACACATTGACGCGATTACAGCAGAGTCTAATTGCCGGAATGTTTGTTGTTTGTCTTTTACTTATTGGCTGGATGACGAGTGTTCTGGCACAAGAATCTGCATCGCCACAGGCTGTCCAGCAGATCCTATCACAACGGCTAATGGCGGAGATGAACCAGTCCATCAACTGCCAAACATTACAAATTACTGACAAACAGAAGATCATGGCACTTGAGACGCGTGTCAAAGAACTTGAGGAGAAATACGAGCCAAAGGCTGATAAACCGCATTAATGGGATAATAAATGGGCAAAATTACACAGACGTACGCAGACAAGGCCAAGGACGGGAACGGTGTCCAGGCTAGCCAGCCGCGCATTGTTGAACAGCACGAACCGCTATCGGGCGAGAAGCAATGGCCTATCCCGCCGGTCACGCAACTGCTTGAAAACAAGGTTGGCGTTGTCAGAACCGAGGAAGCCCCGGCGCTTAAAATTGCTATCGTCGGTACCGCTCCGTCGTCTCGTTTGTTGGCTCCTTTCTCTGACACAACGTGGAAAATATGGGGTTGCTCGCCTGGCAACATGAACGTGCTCCCGCGCGCGGATGCGTGGTTCGAGATTCATGGCAATCTGCTGTGGCCGGAGTGTAAGAGCTACGGCGAGCCATACATTGCGTGGCTTAAGCAGCAGCAGATCCCGATCTACATGCAGGACCAATCTCTGGTTTCAAATGCATGTGTGTTCCCGAAAGACGAACTGGTTGCTGAGTTCGGTCCGTACTTTTTCACATCGAGTTTCGCTTGGATGATGGCTTTTGCCATCAAACAGGGTGCCAAGGAAATCGCGCTCTATGGCATCGATATGGCCTCGCGGGATGAGTACATCCTGCAACGGCCGGGAGCCTACTTCTTCTTCCATCAAGCGGCACAGCGCGGCATCAAGATCTATGCCCCGCATGAATCCGACATCATGCAGCCGCCTGGCTTGTATGGCTTTTCCGAAGTCACGCCATTCGGTCGCAAGGTTCTTGCGCGCATTACCGAGATCAAGGATCGTCTTAATGGCATGAGATCACAGCGCGACCAGCTAGCGCACAACATCACCTACCTGGAGGGTGCGCTGGAGGACCTGGACTACATTCAATCTATCTGGCTTGGGAAAGGGTAAACTATAGCCATCAATGTCAGCATAACTGAAATCAATGTCCTGGGTGGTTCAGCTAATGTCTCGATAATCGAGATAGCGGTTGAGAAGATACCGCCACTGCCGTCTTTTGGTATAATGCTGCAAACGGACATGTCGTTAACGACAAGCGAGTGGTTCTACATATTATGATCTACCGACTTGAGTTAACAGCAGAAGACATCGAGGTCATCGGCTCGGCACTCGATGAGATGCCGTTCAAGCGCGTGTATAAGGTGGCGGCAAAAATACAGGCACAGATCAATGCGCAGAACGCTGCAGAGAAAGACACTACCGCCGACGCGCCTCAAATGTCTTTAGTCGGATAAGATCATGGCCGCCTCGCTCTCAACTATTTCTGGCAAAGACGGTGCCGGTTCTACTATTGCGGGAGGCATCCAGGCGCTCGATCTGAGTGGCGCCGGAACAGGACCGTGGTCCTTTGCGAATGTCATTGTCGATGGCATCGCAGGCTCAAATAGGGCCACTGTCAAGGCGGCATCTACCGCCGCAGCAGCTACCGATCCAGCCCTTGTCGTGGCCCTATCGCCCAACGGGGCAAGTTTTGCCAATGCGCCCTACGTTCTGACTGACGTGGCCTCAGATCAGATGGCGCTAACGATTACGTCTACGACAGCGGTAGCCTTGACGGTTCCTGCCACCGCCACACAAGCTGTAGTATGCGTCGAAGGTAATTCTGTCCGCTGGCGCTCGACCGCGTCCGGAAGCCCCACGGCAAGCGTGGGCATGCCATTGTCTGTTGGCCAAACGGTTGCCTTTCAGAACGGTCTCTCCACGTTGCGGTTTATCTCACAGAGTGGCACTGCAACAATAGATGTATGGTACGGAAAGTAACGTGCCGATCAATATTACTCAGGGAAATACAGCTGAGTTTGTGGTAGAGTTCCTAGATGCTAGCGGCAATCTAGGTACTATCACAGGCGGTACTATTGTAATAAGCTATACAAGCGCGTCTACTCTGTCATTAACAAGTCAAACTATAGTACTTGTGCCGAACGGCAACTTTTTTACTGGAAGCTGGGATTCATCTGTTGCCGCACCAGGTCTAGCCCCATGGAATGTATTCATTACTGGTTCGTCTACTGCCGTTAAATCTGATATTGTTCGTGTCATCGACCCGTAGGGTGGTGACATGTTCAATCTTAGCCAGAACACGACCAAGGCTTACAACTTCGCGCCGTCTCTTGGCGAAGTCGTCCTGTCCGCGTTTGGCCGAATACAGGTCCGTCCAGCTGAAATAACACAAAGTCACATGTTCAGCGCTCGGATGGCGGCTAACTTGCTGTTATCTGAGTGGAGTAATCTACAGCCAAACCTTTGGGAAATTGGCCTACAGTCGGTGCCGCTTATAGCAGGTGCTGCGACCTATTCTGTGCCGGCTGAAGTAGTAATGATCTTAGATGGTTACATTACTTACGGTACACCACCCATTGACAGGTACATCAACCCGATTAGTCGCACCGAATACGCGTCTATTTCTAACAAGACTGCACAAGGTTTTCCAAGCCAATTCTGGTTCGACCGTCTTATATCGCCAACAATTACATTCTACTTAACGCCAGACGGTGCGTTTCCTTATGTTTTCAAGTACTATTCTGTCCGCCAAACACAAGATGCTGACTTCGCTAACGGTCTTAACGTAGAAATTCCGTTCCGCCATTATGAAGCCTATACAGCGGGTTTGGCATGGAAACTATCCGAAACGTACATGCCAGCATTGGAGGACAAGTTGTTCGCTAGATATCAACGAGCGTGGACTATAGCATCAACGCAAGACGTAGAGAACGTTGCTTTAGCAATCGTGCCTGGAACCAGCGGTTATTTCCGCTAATCCCAGACACAATCGTAATATCCTAGCCAAGTCTTACCGCGACCCGCCAGTTACTACCGGACCGAGACATACCGTGCCTGCCACGCCATGAGCACCAAGACGCGCCCGAACCCGCCGAGCCAATAAGACATATGGGGTTAGTTGGAGAATAAATCAAGATGCGGCCACACGGTCATGCAAGTATCAGTTTACGACAGCCGCGGGCGCTAGGTATTTGCGATCGTTGCGGTTTTTTGTATAATCACGATCGCCTTGCTTGGCAATACGAGTGGCGCGGACCAAAATTGCAAAATATTAGGCTGTTGGTTTGTACGCCTTGTATGGACAAGCCGCAAGAACAGCTGCGCACCATCGTGCTGCCACCAGATCCTACGACAATCAAAGACGCCCGCCCGGAAGCGTATGCTAGTGACGACAATCCACTGTCACCATTGGGATTTGACGCCACGCATATGTTTCCCTCGCCGCCGCAATTTGCGGGAGCAAACACTGGGAATCTGACACTGGGTGGCGGGCGTGACGCTGCCTTTAACGGCGTGACTAACAAACGGTTCGACTACTGTGCGAGCCTGGCGGCCTCAGTGTCAGGTCTTCAAAATTTCATCGGCAAAAATTGGGCTGGTGATGTCTCTGGCATTACTGCGCCATCGAGTCTTGCGCCACCAGTTCAGACACACATCGCATCTGGCTTCACGATGTTCGCGCCGAACGATAGGCCATTTTATGGCGGCGGATCAACGGCGTATCAGTTTCAAGGTTCTAACGACGGCACGATATACGCGGCGCTGTATAGCGCATCTACAGTTGGCACGGTTGGCGAGATAATCACCGTCGATCTAGCAGGGGGTGCACGATATCAATATCACCGCGTGGCTTTCAACGGAGACGGTCTTAGTCCTATTGGCATTGCACAGCTGCAGATCAATGTGGCTGATGCAGCACCGAATGATGTGTGATCATGCCCCTTAACTACACGACGTACGTCACGCAACTTGCCAATCTCATGTCGATTGCTAATTCCAGCAATCCGACCGATCCTAGCTTCTTGATCTTTCTTCCTGGCTGCATCGACTATGCAGAGCAGCGTATCTATCGCGATCTTGATCTTGTCGCGACGCGCGTGACAGACACGAGCGCGTCTTTTGCCATTCAACAGCGTACGTTTACATTGCCAACAACGCAAGGGACCTTTGAGGTTCTTGAGGAAGTAAGTGCAATCTCGCCGGCAGGAACTGGACCGACGAACGGTACACGTTATCCATTATATCCTGTGTCCAAGCAATTCATTGATGCCCTATATCCCAACGCGACGACAGCGAACACAATACCACAGTTTTACGCTCGCACATCGTACACGTCTATTCTTGTTGGCCCTGCGGCGGATGCTGCGTACGTTGCCGAAGTGATCGGAACACAACGGCCGATACCGCTGTCTGTTACTAACTCGTCTACATATCTGACAGCCAACTTGCCTGATCTGTTCATGGCCGGCAGCATGGTCTTCGGTAGCGCGTTTCAGCGCGACTTTGGTGCACAAGCCGACAATCCAGCACAGGCTCAATCGTGGGAAACACAGTACGGTAAATTGCTTGAGTCTGCCAATACAGAAGAGAACCGCAAGAAGTTCTTCTCGCAAGGCTGGACGATGGAACAGCCATCGCGCGATGCAACGCCAGCTCGTGTGTAAGTAAATGTTGACCTACACTAGAATGACAGAGCTACTGTATTTTTATCCTGAGACGGGCATTATTTTGCGTCGTAATCCATCTACGAGAACGGGTGTCGACAGTATAGCTGGATCGGTTGGGGCGCGCGGATATCGATGCATCAGTGTAGATTATAAAATATATAAGGCACATCGATTAATGTGGTTCTATGTATACAAAAAATGGCCAAAGAATACCGACCATATAAATGGAAATAAAGACGACAACAGGATTGTTAATTTACGAGAATGCTCTAGTTCACAAAATAATATGAATAAGTGTATACAGTCTAATAATACATCTGGATTTAAAGGCGTTAGCTTTCACAAGAGGATAGGTAAGTGGTACGCAAGAATTGGAGTTGGTAGAACAAGAAAATCTCTAGGATACTTTGATACTCCAGATGAGGCGTATGCGGTATATAAGTGTAATCTATATGAGTATCATGGGCATTTTGCGAGAGAAGTATAAATGCCATACGGTGCTGTTCAACTACGCCCTGGGGTAAACACGCAGCGGACGCTCTCTGATAACGAGGCTGGCGTTTCGCAGAGCAATCTCATTCGCTACAAGGAAGGCTTACTGCAGAAATACGGCGGCTGGCAGGCATTCTATCCGTTCCAAGTCTCGTCTACGCCTGTCCGCGAGATGCATGCTTGGCAAGGGCTTGTAAGCGACAAGCATCTTGCTATCGGCTCGCTCACGAACCTGGTTGTCATTACAGCTGGTTCGGCATCCGATATTATGCCGCAGACGAATACAACCAATCCGACGCCTAGTTTCTCGGTCTCGTCTGGTAGCAATGTCGTTACAGTTGTCGATGCTGGCAGCAGTGTGTCGACTTTCGATGTCGTGTACTTCAACACTCAGGTGTCTGTCGGTGGCGGTCTCTTACAGGGTGCCTACAAGGTAAACTCGGTGGGCGGGTCCAGCACCTACACCATTCTCGCTCAATACACGGCCACCGTAACAGCATCTAGCAGCGGCGTTGTCCCACTTTTCACGACGTCGTCTGGTAGTGCTATTATAAATGTAGTCTTACCAGATAACGGTTATCAATCGATTCCTGGATTGTTCGAGCAATTTATTGCTCCGACAAGTGTCGGCGGGCTGACAATCCAGGGACCATACCAAATCTCGTCTGTTATCGATACATCGTCATTCACGATAACAGCGACTAACCAGTCTACCGGAAGCCAGTCACGCTACATGAACAGCAACTCCAGCACGGTTGGCGTTGCACAGCTTCTGTATTACATTTCTGCTGGTCCACCACCAACTGCTGGCGGCTATGGTGTTGGCTTGTACGGTGCGGGAGCCTACGGCAGCGGTACGGCAATTCCTGGTGGTTCTGGTACGCCAATCACAGCCACTGATTGGACGATGGATAACTGGGGTGAGCTGCTCATTGCTTGCCCAACTGGCGGGCCAATCTATACATGGTCACCGGACAGCGGGTTTACAACCGCGACTGTCATTCAACAGGCACCGTTCTTTAATGGTGGCATTTTTGTTTCAATGCCACAACAGATCCTTGTAGCATGGGCTTCGACAGAGTCGACTGGCGTACATGACCCGCTTGTTGTGCGCTGGTCTAACAGTGGTGACTACACCAACTGGACTGTGTCGAACCAGACTACGGCTGGCAGCTTCCACATTCCAACCGGTTCGCAAATCATGGGTGGAATGCAGGCCCCGTCACAGGGCCTGATTTGGACAGATCTTGATGTCTGGGCCATGTCTTATGTTGGCGGCATTGTTGTTTTCAACTTCACGCGTATTGGTTCTGGGTGCGGACTCATTGGACCGCATGCTGCAGGCATTCTTGGCGGGAATGTCTACTGGTGCGGTATTAATAACTTCTTCATGTTGGGACAGAACGGTGTCGCACCCATGCCATGCACGGTATGGGATTTCATTTTCCAGAACCTAAGCAAGGCTAATCAGAGCAAGATACGTGCAGCGCCTAACTCGACCTTTAGCGAGATGGCGTGGTTCTTTCCATCAGCGGCGGCAACCGAGGACGACTCGTACGTCAAGTTCAATCAGGTAGAGAACGAATGGGACTATGGCTCACTGTCGCGCACGGCATGGATTGATACGACCATTCTGGGGAATCCGATAGGTGTCGATAATGGTGGCATCATTTACCAGCACGAGACTGGTAATGACGCTGCCACGATTCCCATGAATGCGTCGTTCCAGAGCGGCTACTGGTCCATCGCGCAAGGCAATGAGGTCGGGTTCGTTGCCTTTATCATACCAGATTTTAGGTGGGGCAGTCTTCTTGGCACGCAGAACGCGACAGTTCAGATCACGTTCTTGGCCGTGAACTTTCTTGGCGACACGCCAACGTCTTATGGGCCCTATACGGTGACTTCTGCGACAGAGTTCATTAACACGCGCATTCGCGGGCGCTTTATGGCTGTGCTGGTGCAATCGAGTGATCTGGGAACATTCTGGAGACTTGGTCGAATCCGCTTTCGCTGGGCAACGAGCGGGAGGCGATAATGGCCTCGATAACTGATATCTTGACTGCTATTCAGAACGCTGTGAGCGCTATACAGACCGTCAACACGACACTTAGTAGCGTGTTTCCCAAGACCACAGCGTCATCGACAAGCGCAACAGCTGGAACGATTACGTTTACTAGCTCGCAAGCTGCAGGGTTCTTGGTCGTGCAAACCAGCAGTGGCGCAACTGTCAAAGTTCCGTACTATAATTCGTGAGGGCACTATGCCGCTAACTAAAGGCAAATCCAGATCAATAGTGTCATCTAACATTTCAGAAATGGTCCATTCTGGGCATCCGCGTGCTCAGGCTATCGCGGCAGCTCTTAACACTGCGCGCCGCTCTGGTGCGAAATTCCAGGAGGGCGGCGATGTTGACGATACATCTGACGCTGCTGCACAGGCGGCGCAGCGGACGCGATTGTCTGTGCTTGGTCGTCGTGAGGGATCGGCAACTAATGTTCTGGAGAACCATCTACCTCATACCGTCGCTAAAATGGTAAAAGCTGTTAAGTTCCCTGCCGAATACGCACAGCATTACATGCCAGGACAAATGGTAACCAACGAAGCAGCAGATTGGGCTGCAGATCAGGCCATGGGGCGTG
>Ga0137418_10005781_pt1 | contig 11359 bp, 7 predicted proteins | sample CZODoug3_1_2_16f_FD_122242 | JGI IMG/M metagenome (GOLD analysis project Ga0137418, IMG submission 122242) | Vadose zone soil fungal communities from Angelo Coast Range Reserve, California, USA - CZODoug3_1_2_16fungal (Hybrid Assembly) | ecosystem: Environmental > Terrestrial > Soil > Vadose... | reverse complement strand
GTGACCATCTCTTATGATCCGACCACCATCATGTGCACCTACTCGCCGTACGGCTATGCCTACACCGGCATCGACCTCGCGCTCGCCACCGACGCCGGGACAAACAAGGACTTCACTCAGCGCTTCACGGTCACAGGCGTACCGATGTGCGATGAGTGAGATCTAAAAACACCAGCCTCGTGGAGACCGAGAAAAAAATCAGGCTATATCGAAATCCCAGCTCGGACCGGTCCGGGCCACTGGGAGGCGTGATTGACACTCTGGCCCTATAGACGATCCGTGGTACACCCCGAGCCACGGTCAAAGTGGCTTGTGTCTCGGCGCCGGACGACTCTCGTGCTTCTCATCGTGCACCTGGCGGCAGGGACCTGCTTTGCCCAAACATTTACCGACGATCCACTCGCCCCAGGGGCGAGCGTGATCAAGGCAGTCCACGTGACAGAGCTTCGTTCCGCAATCAACAGCGTACGAGCGGCACGAGGACTTACCTCTTTCAGTTGGATCGATTCGTCTCTCATGCCAAAAACCACCCAGGTCAAGGGGATTCATTTGACCGAGTTGAGGACGGCCCTTGGTCAGGCGTATCAGGCAATGGGAAAGCCGGAGCCGACATATACGGACATCAGCATTGCGGCGCAGCAAACGGTCGTCAACGCAGTCGACCTGAATGAGTTGCGTGGGGCGGTCCGCGCGTTAGTCGCTGCCATTGCGCCACCCCCGAGAATCACATCATCGCTCGGCGCCGGCATGCAGACCGTAAATGGCATCGGTACCCCGGGCGCGACAGTGCTGTTATTTGTCAATGGCTTTGCGCGTGGAGCGCCAGCCGTGGTGGATGCTCAGGGGCGCTGGAGCGTGACCGACATCAATCCGCCTCTCGGCAAGAAAGATGCGGTGCTGGTCGCCGGCGGCTTCAATGGTGTCGACGTCGTTGCGAGCGCCGAACTCTACGACCCGACAACCGGTACCTGGTCAACCGCTGGTAGCATGAGCGTTGCCCGTGCCGCCCACACGGCGACGCGCGTGGTGGATGGGAGGGTGCTGGTCGCCGGCGGCGGCAATGATGTTGACATCGTTGCGAGCGCAGAAGTCTACGACCCCACAACCGGTACCTGGTCAGCGACTCGTAGCATGAGCGTTGCCCGTGAGCTTCACACGGCGACGCTGCTGACGGATGGGAGGGTGCTGGTCGCCGGTGGCCTCTGCGCCTGCCCCTCTGCGGGCGCCGAAATCTACAATCCGACAACCGGTACCTGGTCGGCTACTAGTAGCCTGATCGTTAACCGTTGGTATCACACGGCGACGGTGCTGCGGGATGGGACGGTGCTGGTCGCCGGTGGGTGTTGGGGCGACTGCGACGAATTTCCTGCCAGCGCGGAAATCTACAACCCGACAACCGGTACCTGGTCGGCTACAGGTAGCCTGAGCGTTGCCCGTGACGGCCACACAGCGGCACTGTTGACGGATGGGACGGTGCTGGTCGCCGGTGGCTTCGGTCGCGCCAGTGGCGCCGTCCGGGCGAGCGCCGAAATCTTCAGCCCCTAGAATGTCCAGACTCGAAATGGTGTTGACACTTTCGCCGTCCCAGAGCGTGTCATGGAATTAGTGATGCACCTTAATGCGGCTGTCACTGTATAGATATACGCCCATGATTGGCTTGCCCATCGCCAGGGTCTTGTTGAGTTCCCATATCACCCAGTCACTTTGCCATGTGGTGGGGCCGTAGAGGCATACCGTTAACGTTGCGAGGCGGATCTGTGATGTGATCCCCCTGCCGATGTAGTCCGCGTTGGTGCTGTCGAATGGGACCTTAATAGAGTAGTCATCGAACTCAAGATCAAACTGCTCGTTCTTCGCTTGGCCCCGGAAGAGGTTGACCAGGTTGAGATCTTCTTCGACAAAACTTAGGAATGCTCGTATCGCCACAATGTCTCCGTTAACGAGGCATCAGGAACGGCTCGTCCCAGTGTAGGTGATCGCCGTCTACAGCGCCAATGCGGAGCCTGTCAATAGGAATGAGACAGCGGCGTCATGAGTTTAGTGGAGGAAATCCTCCCTAAAGAGCATCGCCCTTAACTAGCGCCACACTTCCGTCGCTCCCTTTTGCCCGCAGGTGCCGTCATGGCCTGCCACCGTTGACGTTCTGGCAGTCCGAGACGAGGACCGAGAGCGACACCCAGGCCTCGGCGCACAACCCCGTCCAGTGATCGGCCGATCCCGTACAACATCTCGCCCATTGTGGTGCGGCATCGGATGTGCACCTGGCCTGACCGCCCCTGTCGTGTGACCGGGGCGTGGTCTACATCGAGGACGAACGGAAGGGGGAACTATGGTGGAACGTTACCCGCAGATCCTTCTCGTGTTGCTGCTGACGTCGGCGTCGGCCCTTGCCGGCTGCGCCAAGGCAACGACGTCGGGGTCGGACGTATCGGCGCCGACCGTCGGCGGGTCGATGGCCGGCGGGTCCACGGACGAAGGTCGTGCCGCAGCGATGGATCGGACGCACACCAGCTTCGCCCGACCCAACCCGAAGGACTTCGTGGAGATGGCGGAGCTCAGGGACATCCACTTCGACTTCGATCGGTACGAGATCCGTCCTGAAGATGCCCAGGTGCTCGACGCGAATGCGGAGTCGTTGAAGTCCAACCCGAGCTACTCGCTCCTCATCGAGGGGCACGCCGATCCGCGCGGCACGACCGAGTACAACCTCGCGCTCGGTGACCGACGTGCGCGGGCGTCGATGACCTATCTCGTCTCGCGCGGTGTCCGGTCGAGCCGGATCTCCATCATCAGCTACGGCAAGGAACACCCCGCCTGCACGGAGTCGAACGAAGACTGCTGGGGCCAGAATCGCCGTGCGCACTTCCGGGTGAAGGGACTGTAGCTCGAGCTTCCTCCCGAGGAGGAGGGCCTCTCCTCCTCGGGGGCGGGATCGCACAGGTCGTGTCGATGGCGTTACGCGGCTAGCCCACGCGTGGGGCGCGACGGTACTATTGCTGGGCATGGCCACGACCTACCAGTTCCCGGCACTTTACGGGCTGCTGATGCGGCTCGCGTATGGTCGGGACTATCCAGCGCGCTACGAGCTCGTCGCCGAGCGAATTGATAGGCCGGACGACATCCTCGAGGTCTGCTGCGGTCATCTGGGCCTCTATAAACATCTCGCACGCCGCGGGCTCGTGCGGTCGTACGTCGGCCTCGATCGGTCGCCCGCCGTGCTGCGGCATGCCCGCCGGCGCGGCGTCGACGTGCACGCGTTCGACGTGCGCGCCGGTCACACGCTCCCGATGGTCGACACGGTGGTCATGCAGGCAAGCTTGTATCAGTTCCACGACATCGCTGAAACCTTGCTGGCGCGGCTCTGGGGGGCGGCGCGGCGCCGGCTCATCGTCGCTGAGCCCGTGCGTAACCTGGCTCAGTCACGGCACGCCGCAGTCCGCTGGACCGCGCGGACGCTCACGCGGACCCATGACGGCGTCCACACATTCCGCTACACCGAGGCTTTGCTGCTGGAGCTCTACCGACGCTGCCAGGTGCCGGTGAGCAGCTTCGAGCGAACGCCCGGCGGACGCGAAGTCGTCGTGTGCTCGCTCAGGCTTCCTTCAGCCTGAAGCGTAGCGTGATCTGGGACGGCGGCTCTGCCGAGGCCGTCCAAGATCGCCTCCTGCCACAATGGCCCCGTACTGCGTCAGATCGAGTACACGATCTGGCGTGAGCGTCCCCCTCGGACGCCCGTATCGGATTACTCCAACCGCTCCAGTTCCCATGATTTCCGGATATTTAAGAGGACCCTGACCCGGGGCGACGCGAGGTGGCACCTGCCGTGCACGAGATCTCCTGCAGGAAGACCCTTCTCGATAAATGGCAAACCCGTCGCGAGACGGGGACGCAAAGCCACGGGTCAGGCCACGAACCTGACAGCCGGGTTACCGAAGGAGGGGTGGCAGTCGCCCCCGAGGAACATGGTGGTCTTCCGCAAGGGAGGCCACCATTTTCGAAACTGCCCGCCGCCCTCGTCCTGTCCGTCGGTGGCTTGCCGGTCTCGGTCTCGCGCTGAGCGCAGTCCTCCTGGTCGCGACTCCAGGCAGAGCCGGGATCCTCGATGCCTCCTGGACGGCCCCCACCACGAATACCGACGGAAGCCCACTGACCGATCTGGCGTCGTATCGCGTCTATTTCTCAACGTCTGGTGCTCCCTGTCCTGGAGGCACCTTTGTTCAGGTCGCATCGTCGACCGCAAGCCCCGGTCCCAACCAAACTGTGACCGTCAGGCTCACGGGGCTCTCCACGACCGCGTTCTACAACCTTTCGGTCACCGCGGTGGACACGAGCGGCCTCGAGAGCGGGTGTGCGGCCCCCATGGTGAGTGCCGCCGCGCGACTCGATTTTGCCGTGAGTCCAACCGCCACCGTGAATTTCGGGAGCGTCAACGTGGGGAGCTCCGCGGATCAAGTCTTCACCGTGTCAAACACGGCCGGTGGAACCGTGTCCGGAACTATATCGACGTCCGCCCCGTTCAGCATCTTCTCCGGGAGCACGTTTAGCCTCGTGGGGCTGGGGGCCACCCAGGCCGTAACGGTGCGCTTCACGCCGACCACGTCGGCCACGGCCTCCGTGAACGTCAGCTTCGCCGCGGACGGAGACATCATTTCGCGGGTCGCGACCGGCACCGGCGTCACGGTGGATACGACGCCGCCGACACTCGCGATCACCACGCCGACCTCCGGCTCGACCTACAGCACGCGCACCACTCCGCTGACGATTACGGGGACGGCGTCGGACAACATCTTGGTGACGCAGGTGACCTGGGCGAACAAACGGGGCGGTGGCGGAACGGCGAGCGGGACGACGAGCTGGACGGCCAGCGGCATCATTCTCCAGTCCGGGGCGAACGTGTTGACGGTCACCGCGAGCGACGCCGCCGGCAACACCAAGATGGCTACCTTGACGGTGACGTTGGACACTACCGCGCCCACCGTCGCGATCACCGCGCCCGGCTCCGGCTCGACCTACAGCACGCGCACCACCCCGCTGACGATTGCGGGGACGGCGTCGGACAACATCGGGGTGACGCAGGTGGCGTGGGTGAACAATCGGGGCAGTAGCGGAACGGCGACCGGGACGGCGAGCTGGACGGGCAGCGTCGCCCTCCAGTCGGGGGCGAATGTGCTGACGGTCACCGCGAGCGACGCCGCCGGTAATACCGCGACGGCCAGCGTGACGGTCACTCTGGACAACACGCCGCCCGCCGTCGCGATCACAACGCCGACCTCCGGGGCGACCTACAGCACGAGCAACTCCGTCCTGGCGCTGGCGGGGACGGCGTCGGACAACATCGGGGTGACGCAGGTGACGTGGGCGAACAGTCGGGGCGGCGGCGGAACGCCGAGTGGGATGCCGAGCTGGACGGTCAACGGCATCGTCCTCCAGTCGGGGGTGAACGTGCTGACGGTCACGGCCCAGGACGCGGTCGGCAACATCACGACAGCCACCCTGACGGTGACGCTCCTGGGTACCTTCACGTTCACCGATGACCCGCTCGTGGGTCTGAGCACGCCGATCAAGGCGGTGCACATTACGGAGGTCAGGGCGGCCATCAATAGTGCTCGCGTGGCCCGCGGGCTGGCAAACTTTGCCTGGACCGATCCCACGCTCACGGCTGGGAGCACGCCTGTCAAAGTAGCCCACCTGACCGAGCTCCGGACAGCGCTCAACCAGGCTTATCAGGCGGCGGGTCGAGCCACCCCCGCTTACACTGATCCGACTCTTGTGCCACAGGGGACCGTGATCAAGGCGATCCACCTGAATGAGCTCCGCGCCGCCGCCCGCGGCCTCTAGTGAGCTCGAGACTCTAAGCCTACTGCCGGAGCCGCCGCCTTGACGGCTCGCGCGCCTGATCGGCGGGCTACGCGCACGGCCTGCCGTCCTGGTCCCTAGACACAAAGAGGCGATGGATGACGGGCAAATCATCCATCGCCTCTACCCTTCTTCTCTAGGCGCAGGCTTCGACTAGCGTCGTGCGCTTTCCCTCCGATGGTTCAGCACATCGAGACGCGCATTTATCTTTCCTTCATTCGAGGGCACGCACGGCGGCGCGGAGCTCATTCAGGTGGATCGCCTTGATCACGGTCCGCTGTGGCACAAGGGTCGGATCAGTGTAAGCGGGGGTGGCTCGACCCGCCGCCTGATAAGCCTGGTTGAGCGCTGTCCGGAGCTCGGTCAAGTGCACCGCTTTGACGGGCGTACTCCCAGGCGTGAGCGTGGGATCGGTCCAGCCAAAGGTCGCCAGCCCGCGGGCTAAACAGATGCTATCAATCGCCGCCCGGATCTCCAGGATGTGAACAGCCTGAATGAGTGTACTTTGGGCCGCGACAGGGTCATCGGTAGACGCAGATGTACCCGACAGGGTGACATTCAAGCTCGTCCTCGCGGTGTTGCCGGCGGCGTCCTGCGCCGTGACCGTAAGGATGTTTGTCCCAAGCTGAAGCTCGATTTGCGGGACCGTCCAGCTCGTCGTCCCACTCGCCGTTCCGCCACCGCCGCGATCGTTCGCCCACGTCACCTGAGTCACCCCCACGTTGTCCGCCGCTGTCCCCTGGAGAGTGAGGAGAGGGTCGCTTGTGCCGTAGGTCGGATTGAAAGTGGGCGAGGCGATCCCGACGGTGGGCGGTATTGGATCCGTCCCGCTGCCGGACACAGTCCCCGAGATCGTGCCTCCGTTCGCCGTGAAGTTGACGTTCGTCATCACAGTCGCCTGTGCGGTCGGGCTGAAGCGGACTGTCACTGACTGGGTCGCCCCCATTCCCACGAGGGTAAACGGACTCCCGGAGACGATGCCGAACGGGGCGGAGGTCACTACAGTCCCAGAGACTGTCCCACCGGCTGTGTTTTGCACCGCAAAGGCGTGATCCCCGAAGCTACCGACGTTCACACTCCCGAAATTCACAATGCCGGTTGGGCTCACGGCAAAGTCGGGTCGCGCGATGGCACTCGGCACCGGGCTCGAACAGGCGCTCTCAAGGCCGCTCGAGTTCACTGCGGTGATCGAAACGTAGTAGCGGGTGCCCGGGGAAAGCCCGGTGAGCCGGATGGCCACAGGTTGCCCGGAAGGAGTGCCTAGCGGCGTCGTCGGGGATGAAACCAGAACGAAGGAGGAGTCGGGACAGGGCGTGCCCGAGGTTCCGTAGTAGACACGATAGGACGCCAGATCCGTCAACAGGCTTCCATCAATGTTCACGGCAGGGGCAGTCCAAGCAATATCCAGGATCCCGGCTTCTCCCGTAGCCGGTATTAGCAGGGCTCCGCTCAGTCCCAGACCCATACCTCCAAGCCACCGGCGCCAAGGAATCATGAGAGAGGCCTTACTCGGGAGAACACGACCTTCTCGATCTGTAGAAAGGCTTTCAAAGGGTGCTGGACGCTAGGGGAGGGTTTGCACCGCGGAGCGGAGCTCGGTGATGTGCACGGCCTTCACGATCGTCGGCCCGTCGCCAAGTGCGGGATCGGTATAGTTCTGAGTTGAAGCGCCCCCTGCGGTGGACGCCTCGTTCAACGCAGTCCTCAGCTCAACGATGTGCACCGCCTTGACGGTTGTGCTTCCCACCGTGAGGCTCGGATCGGTGAATGAGAATCGGGCGAGCCCTCGACGGGTCCGCCCAGTGTTGATCGCGTCTCGGAGCTCCATGATGTGGACCGCCCTGATGATCGAGAACCCGACTGCGAGGTCTGGGTCCGTGAACGTGAAGGGGCCGTTCAAGTTGAACGTCGCGGTGACGGCGGTCGCGCCCCCGAGGGTGACGGTGCACGCGGCAGTACCGGAGCAGCCACCGCCGCTCCAGCCGACGAAGACCGAGCCCCCATAAGGCGACGCCGTCAGCCTAACGACCGTCCCGCTCACGAAGATTGCCGAGCAGGTCGCGCCGCAGTTGATGGCCGCTGGAGTACTCGTCACCGTCCCCGCTCCGGTACCGTTCTTGGTGACGGTGAGGGCGAAGCTCTGGAGCGTGAAGGTGGCGGTCACCGCGGTCGCCGCGGTTACCGTCACCGCGCAGGGCCCGGTGCCGGAGCAGCCAGCGCCTGTCCAACCCGTGAAGGTCGACCCCGTCGCGGGTGCAGCGGTGAGCGTGACCAGGGTGTTGTAGTCGAAGGGCGATGAACAGGTCGTGCCGCAGCTGATGCCTGCCGGAACGCTCGTCACGGTGCCCGTGCCGGTACCGTTCTTGGTGATCGTGAGGGCAAAGCTCTGGAGCGTGAAGGTGGCGGTCACGGCGGTCGCCGCGGTCACCGTCACGACGCACGACCCCGTGCCGGAGCAGCCGCCGCCGGACCAACGCGTGAAGTCGGAGCCCGTCGCGGGCGCGGCCGTGAGGGTGACGACCGTCCCGCTCGCATAGGGGGCGGAGCAAGTTGCGCCGCAGGTAATGCCGGCGGGGCTGCTCGTCACCGTCCCGGCGCCCGCTGTGGAGACCGTCAGCGCGAATGCCGGTGTGAAGGTCGCTGTGACGGAGTTCGCCGCAGTCATGGCGACCACGCACGGCGCCGTACTGGCGCAGCCCCCCCCGCTCCAGCCCGTAAAAACCGAGCCGGGAGCCGGGTTGGCTGTAAGGGTGACCGAAGTATTGCTAGCGAAGCTGGCCGAGCAGGTTGATCCGCAGTCGATCCCAGCGGGGTTGCTCGTCACCGTCCCGGCGCCCGCGGTGGAGACCGTCAGCACGAAAGTCTGTGAGAAGGTCGCCGTGACAAACGCGTCGGTCATGGTGAGCACGCACGGCGCCGTGCCGCTACATCCGCCTCCGCTCCAGCCGACGAACACTGAGCCCACGGTCGGCGACGCTGTCAGCGTTAGGATCGTCCCACTAAGGAAGCTTGCGGAGCAGGCTATCCCGCATGAAATCCCCGCGGGGCTGCTCGCGACCGTGCCGCTCCCCGTTCCCGTTCTCGTCACGGTGAGCGTGACGATCCTGCTGAAGCTGGCGGTTATCTCCGTGGTGGCGCCGATCATCACGATACAGGGGCCCGTACCCGAGCAACCGCCTCCACTCCAGCCGATGAAGGTCGAGCCGGCGTCGGGCATGGCGGTCAGCGTGACCCACGTACCACTCTGATAGTTCACCCTGCACGTCGCGCCGCATGAGATTCCCTCGGGCGAGGAGGTCACGCTGCCGCGGCCCTGGCCCTGCTTCACCACGGTAAGAGTGACGATTGGTGTCGTCGTGGTCCACGTGTACGTGGATGGCGGGCTCGTGTGTCCGAACTGGTTGGTGACCGTCACCTGGAAGATATGCTCCCCGAGGGCGGGGGGCCCAGGGTAGCTCTGGGGGCTCACGCACGGCGTGAACCCGCGGCCGTCGAGCTGGCAGGAGAACCGAACGACGCCGGACTCGGCGCCGACGAAGGTGAACGTCGCGCTGGTCTCATTCGCCGAGGTGATCTCCGGGGGCAGTGCGGAGGCCGTCAGGTCGACGGCTCGAACGCGTTTATTCCCCGTATCTGCGATGAAGAGGTTGCCCGCGACGTCGAGGGTGACGCCATACGAGACGCTCAGCTGGGCGTTGGTGGCGAGGCCGCCGTCGCCGCTGAAGCCGGGAATGCCGGTGCCGGCGATCGTGGTGATGATCCCGGTGTCACCCGCTACCCGACGGATGCGGTTGTTGTCGGCGTCGGCGATGAAGAGGTTGCCCGCATCGTCGACGGCGACGCCGGTCGGGGTGCGCAGCTGGGCGCCGGTCGCGAGGCCGTCGTCGCCGAGGGAGCCCGCAACGCCGGTGCCGGCGACGGTGGCAATGAGCCCGGTGCCCGCCTCGACTTGACGGATGCGGTGGGCGTCGGCGTCTGCGATGTAAACGTTACCCGTGCCGTCGATGGCGACGCCGGTCAGGGTCGACAGCTGGGCCGTAGTGGCGGGGCCACCGTCGCCGCTGAAGCCCGGACCGCCGGTGCCGGCGACTGTGCTGATGATGCCGGTGCTCGCCGCGACCCGGCGAATGCGGTTGTCCTCGGCGTCTGCGATGAAGAAGTTCCCCGTGGCGTCGAGGGCGACGCCGGTCGGGGCCGAAAGCTGGGCGTCGGTGGCGGGCCCGCCGTCGTCGATAGAGCCGCCGCCGCTACCGGCGACCGTGGCGATGATCCGGCTCCCGGCCGCCACCCGGCGGATGCGGTTGTTATCGGCGTCAGCGATGAAGAGGTTGCCCCCAGCATCGACGACGACCCCGGTCGGGCTCCACAACTGGGCGCTGGTCGCGGGGCCGCCGTCGCCACCGAAGCCGGCGTCACCTGTGCCGGCGACCGTGGTGATGATCCCGCTCCCGGCCGCCACTTGGCGGATGCGGTCGTTCGCGGCGTCGGCGATGAAGAGATTGCCCGCGGCGTCGACGGCGACATGGTATGGGATGTTCAACACAGCGTTGGTGGCCGGGCCGCCGTCGCCGCTGAAGCCGGCAACGCCGGTGCCGGCGACCGTGGTGATGATCCCGCTCGCGGCCGCGACCCGGCGGATGCGGTTGTTCTGGGAATCCGCAATGAAGAGGTTGCCCGCTGAGTCGACGGTGACGCCGGTCGGGATCCACAGCTGGCCGCTGGTGGCGGGGCCGCTGGGAACGCTTCCGAGATTGGGTGAGACCACCTGCGCCCAGGATGCAGTCGTCGCGAGGACTAGCAGCATCAACGTGCACAATCTGTCTATGCCGAGGGCTCTTCCGTTTGAGAAGCCGACACTCTCAGAACTAGGTCTCGGTAACATTAGTTTGTTTCCGTGCTGCATTCTTATTCTCATCCTCTGCATCGTTTTCTCTTTTTCCGAGGGCTTATCTTCTCTTTTGCCCGTGTGTAATCAAACTCGGGAATCCATCTGATCTTCGTTCGGCGCCGCATGAGCACCTATGTGTTCGCCCTTCCATCGCAGCGCGTGGGAGTAGGCCCGCAGCACCAATGCTCAGCGGGCAAGGGGGTCGAGCGCCGCAATGATTTCTCGTGGATCGACGTGCCGAAGCGACATGATCTGATCGTCGGAAAGCCCGTCATCATCACAGTGTTCGGAGATGAATCCACATAGTGGTTCGCCGACGCGGAAATGAGATCACGGACTTCCCTCACCGCTGCCCGCACGGTTGCATATTTCGCCCACCCGATGAGCCAGTCGCGAAATACACTGCTATAGTTCGCGGACAGAGCGCTCGCGTTTACAACCGCCAGGTCCGCGAGGGCGTCGTCTCCGGTAATGAGCAGCGCGATCCAGTACAGGTAATAGCGTTGCTCAGCGAACGCCGATTGGATTTCACGGCTCGACGCTCGCTGCCCTTGGGCCGAGTTGTTTTGGCTCAGTCGAATGAAACCATTCCATGACAGGCCTCTTACCTTGAAT
>Ga0137418_10005779_pt1 | contig 11359 bp, 9 predicted proteins | sample CZODoug3_1_2_16f_FD_122242 | JGI IMG/M metagenome (GOLD analysis project Ga0137418, IMG submission 122242) | Vadose zone soil fungal communities from Angelo Coast Range Reserve, California, USA - CZODoug3_1_2_16fungal (Hybrid Assembly) | ecosystem: Environmental > Terrestrial > Soil > Vadose... | reverse complement strand
TCGGTTTAAAAGACCGCTGCTCTAACCAAGCTGAGCTACGCCGGCGCACTCAAATTGTGGCTTGCGACACATGGCGGACGCTCGACCCGGCGTTTTTCACCCTTTGCCGGCACGCGGGTGTCTGCGTCGAGTGAGATACGTGCGAGAGCCGGCACTGGCGCTGAACTAGCCGATTGGCGGCGATGCGGCGGTCCGATCCGGCGCTGTAGCCTTCCACCGGTGAAGGCCTGGGTAGTCCGGGAGCTTGGCGGGCCGGAGAGCCTGCACCTCGAGGAAGTCGCGCCGGGCGACCCTGTCGACGGGATGGTGCGGATCAAGGTCCGCGCCGCGGCGATCAACTTCCCCGACGTCCTGATGGTCGCCGGCCTTTACCAGGTGAAGCCGGACCTGCCTTTCGTTCCTGGCGTGGAGGTCAGCGGTGACGTGATCAGCGCGCCTCCGGGTTCGGGATTCAACGCGGGCGATCGGGTCATGGCGCTTCTCGACCACGGCGGCCTGACGCGCGGCGGCTTTGCGGAGATCGCCGACGCGGCCCCATCATCGCTGACGCGAATGCCGGACAAGATGACCTTCGAAGATGCCGCCGGCTTCACCCTCATCTATCAGACCGGCTGGTTTGGGCTGCACCGTCGGGCGAACCTGAAAGCCGGGGAAACCTTGTTGGTCCACGCCGGAGCCGGGGGCGTCGGAAGCGCTGCGATTCAGCTCGGCAAGGCAGCCGGCGCGACTGTGATCGCGACCGCGGGCTCTGACGCGAAGGTCGAGGTGTGCCGCGAGATCGGCGCCGACCACGCTCTGAACTACAAGACGCAGGATTTCGTCGAAGAGGTCAAGAAGATCACTGGCGGTCGCGGCGCCGACGTGGTTTACGACCCGGTCGGAGGCGATGTCTATGACCGCTCGACCAAATGCATCGCGTTCGAGGGCCGGATCGTGGTTGTCGGCTTCACCTCCGGCCGCATTCCGCAGGCCGCCGCCAATCATGTGCTGATCAAGAACTACTCGGTGGTCGGGCTGCACTGGGGCCTGTACGCGCGGCGCGCGCCTGAGCTGATTCCCCCTGCAATGCAGGCCCTACTCGACCTTTATGAGGCGGGCAAGATCAAGCCCTACATCTCAACCCGGCTTTCATTGAGCCAGGCGCCTCGCGCGCTCGCTATGGTGGCCGAGGGCAAGAGCACCGGGAAGGTGATCCTCACTGTCTGATCCGGAAGGGCCACCGCCTCAACCTCCCGAAACCCCGACTTCGCCGGGTGCTTCTTCACAAGGTGAGGAAGTAAAGCTTCAACCTCCCGAGCCTTCGGCTTTGCCAGCTATTTCCCCACCGGCTAAGGTAGCGAGGCCGCCATCTCGGCTTCGCCATTACCTGCCCGCGAGCGCTGCGATAGCGCTGGGTTTGATTGCTCTCCTACTCGTCGTATTTGTCGGCCCTCCGAGCAACCCCGTGGCTCAATCCGAGCCCCTGGCGGCCGACCAGACGCTGAGCTTCCCCATCGCTCAGGACCTCTCTGATTTCGACCCGGCGCTCATCTCCACTGCCGCTGACGTCGACCTCCTGCGCAACGTCTTCTCGGGTCTCTACAGGTTCGACAGCAAGCTGCGCGAGGTGCCGGACCTCGCGGCCGGGCAGCCGCTTGTCTCAGCCGACGGGCTCACCTACACCTTTCATCTCCGCCACGACGGTCGCTTCTCCAATGGCGATCCCATCACCGCGGACGATTTCATCTACAGCTGGAATCGCGCTGCGGCGAAGCAAGGTGACTATGCGGGGCTGTTCAACGTGGTGGCCGGCTACGACGCGGTTGCGGCCGGAAGGGCCGGCCAGATGAGCGGCCTCGCGAAAGTTGACGACTACACATTCACGACGGCCCTCACCAAACGGTCTGGATATTTCATGACCGAGGTGGGGCTGTGGCCGTTCTGGGTGGTGGATCAGAAGGTGATCGCCTCGACGGGCGAGGACGTCTGGTTCACCAAACCCGAGACGCTAGTTGGAAGCGGGCCATTTCACATGACCGCGCGAGTGCCCGGCCAATCGATGGACTTCCAACCCGTGCCGACCTGGTACGGAGGCGCGACCGGCAAGCTCGCGCGAGTTCATGTCGAGGTGGTGCCGGACACCATCGCGCAGGTCACCCAGTTCGAATCGGGCGTTTTCAGCCTCATCGGATACGGGCGCCAGGGCCTCCCGCCCGCCGCGGCCACGCGGTACACCACTGACTCAAAGCTCAAGAGCCAGCTCGAGCTTGTCCCGATCGGCCTCACCTTCTGGGTCGGTTTCAACCTGCGCACCGGTCCGTTTGCCGACATCGAAGCCGGCAAGGCCGGGCGGCGCGCGTTCAGCGCGTCGATCGACCGCAACGCGTTGGTCGACGCGCTTTGCAACCAGAAGACAGCCTGCGTCGCCGCGACCGGCGGCCTGATCAGCAAAGGCTTGCAGGGTTACCTTGGCGACGGAGCCGACACGAATGCGAACTTCGACGCGGCGGCGGCCAAGGCCGAGTACAAGACGTGGGACCCCAATGGATTGAAGGTCAAGGGCTTGAACTACACGTATGACACGAACGCGTTCAACAAGGCGCTCTGCACGAACCTGCAGGCGCAGTGGCAGAAGAACCTCGGCGTCAGCGTGGACTGCGTCGAGATGGACCGCAAGACCTTTTTCGACGACCGGAACGGCCGTTGCGCCTATCCACTGTTCCGCCAGAGCTGGAGCGCCGACTACGACCATCCCCAGGACTGGTTCGACTACCTCTTCGTCACCGGCGCGAGCTCGTCCGGTTCGTGCTACTCAAATCCCAACTTCGACAAGGTGATCGCGGCAGCCGATGCTGCGCCGCTCAGCCAGAGCCTGGTCGATTACAAGACGGCGGGCCACATGTTGATCAACGACACCGTGTTCGCCCCGCTGATCTACGGCGTTCAGCAGTACCTGTCCCACCCGTATGTCGCGGGCGTTGGGGGCAACGCCCTATATGACTTTTCCTGGACGGACGCGCGAATCCTCAGGCATTAATGGGCGGTCAGCTGGATTTCATTCCAGTGGTACTCGAAGAAGTTGTTGGCGCCCGCTCCCTTGACGTACGGCTTGAACAGATAGGCACCGTTTGAGTAGTACAGAGGGATGTACGCCACGTCGTCGATGAGCATCTGGTTCAGCTTTTTGTAGTCTGCGATCGCCTGGTCGCCGGTCTCGGAGTCCGCCTTGTCGACCAGGCTGTCGTACGCCTTGGTGTCGTAGCCGCTCGTGCAGTTCGAGTCTGGGCAGCCGACAACATGGCCCCACAGGTTGTCGAACCAATCCTGCGGGTAGTTGTAGTCGGCCTTCCAGCCGTCGCGTGACATCACGTACTGGCCGTTCAAGCGGGCCCTGATGAACTGGGAGTGCGAAACGGCTTGAAGCTCGACGTCGACGCCGAGGTTGTCGTGCCATTGCGCCTTCAGGAAGTCCGCCGCCGGCTTGTTGAACGCGTTGCTGGGGTCGTACACGTAGACCATGCCCTTCGTCTTGGCGCCGGTCGGGTCGGCGCCCTGGAAAAGCTGCTTGGCCTTGAGCGGGTCGTACTTGCCCAGCGGGTCCTGGCCGTCACCCATATAGCCGATGAGCCCTTTTGGGATCAGGCCGCCAGTGGCCGCGGTGCACGCGATGTCGGAGCACACGGTGGTCGCGAGTTTTTTCTTGTCCACCGCCAACGCAAACGCCAGTCGCAGGTCGTGGGCGCTCTGCCCCTGGTCGAGCGAGAACGGGCCCTTGGCCTGTAGCTTGACGTCAGACACCAGGTTGAAGCTCACCCACATCGTGCTCACCTTCGGGCGGAGCAGGACCTCGTCCTTCTCCTTCGCGGTGCCCTGGATGCGGACGATGTCGCCGACCGGCGCGTTGCTGAAACCCCCGTATCCGTAGACGTCGTAGGCACCCAGCTCGTACTTCGCGATCGCGGCCGACGCATCACTGACGATGTCCACGTGGACATTCTTGACAGTCGCCCGGGGTAACCCCCACCAGCTTTCGACCGCAACGAAGTCGACCGACTGGTCGGCGACGTGAGCGGCCATCCTGTACGGACCGGTGCCAACCAACGTCTCGGGCTTTGTCCACCACTTGTCGAAATCCGTTTTGACCACGTTCTGGTCGACGATGGCGCCGGTCGTTCCGCTGACGGCGATCGCCGGCAAGAACCAACCTGCCGCAAGGCTCAGCGTTACTTTCACCGTGTAGTCGTCGGGGCCGGTCAGGCCGGTGAGGGTGACCGACGGATCGTTCTTCTCGAGCAGCGCCTGCAGCGCAACTCCAGTGGCTGTGTTCTGCGCAACCTTGGCGTATCCGTCGATCGCGGACAGGTTGGTCGCGTACGACCCCTGCATCGCGGCCGCGCGATTCCACGAGTACAGCACGTCCTTCGAGGTGACCTTGTCGCCGTTGGAGAAGGTCACGTCGTGGCGCAGCTGGAAGGTGTAGGTCAAGCCGTTGTCAGCCGGCTGCGGCACCGAGGTCGCCAGGTCCGCAACGATGTTGAGGTTGTTGTCGAACTTGACCAGGTTGTTGAACAGGTTCTGCTGGATCTCGAGGTCGGTCTCGGCGTCCGACATGGCTGGGTCGAGGGTGCCGAAATCGTGGAGCAGCGGGAACTTCAAGGTCTGATCGGCGGCGAGATGAGATGTGGTTGGCGTGCTGCCGCTCTGACATGCAAAGAGCACCATGGAGGCCGCGGCGCCCACAGCCAACGCTCTGGCTATTTGAGGGACGCCAGGACCTCCGGTGCCATGTCGCTTCCGAAGGGACCGTCCGGATTGTCGATCAGCCACACGTGAAGCATCTCGGGCGTGCTGCGGTTGCTGCTCCCACGCGGGCACGTGCCGCTCTTGTCGTTGATGTTGGCGGAACCGTCGTGCGTAAAGGCGACGATCACGCCGGTCGTTCTGTCAAAGCACAGGTTGTCGTGCTTGTGCCACGCGGTGAGCGACCCGCCGACCTCCGGGCCTTTCATTCCGAGCCTCGGCATGATGTACATCGCTCCGATCAGGACTGGACCGCGCGAGCTGTTGAAATAGATGAGCGACTGCACGCGATCAGGCTGGAGGATGTCAGCGTCTGTGAAGTAGGCGGCGTTGACGTAATGCATGACTGCCAGCCCCTCCGGTTCCATCGGCTTGTAGCCGGCGCTGATCGCGGCCTGCTGGTCGGAATACTTCGTCACGGCGGCCTTCGTCGCGTCGATCAGCTGCACCGCGGCCTGGAGCTGGGCGCCGGTTGGGCCACTTGAGGCCGCGTGGTTGTGATCGGTCAAGGCTGCCGTAGAGGTGCTCCGTTCCACGGATGCCGCCCAACCCGCTGCGTCGCTTGACACCACGATCAGCGCGAGCGAGGCGATGAGCAGGCCTCTGCGCGCCCAAGTGCCACCCGGCAATGAGGTGTAGGCGGCTCCGATCAGCCCCGCCACCACCATCACGATGCCGGCCCCGAGCAGCACGTGGCCCGGATTGGAGAGCGTGAAGATCCCCTCTCGGTGGGCGAGGGTCGGGTCCTGTGCATGTAGGTATGCATCCAGCGCCAGGCCGAGCAGGAGCGACGCCGCTCCTAACAGCCCGATCGCCAGGAAGATCGCCAGCCTCTTCATGCGGGCCTCAGAGCTTACCGGCGAAGTGGCAGGCCGCCAGGTGGCCGCCTTCCTTCATCTCCAGCGGTGGCTCCACCTCGGAACAGATCGGCTGGGCGATCGGGCAGCGGGTGTGGAAACGGCAGGCGCTGGGAGGGTTCACTGGGGATGGGATCTCGCCCTTGAGCAGGATTGGGCGCCTGGACATCTCGAGATCCGGGTCCGGGATGGGGACCGAGCTCTGCAGCACTTTGGTGTACGGGTGAAGCGGCTTGTCGCGTACTTCGGCGGTCGTTCCCACCTCGACGATCTTGCCCAGGTACATCACGGCGATCCGGTCGCTCATGTGGTTCACCACCGACAGGTCGTGCGCGATGAACAGGTAGGTGAGGTGGAAGCGGTCTTGCAGGTCCTCCATCAGGTTGACGATCTGGGCCTGGATGGAGACATCGAGGGCGGACACGGGTTCATCGGCGACGATGAAGCTGGGATTCAGCACCAGGGCACGCGCGATGCCGATGCGCTGCCGCTGGCCGCCCGAGAACTCGTGCGGGTAGCGGTTGATGAAGTTGGGATTGAGGCCGCAAACCCGCATCACCTCCTGCACGCGCTTTTCGGCGGTGCGGCCACGAGCGATGCCGAAGTTTCGCAGTGGCTCCGCGATGATGTCGCCGACGACCATGCGCGGGTTCAACGAGGCGTACGGGTCCTGGAAGATCATCTGCATGCGCTGCCGGGTGCGGCGCAGCTTTTCTCCTCGGAGCTTGGTCAGCTCGATGTCCTCGAAGAAGACCTGGCCCGATGTGGCCGGCTGCAGCTGAACGATCACCCGGCCGAGCGTTGACTTACCGCAACCAGATTCTCCGACCAGGCCCAGCGTCTCGCCAGTTTTGATGGCCAGGTTGACCCCATCGACCGCGTGCACGGTCGCATGGCCGAATAAGCCCGCTCCGACCGCGAAGTGCTTGACGATGTTCTCGACGCGCAGCAAAGGCGCGGTAGCGGCGCTCGCCGGCGTCGCTTGCGCCGCCTGTGCGGTCACTGCACGCCCTTTTCTTCGGCCGGCACGTTTTTCATCAACACCCAGCAGCGCGCGTTCTGGCCACCACCCACGTCGTCGAGGCTCGGTTCCTGGGTGAAGCACTTGTCGATGCGAAACCGGCAGCGGGGGTGAAACTTACATCCCGGCGGCGGGTTGGACAGATCAGGCGGCAGGCCCGAGATGGAGATCAGCTTTTCGTGTTGGCGCTCATCAACACGCGGGATCGAGCGCAGCAGCGACCAGGTGTAGGGATGCTGCGGATTCTTGAAGATCGCGCGCGTCGGGCCTTCTTCGACGATGCGGCCGGCGTACATGACGATCACCCGCTGGCAGAGGCTGGCCACGACCGCCAGGTTGTGCGTGATCAGGATCACAGCAGCTCCCAGCTCGCGATTCAGGTCGCGGAGAAGCTCGATGATCGAGGCTTGAACGGTCACGTCGAGCGCTGTGGTCGGCTCATCCGCGATGAGGAGAGACGGCTCGTTGGAGAGACCCATCGCGATCATCACACGCTGGCGCATGCCGCCTGAGAATTGGTGAGGATAATCGCGCACGCGCTGTGCCGCACCGGGAATGCGCACGCGCTGCATCATGGGCACGACCCGGTCGTGGGCCTGCTTGCTGGTGAAGCGCCGGTGCGCCGCCATCGCCTCTTCGATCTGAAAGCCGACCCTGAGCACCGGGTTCAGGGACGTCATCGGGTCCTGGAAGATCATCGCGACGTCGGAGCCGCGGAACTCTCGGATGTCGTCGTCCGACATGTGGACGACATCCCGATTACCGAACAGGATCTTTCCGTTGGTGATCTTGCCCGGATCCGGAATCAAGCGCAAGAGTGAAAGGGCCGTCATCGTCTTGCCGGACCCGGACTCGCCGACGATTCCGACCGTCTCGCCTTTCTCCACGTCGAAGGTGATGCCGTCCACGGCGGTGACCGTCGGGCCCGAGCCAAAGAACTGCACCCGCAGGTCTTGAACCCGCAAGAGAGGTGCCAGTGTCAGTGGTCCGTGGCGGCCGGGTGGGCCACAGCTCGGGCCAGGCGACCGCTAGGTCGCCGGTCGGGGCGTCGAGACGAAGGAAGGGGTGGCGCGAAGAGGAGCGCATCCGTGGATGCGTGACGAGGAAGCGCCGGGCCCCCTGACGCACGTATCGGCGTCCCGAGGCCCGAGATGGGGTCTTCCCGGCTGTCGCGGACCACTACCGCCTCATCCGTGGGTCGAAGGCGTCGCGCAGGCCATCGCCTAGCCAGTTGAAGGCCATCAGGGTGATAGAGAGCGCGATTGTCGGTGCGAGCGCGATGTGAGGGGCGAAGTCGAGGCCGTGGTAGCCGTCGTTGGCCATCGCTCCCCACGACGGCATCGGAGACGGAAGGCCAAGGCCGAGGAAGCTCAGGAACGCCTCGAACAGCACGGCCGCCGGGATGGCGAATGTCGCCTGCACGATGATCGGGCCCAGAGCGTTGGGCAAGATGTGGCTGGCGACGATGCGCAAATCTCGCGCGCCGCTCATTCGCGCGGCCTCGACGAACTCGCGCTCGCGCAGCGCGAGCGCCTGCCCGCGGACCAGGCGGGCGACGTCCATCCAGCGGGTCAGCGAGAACGCGAGCACGATGACGAATATGCCTCGCGGAATCAGGTGGAGCGCGTCTGAGAGCACGAAGACGAGGATCAGGGCTACGAGCAGGTCAGGGATTCCGTACCAGATGTTGATGAAGAACGAGATCGTGGTGTCGACCGCGCCGCGGTAGAAGCCGGCAAGCAAGCCCAGCGGGATTCCGATCAGGCTGACGATGATCGCGCTGCCGATGCCGACCTGGACGGTGATCGACGCGCCGCCCATGATCCGGCTGAGGATATCTCGACCTGCCTGGTCGAGGCCCAGCGGATGGGCGGCACTGGGTCCTTGATATGTCGGTCCGACGGCCTGCAGCCAGACGGGGTACGGGGTCCAGAACGTCGCGATGATGGCGGTCACGAAAAGTAGGGCGATGATCCCAGCGCCCACCAGGGCAAGACGGTTGCGGCGGATGCGGTTCCAGGCGTCCGAGAGCAAGGAAACCTGCGCCGGCATCTCATACGTGGTGACTAGATCGGGTTCGGGAACGGCTGCTAGTGCCATCAGTACCGAATCCTCGGGTCTAGCACTGGATAGACCACGTCCACCAGAAGGTTGGCAAGACCGACCAGCGCCGCGTAGAACGTGAAGACCCCTATCACGATGTTGTAGTCGCGGGCGAGGAGCGCGTTTCGCAGCGCGTGGCGGAGAACCACCACCCTCGACTTGAGCCCCTTCGCCCATGCCGTCCGGACGTAATCGGTCCGGATCGTCTCGAGCATGCTGGCGCGCGTGAGCCGCGCGACGTAGCTCGCGTACGGCAGCCCCAGCGCTAGCGCGGGGACAGGAACCTGTTCGAGCTTGCCCCAGCCGGGGACGTAGTAGAACGTTCCGCCGGTCCAGATATAGAAGTAGTGGCCGGCGAGCAGGAGGCCGAAGATCGCGAGCACGAAGCTCGGGATGCTGTAGCCGATCACCGACGCGCTCGAGGCGAAGTAGTCCACCCACGTGTTCTGGCGCAGCGCCGCGATGATTCCGAGCAGCAGCCCCAGGCCAATCGTCACGATCAGCGCGTAAAAGCCGACCGTCGCGCTGACCGAAGCTTCCCTGATCAGCAGAGGCGTGATGAACACACCCCGGTTTTTCAGCGACTCGCCCAGGTCACCATGGAAGATCACACCGCTCAACCAATTCAGGTACTGCTGAGTGAGCGGTAGGTCAAGGCCGTAGTGGTGAAGGTTGGCGCGCAGAGATTCCGGACTGGTGCGGGTTTCGTTGAGGAACGCGTTGCCGGGGATCTGATGAAGGAGCAGAAACACGATCGAGGAAACGAGGACCGTCGTGATGGCGATCAGAACCAGGCGCTGACCGATGTAGCTGACCGTGCCTCGCGTCATCTGCCTTCCCTGCCGTTATCTCATTTCATGTGACGAGGGGGGCCGCCACGGCGGCGGGCCCCCCTTATTTTCCACGTTACCGAAGCCTACTAGCTGTGCTGAAGGATTCGAATCTCGCTCCAGCGGAAGTCGTAAAGCGCGTTGCCGCCGGCACCCTTCACGTAAGGGTGAACGAGGTACTGCTGAATGCCGTAGACCAATTCAGGAGCGATCACCTGGTCGACGACGATCTGACTGGCCCTCTTGTAGTCGGCCAGCGACTGCGACAGATCTTTGGTGTTGGCGTTCTTGACGAGGCTGTCGACTTCCGGGTTCGAGTAGCACGAGCCACTCGAGCCGGCGCCTGTCACCAAGAGGAAGTCGAACCAGTCCTGGGGGTGGTCATAGTCCGCGCCCCAGCTGTGGCGGAAGATCGGGTAGCTGCACTTGGTGCGAGCGGAGAAGAAGGATGCGCGGTCCTGAGCGGTGCACTGCATCGTCACGCCCAGGTTCTTCTGCCACTGCGACGCGAGGTTCTCGCAGACAGCCTTGTTGAAGGCGCTGGAGTTGTAGGTGTAGACGAGGTTCTTGACCTTGCTGTGGTTGGGGTCCCAGGCCTCGTACTCGGCCTTTGCCTTGGCGGCGTCGAAGACGGTATTGGGGTCGGTGTTATCGCCGAGGTATCCCTTCAGACCCTTGGTGATGATTCCACCGGTGGCCTTGAAGCACGCCGTGCCCTTGGAGCAAGCAATGTCAACCAGCTCGTCGCGGTTGACGGCGATGCTGAACGCGTGGCGACCCGCCTTTCCAGCGTCGTTGCCGGCGAATGGGCCCGTCTTGAGGTTGAAGCCAATCCAGGTCGTCCGCGCTGCGGGCTGCAGCGTCAGATCCGCCTTGAGCTGAGGAGAGCTGTTGTAGCGAATGACGTCTTCGGGCGTCAGGCTCTGGTTCATGTAGCCGATGAGGCTGTAGTTACCAGACTCGTACTTGGTGACCTGCGCCTTCTGGTCGGCCACCACTTCGATGTGGATCTTCTTGAGAGCTCCGGTCGAGCCGCCGTACCAGTTGGCAACCGGCTCGAAGTCGAGTGACTGCTTCGGCGTGCGGGCAGTCATCTTGAACGCGCCGCTGCCGATGAAGGTCTTGGGGTCGGTGAACCACTTGTCGTCGCCGCCGCCGGCGGTGATCGCCTTCTCGGAAACGACCCATGCGGTCCAGAGGGCGACTTCGGTGTACCAGTAGCCGGCCGGCGCGCTGAGCGTCGCCGAGAAGCTGTAGTCGTCGATCTTCTTGAGGCCGGTCATGGTCTTGGTGGTGCCAGCCGCAACTTCGTCGTAGCCCTTGACGGGCGCGAACACTGAGGCATAGTCACCCTGGATCCGGGCGGCCCGGTTCCAGCTGTAGATGAAGTCGTCGGCCTTGATTCCGTCACCGTTGGAGAACTTGGCGTCGTGACGCATCGTGAAGGTGTAGGTGAGGCCATCACCTGAGACGTCGGGCGCCTTGGTGGCGATGTCCGGCACCTCCTTGAGGTCCTTGTCGAACTTGTAGAGACCTGAGAAGACGTTCTGGAACAGGTCGATGTCGACCGCTGCCGACATATGGGCCGGGTCGAGATCGCCTACGTCGTCGTTGATCGGAAAGCTGAGGGTCTGGTCAGACGCCAGATTTTCGGACGTCCCTCCGCCACCACCGCCGCCACAGGCGACGGCCACGAACATTGCCCCTAACGCGGCGGCTAGGGAGCGGAACCTGGAGTTACGCGTCATAGAACCTCCTCACGGAAAACA
>Ga0137418_10005778_pt1 | contig 11360 bp, 10 predicted proteins | sample CZODoug3_1_2_16f_FD_122242 | JGI IMG/M metagenome (GOLD analysis project Ga0137418, IMG submission 122242) | Vadose zone soil fungal communities from Angelo Coast Range Reserve, California, USA - CZODoug3_1_2_16fungal (Hybrid Assembly) | ecosystem: Environmental > Terrestrial > Soil > Vadose... | reverse complement strand
CCCCGCCCGCTCCAGCGCGCTTTTCACCTCATGCAATTCGGGATACTGCGGAAAGACGACTTTTTCGAAGTCGTTCGCGATCCCGGCTTGGACGAGGCTGAGAAGCGGATTCCCAACCCGGCCCCCGCCCAACGCGGGAGCACCGGATACTGGCCTCGACCGCTTGGAACCGGTCGAGCCACTCAGCCACGCAGAAACTGTGCGACCGAACTCCTTCATTCTAGCCGAGGGATCGCTGGCCGTCAATTTTGGCGCGACGTGGAGGTCCCAGTCGGCGAAAGCCCGCGGCGTAGAGACGCCAATCTCGGGGAAGGCGACCACACAATCCGTTGCCGGGAGGTCGGGGAGGGGATAGACGCATTCCCCGTGCTCCACGCCCAACACCGTCCCACCCACCAGGAATAGCGGTAGATCTGAGCCCACGGCGGCTGCGATTCTTAGGCGCTCGGTGCCGGGAAGCTGGCGCTTCAGGGCCCGTTCGATCCCGAGCAGAGTGGCAGCACCGTTGCCCGAGGCCCCACCCACTCCGCCGCGTATGGGCAGGCGCTTTTCAATCTCCACGACAACGCGGCCCCTGGCTCCGAGCGCCGCCATCGTACGTTCCGCGATCCGGTAGCAGGTGTTGTCCGAGTCCTTGGGAACGCCTTCATCGGCGCAGCGAATCTCGACGCCCTCGCCCCTAGTCACGTGCAGGGTAAGGCGGTCATGCAGTGCAACCGTCTGGTACACGGTGCGCAGCTCGTGAAACCCATCCGCGCGCAAGGGGCCGATATACAGCCCTAGATTAATCTTGGCGAACGAGCGCAGGGAAATGGTCATGGGAAGGCGGCGGCTCAGAAAGGTGTTCTATTTCCTAAAAGATGGTCTTCTCTTTTTTCGACCTGTCATTCCGAAGCGCAAGCGAGGAATCCCCGCACCCTTGACTCCAGTATCGCTCGCGCAAGCATGCTTGCGCTGCGGCGTCCCAGTGGAAAGCTCGCGACACTGTCCGTCGCCAGCACCGGGGGAATCCCTCGCCACGCTCAGGATGAACCACTCCAAAACAACTCCAACAGGGGTAATCGCGAGAAGCGGTAGCGCCAGCCTTCGTAACGTCTCGCCGAATCCTACCCGCGCCGCCGGTGCAGAATCGAGAACTCAAATCCGGCATTCGGGGGAAACAACTCCGCGACCTTACGCAGCCGCTCTGCGAGCGCCGCCGGGGCCAGGAGCTGATAGTCACGTTCCCGCAAATCCTGATAGTCCACATCGAGCAGGAGAGTCAGCATGTAAATCGAAATTGCATCCGAAAACGCAGCCGTGAAGAAATCGTTTTTGTGCTTCTCCACATCCGGCTGATGGCCGGTTGCAAGTTTGCGAGCTTCCCATGCGTCCAGCGAGGTCTCTCCCCGGGCATTGCCTTCGACCTGCTTCCATACCAACTCGGCAAAGTCTTTTGGTACGCCGGCGCGCTCCACTAGGGCATGGCCCACGTTGATGTAGAACTCGAACGCCACGGAGAATTTATCGTCCATCAGCCGCGTGGAAATAAACACACACTGCGAACCGTTCAGGTTTACATTCCTGTGACAAACCGCGTTGTCACTGAGCGCGACGTCGTAGCGCTCGGCGATGACAGTATCGTCTCCCTGGCTGACGGTAAGCGGCACAAAATAATAGGCTTTCCGGTCCAGCGCCGCCGCCACGGTACCAGGCACGGCCGCAATCATCCGCTCCAGGTCCGATGTGGTCAGCGTTACCTCGCCCGCCGTCGCGTAGCTGATGCCATTCGGCGAGCGCGAGACCGAAGTCTGACGGACCACCTCGGCCGGAGTCCGCGTTGCAGCAGCCGTAACCTGGGACATAAACTTGATTGTAGCGCACCCGGCAGATTACGCCAGGGATACCTCGTCGGGCCCCACATTTGGACCTGAAATGTCGGCTCCAAAATGGGGTAATCTTAATGGGATAAGCTTAAGGTTGTAGGCTAAAGCAATGGCAAACGCCGCAAATCCCGCCGCTCCGCTACCGGGCCAAGGCCGAGACAGCTCCGTTCCCAGCCTCCTGGGCATCTTTCCCCGCGTCATCATGATCACCTTTGGGATTACCGGGATCTCTTTCGCCGTCAGCCTGTTTGTGGGGATTCTGTGCATGGCGATGATGGGCATGTTCCGCGGCCATTTGCCGGATATGCGCCTGGCCTACCGCATGCTCGCGCTGCCGGTCGCTATGATGGTGGGAATCGTCGCCTTTATCGTTGCCTCTACCGTCGAAGTTCGCCACTATCTCCGAGCTAAGAGATTGAATCAAAAGAGCTTGGAGCCAAACCATTGAGCGGAAACCCAAACCCAAGAATCGCCATCCCGATCCCGAAGTCCGATGACCCGGACTACACCAATCGCGCGCTCCCGCAGTACGAAAAGGCGGTCGCAGACGCGGGAGGCCTGCCGGTCCGCATTCCCCTCGGCCAGACGCCCGCCGAGGCCATGAGGCTGATTTCTCATTGCGACGGCGTCCTGCTGCCCGGCAGCGGGGCCGACGTTGATCCCGCCAAGTACGGCGCCGAGCGCGATCCCGAAACCGCTCCGGCCGATCCCAAACGCGATACCGTCGATGAGCTGCTTCTGCAAGATGCTTACAACATGCGGAAGCCGGTGCTCGCCATCTGTTACGGATTGCAGATTTTGAATGTGTACCGCAGCGGGACGCTGGTCCAGCATATTCCCGAGTTTTTGCCTGCCGACAAGAAGGACTTGGTCAACCACGAGGCCGGACGAAACGTGGAATACGCGCACGAAGTTGTGATTGAGCCACAATCGAGGTTAGCCCAAATCGCTGGCGCTACTGAGATTCCTGCCAACTCCAGCCATCATCAATCCGCCGGAGAGATTGGCGACGGCCTGCGCGTGGTCGCGCGCTGCAAGCAAGACGGCATCGTCGAGGCCCTCGAAGGCACTTCGCCCGAGCATTTTGTTCTGGCCGTGCAATGGCATCCCGAGCGATCGACCAGCGATGCTCCGTCGCGCGCGCTCTTCTCGTCGCTGGTCGAGGCTGCCCGCGCGAGGCATCTGCAACTGCAGGGCGAGTTTGAGTCGGTGTAGTGCCTGCAGGAAAGGATGCTCTTGAAAAAAACTCTGCAACCGATACTGTTCCTTGTTTCTTGCTAACCCCACGTTTGGCCCCCACCCTCGCCATCCACCTGCCGGTTGCCCCCGGCCGGGGGCTTGCCGGGCACGAGGTCCCAGAGCGGGAAACGGCTTTCCCTGAAGCCACAAGGACGGTTTCCAGCGTGAAAGCGACAAGGGACCCCCGCCTACTTCATGCCGCAGGAAAACATCGAGAAGGGCGGGGAGTACCAAACCGGCCTAACCATCTGATGTTTCATTATGAGAACCGAGCGGGCACAACAATCATGGACACGCTCGCGATTGACGACGAGATAAGAGCACGGTCGCAGCAAGAAGCAAGAAGTGATAGTCTCGTGCCCATGGAAACACTTCTTTACTCCCGCATGGATTCGCCGATTGGCCGCTTGTTTGTGGGTGCATCGCAAACAGGCCTGGCCATGATCGAGTTCGACGGTGGGCGTGCAGCGCCGTCACCAAACGTGGTTACGCGTGATGTGGACGGGAAAAAGATTCGCGTCACTTGGGAGCAGTCCCCCACCGCGACGCGCCCTTACGAAAAAGAACTGCGGGAATATTTTGCGGGCCAGCGGCAGGACTTCAGTTTTTCTCTCGACCTGCGCGGCACGGATTTCCAGAAACGCTGCTGGCGCGCGCTGCTCGAGATTCCCTACGGAGAAACCTGCCACTATCGCGACATCGCCGAGCGCGTCGGCACCACCGGATACCGCGCCGTCGGCATGGCCAACCATACCAACCCCATTCCGATCGTCGTGCCCTGCCACCGCGTCATCGCGGCCAACGGCACGCTCTGCGGGTATGGTGGCGGCCTTGATACAAAACGTTACCTGCTGCGCTTAGAGGGCGCGGCGTTTCGCGAAGCGGCCTAAGCGCAAGCATGCCGCGTGCACGAATCCACGCGGCACACTTACGCCAGCTCGCTGCTCTTGGGCTACTTCTTGTGTTCTTTCCCGGGCTTGCGGTGTGGAATGCCTGCGGCGATGGCGATGGCCTGCCGCAGCTGCAGGGAAGTTCGAGCTTTTAACGGTCGGGTTTCCTAGCGTGACGATGCCGGCGGACCGGAGACGGGTGGCGATCCAGCAGCGTGTTGCAGGCTCCGCAGAGGTGGCGCGAGCCCATGAACCTTGCCATGAACTTCAAGACAGCAAACAAGAAGGCACGAAAAATTCGGTGTGCGAGTGTAGTCATCGCCATATCGCAGCGAGATTACAGTTGCGTGAAAAGTTGAGGAATGGCCGCGGGGCCGGCGCGCTGAGTCCGGATGCCCAACTTGAAACAGCCTGGCACTCGACCGTAAACTGGAGTTGTGCATGCCCACGCCCACGGTCACGCGCATTTCCAGGCCACGCCCAGGCAAAACTCGGGCGGTGTCGCCCGCGTGCTGCGCCTTTCGCTCGTACTGACGCTGGTCTACATCGTTCTGCTGGTGGTCGCGGGGATTCGCGCACACAGCCTGGCGCTACTTTCCGAGGCCGGGCACAACGCGTCCGACTTTATTGCCTTGGGCCTTTCCTGGTTCGCCGTCTATTTGGAGAGCCGCCCGGCCAGCGCCACCAAAACCTTTGGCTGGCGTCGCGCGGGAGTGCTGGCCGCGCTAGCAAATTCCGCTTCGCTCGTGGTTGTTGCCTTCCTGATTTTCTACGAAGCTTTCCGCCGGATGACCATTGGCGGCGACGTTCATGCCTCCACCATGATCTGGGTCGCCGCCGCAGGCTTCGTGCTGAATGGCGTAATCGCGGTCATCCTCTACCGCACCAGCCGCGACGTCAACATGCGCAGCGCCTTTCTGCACCAGATGGGCGACGCCCTGTCCACGGCAGCTGTGGTGGTTGGCGGCGTCGCGATCATGATGACGGGGCAGCCCTGGATCGATCCCGCGCTTTCCATGGGAATCGCCGCGCTGATCCTGTGGTCGTCGTTCGGAATCCTGCGCGAGACGCTGAACATTCTTCTCGAAGGCACGCCTCGCGGAGTGTCTCTCGAGAAAGTCGAAGCCGCCATCCTGGCCATACCCGGCGTGAACTACTGCCACGACCTGCACGTGTGGAGCATCGGTTCGGAAACGCACGCCGTCTCCTGCCACGTCGGTATCGAAGATATTCCGCCCTCGGAAAGCGCTTGCATTCTGCGCGACGTGAATGCAAAGTTGTTGCACGACTTCGGGTTGGGGCATACGACGATCCAGTTTGAGTACATTGCGTGCAACGTGGCCGATGGCTGCGTGATGCCGACCCTGGAGAGCCACTCACACGGGCACAGCCACTAGGTAACTCAGCGCCGAGAGGGTTCGAAGGTTATGTGTGACGGTGCTCGACCTAATGACTCGCTCGCGAGACTCATGCTTCCTAACACCCTGCTTGGGGCGGTGTTGGTGGTAACGCTTCTCGCTGTCCTCGCGACGCCCTCGGGCTGCAACTATCGCGTGCAGGATCGAGATTCCGGTATTCCTACGGTTCGGACGGGGATTCTGATTGCCCACGACGTTTCCCACCGATGGGCCTTGGCAAGCGGCACGGATTTGTTCCCGCTCGAGGGAGATCACGCCGAACTAACAAAATATGAACGCCAAAGGGTCACTATCCGCGGAACCGTGGACGGAGTGAAGAAAATCAATGTCCATTCGATCGAACCCAACCAGCTTGAGGACCGGGAGCTTCGAGCCGCCATCGAGCAATTAAGACTTCATCCCTGGGCGGGACCCAGGAATATCACGAGTCCGACGACGTGGATTTTTGGCTTTACCGATCCCATGCTGCAAATCTTGCAGGCCGGACCCGCTGCACAGACGGTGATGCTGCAGACCCTGCGGGAGGGGATGCTCGAGGGTAACGAATTCCGTGGCAGTGACAAAGACCGTGAATTCAAAGATCGTGAATTCAAAGATCAGATCATCATTCTGCTGGGAGGAATAGGCGACGAAAGGGCAGTTGAACCGATCCTTCGGGCGATGTCGACCGGGGGCCGCTCCCATGGAGAAGCAAGGCAGACCAACCAGATGGCGAATCTTGCCCTGACGAACATCACGCAAAGCCAGGTAATTTGGGGTCATGGCGGCGGGATCCCCTACAATTCTTGCCCAGATCACCCCAAGGCCTGCTGGCTGGCCTGGTGGGCTCAAAACAAAACCAGCTTCAAGGTTTCATCTGAAATCGGGACTCGCAATTATTCTAACTACCCCAACTACGGCATCTACCAGCAACCGTAATGTTTTTTGCCCCCGGCGCCGGGCCAGTGGCGATGCCATTGCCATTGCTCTCTGGCACAGCGGCGGATTGTCGAGGTTGCAATGATTGAACAGATATCAAAACCGCGAAAGCATGGCCCGCGCACGGTTAGAATTCTCCTCCCGGAGCGGCAAGTGACCGATGCAACCAACACGCCACCAGTGTCCGTTCACGCAGACTCCAGCATCGAGCCCCCAGGCTCGGGTCTCGATCGCAGGGAATTCATCAACGCTGCGACGAAAGCATCGGCCTCAATCGCTGCTGGTCTCACACTCCCTGAGTTCGGAGCGACGACTGCGATCCCATCCGTCCAGCAATCGATTTCAGATCTATTGACGATGGACGCCCTTGCCCTCTCGCAAGCGATCCAGCAAAAGAAGGTCTCCTGCGCGGAGGTGATGACAACCTTTCTCGACCACATCGAGCGCACCAACCCCAAGGTCAACGCCATCGTCTCGCTCCAACCGCGCGACTCACTTCTGAAACAGGCAGCCGAACGCGATTCGCAACTCGCCCGCGGCGAATACCTGGGCTGGATGCACGGCTTCCCTCATGCCGTCAAAGATCTTGCGCCCACGAAGGGAATTCGAACTACCTGGGGCTCGCCCCTGCTCGACACGGTGCCGCAGCTGGACGCTATTTTCGTCGAGCGTTTGCAGCAGAACGGCGCGATCGTCATCGGCAAGACGAATGCGCCCGAATTCGGGCTCGGGTCACAGAGCTACAACCAGGTATTCGGGACCACGCTAAACGCCTACGACCAATCGAAGACGGCGGGCGGAAGCAGTGGCGGTGCGGCGTGTGCCCTGGCGCTGCGGATGGTACCCGTTGCCGACGGCAGCGACGCCATGGGCTCTCTTCGTAACCCGGCCGCGTACAACAACGTGATCGGATTCCGGCCTTCCTACGGGCGCGTGCCGTCGTCGGAACCAGAGCTGTTTCTCGGTCAGTTGAGCACTGCGGGTCCGATGGGCCGGAGTATTTCCGATGCAGCCATGTTGCTCTCTGTCATGGCTGGCCCCGATTCTCGCTCGCCGCTTTCCATCGAGCAGGACCCGGTCCGGTTCACACGGGATCTGCAACCGAACCTCAAAGGAACCCGTGTCGGTTGGCTGGGCGACCTTGGCGGCCATCTGCAAATGGAGCGCGGCATCATGGACCTCTGCCAAAACGCGATCAAGAATTTCGAGACCCTAGGATGTGTCGTCGAAGCGGCTCGGATTGACTTCCCGCCTGAGCGGATGTGGGAAACATGGCTCAAGCTCCGCCATTGGTTGAATGCAGGCAATCTGATGCACCTCTATCAGGACCAGGCCAAGCGGGACAAGATGAAGCCCGAGGCCGTATGGGAGGTGGAAGGCGGTTTGAAGTTGAGCGCTCTCGATGTGTACGAAGCCTCCACGGCGCGATCAGAATTCTATCGGGCAATGTCGAAATTGTTTGCGACTTACGACTTTCTACTGCTGCCGAGCGCGCAGGTTTTCCCCTTCGACGCGAGCGTGCATTGGCCCAAGTCGATCAATGAAGTTACCATGGACACGTATCACCGCTGGATGGAAGTCGTCGTTCCCGCGTCGCTATCCGCCTTGCCGGTGATCAATCTTCCCGTTGGCTTCAGCCGGGACAGGTTGCCGATGGGGATGCAAGTGATTGGCAAGAGCCATGCGGATTTTTCAGTGCTGCAGATTGGCTATGCGTACGAGCAGGCAACCCACTGGGTGAGGAACAACTTGCCACCACTTCTGCAGGCTTAGGGGTCCAATTCAGAAGGTCATCGCGAGAACGGCAAGTGAACGAATGACTGCGCGAATGCGCAGGCTAGTGTTTTCGTAGTATTGCTCGCCTCAGAGCCACAAACTATCTTTCTTCGACGAACAATGCCCAAGATACACTTCCAAATCAGTCCGCGCACTCGCAAGATCCTTACCCGGATCGCCGTTTCCCTCGTGGCCGTTTATCTTGTCTTCGCCGCCCTCGTCCTTTGGGCCATGCGGCAGCCACCGGAAAGGTTCGCCACCGTCATGTCGAAAATGCCAGGGCCGGTGCCGTTCTTGCTTTTCCCATTTGAAACCGCCTGGACCCGCGCCCGAGCGGGCACGCTCAACATCGGAGATCCCGCCCCGGACTTCTCCCTGATGAAGCTCGACCACAGCGCCAGAATCCGGCTCTCCGAGATCAACAAGACCCAGCCCGTCGTCCTCGTTTTCGGCAGCTACACTTGACCGCCCTTCCGGCGGGAGGTTCCCGCTCTCAATAAACTTTACGAGCAGTACGGCAGCCGCGTCGCGTTTTTGGTGGTCTACATCACCGAGGCGCATCCGAGCGACGTCTGGCAGATGCAGAGCAACATCAAAGACAAGGTGATCTTCGCGACGCCGAAGAACGAGCAGGAACGCGAATACATCGCCGGAGCCTGCGTGCGCAAGCTGGGCATCAAGATTCCAGCGGTGCTCGACGAATTCGGCAACGGGACGGAGCGCGACTATACGGGCTGGCCGGATCGCATCTATTTAATCGACGGCCAAGGGCATATTGCCTTGAAAACCCAGCCCGGGCCTTTTGGTTTCAAGCCCGATCTGCTGGCTGCCGCGTTACTGAAAGTCGCACCCGCAGAAAGCAAAAGCCAGTTGCCCTGATCTTCCTTAAATTCTTAATTCTTGTTCGATCTTCCCCGATTCGATCTTCCCCGATTCGATCTTCCCCCATTCGATCTTCCACTCTCGATGCGTCCGCTTTCGATCCTCCGCTTGCCATCCTCCGTTTTCGGTCTCCCGACTCCTCCGGTTACTCCAGCGGCTAGAACTTGCGCGGATTCCTGAGCCGCTCCGGGGTTGAATCTTCGGCCCGATTGACCCTCGTCGAATGAGCCTGTGACCGGGGGATTCGGATCGGTTCCGTCCCCCGCAACGGATCGGCCTTCCCGAGGGTACCGGGCGTCTCGTTCCCGCCCGCTCGAACCATATGCTAAAGGTCGAACCATCTGCTAATTGACACACCTTGCTGGCAACGCTACCCTTGTAAGTGGCGTCCAAAGAAGCTTTTCCGGGCCGTGGGGCATCTAACGAATATGCGGTTTCTGTCCATCTGGTGGCGGTTTTTCACGGCTTTGCAGCTTCTGCCGGTGATTGAGAACGGGGAGGAAACGACCCTGGTCGGCGGCCAGGCTGTGCTGGAAGGCGTGATGATGCGCTCTCCCCATGCCTGGGGCATTGCCGTCCGCAAGGCGTCGGGCGAGGTCGTGACCCATTCCGAGCCGCTGGAACGGCAGTCGGAGAAGCACAAATGGATGGCTTGGCCGGTCATGCGTGGCTTTATGACGCTGGGCAATGCCATGGTTCTCGGCTACCGGGCGCTGAAGTTCTCCGCCAATGCGGCCCTCGAAGAAGTAACGGGAAATGAAGGTGGCAAGAAGCTGGAGTTCAGCGGCTGGCTGGCGGGCTTGAACGTTGTGTTCTCGGTGGGGTTCTTTATCTTCATGTACAAGTTCGTGCCGCTGGTGGCGGCAACCCGGATTGCGAAGATGTATCCGATGTTCAGCGGGCGCATTGGACTGAATTTTGTCGATGGTGTCATCCGCATCGCGCTCTTCCTGCTGTTCATCTGGGGCGTGTCGCTGTTTAGAGATATTCGCCGCGTGTACCAGTACCACGGCGCGGAACACAAGACGGTGTTCGCCTTCGAAGCCGGCAAGCCGATGGAAGTGGCCGAGGCGCAGAAGTTCCTCACGTTCCACCCGCGCTGCGGGACCAGTTTTCTGATGACGGTGATGCTGATCTCGATGGTGGTGTACATGTTCGTGCCGGCGTCGACCTTCTTGGGACGGTTTGCCGCGCGCATCATCTTGCTGCCGCTGATCACCGGCGTCTCCTACGAGATCATCCGCTTTGCCGCGAAGAACCGCGGCTCGTTGTTCGCGCTCTTGACGGCCCCGGGATTGTGGTTGCAACGCATTACCACGCAGCCGCCCGCCGATGAACAAGTCGAGTGCGCCATTTCCGCCCTGAATCAGGCGATGACGCTGGAAGCGCAACACGGCGGCGAACTCGTGATTGCCTAGCGGCGCCCGCCGCCCATTCCTCTCTCCTCAAATTCGCGCGCATACAATGTTGACCACAGCTGCACGCTGACTCCATACAATTTGCCCTGCCGCCGGAAGGGCGGCCCGTGACCCAAAACCATGTTTGACAGACTGGAACAAACCGAAGCGCGCTACGAAGAGCTGACGCAGGCTCTGGCCTCGCCCGATATCACCAACGATTCGGCGAAATACCAGAAGACCGCCAAGGCGCACAGCGATCTGGTCCCGATCGTCGAGAAATTTCGCGAATACAAAGAGCTGAAGAAGGGCATCGAAGGCAGCAAGGCGTTGCTGGCTTCCGAAACAGACCCCGAGATGCGCACCTACGCCCAGGACGAACTGACCGAACTCGAAGCCCGGATCATCGCGGTCGAGCAGGAATTGAAGATCATGCTGCTGCCAAAAGACCCGAATGACGAGAAGAATGTCATTCTCGAAATTCGCGCCGGCACCGGCGGCGATGAGGCCACACTTTTCGTCGCCGAAATCTTCCGCATGTACTCGCGGTTTGCTGAGCTGCAGGGCTGGAAAGTGGATGTGTTATCCAGTTCGGAATCCTCGGCCGGAGGGCTGAAGGAAGTCATTGCCATGGTCGAAGGGAAACGGGTGTACTCGCGGCTCAAATACGAAAGCGGCGTGCATCGCGTGCAGCGTGTTCCTGAAACGGAGCAGCAGGGGCGGGTGCACACTTCGGCGATCACAGTGGCCGTGCTACCTGAAGCCGAGGAAGTCGATGTCAAGATCGAAGCCAAGGATCTGCGCATCGACACGTTTTGCTCTTCCGGTCCCGGCGGCCAGTCGGTCAATACGACGTATTCTGCTGTGCGCATCACGCACATCCCGACCAACACGGTGGTTAGCTGCCAGGACGAGAAGTCCCAGATCAAGAACCGCGAAAAAGGCATGCGGGTATTGCGGGCGCGGCTATACGAA
>Ga0137418_10005775_pt1 | contig 11363 bp, 10 predicted proteins | sample CZODoug3_1_2_16f_FD_122242 | JGI IMG/M metagenome (GOLD analysis project Ga0137418, IMG submission 122242) | Vadose zone soil fungal communities from Angelo Coast Range Reserve, California, USA - CZODoug3_1_2_16fungal (Hybrid Assembly) | ecosystem: Environmental > Terrestrial > Soil > Vadose... | reverse complement strand
CGCCGCCCTGTGCGACCGCCACCGCATGCACCCGCTCGAAGCCCCGGCCGTCCTGGCCGCACTCGCCACTGACTCGGCACCCAGCACTCAGCACGCAGCACTTGGGTTTCAGGGCTTCTGCCCCGACACCTTCCGCTTCCTGAAAGAGCTGTCAGCCCACAACCACCGCGACTGGATGGAGCGCCAGCGGCCGCGCTACCGCTTCGCCGTCCGGGAACCGCTGGCCGAGCTGTGCCGGGCGCTGGCCGAGCGCTACGTCGAGCCGGTGCTGCGCGCCGGCCACGGCTGGGACCTAGAGACGGAAGCCCGCAGCGGCCGGGGATCGCGGCCGTGCCTCCGCCGCAGGTGCCCCGCCGGAGTCCCAAGAAGTAGCTCTCCCGCGCCCGCATGGTAGGATGCGTCCTCCATGGAAGAAGTCTGGGGCGACCGCGTCACCCGCGCGTGGGCGGACCGTAGTTATTCCTGCTCGTCTCTGACGATGTGGCCACTTTCCGGGGTCCACCGGGCGCGGACCTGCATGCCTGGCTGGATCAGCTCCGGATCCGCCCCGGCCCGGTTCTGCTCGAATGCAATCAGCGGCTGGCCATTCGGCAGCCGCATGTGGAGATGAGTAGCGAAGCCGTGATAGACGATCTGTTCGATCACCGCGGGCGTCATGTTGGGGACCCGCTCTGCGGCATCATTCACCCCGGCCGTTTCGATGACGACCGCCTCGGGCCGCAGCGCCAGCGTCACTTCACTGCCGATCGGCCGCGTCGACGGGACGGAGAGCGTCGGGCCCTGCGGCACATCGACCAGTATCGCGCCGTTGCAGCGCCCGACCACCCGGCCGCGCAGGAAGTTGGAGGCGCCAAGAAAACCGGCGACAAAGCGCGATATTGGTCGCTGATACACCTCGGCCGGCGGGCCGACCTGCTCGATGCGCCCCTCGCGCATGATGACGATGCAGTCCGCCATGGTCAGCGCCTCGTCCTGGTCGTGCGTCACCATGACGGTGGTGACGCCGAGCCGCCGCTGCAATGCCCGCAACTCGACCTGCATGCTCTGCCGCAACGCCTTGTCGAGCGCGCCGAGCGGCTCGTCGAGCAGCAGGAGCGCCGGTTCGACGACCAGCGCGCGGGCCAGCCCGACACGCTGCTGCTGGCCGCCGGACAGCTGCGCCGGCATGCGGTCGCCATATTCCGGCAGCTGCACCAGCTGCAATGCGCCGGCGACCCGCTCGGCGGCGGCGGCGCGCTTGATGCCGCGGGTCTCCAGCCCGAACGCGATGTTTTCGGCGACGGTCATGTGCGGGAACAGCGCGTAATTCTGGAACAGCATGCCGATATTGCGGCGATGCACCGGAACCCGCGTGATCGACCGCTCGTCGAGAAAGATCTCGCCGGCGCTGGGCTCGGCCAGCCCGGCGATCATGCGCAAGGTCGTCGTCTTGCCGCAGCCCGAAGGACCGAGCAGCGCCACCATGCTGCCCGGCTCGATCGTCAGCGATACGCGGTCGACGGCGCGCGTCGCGCCGAACAGCTTGGTCAACTCCTTCACGCGGACCGAAGCGGCAGGCGTTGACACCTGCGTCATGCGCCGAAGACCTGATTGTACTTTTCGAGCAGGTTCGAGCGGATCGGGTTGATGAACGTCCAATCGGGACTGAAGATGCCCATCTCGTCCATCTTGGCCTCGGGATAGGCCATGTATTTGGCGACGTCCGGTTTGAACTCCAGGCCGGAGATCGTCGGCGCCGCGAAGGTGGCCTCGGCGAGTCCTTGCTGCACCGCCGGGTCGAGCATGCGGTTGATGAAGGCAATGCCGAGCTCGCGGTCGGGTGCGCCCTTGACCAAGGTCAGGCAGTTGATGCCGGCAAAAGTGCCTTCTCGCGGAAAGCACATGTCGATCGGCGCCCCCTTGACGGTATAGGGATAGACGCTTTTCGAAAAGGACAGCCCGGCGATGTCGGCCTGGCCCTGCGCCACTTGCATTACCGTCGCCGCATTCTCGAAGGTGCTGAGCACGTTCGGCTTCAGCGCCTCCATCTTATCCCACGACTTCTCGATCAGGTATTGCGTCTCGGCGTAGGGTTTGCCGGTTTCGACCGACACCGCCGCGATCAGCAGATAAAGGCTCTGGGTCGATTTCGGCGAGGTCATCAGGAAGCGCTTGCGGAAGCGCGGCTCCCACAACTCTCCGTAAGTGACCAGCGGCTTGCCCGATTCTGAATTGTAGACCAGGCCGACCGACGACATCGCGAATGCCGCACCGTGACCGTCATTGAACACAAAGCGCTTCAGCACCCGTTCCATGTTCGGGATCTGGTCGGCCGGCAATTGCTCGATCAGCCCTTCCTTCGTGGCTAGATCGACGCCGATGTCGTCGACGAACATGACGCTGTATTTCGGATTGTTGCGGGTCGCGCGCATCAGCGCGATCTGCTCCAAGGTCACGCCCTGCGTCGTATAGACCTTGCATTTGTACTCGGCCTCAAATGGCGGGATGATCTGCTTGCGCACATACTCGCCCTGCTGCGCCGTATAGATGCCGACCGTGATCGAGCGTTCGGCGGCGCCGGCGCGGCGGCCGATGACGAACGGCGCCGCCAACGCAGCCGCGCCGCCGAGGATCGTCCGGCGATCGATAGTTCCATTCACTGTTGCTGCTCCTGTTGCTGAGTAGGGGCGTCACATCGCCATTGCGCGCCGCAGCCCGCCGACCCGCTCCAAGATCATCACGACCGCCATCGCGAAGAGGATCATCAGGGTCGAAATTGCCGCGACCGATGGCTCGAACACGCTGGCGATCATCTGGAAGATCAGCAGCGGCACGGGGTTGTGCTGGGCGTCGGCGAGCCACAGCGAAATCGGAAAATTGTCGAACGAAATCATGAACGCGAAGAGCGCGCCGGCGGCGAGTCCGGGTGCGATCTGCGGCACGGTGATACGGCGGAAGACGCACCAGTTGCCCGCCCCCAGCGTGCGGGCGGCATCCTCCAGCGTCGTGTCGGCGAGCGACAGGCTCGCCGCGGTCGTGCGCACCACATAAGGCGCGGTGACCAGAAGATGGCCGATGAACATGTTCAGCGGCGTGTTGTCGAAGCGCAGCATCGCAAACAGCTGCAGCAGAGCGACACCGGTGATCAGCGCCGGAAAGACGAGCGGCGACAGCAGCATCGAGGCGACCGCGTCGCGTCCGGCGAAATCGCGGCGGACCAGCGCAAAGGCCGCCGGCACGCCGAGCAGCAGCGCGCCGATCGTAGCGGCAACCGCAAGCCCGGTGCTGAACCACATCGCCGCCAGGAAATCCTGATCCTGAAAGGCCCTGCCATACCATTGCAGCGTGAAGCCGCGCGGCGGGAAGATAATGTACTGGGTGTCACTGATCGAGGTGGCGATCGTCACCAGCAGCGGCGCGAGAATGAACAGCATCATCGCCAGCGTGACCGAGACCAACAGCCAAGCCGCCGGCCCGTGCAGGCGGCCGCTCATCGGGCGATTCTCCGGCGCCGATCCAGGATGCGCACTGAGACGAGATTGGCGCCCAACACGATCGCCACGAGCACCGTGGCGCAAGCCGCGCCGAACGGCCAGTTGTAGACGATAAGGATCTGCTGCTCGACCAGCACGCCCAGCATTTGGCCGGAGGTGCCGCCGAGGATGGCGGGTGTGACAAACGACCCGGCGGTCAGCGAAAAGACCAGGGTGCAGCCGACGGTCAGTCCGGGCAGGCTCAGCGGCAAAGTGATCCGCCGAAAGGTGCGCCAGGCGGTGGCCCCGAGCGTGCGCGCGGCATCCTCCAGCCGCGGATCGATCTTGCCGAGCGCCGAGGCCAGCGGCAGCACCATCATCGGAAAAAACACGTGCAGCGAGCCGATGATCACGGCGGTTTCAGAGTAGAGCAGCGCCACCGGCGACTTGGTGATGCCGGATTTGAGCAACAGCCAGTTCAGGATGCCGGTTGGCCCGTTGCCGAGGATCAATTGCCAGCCATAGGTCCTGACGACGACGCTGACGATCAATGGCGCGATGACGACCATCGTGATCGCCTGCCGGATTAGCGGCGAGCTGCGAACCATGACGAGCGCGACCGGATAGCCGAGCAAGATCGCGATCGCGGTGGCGATCAGGCTGATTTCCAGCGTCGTCAGCAACACCCGCGCATAGAGCGGCGTCGCGAAAAAGTGCCAGTAATGCTCGAGCGTCAGCGGCAGTCCGATGGTGCCGTCAGCCGCCTGGGTCAAAACGCTGTAGCTGATCAGCCCGAGCGCAGGCAACGCAAAGAACACCGCCAGAAACAGCAGCGACGGCAGCAGCAAGGCGGCCGGCACCAGCCGCTTGGGCAAAGCGAGGCCACGCGGCGAACGCGAGGCGCGGGAACGTGATATCGGTGCCGCATCGACCGGGATCGAGGCCATGAAACTGGCGCTCCTGAATCACCTTGGCGGCGCTCCTCCCCGAGCGGTACTGGTTCAATTTCCGTGCCAAGGCTGGTGTAGTAAGCGCGCCTGCTCGATCGTCGGCGCGACCAGCCAACGGGGGCGAGGCCCTCAATCGCCGATCGCTAGGAATCGCCTCTGGGATCGAGAGCGTCGCGCAGGCCGTCGCCGAACAGGTTCAGGGACATAACCAGGCTGGAGATCGCCAGCCCCGGCCAGATCGCCATCCACGGCGCCTGCGACATGAAGTTCTTGGCGGAGTTGAGCATGCTGCCCCAGCTGGGATCAGGCGGCTGCTGGCCGAGACCGAGGAATGACAGGCTGGCTTCGGCGATGATCGCGGCGGCGGTCGCCAGCGTCGCCTGGACGAGCAGTGGCGGGATGATATTGGGCAGAATGTGGCGCAACACGATGCGCCGGGCCGAGTTGCCGACCGCATAGGCCGCTTCGACGTATTCCTCGTGCTTGACCGAAAGCACTTGCCCACGGGTCAGGCGCACGAATACCGGCATCTGCGATACGCCGATCGCGATCATTGCGTTGGTCAGGTTAGGGCCGAGGAAGGCGGCAAGTGCGATCGCCAGGATCAGAAACGGGATCGCCAGCATCGCATCGATCAGACGCATTACCGTGGCATCGACGATCCCGCCGAGATAGCCGGTCAACAGACCGATCGGCACGCCGATCGCCAGCGCCAGCGAGACGGATACGATGCCGGCCATCAGCGAGGCTCGGCTGCCCCAGATGATGCGCGCGAGGATGTCGTGCCCGATCTCGTCGGTGCCAAACAGGTGCAGCATCGACGGCGGCTTGCGCACCATCGCCCAATTCGTCGCCAACGGATCGTAGGGAGAGACGATCGGAGCCAGGATCGACAGGGCGATGAAGAAGGCGACGACGATCAGCCCGACCAGCGCCGCCCGCCGCTTCGCGAGGCGCCGCATCGTCCGGCGCCAGGGCCGCTCCCCGCGCTCTTCCCCGATCGCGACGGCGTCGAAGATCCCGGCGGTCATGTGCGCAGCCGCGGATTGATCAGCACATAGGCGATATCGGCGAAAAGGTTCAGTGCGATGTACGCCATTGCCGTGCACAAGACGACGCCCTGTACGACCGCGTAGTCGCGGTTGAATACGGCGTCGACGATCAATTTCCCGAACCCGGGGATCGTGAACACCTGCTCGGTCAACACCGCACCCGACAATAGCTGGCCGAATTCGAGCGCACCCAGGGTGACCACCGGCACAAGCGCATTCCGCAAGGCGTGGTGCAGGATAACCCGCAGCTCGCCAAGCCCCTTGGCGCGGGCCGTGCGGACGTAGTCGGAACTCAGCACCTGCAGCATCGCGCTGCGGGTGTGCCGCATCATCACCGCGGCGATCGCATTGCCGAGCACGAAGGCCGGCATCGCCAATGTCAGCAGGTTCTGCTTGAGGCTGTCGCCGGGACCGACGAAGCCGGAGGCCGGCAACAGCCCCAATTCGACCGAAAACAACAGGATCAGAAGGATGCCGAGCCAAAAATTCGGGATGGAGAGGCCCCACAAGGCGACCATCGACGCCCCATAATCGACCGCCGTGTTGTGCTTGACTGCGGCGATGATCCCCGCCGGCACGCCGATGACCAAAGCGACGACAAGTGCCAGCAATGCCAGCTCGCCGGTCACCGGCAGTTTTTCGCAGATGAGATCGAAAACCGGCCGCTTGATCCGGATCGACTCGCCGAGATCGCCCTGCAGCACGCCCTCGACCCACAGCGCGTAGCGAACCGGCAGCGGCCGATCGAGATGGTATTTCTCGTGCAGATAGGCGATCACCGCCGGGTCCTGATTTTCTCCGGCCAGCGCCAGGGCCGGATCGCCCGGCAACAGCTGCTGCAATCCGAAGATCAAGACCGACACGAAAAACAGGGTCGGTACGATCAATGCGATGCGGCGAAGCAGAAACGCGGTCATTCAGTAGCTAATCCTGACGGTGACTAATCCTGGCGGATGTCCCGTGCTCGCCTACTGCATCGTCATTCCCTGCGGTCGGATCAGTCCATCCGGGTATGGCTCAAAGCCGGTGATCTTGGCACTCATCGCAAACAGCCAGGTCGGGTGCCAGAGGTAGATCAGCGGCCGGTCCGTCAGGATATGGTCGGCGACCTTGGCGTAATGCGCCAGACGCGACGCGGCATCCTCGGCAGTGCGAGCCGCATCGAGTTCTTCGTCGACCGTTGGATTGCAGTACCGCGCCACATTCAAGGCCGGCGGCGCCTTGCACGAAACGAAGTTGTAGAGATTGCCGTCGGGGTCGGTGCGGCCGCTCCAATAATTCAGATACAATTCGAACTGACCGTCCACCGAAGCCTGAATCGCCGCATTGGATTCGGTGGCCTGGATCTTGATGTCGAACCCGGCCTCGGCTGCCATCGCCTGGATGACCTGCGCCGCCCGCAACGTTTCCGGCACGGTGGTGGTCATCAATGTCACTTGCGGGGTCGCCGCACCCGCCGCGGCGAGCAGCTGCTTGGCCTTGGCGACGTTGCGAGCCGGGATGGGACGCGACTTTACGTAAAACGGGTTGCTAGGGCCGACCCATTGGTTGCCGGGTTGGAAAAGACCGTTGAACACCACTTCGTTCAGGGCGGTGCGGTCGATCGACAATTCGAGGGCCTCGCGCACCCGCGGGTCCTGGCCGAAGGGGTTCTTCGCACGGGCGCCGTTGTTGAGATTGATCGACAGGCTCTGGTATCCAAGCCCGGTTATGGTCGACAGCTTCAGCCGCGAATCCTTGCGCACCGTCTCCACATCGGTTGCCGCCAGCCGCTCGATCATGTCGAGCCCGCCGGATTGCAGGTTGGCGAGCCGCACGGTCGAATCGGGGATCGGCGTGAACACGATACGGTCGAACTTGACGAGATCCTTGTTCCAATAATCGGCAAACCGATCGAGCACGATGCGGTCCTGCGCGACACGCTCGACAAATTTGTAGGGACCGGCGCAGACCGGATGGTTGGCGAAATCACCGGGCGCTTGAGCCGCCTTCGGCGATACGATCATCCCAGCGCGATCGCTGAGGGCAGCCAGCAGAGGCGCGAACGGCGCTTTCAACACCAGCTTCACGGTGTGGTCGTCAACGATCTCGACCGCGGTCACGGCACTGATTTCGGCCTTGCGGTTCGAGCCCGGCATATTGAGGTGCCGCTCGATGCTGAATTTGACGGCAGCGGCGTCAAGCGGTTCGCCATCCTGGAACTTGACTCCTTGCCGGAGCTTCAGGACGAGGCCCTTGTTGCCGTCGACCCATTGCCACTCGGTGGCGAGCTGCGGCGCGATATCCAGCTCCGGGGTGATGTCGACAAGCTTGTCGCACATCGCGGCGAAGACAATCCGCCCGGTATAGGTGCGCGCCAACGTCGGATCGAGCATATCGGGGTCGTCGGCGAGCCCGATGCGCAGCACCCGGGCGGCAGCTGGGGTGGCGTCAACCGCGGCGAAAGCGGCCGCGAGCAGGAGCAGGGCGGCGGCAAGGAATCGGGGCATGGTCATGCCCTAGTCCTCGCACACCGCGTGCCAAGCGGCTTAGGCGCTCAAGAGACCTGAAGCAAATTCGGCTAGAACTCCGCCTCGAATTCCTCGATTTCATCCGGTTCGAGGCGCGCGGCCTCGACCCATTCGACCATCTCGGGCATTTCCATGATGCGCTCGCAGTAGGCGGTGCATTGCCGATCGAGCGGGACGTCATAGGTGCGGAAGCGCGTGACGACCGGGGCATACATCGCGTCGGCCATCGACCGTTCCCCGAACAGGAACGGGCCGCCATACGCTGAAAGGCAATCATTCCAAATGATTGAAATGCGGTCGATATCGGCCTGCGCGCGCGACCAGACCTTGAACCCCGGGAAATATCCCTTGAGGTTCATCGGCAATGACGAACGCAGCGCGGTGAAACCCGAATGCATTTCGCCGCAGATAGAGCGGCATCGCGTGCGCTTCAGGAGGTCAGTCGGGAGGAGCTTGGCCTTTGGCCTCACATCGTTCAGGTATTCGCCAATTGCCAGGGTGTCCCATACCGAGATCCCGTTATGATCGAGGCACGGGACCAGTATCGACGAGGAGAGCAGAAGGAGTTCTGCCCGCATCGCAGGATCGTCCGCTGGAACGAGCCTTTCCTCGAAATCGAGCCCCGAGAACCGCGCCAGCAACCAACCGCGCAACGACCATGACGAATAATTCTTGCTGGTGATGGTCAGTGTAGCTCTTGTCATCGATGCGCCCTCCAGCCCGGCTCGGTCGGCTTTCCGCCGGTTTGCCGCCAGCTCCCGACGCGGACGCAAGCCCTGTGCCACGCACCGTCCCGGCGATGCCCTTCCCGCTGGTGTGCATATTGCACGGTGGCAACGACACGCTTCAGCACTGTGTCCGGAGAGGAGCAGGCGCGGATGATCTATCACGCGTATGAAGCGTATGAGCGGATGATGGCGCCGCTCCAATGGCTCGCTCAGCAGGCGGCGCACCATCTCGCCCAACCCTGGCCCGGAATGGCCGAAAGCGGCTGGCCTCCGAGCTGGCCTGCTTCGCTCTCGGTCATGGCGCAGGCTCGCCTGACGCATGCCCGGCCGGAATTCGGCATCGACCGGGTCACGATTGGCAATCGCGAGCTCGCGGTCCGCGAGGAGGTCGCGCTGCGCAGGCCATTCTGCACATTGCTACACTTTGCCAAGGATATCGCCGCCACCCAACCGCGGGTGCTGATCGTCGCACCGCTTTCGGGGCATTTCGCCACGCTGTTGCGAGGCACCGTCAGCACGATGCTGCCCGAGCACGACGTCTACATCACCGACTGGCACGATGCCCGCGAAATTCCGCTCTCGTGCGGCGTCTTCGGGCTGGAGAATTTCATCGAGTATCTGATCGGCTTTATCGAGCATCTCGGCCCGGCGACGCATGTCGTCGCAATCTGCCAGCCGGCGGTCGCGGCGCTCGCCGCGGTAGCGGTGATGGCGGATGCCGACAGTCCAGCGGTTCCCCCGAGCCTCACCTTGATGGCGGGGCCGATCGATACCCGGATCAATCCGACCGAGGTCAATCGCTTTGCCACCAGCCGGCCGATCCAATGGTTCGCCCTGAACACGATCAGCATGGTTCCGACCCTATACGCCGGGGCCGGCCGGCCGGTCTATCCCGGGTTTCTGCAACTTTCCAGTTTCATGAGCCTGAATTCAGAGCGGCACGCAAAGGCCTGGCGTGATATGTTTGAGCACCTTGCCCATGGCGACGCCAAAAAAGCGGAAGCTATCAAGACGTTCTACGACGAATATTTCGCGGTAATGGATATGCCCGCGGAGTTCTATCTGCAGACCGTGTACCAGATCTTTCAGCAGCACGCGTTGCCGCGCGGCAAGTTGTTTTGGCACGGCCGTCGGGTCGAGCCCCGGGCGATCGCACGGACCGCGCTGTTGACCATGGGCGAGCGGGACGATATCTGCGCGGTCGGCCAGACCTTGGCGGCGCAGGAGCTGTGCAGCGGGCTACGCCCATTCATGAAGACCCATCGGGTGCAGACGGGGGTCGGCCATTACGGCGTGTTCAGCGGCCGGCGCTGGGCTAATGAGGTCTATCCGGTGGTGCGCGACGTCATCCATATCAACGATTAGAGGGGGCTCATTCAGTGCAAGCTCTCTTCATCGGCCAAGCCTATATCGACATCACCTTTCTCGCGGATTCGCTGCCGACGGGCGACGAGAAGATGGTGGCGCGCAACTATGCCGTGTCGTTTGGCGGCAATGCCGTGACGGCTGCCTTCTGCTGCGCAAAGCTTGGCCTGAAGCCCGATCTTCTGGCCTCGGTCGCCGACGATTGGCTGGGGCGAATGTTCATCGATATGGCCGCCCGATACGGCCTCTCGCTGCATCACCGAAAGGTTGGGGAATCGTCGCTGTCGTTCGTGATGCCGAGAGCCGGCCAGCGCGCGATCGTCCGCTGCCGCGACGACCGGTACGTGCATCCCTATCCGCCGCTTAACCTGACCGGCTGCCGCGCGCTGCATGTCGATGGGCATCAGGCCGACGCGGCGCTCGACTACGCCAAGGCCTGCCGCGAGGCCGGGATCCTGACGTCGCTGGATGGCGGCGGGCTGCGCTCGAATACTGATGACGTGCTTGGCTTCATCGATATCGCGGTGGTTGCCGAGCGCCTTTGCGAGCAGATGCGGCTGACACCGGGTGAGATGCTGCAATATCTGCGCTCGCGCGGCTGCCATGTCGGCGGGGTGACGATGGGCCCGCGCGGCCTGCTCTACTATCAAGGAATGGAGGGCGAGCGGATAATGCCGGCGCTCGATGTTCCAGCCGAACGGATCATCGACACCAACGGCGCCGGCGACATTTTTCACGGCGCCTATGTCTATTCCTACCTGACCAATCCTCTCGCCCCCTGGGATGATCATTTTCGGTTCGCCCGTGCTGCCTCGGCGCATGCGATCCAGCACCTCGGCAATGAAGCAAGCCTGCCGACCCTGGCCGACATCAACGAAGCGCACGCTCGCTTTGACGAGCGCCGGGAGGCGTCGCTCTTGATGGCGGTGGAGTGATCGCGGGGGCTTGGGTCCCTATCCGCTATTTCGCAAGCCGGCGGCGATCCCGTTTATCGTGAGATGGATCCCACTCACGACAGCCTCGCCGGTGTCGCCGCCGCGATAGCGCTTCAACAATTCGATCTGCATGTGGTTCAGCGGGTCGAGATAGGGGAAGCGGTTGCGGATCGAGCGCTCCAGCAGCGGGTTGCCCTGCAGCAGTCGCTCCTGCCCCATGATATCCAACAGCGTTTCGATCGAGCTGTGCCATTCCCGGCGGATGCGTCCGAAGATATTTTCGCGCAAGTCCGCGTCCGGCACCAGTTCGGCATAGCGCGAGGCGATCGCAATCGAGCTCTTGGCCAGCACCATGTCCATGTTCGACAACA
>Ga0137418_10005774_pt1 | contig 11364 bp, 9 predicted proteins | sample CZODoug3_1_2_16f_FD_122242 | JGI IMG/M metagenome (GOLD analysis project Ga0137418, IMG submission 122242) | Vadose zone soil fungal communities from Angelo Coast Range Reserve, California, USA - CZODoug3_1_2_16fungal (Hybrid Assembly) | ecosystem: Environmental > Terrestrial > Soil > Vadose... | reverse complement strand
GCCGGCGCGGTTGTCCTGGGTCACCACCATCAGCCCCAGCGCCGGAGTCTTCGCGAACTCGACCGGATCGACTGCGACCGGCACCGTCGCCGTGGCGTTCGGCGCCACGGCAACGAACATCGCGTTGGAGATAGCCGGCGTGAAGGCGTTGAAAGACGCCGTGCCCGGCAGCGCCGCCGCGCTCCCATCGAGCAGATTGGTTACCTGCGCGGAGTAGGTCAGGCGCGGATTCGCCGGCGTGATGCCGAGATCCGATGCGAGCACCGGCAGCAGCACCGTCGACCCGTCGGTCGGCGCATCGGCGAGGAACCGGATGCGCGCCGCGCCGGTCTTCAGATTGACGAGCACCGAAGCGAGCTGGCCGTTGAAGCCGCCGGCGGTGGCCGCGCCGAGGTCGAAGCCGGCGAGGAGGAAACCGAAAACGAGATTGCCATGCACGTCGCGTTCGCCATTGCTGATCAGGATGTCGAACTCGCCCGCCGCGGCATTGGAGAAGCGCTCGAACGTGCTGACCGCGAACACTAGAATGCTGTTCGTCGCCGAGATCGGATTCGTCTGCACGCCGACGGCGCGGGGGTCGAAGAACTGGACTCCCTGCCGTGTTCCTCGCAAGCCCCAGGCGTAGAAGTCGGCGTTCCCGGCAATCGCGCCGCCGAAGTTCGTCAGCTTCACATTGGAGCTGGGTCGCGACGGACCCGCCGGCCTGCCCGCAAAGGCGGACAAGAGATTGGAGCGCACGCGCGGCACCAGGTAGTAGGGCACGCGCAGGCTCGCGCCGCCGTTCATCGACGCGTCGGTCGGCGTAAGCGTCACGACCCCCGCGACTTCGCGGAAGGCGGTGTTGCCGAGGTCGTCGTGAGTGCTTCCGACCGAAGCGGCCGGCACCTTGAGCTTCACGTCCAGGGACGCGTCATCCCTCGGATCGAGGAAGATCGTCGTGCGGTCGAAGCTGACGGTGTGCGGTGCGCCGCCCGCCGGCGTTGCCGTGACCTTGAACGCGATCGGCGTTCTGCCGAGATTGCGGACTTTCAATTCGAGGCTCGAATTGAAATCGTGGAGCAGCTCTTCGAATCCGAAGGAGAGACTATCGCGGTCGCGGCCCAAGCGATTGCCGCGCTCACCGTCGCCGTCCTCGCGGTCGTCGCCCCCGGCGAACGCCACGGCCTGGGTGCGGGTGGCGCCGATGGGCTGCACCAGCCCGCCGCCGTCCACGCGCGGCGCAAAGTTGCTGAGCTGCCCCGGGTCCACGGTCTGCTCCAATGCCGCTCTCAGGGCGCGCTGACCCCATGAAGGATTAGCCTGGCGCACGAGCGCCGCCACACCGGCGACGTGGGGCGAGGACATCGACGTTCCCGACGCGCGCTCGCCCTGATTGCCGCTTCCGGAGAACGTAGAGAGGATCGACACGCCCGGCGCGGCCACGTTGGGCTTCAAATGACTGTCGCCGAAGCGCGGGCCGCCGGAACTGAAGTCCGCGGCCGCCCGGAAGCCGGGGTTGGCGAGCGTGCCGCTTGCAAGCGCCGCCGTGGCGGAAGCGGTCAACTTGGGCGCGTCGGAAGTCAACACGCCCAGGAACGGGATCGCCACGCCGGGAATATCGCCTTCGAAAGGCGGATAGCCCGCGCCGTTGTTGATCATCGCCACCGCGGCGGCACCGTGCCGCTGCCCGAAGATGGCGCGATCGACGCGCGCGCAGGTGCCGCGCCGCGTGACCACCAGCTTGCCCGCGATGCTCGCGTCGACATATTCTTTTTCGTCGCAGCCGAGCGAAACGCTGCCCGTGGAGGTGCGCAGCACGAAGGCCGAGAGAGTGCCGCCGGGCAACGTCGCCCCGTTGGCATCGATCGCCGTAATGCTGTTGCCCCCAGCGAGAGTCATCACCGCGGCCGGGAAACGCGCGGTCGAGTCCACCGCCGCCACGCTGATGACGCCCCTGCCCGACGCGGGAGATCCGGTGATGTAGGGCGCCGGACCGCCGTTGCCCGCGGAGGCCACCACGATGATGCCGGCCTTGGCTGCATTCTGTGCCGCCAGCGCATCGGAGGTCTTCGCCGTGCCGAAGGGAGCGCCGAGCGACATGTTGATGACGTCCATGTCGTTTTCGACGGCCCAGTCGATCGCCTCGGTCACGACGTCGGTCGAACCCTCGCAGCCGAAGACGCGAACGGAATAGATGTCCGCCTTGGGCGCGACTCCGGGTCCGATCTTGAACGCTTGCTGGAATGCCGCGCTGTCGTACGGTCCCGCGTAGGTTGCGCCGTGGGCATCCACACCGAAGCCCGCGGCGGTGCCCGCGACGTGGCTGCCGTGTCCGTTGCAGTCGAGCGGATTGGGGTCGGGATGCGGTATCAGCGCCGGGCTGCCGGCAGGTGCGCTCGCGTTGTAGGCGTCGCCGACGAGGTCGGTGCCGCCCTTCACCTTGGGCGCGTTCGGCCCGAACAGCGCCGGATTGGCCGGCTGTGTGCTGGCAGCGGCTGCCGCCTGGAACGCGGCGACGGTGCCGGGGCCGCCGAAGTTGGCGTGCGTGTAGTCGATCCCGGTATCGATGATCGCGATCTTGACGCCTTCGCCGCGCAAACGCGGCGTGCCCTGCCACACCACCGGCGCGCCAATGAACGGCACGCTCACCGCGTTGTTCGGGCGATGCTTCAGAACCGGCAAGACCGCCACGACGCCAGGCAGCGCGGCGAGCGCCGCGACCTCGTTGCGATCGATTTCGATCTTGATTCCGTTCAAGGCATGGCGGAAGCGCTTGAGCACGCGGCCGCCGCGACCCGAGATTTCGGGTTCGATGCCTTGATGCTCGGCCGAAACCTGGTCTTCGACCGCGCGCTTCTCATCGCTGGTGAGCGCGCGATCCGGGACGCGCGCCCGCGCCGCCGCGACGGAGTCGGCCGCCATGACGACCACGACCTTGACGCGGCCGCCGCCATTCACGCCGAGCGGAACGACGGCCGGCACGAAGGCCTGCTGCGACTCGTACTGCTGGAAGCGGCTCGCGGCATTGGAGCCCTGCGCAAGAGTGGCAGTGGGCCACGCAAAGATCGCCGCCAGCAGCAGAACCGGAACCCTGCGCGTCGCTGCCGCAAGCGAGCCGGTGGCAAAGGTATCGATAGGTTGTCGCGGGTGCGTATTCATGTGAGATTCTCCCCAGATTGTTCTTCGCAAGAAGGTGGCGCGCGGTACGGATAATCATGCCCTGGGCGCACGAAATCGGTCAAGGGGCCGTCGTGCTCATCGCGCTCGGGCGATGCCGAGAACGAGCGTTATTTTTTCCCTTCCCCGGCAACGACATACGCCCACAGCGCGTCGATGTCGTCGGGCCTCAACACATCCCCCCAGGGCGGCATGCTTCTCACGCCGTAGGTCACGGTATCGACAAAGCGCGCGTGGTCCTCCCGCGGAAATTTACGCAGATCCTTTGCCCACTCCGGGTTGGCGAGGCGCGGCCCGTGACAGGTCTGGCAGTGAGCTTCGTAGAGCGCCGAGCCTTTCCCGATCTGCTCCGGGGCGAACGGCTTGCCGGAGTCTTGCGCCGCGGCGCCCGCGCACGCAAGCGCGAGGCCGAGGACGCTGGCCCGTCTCACCCTCACTCGGGCATCAACGCGAACGTCCACACCGAGCCGCCGGTGGGCACGCTGTCCGTCACGACGCGGTTGGCGATGCTGCCGCCTCGCCCGGACAGGACGGTCAAGTATTGCCGGCCCTTGTGCGTATACGTGATGGGCGGCGCGTTGACCGATGAGCCGGTCTTGAACTGCCACAGCGTCTTGCCGTTGTCCTGATCGAGCGCAACGACCTCGCCGGTCAAAAGGCCGGTGAACAGCAGCCCGCCATCGGTCGCGAGCATGCCCGCCGAGCTCGCAAAATCCATCAACGGAACCTGCCACGCCACTTTGCCGGTCAGCGGTTCTATCGCCATGTGATAGCCGGCCGGCTCGTCCTTGGGCGTGGTCATGGTGGACTCGATGCCGGTTGAACCCGTGCCGAGCACGAACTTGAAATCCACATACTTCATGAGCCGCGGAAAATTCCACGAGTTGAGGTAGACGAGCCCCGTCTTCGGATTGAAGGAAATCAGCGTGGCGTTGGTACCGCGCGACGGGAATACGTTGACCGTCTCGCCTTTCATCGCGCGATCGAGAAGGTCGGTGAGAACCGGGCGGCCGGTCTTGAGATCGACGTGCGTGGCCCAGTTGACCTTGACGTACGGGTTCGCTGCGATCGGCTTGCCGTTGGTGCGATCGAGCACGTAGAGGAAGCCGTTCTTATGGGCGTTGATGAGCACCTTGCGCATCTGGCCGTCGACGCGGAGTTCGGCGAGCAGGCTTTCGGCGGTCGCGTCGAAGTCGAAGCTGTCGTTCGGCACGGACTGGTAATACCAGACCATTTCACCGGTCTTGGGCCGGAGCGCGAGAGTACTGGCGGTGTACAAACAATCGGCGCCGTCGCGAAAGGTGGGGTTGTACGGCTCGGCATTCCCGGTGCCGATATACAGCAGGTCGAGCTGCGGATCATACGAAGCGTATTGCCAAGTCGCCCCGCCGCCGTACTTCCACGCGTCCGGCTTGGTCTGGTGCGGCCAGGTCTCGGAACCCGGTTCGCCGGGCGCGGGAATCGTGTACCTGCGCCACAATTGCTTCCCGGTATCCGGATCGTAGCCGTCGACGAAGCCGCGCGTGGTGCTGTCCCCGCCCGCCATCCCCGAGACCAGCACCCCGTTCGCAATGATAGGCGCAATGACGCCCTTGTAGCCTTCTTTCCAATCGGCATACTTCTGCTTCCAGATCTCCTTGCCGGTCTTCATGTCGAGCGCGAGCACGTGCGCGTCGACCGTCTGGCGAAAGAGCTTGCCTTGGTAGATCGTCGCCGGGCCTCTCATGAGCGCTCCGCTGGTCGCGACTCGCAGCGCGCCTCGTTCGTACTGGACGGGCGTGCGCCATATCTGCCTGCCCGTCGCGACGTCGATGGCAAAGGTCCAGTTGCCGTTGACCACGTACATGACGCCGTTGTAAATCGTCGGCTGCGAGTGCTCGCCCATGTCGTTTGTCAGGCTGAAGTTCCAGATCGGAACCAGGCGCCTGACGTTGGACTTGTTGATTTCCTTGAGCGGGCTGTACATCTTCAGGTCGTAGCCCATGCCGAAGGTGGTGAGGTTTTCGGTGTTCTTCCCGTCGTTGAGCAGCTCTTCGGCGGTCTGGGCCCATCCGAGCCCGCACCAGGAACACAGCAATACCACCAGTATTTTTTTCATGATCTCCCCCTTTGAGCGGCGTATTGTATGCCTCCCGCGCGAGGGCGAGGACGATCGCGGGCGAGGTCCCCTCGTCGGGCACGGGGTGAGCCGAATGGAGCAGGGTCGGGTTTGCGCTTTGGACTCGCGCTCCTGATAGCTTGGGCGTCGCGGTGAGCCCGAGGAATGTCATGCCATTCGAAGCACCGAATCCTCTTGCGAGACTCCGGGCATTGGGGATCTGCCTGGTTTCCCTTGCATTGCCGCTCTTCCTGGGCAGCTGCAAGGGCGGCGCTTCCGGCTCGTCTTCATCCTCTGCCCAGATGCCGATCAACGCCGCGGGCGGCTGGTCGGATTCCCCGTTCATATCCGGAGACGGGCAGAGGCTCTATTTCATGTATTCGAGATACGACTTCGCGCCGTGGGTCATCAGCGGGGGAGTACAGCCACCGGTGCTTTCCGGGCCCGACAGGGCGGGTCTCCACCACAGCACAAACCCGTTCGATGAGTTCGACATCTATGTTGCGACGAGAAACCCGGACGGCACCTGGGCGGAGGCCGTCAACCTGGGACTCAACGGCGCGTACGCGGACTCGGGCGGAATGGAGACCAACGGGGGTAACACTTTCGTCTGGCTGCAAGCGAACGGGACGGCAAGCAACATCGTCATGGCCAACAGGAATCCGGATGGAACGTGGGCGCCCGCGGTCGATCCCGGCCCCGGGATCAACGACCATTCAGCGGGAGTGCTCCAGGACAACCCGCATCTCTCCGCCGATGGAAAAACGCTTTGGTTCACCTCCAACCGCCCCATGGGCCTCGGGGGCAGGGATATCTGGTCTTCGTCCAATTCGAACGGAAGCTGGTCTGCCCCGGCGAACGTGGGTGCGCCGGTCAATACGGCGGCGGACGACGATCAGTTCTGGTTCTCCGCCGCCAGTCCCGATCTCTACTGGAACCGCCCCGGGGAGATCATGCGCTGCGCTTCGACCGGCTCGACTTGTTCGGGAACTCCCGAAGCGTTGACGATTCCCGGCTGTAAATTTCCGGCCAAGCCGTCCATAACCGACGACGGGCTACGCATGTATTTCGCCTGCCGTGTTCCGGAAACGGGCGGAATCAAGATCATGTATTCGATAAAACAGGACAGCGGAAGCTGGGGCGTGGCGGCCCTCGTGGATTGATTTTCGTGGCAGGCGGCATCGAGATGTGCATCCGGCACAAAACCGCTGTGTCAGGCGGCGGCGAGGCCGGGCGATCGGAAGCTTACAGTGGTCTGCGTCGGGTGGGCGATTTCCGCAAGCCCGCGAACAAACGGAGACCACGATGGACAACCGCAAAAATCTCGCCGGCGAGACCGGATTTTTCAATCTCTACACGCTCGTCGTCGCCCTGATCGCGATCTGCGCCGTTGGGGCGGCGGTCATGCTGGCGCCGGCGGAAGCGACCTCCGACCGTTCGTCCGCCGCGGCTTACGCCGGCCCCGGCGGCTATCTTCCGGACCAGGTCGTCAATCAGGCCAAGAACGCCGAGCCCATGCCGGAGATCTACTACTGAGCTGGAGAGGCAGGAAAGCCGGTTCGCTCGACCCGAATGCCGCGAACTTCGTGCCCGTCCCTGCGGCGGGCACGGCGGTTGCAGGGCGGGAGTGTCGCCTTTAGGAGACAAATCGCTGCGCTTTCCTGCCTTTGCCCGTGCATTCTGCCCGCGGGGTCGCCAAACTTGAGCCATGCTTTGATTGGCTACGCCGCAACTTCGTGATATTGTCAATGCTGCTAGCCAAGGTCCCAGTCAACGGGTGGAAGTCATGTCCTATCACTGCGTGGGCTTATGAGTTGGATCACATTAGTGGTGGCAGTATTGGTCACATGGTTTTTAGTCGGCCTGGGCATGGCCTACCTGTTCGGCCGCTTCATACACGGAGCGGAAATCGCGGGAAGCGCCCACGATCTCGCACCCCCCGTATTGAGCTACCTGCGCCGCATGAAGCGCGCAAGGACGTCATCGCGCGCGACGACCCAGACCAAAGCGCGGCCCGAAGCCACCGGCACGCGCCGCTCGCACTGAATCACCGCTCGCACTGAACCTGTTCCGAGAGTGCCCGTCGCGGAAAGGGAATTTCCTTTCCGGCAATCCTACCTGTTGCCAGTCGTCTCCGCAGCCAGGAACGAGCCGCAGAGCGCTGCGAATTCTTCCGCGGCGTCCCATTGGACGAGATGCTTGCAGCGGCGGACGAGGTGCAGATCGAGCCCGGGGTTGAGCTCGATCGCGAGCGCGGCGCGCTCCGCGGCATGGCCGCGGTCTTCTTTCCCGTAGATCATCCGCAGCGGGGCCTGCACTTCGTTGAGCCGCTGCCAAAGTGGCTTTGATTCCGGCTTCGATTCCTTCTTGCCGTCGCGCGCGCGAGCGCGCTCGAGGAACGCCCGGAAATTCTTTCCCGTGCTCATGCGGTGGCGCGTCTGCAGGGCGGCTGGCGTGATCAAGGTCCTGTCGAAGACGTTCTCCTCCAGGAGCCTGCGGGTTTCCGCCAGCGTGGGTTCGGCGGCCCCGCCGTCTTCGCCCTCCGCGGCGCCCGACTTTCCGCGACCGGGCAGAGGTGGCAGCAAGCTTCCCGTGCCGAGCACGACGATCCGGGACACGCGCTCGCCATGCTCGAGCGCGAGGCTCACGGCGATGCGCCCAGACTGAGAATGGCCGACGAGATGCGCCTTTGGAAGGCGCAGCGCATCCATTAAACCCAGGACGAAGAGCGTGCGGTAGGCGACGGAAGGGTCCCCCGGGTTGTCGCTCAGGCCGAATCCGGGCTGATCGCAGGCGATCACGCGCAAACCATGCGCCGCTAGGCCTGAGAGATTGCCCGTCCAGACGTCCGCCGAGGAGCCGAGCGAGGCTCCGTGCAGCAACAGGACGGGAGGCCCGCCTCCTTCCTCGAGGTAGCGGATGCTCAAGCCCTCCACCTCGATGAAATTCTCCTTCACCGTCGTTAGACTACTTCTCGGCGATGTCGAGCAGCACGCCGTCGGGGTCGGCGAGATGATGAGCACCGTACGGGCAGCGCTCGAAGAGCGCGAGCCGCGCTTGCCCCTCCGGTCCCGCGCCCAAGGGGAAGGGGCGCAAATGCGGATTGTTGTCGCCCACGGTCTGCAGGCGCTCCTTCACGGCCTGCAGGCTCTCCACCTTGAAGCCGATGTGATCCGGCCCGGGCCTCGCGATGCCGCCGCCGTCGTAGTCGAGGATGCTCCAGGGCATGAGGAGCAAGGTGATCCGGCCGTCGCTCAGGTAATGGTTCGGGTCGCCGGCTTTCTTGGCCAGCCGCTCGAAGCCGAACAGGTCGACGTAGAACTCCGCCACCTCGTCGGCGTGCAGGGTGCGAAGCGCCAGATGGCTGATGGCGCGCGTCTGCTCGCGCGGCGGCTCGACGTAGACCGAGCTGCGGTTCTCCATGTTCTCCTGCGAGAGATCGAAGAGGTTACCCGCGGGGTCGTGCGTGCTGATGCCGGCAAAGGGGCGCGTGCTGGGGCGCTTGAGGACCTGGACGGCGGGGTAGCGCTCGCGCAGCCGCGCGCAAGTCCGCTCGACGTCCTCCACTTCCACGCCGAAATGGTCGAGCCCGGCCGGGCGGCCCGCCTTGCGCGGATTGATGTTGAGGCCGATGGCGCCGTCGCTGACGGTCACGGCGCGCTCCGGGCGCTTGTCGGCCGCGGTCTTCATGCCGAACACCGCCTCATAAAACCGGCCCTCGAGCGCGTATTGGTCGCTGACGATGGCGATGTGCCTGATTTTTGCGGACACGGATCAACGACCTCGCAGAAATATTTCGCGGAATTCGTTTTCGTGCCGATCGGCTTCGCGCGCGAGCCGCGGGCTCACGTAGTGCAGTTTCAGCGGAACCTGGGCGGGCCCTCGCGCGAGGTCGTTGCGCGCGGGCACGCGTCCGCGGTCGCGGATAAGCGCCTGGCCTTCCGCCGACAGCAGCAGATTCACGAAGAGGCGGGCGGCGTTGGGATGCGGCGCCTTTGCAGACACCGCGACCTGGCTCGGCGAGGTGATCACCGGATCGAGGGTCCTCACCCAGTCGACGGGCGCCCCGGCCCGCCTTGCCTCGTCCATTTCGGCGGCGTGCACCAGCGCCAGAGGGAAATCGCCCGCGACCAGGAGCTTGGCGAGCAGGCTGTGGCCGCGCCGGAACTGCGGATTCTGCCGCGCGAGCGAGCGCATAAAAGTTCCGCCCTTTTCCCGGCCGAGATAATCGAGCATGGCGGCGTACCATTCGACGTCGCTTTCGTCCATGGCGAACTTTTCTTTCCATACGGGCTGCAACAGATCATCCCAGCTCTTCGGGGCCTGGAGCCGCGGCACCGAACGGGTGTTGTAGCCGATGACGTATTGGCGCACGTAGATCGCCGCCCAGCGGCCTTCCGGATCGACCGCGCCCCCGGGAAATCCGCTGAGCGTCTCCGGGGACGCGTAGGCGGCGAGCAGTCCTTCCTGCGCGAGCGCATCGATGTCGAGGTGGTTGAACGAGACAACGTCCCAGAAGAACTTTCCGGCGCGCATCTCGGTGAGGATGCGCGTGCGGATCTTCTCTCCCGGCTGGCGCAGGATCGTGAGGTTTACCTCTGGATATTTCTCGCGGAAGAGCTTTCGGAGCGGCGCCGCGTCGGGGGTGTTCATGGCGGTGTACCACACGAGCTCGCGCTCGGCTCCGGCCGCGTCGGCTGGGTGCGCGGGCGCCTGCGCGAGAGCCGCGCCGGCCCCGGCGCCTAGCGCCGCGAGCAGGGAAGTGACCCCCGCAACCCCGCCCGACAGGGACAGTCCCTTCGGCATGCCGCTCCCCGACCCAAAAATGTCAGTCTAGCAGGGGTGCTTCGGCGCTAGCGACAATCGGCCCCGGTCGTGCCAGAATTTCACCTCGCGCTGTGCCAACCGGGGGGGACGCAATGTCGCGGGCAATCGGTCCGTTAGCCAGTTTCGACGAGAAGGCACTGCGCGAGCTCGCGCCCCGCGGCGCCGCACGCTCGTTTGCCAAGAATGCGGTGATCATCAACGAAGGTGACCAGACCGACTCCCTGTACATTCTGCTCTCCGGACGCGCCAAGGTGTTCGTGAGCGAGGAGGACGGCAGGGAGGTGGTTCTAAGCACGATCCGCGAGGGCGACTACTTCGGGGAGCTGGTTCTCGACGGGGGCCCGCGCTCCGCGTCGATCATGACCCTCGAGCCGTGCCGCTGTTTCGTGATTCCCCTGGGCGACATCGAGGGATTGCTCGAGCGCAACCCGCTTTTCGCGGGGCACCTGATCCACATGCTGATCGGCAGGGTGCGCAGTCTGGTCAGGAAGGTCGGCGACCTGGCCCTGAAGGACGTCTACGGCCGCTTCGCCAAGTTCGTCGACGAGAACGCGATCGAACGCAACGGGGCGCGGGTGGTGCCCGAACGCCTGACGCAGCAGGATATCGCCGCGCGAATCGGCGGCTCGCGCGAGATGGTGAATCGCATCGTCAAAGACCTCACCGCGGGCGGCTACATCTCGGTCGACGACAAGCATATTACCGTTCATAAAAAACTGCCGGCACAGTGGTGAGAGGGCGGGCGGCACGCCCCGCGGCGGGCGACCGTTCTATAATCGGGTTGCGCGCCGATCAAGCGCAGAATGGAGACACCGGGATCACGCCATGTCGCAGGAAGCCGGTCCGTTCGCCAATCTCGATGAGGGCGCTCTGCGCGTTCTCGCGCCCCACGGCGCCGTGCGTTCATTTTCCAAGAATGCGGTGGTCGTCAGCGAAGGCGACGAGACCGACTCCCTCTACATCCTGCTCTCGGGACGCGTGAAGGCGTTCGTGAGCGAGGAGGACGGCAGGGAGGTGGTGCTCAGCACCGTCGGCGTAGGCGACTACTTCGGCGAGCTGGTGCTCGACGGAGGCCAGCGTTCCGCTTCGATCATGACTCTCGAGGCGTGCCGCTTTTTCGTGATTCCGCGCGGCGACATCGAGGGATTGCTCGATCGCAACCCGGCGTTCGCGCGCCACCTGATCCGCATGCTGATCGGCAAGGTGCGCAGCCTCACCCAGAAGGTCCTCGACCTGGCCCTGAAGGACGTCTACGGCCGGTTCGCCAAGTTCATCGACGAGAA
>Ga0137418_10005773_pt1 | contig 11365 bp, 6 predicted proteins | sample CZODoug3_1_2_16f_FD_122242 | JGI IMG/M metagenome (GOLD analysis project Ga0137418, IMG submission 122242) | Vadose zone soil fungal communities from Angelo Coast Range Reserve, California, USA - CZODoug3_1_2_16fungal (Hybrid Assembly) | ecosystem: Environmental > Terrestrial > Soil > Vadose... | reverse complement strand
GGCCAGGTTTTCTTTGGCAGGAGCGATCTCACAGGGAAATCCGAACAGGCACCGGTCTTTGATCATGGTGGCCACTTCGGCTGGCACGTATTCTTCCCATCCCTCGGCGCCCTGCTTGATGAGCTGGAGGACGGTGTCGGTCTGCACATGCAGGTTCTTCTCGGTGTAATGCTGGATGTCCTCGATCTTATTATTGGTGATCAGGTAACGGTACAGGTCGATGAGATGCGGAGGCGGATTGAACTTAAGGCAATTCCAGATCACGCCGTCATGCAGGGTAGGGTAGATGAAGAGCTTTACCTTGCGGCTGAACAGGGCAGCGAAAGATTCGAGAATGCCGCCCGGCAGGTCCTTGTAATGTTCTTCTGAGAATATATACTCCAGGTTGGGATATCCCAGCACCACGCCCAGTTTCAGCTTGGTGATCTTTGACAGGTACGCTACCAGCTTATAATACTCGTGAAAGTTGGAAAGCATCACCGTCTGCCCGAGCGAACACAGGATATCCACGCGGTCGAGGAAGTCTTTCTCGTCGATCTCGGCCGTCTCGTCGGCATTTCGTTCCTTTAAGGATTGCAGGGTAAGCTCCGTGAGGACCATCACATGCTCTTTGTCTACATCGGGTTCCTGCAGGAATTGTTCGACGCCCGTATTGAGCATATCCAGGTGTACATTGATGACAGGGCGGAAACGTCCGCGCATCACGACGATATGCTTTTTATACAAGACTTCGGAGGGCTGGACGTTCTTACCGTCCGGGCCAAAGACAGCGGCATCCGAAAAACCATATTTTACCAGGTTCAGGCTCATGAGCCGGTTATCCACTTTAGTGAAGTCGGGCCCTTCGAAGCGGATCATGTCGATCTGGATCCGGTCTTTCGACAGGTCATCCATCAGCGAGAGCAGGAAGATCGTCAGGGCGAGGCCGAGCAGCGGGTGGCGGTTCGCGAGCCCCGCGGTGTCCTCGAGACGCACCGCCTCTTCCCCGCCCCGCTCGAGAAGCAGGATGACCCCGAAGGCCCCCGCCGTGGTGAAGGTGTAGACGAGCAGGTAGAAGAGCACGCCCGCGTTGCCGAGAGCGCCGCCCGCCACGATCCCCACCAGCATGTAGCCCACATGGGCGATGGAGGAGAAGGCGAGCATGCGCTTGAGGTTCTGCTGGGCGAGGGCGACCACGTTGCCCACCGTCATGCTCAGCACCGCCATGCCCCAGAGGAGGAGCGCCCAGTCCGCCTGCACGGGACGGAGGGAGGCCAGGAGCAGGCGCAGGAACGCCGCGAAGGCCGCCGCCTTGGAGCCGGTGGCGATGAGGGCGGTCACGGAGGTGGGCGCTCCCTCGTAGACGTCGGCCGTCCACATGTGGAAGGGCACCGAGGAGATCTTGAAGCCGAAGCCCACCACGAGAAGGCCGAAGCCGATGAGGAGGAGGGGATCGCGCCCCGCGCCGGCCGCCACGGCCACCCCGAGCTTGTCGAGGTTGGTCGAGCCCGTGGCGCCGTAGATGAGGGCGATCCCGTACACGAAGAAGCCGGAGGCGAACGCGCCCAGCAAGAAATACTTCATGGACGCCTCGCCCGCCTCGATGCGGGAGCGGAAGAAGCCCGCGAGCACGTAGAGGGACAGCGACATCGTCTCGAGACCCAGGAAGATCACGATCAGGTCGTTGGCGCTGGCCATGATGACCATGCCCACGGCGGCAAAGAGCACGAGGATGTAGAACTCCCCCGACTCCTGGCCGCGCCGGCGGAGGTAGTCCATGGACAGCAGCAGGACGAGCCCGGTGGCGTAGCCGATGACGAGGTTGAAGAAGAGGGCGAAGTTGTCGAGGACGACCATGCCGCGGAAGGCCGAGACGTCCGAACCCCAGAGGAGCAAGGTGGTCACGAGGGCGGCGACCACCCCGGCCAGCCCCACGAAGCCCAGATGATCGCGCCGGCCGCGCGGGGGCAGGAGATCGAGGGCCATGAGCACGAAGCCCGTCAGCGTGAGCACGAGGGCCGGCGCGATGGCGACCAGCCCGCTCAGCGTGTCGGTCATGGGGTGCGGGGAGCGAGGGCGGTGGGGGCGGCCGCCTTGGTCTGCACCTGGGTGATGAGCGCCTGCACGCTCGCCTCGGTCTTGCTCGTGAAGGGCACCGGGTACACGCCGATCCAGAAGATCAGGACCACGACCGGCGCCAGGATCACCCACTCGCGGGCCGTGAGGTCTCCGAGTCGCCGGTTCTCCTCGCGGGTGACGGGTCCGAAGACCACGCGCTGGTACATCCACAGGAGGTAGACGGCGGCGAAAATGATGCCCGCGGTCGCCAGCACGGCGGCCAGACGGTGGACCTGGAAGGCGCCCACGAGGATCAGGAACTCGCCGACGAAGCCGTTGAGTCCGGGCAGCCCGAGCGAGGAGAGGCAGACGATGAGGAAGAGCACGGACATCGCGGGGACGACCGTCCACAGGCCGCCATAGTCGGCGATGAGACGCGTGTGCCGCCGCTCGTAGAGCATGCCCACGATCAGGAAGAGGGCGCCCGTGGAGAGTCCATGGTTGACCATCTGGATGATGCCGCCCACCAGGCCCTGCGGATTGAGGGTGAAGAGGCCGAGGACCACGAAGCCCAGGTGGCTCACGCTCGAGTAGGCCACGAGCTTCTTGATGTCCACCTGCACCGTGGAGACCCACGCGCCGTACAGGATGCCGATGACGGCGAGGGTGAACATCCACGGCGCGAAGGCGAGGGTGGCCTGGGGAAAGAGGGGCAGGCAGAAGCGCAGGAACCCGTAGGTGCCCATCTTCAGGAGCACCCCCGCCAGGATCACGCTGCCCGGGGTCGGCGCTTCCACGTGGGCGTCGGGCAGCCACGTGTGAAACGGCCACATCGGCACCTTGACGGCGAAGGCGAGCGCGAAGGCGAGGAAGAGGAGGTCCTGCGCGCGTCCGGCGGGCAGCACGTAGCGGGCGAGCACGGGCAGGTCGAAGGTGTAGGTGCCCGTGGCCGCCCCGTGCAGGAAGTAGAGGGCCAGGATGGCCACCAGCATGAGGAGCGAGCCCGTCAGCGTGTAGAGGATGAACTTGATGGCCGCGTAGACGCGGTTCGGTCCCCCCCAGATCCCGATGATGAGATACATCGGGATGAGCATGGCCTCCCAGAAGATGTAGAAGAGGAAGAGATCGAGGGCGAGGAAGACCCCGAGCATCCCCGTCTCGAGCAGGAGCATGGTGATGGCGAATTCCTTCCAGCGCCGCTCGATCGAATCCCACGAGGCCAGGAGGGTCAGGGGCATGAGGAAGGTGGTGAGCAGCACGAGGAGGAGGCTGATCCCGTCCACGCCCAGGTGGTAGGACACGCCGAGGGTGGGCATCCACGGCGCCTGCTCGACGAACTGGTAGTCGGCCGCGGCAGGATCGAATCGCGTGTAGAGGGGCAGCGACAGGGCGAACGTCACCACGCTGGTGACGAGCGTCGTGACCTTGACCAGGGTGTCGCTCCGACGCGGGAGCAGGAAGATGACGGCCGCCCCCAGCGTCGGAACAAACGTGACCAGCGAGAGGACGTGGGTCACGGGTGGGCGAAGAGCAGGAACGCGATCACGGCGACGGCGCCCACGAGCATGGTCAGGGCGTAGTTCATGACGAAGCCCGTCTGGAGACGGCGCAGGCCACGGGCCCAGCCGAGGATCATCTCGGCCACGCCGTTGACGAGGCCGTCGATCACCTTGGGGTCGAACACGCGGGCCAGCCAGAGCGAGGCCCGATAGATGGGCTGGACGATGAGAGCGTCGTAGATCTCGTCCACGTAGTACTTGTTCAGGAGCAGCTTGTGCACGGCGGTCCGCGGCACCCCGATCGCCGCGGGGTCGACGGGTCGGCGCCCGTACATGAGCCAGGCGAGGAAGACGCCGCCCGCCGCCGCCGCCACGGCCACCGCGGCCAGAGCGAGCGCCGTCACGCCGCCATGCTCGGCTTCCTTGAGGGGCAGCACCGGCGAGAGGAAGCGCGCGAACGCCGTCCCGTGCGCCGACGGCACGCCGAGGACGCCGGCCACCACCGTCAGCAAGGCGAGCACGGCGAGGGGCAGGATCATGACGGGCGGCGACTCGTGGACGTGATGCGCCTGCTCCCTCGACATCCGGGGCGCGCCCATGAACGCGAGGAGGAAGAGCCGGCCCGTGTAGAAGGCGGTGAGGAGCGCGCCCAGGAGCAGGATGAGCCAGAGCGCGATGTGACCTTCGTGGAAGGTCGAGGCCAGGATCTCGTCCTTCGAGAAGAAGCCCGCGAAGGGCGGCAGACCCGCCAGTCCCCACGCGCCCACGAAGACCGTGACCGTCGTCACCAGCATGCGGGGGGCGAGCCCGCCCATCTTTCTCAGGTCCTGCTCGCCGCCCAGCCCGTGAATGACGCTCCCTGCGCCGAGAAAGAGCAGGGCCTTGAAGAAGGCGTGCGTCACGAGATGGAAGACGCCCGCGGCGTAGGCGCCCACGCCCACCCCCACGAACATGTAGCCGAGCTGGCTGATCGTGGAGTAGGCGAGCACGCGCTTGATGTCGGTCTGGACGAGGCCGATGGTGGCCGCGAAGAGCGCGGTGAGCCCGCCCACCCACGCCACGATCTCGAGAGAGAGCGGGGCCATCTCGAAGAGCTTGTGGCAGCGCGCCACCATGTACACGCCCGCCGTCACCATGGTCGCGGCGTGGATGAGGGCGGAGACGGGCGTGGGGCCTTCCATGGCGTCGGGCAGCCAGGTGTGCAGGGGCAGCTGCGCCGACTTGCCGCAGGCGCCCGTGAAGAGCAGCAGCGCGATGGCGAGATACGTCCCCTGGCCCACCGCGTCGGTGGCATTGGCGAAGACGGCGCCGTAGTCCAGGGTGCCGAAGGTCGTCCAGATCAGCATGATGCCGAGGCCGAAGCCGAAGTCGCCCACCCGGTTGACGATGAAGGCCTTCTTGCCCGCGTCCGTGGCCGACGGCTTCTCGTACCAGAAGCCGATCAGGAGGTACGAGCAGAGCCCGACCGCCTCCCATCCGACGTAGAGGAGGAGGAAGTTGCCCGCGAGCACGAGCATGACCATGGAGAACACGAAGAGATTCAGATACGTGAAGAAGCGCGCGTAGCTCGGGTCGTCGTGCATGTAGCCAGCGGAGTAGAGGTGGATGAGGAAGCCCACGCCGGTGACCACGAGCAGCATGACGGCCGAGAGCTGATCCACCTGCACGGTGATGGCGGCCTTGAAGGCGCCCGCGGCGATCCACGGGAAGAGCTCGCCGACGTACGTCTCGCCGTGGAGCACGCGGAGGAAGACCGCGCACGACACGAGGAAGGAAAGGCCCAGCGCGGGCACCGCCACCCAGTGCGCGCGGTGGCCTGTCGCCCGGCCGAAGAGGGCATTGACGAGCGTGCCCACGAGCGGAAGGAACGGGATCAGCCAGACGAGTCGTGACATTGTGCTTTTCTGTACAAACCCGCCACACTCTAGCGGAAGGGTTTGGGGGTGTCAAGGACGGACGGGGTCGACCCAGCCGAAGAACACGAGCGGAACGAGATAGAAGAAGAGGAGATGCCCCGTGGCCATGCGCAGCGTGATCGCCGCGCGCGTCACCACGTCGTCCTCGACCATGAGGCAGAGGACGAAGTTCATCCAGGCGTAGAGGGCGGCCCCGATCACGAGGAAGCGCAGGCCCGGGGGCACCGCGATCACGAGGCCTCGCCAGTCGTGGACGGCCACACGTCCCCATTGCCGCCGGATGGTCGCGGTTCGCCGCAGCCGCGCCATCATCCAGAGGACGAGGAGGAACGCGCCGGCCCCGAGCGTCCAGATGGTCCGCTCGCCGAGGAACCGCGCCCACGGCGTGAACGAGAGGAGATGGGCGGCGGCGCTCGCGAGAAACCCTAGCGCGGCCAGCCTCAGGGGGATCATGGCTCTCGTCTCCTGGCTCAGCCCTCATTCCACTCAGCCCTCGCCTCAGGCCTTCGCCCTTCAGCTCGAACTTGCGGCGTGCGGGATCACCTCGGCCCTCGCCTCGAACAGCGGGGAGCGTCTCGGCTCGTCCCCGACTCAGCCCTCGCCTCGCCGCTCTCCTCGCCTGCGGCTCGTCGGAAGCGTCTCGGCTCGCACTACAGCACATTCCTGCGGGCGGGGCGAGGAGCTTGATATCCTCTCCGCATGGCTCGCTCCAGCGTCCGGTTCTGGTTCAGCATCATCGTCATTCCCACCTTCCTCGTCGTCGCCGTCCTCGGCTACTTCGCCTGGCGGCAATCCATTCCGGGCGTCCGCGCGGTGCTGGAGCCGGTCCCGCGCTGGATCGGGGTCAAGACGCCGCTCGCCGTGGATCTCCACGCGGTGCGCGGCGGCGTCCGTTCGGTGGAGATCCGCCTCAAGCAGGGCCCCGCGCGCGTGGTTCTCACCAAGCAGGCCTTCACCGGCCCGGAGTCGAGTGCGCAGCGCGTCGAACTCCTGATCAACGGCGGCACCCTGGGCCTGCGCGAAGGCGGCGCCGTGCTCGAGGTGCGCGCCCGCGACGGCTTCTGGCGACCCATCCGCGTGGACGACAAGCCCGTGGCCTCCATACCCGTCACCCTCGACTTCACGCCGCCCTCCGTCGAGGTCGTCTCGGCCACGCGCTACTGGGCCAAGGGCGGGGGCGGGCTCGTGGTCGTGCGCTCTCGAGGCGCCTCCCGAGTGGCGGTGAGCGTCGGGCCCCTGTCGTTCCGCGCGTATCCCGCGGGGCCGGCCGACTCCAATCTCCACGTCGCCATCGTCGCCCTCCCCTGGAACTACGAGGTGGGGACGCCCATCGCCGCCGTCGCCCAGGACGAGGCGGGCAACACCACGACCCGGAACGTCGCCGTCGAGGTCAAGGGACGGCGATTCAGGAGCGACGTGATCGACGTGAAGGACGACTTCCTGGAGCGCAAGCTTCCCGAGCTCCTGCCCGAGCGCGGCGGAGCCATCCCGCGCGACCAGCTCCTCCAGGCCTTTCTCACCGTCAACCGGGACCGTCGCAAGCAGGCCGAGGAAACCAAGCGGACGCTGGCGGCCAAGACGCAGCCGCGGCCGCTCTGGGACGGTGTCTTCCTGCAGCCGCGCAACACCAAGGTCTTCTCCAACTTCGCGGAGACGCGCACGTACCGTTACCACGGCCGCCAGGTCGACACCCAGGTCCACTTCGGCTACGACCTCGCCGCCGTGCGCCACGGGCCGGTGCCCGCGGCGAACGCGGGCGTGGTCGTCTTCGCGGGCCCGCTATCGATCTACGGCAACACCGTCATCGTGGATCACGGGCTGGGCCTGCAGACCCTCTACGCGCATCTCTCGACCATCGAGGTCAAGGAAGGCGATCGGGTTCGGCAGGAGCAGGACCTGGGACGCACGGGCGACTCCGGGCTCGCCATGGGCGATCACCTGCACTTCGAGGTGCTCATCGGGGGGATCTCGGTGACGCCCGTCGAGTGGTGGGATGCGCGATGGATCCGCGACCACATCGGTCGGCCGCTGCGGGAGGCGAGCCTGCTCCTCATCGAGTCGATCATGCCCGAGCTGGCGAAGGAGCAGGCCGCGCCGCCGCCCCGCCGTCGTCGCGCGGCCACCGTGTCCCCGCCCTCCCAGCCGACCACGAAAGCCGAGAGCCCCTAGGCAGGCGGCTGAAAAAGGCCCATCTGCGGGAGTGCGGCGCCCTCGACTGCAGGCTCAACGTACGTGGCAGTTCGAGCTGAGGGGCGGAGCCACGAGGCGAGGGCTGAGTAAGAATTACGCCTCGCCTGCAGCCTTCGGGCGCCGCCTCGCATCTGGACCTTTTTGAGCCGCCTGCTAGCGGGAGACTTTGACGAGGGGAAGGGCGCCTTCCATCTCGCCCTTCATGACGGGATGCTGGTTGGCTCCGACCGAGCGCGACTTCGTGGCCACCTGCTGCTCGAGATACTCATAGAGCTCCTGGACGGTGACGATACCGTCCTTGTTGAGGTCGGCCGCGCCCTTGAGCCCTTCCACGAGGTAGTAGGTGAAGATGCCGTGCCCGAGCTCCGGCAGCTCGATCGATACTTCGGAGGGACGCGACGCCGTGATGATGGCGCGCCCCTTCGAGCGCGTCAGCCGCTCGAGGAACTGGTCGTCCAGGGTGCTGGCCCGCGTGCGCTTGGAGCTGAAGGTCCGCCCCCCCGCCGCGCCGCTGTAGCAGGCGTCGAGGAACACGACCATGCGCTCGGCCTCCACCCGGCTGAAGATGGTCTGCATCTCGTCCATGGGCAGAGCCGTCGAGTACAGATCGTCGGGGTCGGCGTCGGCGGGGATCAGGTACTTGGCCAGCCCGTCGCGCTCGACACCCCGCTGGTCCACCTCGGGAGCGCCGTGACCCGCGAAGAAGATCACCACCGTGTCGTCCTTCTTGGCCGAGCGCGCGAGGAAGGTGCCGAGGGCCCACTTGATGTTGCGCAGGGTCGGCGGCTTCTCGCTCTTGTCGGTCAGGAGAAGCACGTGCTCCTTCTTGAAGCCGCCCGGTCCGATCAAGACCTGGTAGAGGGCCTCGGCGTCCGACACGCTGTAGCGGAGCGAGGGGATGTCCGTGCTCTGGTAGCGCCCCACGCCGATGACGACGGCCCATCGGTCGCTCGCCGTCTTCACGGGGGGCGGCGGCGCGGCGGGCGCCGCGGCCACCGGCTTCGGCTTGTCGTAGATGACGGTGCGCAGCTCCTGCTTGATGGTGCCGTCGGGCTCCGTGGCCGTCACCACGATGGCATTGGCGCCTTCGCGGAAAGTGACGGGCGCGCTGACCGCGATCGAGCGCGGCGGCGCCTTGTCGCTCTGCTGGTGCACCTGGGTGCCGTTGAGGGCGACCGTGACCTTGGCCACGCCCTTGCTCGACGTCACCAGCGCCGCCACCACGCTCGATTCCTCGCTCACGCGGGAGCGGTCCTCGGGGTAGCGGAAGGACACGGTCAGCGGCGCGGCCTTCTCGTAGTAGACGGTCCGCACCTCTTGCTGGGTGACGCCGTCGGCATCCGTGGCCGTGATGACCACGGTGTTCTGGCCCTCGCGGAGCTTGAGGGGAAGGTTCACGGCCGCCGAGGTCGTGCCGGGCTCCTGGCGCGCGACCTCGACCCCGTTGAGGGAGACGGCCACGCGGCGCACGCTCTTGCCCCCCGAGGCGAGCCCGGCCAGGGCCACCGTCTCGTTGTCGAAGCGCGCCTGATCGACCGGCGAGGAGAGCGTCACCTGGAGCGGAACCGCCTTTGGAGGAGGAGCGGGCGCGGGTGAGGCGACGTGAGGCGGCGGCTGGGGAAGAGATGGGCCGCCCGGAGGTGGAACGGGGGCGCCGATCGGCGGAACGGGACCGTGCGGCACGCCCGCCACGCCCGGGCCTCGAGGCGGCAGATAGAAAACGCCGCGGGCCTCCTGCCGGGTGGTGCCATCGGCATCCACGGCGGTCACGATGACGACGTTCTTGCCCTCGCGCAGCTTGATCGGCACGTCCAGCGCGATCTCCGGCTTGGGGGCGCGCCGCTCGTTCTTGCTCGCCACCTCGGCGCCGTTCAGGGTGACGATGACCGAGGCCAGACCCTTGCCCGCGGTGACCTTGCCCCCCAGCGTGAGGGTATCGGTGCCCACGCGCTCCTTCTCGGGCATGCCCTCGAGCGCGAACTGTATCGGACCGGCGGTGGGGTGATCGAGACCGACGAGCTGGAATCGGAGCACCCCCTGGGGCCCCTCCGCCTTGATGTACTGCCGTGCCTCGGGCGAGTACCAGATGTGGTTTTCGAAGCTCCGGCCGCCCGGATTCGTGAAGGTGAGCACGATGTGAAAGGCCTTGAAGGTTCCCGCGAAGACCTGCACGTCCTCGTAGTCGACGACCCTCCAGTTGATGGCGACCGGGAACGAGCGCCCCGCGCTGCTCGGCGTCTCCCAGTGGCTGTTCTGGTAGCCGGACTTGCCGACCTCGAGCGGCCATTTCAGCTCGATGGGCGGGTTGAAATCGAGGACGCTGTCGCCCCGCTGCGCGCGGGCGATACCGAGATCCTTGGTCAGGTGGACCTCCCAGCGCGGCCTCGTGGAGAAGACGTACACGTCCTTCTCGATGCGGATCAGCTCGTAGAGACCGTCGTTGCGGACCCACTTCTCGCCCAGCGTGTACGTCGGCCGCTCGGCCCGCGGCTTGGCCTGCGCCTGGGCGAGTGCCGGCAAGAGCAGAAGTGCGAGCGCGACCGTAATCGCCGGAGCCAGACGCGCAAGAGATTGCTTCAGCCCTGAACAGACCATGTGACGACCCTATCCGGCTGGACGGGGTCGTGTCAAACCTGGCGAGGAGGGAATTTGCTTGGAAGCTCGGGTACTTACCGACGTGCCGAGAGATCCCGGGCGTCGACGAACTCCCGCTGGGCGAGGTCGGTCAGCCCGGTGGCCTCGTAGACCTGGCCGAGCAGCAGGTGCGAGTAGACCAGCCAGTGGTCGAATGCCGAGCGCTGCCATCCGGCGGGCACGGGCTGCCCGGCGAGCTCGAAATCGGGGTTGGCATTGCGGGCCCGGTTCGGATCGTCGTAGAAGACCGGATCGGCAAGGTAAAGCGCGTATCTCATTTCCATTCCCGCGGACTCCTTCTTGGCGATTCGAGCCGTTGCCTCTTGCGCTTCTCTCTCGGTCTCTCGATCTCGGGCGGACCCGACATCCGGTCGTTTCCCCACCTAACTCTTGACGGTACTTTCTCCAAATCGCTGACGGAAGTCAAGGGGGATCGGCTGCCAATCTTGTGGCGTTATGGCGCCAATTCGAGGTCCAAAGATGACACTGACTTACCTCGCATTCCGCTTCGCTTGACGCTCGTCTGGTCTCTCTGACGTTCTGCCTGGCGCGAGGAAGCTTAGGTTAGACACCAGCGTGTCGCTCCTTCAAGCAATGAACTTCATTTATTCAATGAATGAGTAAGCAGATGATGTCTCCTGTAGAGGTGCCGGATCTGTCACTGCGACCCGTGTGACGTCACATGACTTCTCTCAGATTGGACGCCTCCTCGCCAGGGGTTACGAGTCGATGGACGACGGCGTAGACCGCCGCTTGCAAGCGATCAGGCAGGTGCAGCTTGGCGTACACACCTTCCAGCCGTCGGCAGACCGTTCGCTCGCTCAGATGCAAGCGAGCGGCAAGCTCACGGTTCGTCTCGCTGCGGGCAATGCCTCTGAGGATCTCCCGTTCCACATCGTCGAGCGCCGCCGGATCGGGTTGCTTGGCACGGAGCGGGCCGACAGCGGCCGGCGCCACGGTGTGGCCCCGAGCGACGAGGCTTACCACCTGGGCGATCTCGGATGCATCCCTGTCTTTCAGCTCGTAGCCCGCAACTCCTGCTCCCGCCAGGGTGTCATAGGCAGCGAATGCTTCCACATCGGGGAGGAG
>Ga0137418_10005771_pt1 | contig 11367 bp, 5 predicted proteins | sample CZODoug3_1_2_16f_FD_122242 | JGI IMG/M metagenome (GOLD analysis project Ga0137418, IMG submission 122242) | Vadose zone soil fungal communities from Angelo Coast Range Reserve, California, USA - CZODoug3_1_2_16fungal (Hybrid Assembly) | ecosystem: Environmental > Terrestrial > Soil > Vadose... | reverse complement strand
CCATCCGATCAAATCGTAAAAGCGAAGCAGAACGCGCTGCCATTCGGTCAAATTCGGACAGTCTCCTTCGCACTCGACGTCGCCTTCAATGCGGCGCGCATTCGCGTTCTGCTGCCAGTCGCTCAGGTAGTCCTCATCGAGCGCCCAGGAGAGCGTAAGCCAGATAGGGCGTCCGCTCAGCGCAATGGCTTTGGAATAAGCCTGAACATCGGGGATGTTGTTGATGTTGAGATTGTTGTTGTACGAGCCGGGAGTTACCGAGTCGAGCTTGATGAAATCGATGCCCCACGATGCATACAGGTTGATGATGGAGTTGATGTACTCCTGTGCCCCCGGCTTGGTGAAATCGATCTTGTAGCCGTAGCCAAATCCGTTACCTACCGTGAGCGGCTGCGCTACGATGTCCTTAGCATGATACTGCGTACCGAAAATAGGCAGATTTTGAGAGTAAACCGACGTGCCAATTCCGGGGAGCAGATAGATACCGACTTTTTGCCCGTTGGCATGGATGTGCTGAATCATGTCCAGAAAATGCGCGAATGCAGTCGTGTTCCAGAGCGTGCGACCGTACTGATCGCTGTTGCCGCTCCAGCCGGCATCGAGGTTGATGTAACGGAAGCCATGAGCTTCGAGGCCGGACGAGCGCATCGCATCGGACTGCGCGAGAATATTCTGCTCATTCATTACGGAACTGGAGGGCACAATCGTCTGCTCGCTGAACGTGCTCCAGCCCAGGTATGGCCTCTGGCCGACGTCGTTTACCTGCGCAAAGCCGCACTGCGGTGCTCCCACGAGTCCACATAGCAAGAAAACCCAAAGGGCAACGAACCGGTAATTCCGCAGCCGAAATAAACAATATGGGACCGGCTGGTCGGCGTTTTTGTACTTCCCAAGGTCAAGTGTTGCTGTTCGCATGTGATCGCCTCACGGGCTTGGGCGCGGTTATGCTAGTACAAATATACTAATGGTTGTCAAGCGTTTTGTTGCTCTTTGAATGCTCATATATAGGAATATTGACGCATTATTGGATAATGAAGCGCGGCGGGCGCTCATCCTCGGTATCTGAGCGCTCTAAATGGCCGACCACGGCCGAGGAGTTCCGCTCCTTCTCGCGGATGACTCTTGCGCTGTTGGTTTGCGATCCTGACAATTCCCCTCACGGAAAGGGTTCATTGATGGGCGTAGCAAGTAAGGAAGCGCGACTGTCAGGGGCAGCCGCTCTTCACGAAAAGTTTTGGTGTAAAAGTTCGGGGCAGCACAAGCAGTACTGCGACCATCGCCCTTGACACACGACTCCCAAGGGAGCGTGAAACCGCACAATGGCGCAGACACACGGGGCGCTCGAACTCCTGAGGGATTCATATTCTCCGTTAAAGTGCCGCAGGTCATCACACACGAAAAGGTTCTAGATGACTGCGATGCTGATCTGAAGGAATTCCTAGATACGAGTGATCGACGGTAGGCCACGAAGCACGGATTCTCGCCGTGGAACGCGAGCCGACGACTCGAACTGTGTCACTGGGCTTCAGTTTTTGTTTCATACTTCCTCTACGCGTGGACTAGCGTGCAAGTATTCAACACACAAAGGCACTATACATGCCAGTCACTATCTTCCAAGGTCTATTGACATTCCTATATCGATGCGATAAAAACCGCAACCATCCTGCCAGTTCGACAGGCGGATCGGCTTCGGATGCACAAATCTCAGCCACTCGCCCGGTTCCTTAAACGGTCTGTGGACAAACACGGAGTTTCCCATGCGATTCCGTCTTTCCCTCTTCCTATTCTCGCTCCTCTTGGTCATTCGAGCCGATGCGCAGACGCAGCCCAATATTGAAAACGGTTTCAAGGCTTACGGCTCTTATGACGTTTCTAAAATCGACACCGTCAATCTAAGCAATGGAGGGCTGACGATTCACATACCGCTGCCTTTTTCCTACCCGCAGCGCGGTGGCAAGCTTGACGACTCCTACTTCTTGGTCTCGAACTCTAAGCATTGGCAGGTGCAGTATTTCTCCAACTCTAACGGAATCAATTACTATTGGGACTACGGAAACGGACCCTACGCGAAATACACGGTGCCGCTGGGACCCTACCTCACTGGCACGTTTCCGCTCTTCTTGTATCGCACTCTAACTACTGAAGTAGATAGCGCAAACAGCGTATCGGAATGGGATTCGGGATACTACCTTCAGTCTTGGGATGGCTCGGTTCATCAGCTCTTTGACACCTCTGCAGGCGCCCGAATTTCCTTCGAGTCTTCCGATACTTCGGGGTACCGTCTCGTTGGTTCAAACCCCGACTCCTACGGCACTTCCACGACCTTTGTGGTCACGGATCGGAATGGCAACATTTTTCAGGGGAATGCATTCCATCCAACCACGGGTCCAGCCTGCACGAGGACAGGAAATGGGCTACCGGGGTCAACGACGTACACCATCTGTCCGCAATACACTGGCTTTTCGACAGTCACAGATTCCAATGGAAACCTTCGGAGCACCACGGACACGCTCGGTCGCAGCTTCCCATTGAATTCAGCATCCTCAAGTGACAGTACCGGTTGTGTCAGTTCTCTTCCTTTCGTTGCGTCAACCATTTACAACTACACAGGACCAAGTAATGCCACAGAGCAAATGAAGGTTTGCAACGGCAGTCTAACGTTGCAAACAAATTTCTCCCAATCAAACGTTTCCCAATTTCCTTTGGTTGGAATTTCCGGTCACAACTCACCCAACCCAGTTTCCGTGATCACGACCTTAATTCTCCCCAACAATACGAAATTCACCCTGACTTATGACAGCTATGGGGAAGTCACGAATGTCGGACTTCCGACTGGTGGGAGTATCGCCTACACTTGGACTGAAATCAGTTTGCCCTCGTGCGGCGACAATTCGAACGTAAGCCGTGCCGTAGCCTCTCGCACTGTCTACGATGGAACGAACTCTTTTACCACGAACTACTCTTGGGGCACGCAACCTGATGTCACTGTGACTGACCCTCTGGGCAACGATACAGTTCATGTTTTTTCGCCGATCGGGTCCCCGTGCAATTTTTATGAGACAACGACAAAGAGCTATCAAGGCGCAAAAACCTCAGGACAGTTGCTTAGGCAAATTGACACAACATACCAAGGTGGTGGCTCGGAGGGGGATAGCACTACCGGTGGAGGTGGCTGGGCAGTTCCTACAAGCATCAAAACCACAGACCTCGTGAGCGGCCAGGTCAGCCTCGTCCAGAAGACTTACGACCCCGGCCTTGGCACCAACAAGCCGATCTTTGGCGAAGTCATTTCAGAGAAAGCCTACGACTGGGGTAGCGGCACTCAGGGTGCCCTGCTCCGAGAAATTGATACCACCTATTTGTGGCAGAACGACAGCCGCTATCTGACGGCAAACCTGGTAGGCCCGCCAGCGTCTGTCATCACCAAAGACGGAAGTGGCAACCGTGTAGCGGAAACTGACTACACGTACGACGAAAGTTCTTATTCGGCGCCCTCGAATGTCACCGTCAATCACGGGGCCGCGCCAAACCCCAGTCCAGTTCGCGGCAATCCGACTACCATCAGCAAATGGTTAAACACAACCGGTGGCCTGATAACCGGCCACACGAATTGGTACGACACAGGAGAAGTCTATCAATCGCTCGATCCTCTCAACCACCCGACGACTTACTCTTATTCCGGCACCTTCAATGGCGCTTATCCCACTACCGTAACCAACGCTTTGAACCAATCTTCAAACTATAACTACGATTTCGGCACGGGTCTCCTCATCTCTTCCACTGACCCCAATGGGAAGACAACGAGCTACAGCTCCGATGGAATGTTTCGCTTATTTCAGGTCAATCGGCCTGATGGCGGCCTCGATAGCTTGAGTTACCAAGAGACTACTTACCCTTTCGCGGCGACTTTGACCAAGAAAATTACCTCGTCCATAAATATCGTTAAGACGAATGCCTTCGATGGCGTCGGTCGGCTTACTCAGTCCCGACTAACCTCTGATCCGCAAGGCACCGTGTACGCGAACATCTCGTATGACCCTCTTGGCCGCGTTAGTGTGGCCAGCAATCCCTATCGCTCGACATCAGAATCAACGTACGGAGTTACGACGACTCTGTATGACACTATCGGGAGAGTATGCGTAGTCATCCCCACAGATGGGTCCTCGGTTTCCGGAGCCTGCCCTGTCGCTCCACCATCGAATGACATTTTCACCACCTATTCCGGAAACACGACCACGGTTACCGACCAAGCGGGCAAGCAACGGCGCAGTGTCACAGACGGTCTGAGCAGGCTGGTCGAGGTCGATGAGCCTTCATTCCTTCCTGCTATGCCAGGAAACGGTTCCTCCACAGTGAATGGCAGCGAGCAAAGCGTTGGCGGAGCCGCCGCTACGCCCGGCACGGATTCAGCTACGGTAAGCGGTAGCGAGCAAAGCACAACTGGAATAACTGCGACTGCTGGCATAGGTTCCGTGACAATCAGCGGAAGCGAACAAAGCTTCGTCGTTAATGATTGCGCACCTCCAAGGGTATGCAACCGAACGGTCTACGACTCCGGGACAGTTTCGGCGACAGTCAATGGCTTTACCGCATCCGTGAACTACGGCGGAGGAGGTACCGCTTCGAAATTGGCCACGGCGCTCGCTAACGCCTTCAACGGGAATTCAAGTTCACCTGTCACGGCGTCCGCCAGCAGTGCGGTCGTGAGTTTAACCAGCAAGGCCACCGGTAGTGCCTCCAACTACTCGCTTTCGGCGACTTCCTGGACCAATGACCCAGGCGATTTTGGTCCGCCTTCGTTTACAGCGTCCAGGTCCGGGGCCACACTAACTGGAGGCAGAGATGCCGTACCTGCCGTCAGCGATACGGGAACCATTTGGGTGACCGTCAACGGCACACAATATTCCACGAGCTATGGTTCAGGCAGCACGCCCACCTCGCTCGCATCAGCACTCGCTGGCGTCATTAGTGCCAACTCTACGCTGGTGACGGCTTCGCCCTCGGGTGCGGGCATTAACCTGACCGCAAAAACCACAGGCTTCAATACCAACTACTCGCTCTCCTCGGGTTCCTCCACTAGCCAATCCGCCACATTCTCGCAACCGTCGTTTTCGGTTTCTGTGTCCGGGGCGACCATGACCGGCGGCAACAATGCGGGACCAACCGTGTATGATTCCGGCACTATCTGGGTGATGGTCAACGGAACCCAGTATTCGACAGCGTACAACTCCGGCAGCACAACAAGTTCGTTGGCCTCCACTCTGGCCAGTGTCATCAGTTCCAATTCTTCTTTCGTGACGGCTTCGTCTTCCGGGGCCATCATTAGTCTGACGGCCACGAGCGCGGGCGCGAGCACAAATTATTCCTTGTCCTCGGGATCGTCGACTAGTCAACCGGCAACATTCTCTCCATCGTTCACCGTTTCCGTTTCTGGGTCTTCTCTCACCGGTGGAGCCAACGCGACCGCTCCGAGTCTCTCCACGCCCTCAGTCACGCGGTACACCTACGACGCCCTGAGCAATCTGGCCTGCGTCGTTCAGAAAAACGTCGACACATCCGCGTTCACGAGCTGCGCTTCTGCTCCAGCGGCGTGGCGTCCTCGTTCATTTGTCTATGATTCGCTTTCGCGCCTCAGAAGCGCCAACAATCCCGAATCTGGCACCATCACCTACACCTACGACAATGACGGCAACGTTCAAACCAAAGCCGACGCGCGCGGTATCCAAACCACTTTCTCTTACGACCCTCTTGATCGCCTTAACGGCAAGGCCTACTCGAATGGCGATCCGAGTGTCGGTTATACGTATGATGCAGCGGCTTGCCTCGGTGCTCCGGCTTGCTCGAATATCGGAAGACGCACCGGCATGACCGATGCTGCGGGAACAGAGTCCTGGTCTTACGATGCGATGGGCCGTCCGCTGGCTGACCAGCGCACTACTAATGGCATCACAAAAACTACCGCCTATTCATATAATTTTGATGGGTCTCTCTCGACCCTCAGTTATCTCAGTGGACGCACAATCACTTACACGCCCAACTCTGCGGGCAGAATCGTTTCTGCCATCGATTCTGCCAACTCCATCAGTTACGCCACGAACGCGCTATACGCGCCTCAGGGCTCGCTCTCTTCCTTGCAAAATGGTTCAAGCATCGTCTCTACCTTTTACTTCAACAATCGCTTGCAACCCTGCCGTATCTCCGTCAAGAGCACTGGAAATTCGCCGGGTTCTTGCACCGATTCCGCCAACCTCGGCAACATTCTCGACTACTCCTATAATTTCAGCCTTGGCGCGGGTGATAATGGCAACGCAACCTCCATCACCAACAACCGCGACAATACACGAAGCCAAAGCTTCATCTATGACGCACTAAACCGCCTTGTCTCCGCGCAAACGCAAACTACCGGGGTGACCATTCCCAACTCCAACTGCTGGGGCTTGAACTACGGCTATGATGCGTGGGGCAATCTGCTCTACAGCACGTTCACGGGTCCCTCAGGTTGCGGCCAGCCAGTGCCACTCAATGTTTCCGCCACCACTTCCAATCAAATTGCGGGCTACTGTTATGACGTGGCGGGCAATCTCTTGGACCAAGGCCCATGCCCAACCACGGGTTCTCACAGCTACGCCTACAACGCGGAAAATCAGATGATCTCAGCGGCGGGTGTGAGCTATGTCTACGACGGTGATGAAAAGCGCGTCAAGAAATCCACTAACAAACTCTACTGGTACGGCACGGGAAGCGATCCACTCGACGAGACTGACACCAGCGGCAATCTTCTTGAGGAATATATTCTCTTCAATGGTCAACGCATTGCCCGTCGCGACCCTTCGAATACCGTGATGTATTACTTCGCTGATCACCTGGGGTCCGCCCGTGTCACCACCAGCGCCAATGGCTCCATTCTCGACGACTCCGACTTCTATCCCTTCGGCGGCGAGCGTGCGAATATTTCTACCTCCTCGCCCACTAACAATTACAAATTCACCGGCAAAGAACGCGACTCCGAATCCGGTCTCGACAACTTCGGGGCTCGCTACTACTCGTCCTCCATGGCCCGCTTCATGACGCCCGATTGGTCGGCAGCACCGATAGGTGTTCCCTATGCCGATTTCGGCAACCCACAATCGCTCAACCGGTACAGCTATGTGAACAATAATCCGCTTAACGCGATGGACCCGGACGGCCACTGTTGCCTGGGCGACGATGGCGGAATCGATCCCGTAAGTGTCGTTGAAGGCTTCGTAGACGCACTTCATTCCATAAACTATGTTGCCGGTGCGGTAAAGGCATTCACGTTCGGCGCTTATAAACCAACAAACGGTTCGCAGCAGGAGGGTTATCAAGATGCTACCAAAGTAATAATTGAAGCTCCAGCAGTTGTTATGTTACTTGCTGGCGAGCCCGGCAAAGCTCCGGAGGCCCCAGCTCCGGAAGTTGAGCCGGTGGAACTGCCATCAGGTCCTAAAAATATAAATGTCGACAATGGGAACGAAATCCCCAAGCCACCTACGGGGAGAGGTTCTGTCCCGCCAGATCAGCGTGACCCGAAACGTGTGTTTACCAAAACGGAGAGACAGCAAAAACTGGATCAACAGAATGGAAAATGTGCCCGATGTGGGCAAGAAAAGACCGTTGACCAGACGAATGGACATCACAAGGAGAGGCATGCCGATGGCGGCAAAACCCAGGACCCGAATCACGCTGAAGTGTGTAAAGATTGTCACAAGGATTTACACACTCCTAAATCCCAATGAGAAACGAAGCCGAACGAAAACAAGCACTAGACCAGATTCGGGAGAATATCGCTCGAAGCGGACATCATGTTTACTTGGTGTCGGGCGGACAAACACCACGTTTTGCGTACACGATTGGAGTTACCGAATCAATAGGCGTCGAGCTTGTTTTGGCAGGAGCTGCTTTCTACTTCAGCGAAGAAGCGATACAGATCGTCAACGATATCGCCGCACAATTGAAAACACAACCCGATCGGGAAGCCTTTGAAGTTTCCGGGCGGGGTTCGTTTACCCTGCGTAAAGTGCATAGCTCTTGGGCAAGGGATCTCATGTCAGGCACGTTCGACTATTACGGAAACCGTGACATTCCAGCCTTTCAGATTGTCCCCGATAAGGCTCGCTGGACCATTGACGTTCCAGACATGGGCGTGCTGTGGAACGCAACTACAGAACCCGTATGGCGGTGGCTGCACGAACCATGGACCTATCCTGTGCCCACAGACTCAACGGCTGCAACCAATCTCCCAGCCCTTCGCGGAGATCGAATCACGGAGCTTGTGCGCTGGGAGGAGAACGAGTGGGAGGCTTTCGCCGGGACCGGTCCCGATGTCCCGAAAGACGACGTACGCGTGGTTCCTCTCGGGACACCTCTCGCAGTCGACGAAACCCTTGTTCCTGCTGTGCACTTAGCGAAAGGGGAGGGACTGTGGCGCGATCCCAATCCCAAGTCGGAGTGGCAATCATGGCGCAAGCGGGATGACGCAACAGGAGCCTGATGGCTTCGCTCGCATGGAACGTGCTGAGGAAATTCGTTGGCTGCTCAAGCTTTGGAGCGAAAGTAGTCTAAGAAAAGCAGATTTGCTGCTCAACGCGAATCGTCACCATATACTCCAAGGGTGTGCGTGTTAATTGCAGGCAAGATTGGAAATCCGGCTGCGGAAGATCGGCCCTCTGTGGATTCAGGATAGCAGGGCGCTTGCAGCGATGCTGGCCCCGGTGCCGGACAGTACATCCAACAACGAGACTGCGAACACGGGCCTCTGTGTCTTGGTCATAGGCGCCTCGGTTTTACTGCTCCGACCCAACAGAACTACACATAACAGCCGGGAAAGAACTGCTACGCAAAAAGGCACCGAAGCCAACTTGCGCCCCAGGAATTGCACCTTGACCCACCAGCCCTGTTAGCCTCAATCCACCGACCGAAGGAGCATCATCATATCAAAGCAGTTGCCTTCGTCTGTCGCCATCACCGATAATCAGAGCACATTAAGACGCGGGACTCTTCACCCGCACCAGACGACGCGAAAGCGACCGTTGGTACGCCACTTAGGCGGATGCGCCCAGAAGGGAAACGTGACAATCCAGGTTCAGGTTCGTTTCAATGATGGCCGCGAGGAGTTGTTCCTCGTCCATGTTCGACCGCACTCCGACTTCAAAGTCGTGAACGTCGATGCAATCCATGTCGTGCGAAAGCGCCTGGGTTTGGAGTTGCGGGAAGTGAATTGTATGTGCGCGCGGAAGCTAGAAAATGCCTAAACAAGGGCAAACCGCGTTGATCGACGTTGTTGAAGCATAGCTTGTCGAATGCGAACTGATCCGGGCGCTAGCTGTCCGGAGAAATCTGAAATGTAATGATGCATTACACTTCAAAATACTAAGTCATTTAGATTCAGCATGTTGAGCAGTGCAATGTGTTTACTTCCGAGTACCTTACAACTTCTACTTGACACGATTTACGAATCGTTATATATTCTGTCTCGGTTCGTCGTGTTGTCGCAAGTATCTGTTAACCGCCACCTGACGGTGGGAAAGAGAGGTACAAATCGCACGGTAGAAGCTGTGCCGCAGAGTTTCAGTCTGAACTTTGCCGTACTTATCTGCCGAAGCTGAATTGTTGGAACCGCCAAGAGTGTCTGACGGCGCTAGTCGTTAGGTGCGGGGCCAATGCGGAAACACGCCTATGGGAAAATCCAAAAATGAGATCGTCCAACTAGTCTTATATGTGCAGCCTGCTGCACTTCGGCCCGTTGCGGCAGCTGCGTACCTCGGAACTTCTCCGTTTGCAATCGAAGAACTGTGGCGCAATGGAAAGCTAAAGTACCGCCAGATCGGTGGGCCTGACGGCACTCGTGTGTCCACCATTGAACAGTTAAATGCGTACCTGCACAGCTTGCCGGAGAAAACCGGCGTGCTCGTGATGCGGGGTGCTAAGAAGAATCGAACGGCTTTGACGGCAGTCGCATGATTTTGGCGCGCTGCAGCCAGCTTGACCGCAGCCGTCGCGGAGAAGCACGGCGAACCCCGGCTGAGAGCCGAAGAAAGCAGGAAAATATGCAAGACCAACCAAAGCAACTTTTCAAAACGGAGACGAGCCAATCGCATAAGAATCATGTGAATCCAAGTATGTCGTCCGGTTCGAGCCCGGGTGAAGGTGGAATAGTCACCGCGGCTCCTCGCCTCCACCGCATTCCGTCCGCAGTTAATCATTCTCCATTTCCGGTTCCTCATTGGCGCGGTGAAGCACGTCCACATGGAGCACGGCGAGTCCGCTTGCAAACCAGGTTTCCGTCTGTGCCGCACCTGACTTACTTAGTCCGAGAGTTGGGCTATGACGGTCACGCTGCATATGCCGCAATGGTGAAGTCTCATCAGCCGTCGCTACATTCTGTTGACCGTCGCCGCGCGAACCCTGTTGATGCTGATATGCAAGCAGGGACTGTTACGCACGCATATTCGCCATTTGTCTCGGTTGTACACCCCTACATTCCTGCTGCGCCGTCGCGACGTTCGAAAACTGGAGGTGGTTTGACCAGGGAGCAGGCCGAGACTGCGCTCGCGAGAAAGCGTTGGGACGGTGGGATGAAGAAGGCCGTCTTCGAGATTGTCTACGGCCGACGCTCAACTCGACAGATCTCGAATAACTCCGGGATACCGGTCGAGATCCTGTCTGTGTACGCCAGCCGGCTTCGGCACGACATCCAGACAGCAGATTTGCGCGGTCAGAAAAAGGCTGCGTAGCGTTTTCAAATGACTTACAACGTGGTTTGTTAAGGATCTGTCGAAGGATGAGAAGAGGCAAGTTTTTATGCAACATTCGCAGTTATCGCCGAATTCTGATGATCACGCGCGCGTCTCGCCGAACTGAACTCGCTCGACAGCACCAGAAACGGCAGAAAGGAGGAAACTATGGCAAAGACAAAGACACGAACGGCGCCCATACCAAAGCAGATTCGTCATGAAGTTGAGACGATTCTTCAACATTCCGCCAAGAATAACGGCATCAGGGAAGCTGTAATCTTGTTTGTGGATGACAAGGGCGTACTTCGTGGTAAAGGCAAAGGCTCTGACATCGTCCGTCAAGTAGTGCAGCAGGCGATTGACAATTTCAACTTGATTCGTTCGACCGCTCTTAGCGCATTCGACCAGGGATGGTCGGGAGCACAACAGGCTGAGGCAAAGTAGTTCTCCACAATTGCCAGCGAATACCTCGCTGACACGCCACGTCGGCCAATTGCAACCTAACTGTAACTTCAGCCGCCAGCCGGACGCGGAAAGTTCCGGCAACAAATCTGACGGCGGGGGGACCGCCAATTCGCTGGCACGGCGTCCAGTGCAACAATCGCGCGATTGC
>Ga0137418_10005770_pt1 | contig 11367 bp, 3 predicted proteins | sample CZODoug3_1_2_16f_FD_122242 | JGI IMG/M metagenome (GOLD analysis project Ga0137418, IMG submission 122242) | Vadose zone soil fungal communities from Angelo Coast Range Reserve, California, USA - CZODoug3_1_2_16fungal (Hybrid Assembly) | ecosystem: Environmental > Terrestrial > Soil > Vadose... | reverse complement strand
CGTGCCGCTTCCCGAGACGTCGTACTGCCAGGTGAACGTCGCCGATGCGCCCCCGGCGAGCAGCGTCCCTGCCGGCGAGGCGGGAGCGGATGCCACCGTCGCGGCCGCGCTTCCCGTCGTCGAGACGACCGGTGAGGGCAGCGCATCCAGGCGCACCGCGGCCCCGCCGGCGTTGCTGAGCGAGAGCGCGAATGACATCCGCTGCAGTCCCGCCGAGGCCTTCGCCGGCGCCGCCGAGGCGGTGAGCGAGAGCATTGCCGGCGCCTGCACCACGACGGTCGGCGAGGTGACCGGCGTGGGCGCGATGGTGTTGCCGGTGTTCCCTTCCTTGCCGCTGGCGCCCGCCGTGAACGCCAACGTGCCGGAGCCGGAGATCGAATACGTCCAGACGAACGAGCGGGTCGCTCCTCCGGTCAGGGCGCTGCCGGCAGGCGAGGCGGGCGAGGAGACGAGAACGGCCGCCGCGGTCCCCGACGCTGCGACCGAGGGCAAAGGCAGCGCGTTGAGGATGACCGATGCGCCACCGGTGTTCGTCACCGAGAGCGTCACCGAGACTTGCTGGAGCCCGGCGGAAACCTGCGTCGGGCTGGCCGCGATGGAGAGCGAGAGCGCTCCCGAATTCTGCACCGTCACCGGGCCGGCCGGCGCCGGCGCCGGCGCAACAGCGTTTCCGCTGTTGCCGTCACGCCCACTCGCCGATGCGGTGAAGCTGACGGTGCCCACGCCGCCCACGTTCCAGGTCCAGTTGAAGGTCCTGGTCACGCCGCCCGGCAGCACGGTGCCCGCGCTGCCCGCCGGAGACGTCGCCACGTTCGCGGACGCGCTTCCCGTCGAGGTCACGGTGGGGAGGGGCAGCGCGTCGAGCACCACGTCCGCTTCGCCGGTGTTCTGCACGGCGAGCGAGAGCGAGATCTGTTGCAGGCCGGCCGAGACCTGCGCGGGAGTGGCGCTGGCCGAGAGCGACAGCCGCCCGGGCTGCTGGACCGTCACCGGCGAGGAGGTGACCGGCGCCGGCTTGAGAGCTCCTTGCGTGTTCGCCTCCACGCCCGATGCCGAGCCGGTGAACGAGAGCGTACCGCTGCCGGAGACGCTGTACTGCCAGGTGAAGCTGGCCGAGGCGCCGCCGGCGAGCACGGTCCCGGCAGCCGAGGCAGGAGCGACGGCGACGGCGGCGCCCGCGGTGCCGGTCGAAGCGACCGTGGGCGCCGCAAGCGCGTCGAGCTTCACGTCGGCGCCGCCGGTATTGCGCGCGAGCAGCGTGAAGGAGACCAGGTTCTGATTCGCCGACGCGCTGGAGGGAGAGACCGAGGCGGAGATGGAGAGCGCTCCAGGCGCCTGCACGGTGACCGTCTGGCTCGCGGCGGAGACCGGACCGACGGTGGAGCCGGCGTTGGTATCCGTGCCGCTGGACGAGACGGAGAAGCCGAGCGTTCCACTGCCCGACACGTTCCAGACCCAGGTGAAGCTCCTCGTCGCTCCGCCGGCGAGCACTTCCCCTGCGGGAGACGGGGGCGACGACGAGAGCGCCGCGGCTGCGGTTCCCCCGGTCGTCACCACGGGGGAGGACAGCGCGTCCAACCGCAGGCCCGCGCCGCCGGTATTCTGGAGCGTGAGCACGAACGACACCTGTTGCAGGCCGGCCGACACACGCGCGGGCGATGCCGCCGCCGTCGCGGAGAGCGCGGCCGGCGCTTGCACTTGGACGGTCGCCGCTGTCGCCGCCGGCGGGTGCAGCGCGGTGCCGCTGTTGGCGTCTGTCCCGCTCGCAGCGGAGGAGAAGGTGATCGTGCCGCTGCCGGAGACGTCGTAGGTCCAGGTAAAGGTCTGCGACGCGCCTCCCGCGAGCACCGTGCCTGCCGCGGGCGGAGGAGAAGTGGCCACCGCCGCCGCTGCGGTTCCGGTGGTCAGCGCAGCCGGAGCGGGAAGCGCGTCGAGCCGCAGCGATGCCCCACCCGGATTCGTGCAGGTCAGCGCGACCTGAACCCGCTGCAAACCGGTGGAGACGCTGAGCGGCGACGCCGCCAGCGAAAGCGCGAGCGAGGCGGGAGCGTCCACCGCGACAGCTCCGCTCGTCACCGGCGCGGGCGCGAGCGTTTCGCCGGTATTCGACTCGGTGGCAGTGGCGGAGACTTGCCAGTAGACGGTACCGCTTCCCGACGCATCGAAAGTCCAGATGAAGTCGCGGCTCTCACCGGAATGCAGGACCAGTCCCGCCGCGGAGGCGGGCTGGGATGCGAGCGCCACGGCCGCGCTGCCCGTCGTGAGCACGGTCGGCGAGGGCAACGCCGCCAGGGTCAGGTCGGCGCCGCCGGAGTTCGTCGCGGTCAGGGTCAGCGAGGCCCGCTGCAGGCCCGCCGAGACTCGCGCCGGTCCGGCCGTCGCGGAGAGCACGAGCTTGCCGGGCGTCTGCGCCTGCACGGCAGCGCTGGTGACCGTGCCAGTCGACGGCTTCATGGTCGCGTCGTTCCCGTCGGTGCCCTGTGCGCCGGAGACGAATATGGCTTGGCCCGCCGACGTCGCCGACGTGCTCCAGGTGAACGATGCGCTCTTGCCCGCGCGCAGCACGGCGACGGTGCCCGCCGCGACCGGAGTGATCGCGCCGATCGTCGCCGTCGTGCCCGAGGCGGTGGTGGGCGCTGTTGCCGAGACATTGACCGCGTCCGTGGCGCCGGTGTTCTGCACCACGAGCGTCAGCCGGAGCGCCTGGCCGACGCTCACCCGCGTGCGATCGGGCGTCAGCGTCGCGATCAGTTGCGCAGGCGTTTGCGCGATCAGATTGCCGGTGGAAGGCGAAACGGCGGCGGCGCCGCCGCCCTGCAGCGTGCCCGATGCGCTGGCGGTCAGGTGCACTGGCCCGGCGCCGGTCACCGTCGTTCCGAAAGTAAAGGTCGCGGATGTGCCCGCCGCGAGGTCTTGCGCCGGCTCCGCAGGACCGGTGATGGTGAGGCTTCCGTCGCCTGGGTTGCCGCGCTGCGAGAGAGACGCGATCGCTCCGGTGACGGCCGTCTGGCCGCTGTTGGTCACCACCACGAGGACCGTCAGTGCCTGTCCGACCGATGCGTTCGCCGGCAGCCCGCGCAGGTCAGCGATCAGATCCCCCGGCCGCAGGACCGGGAACGGCGGCGCTGAGGTCACGTCGCCGATGCGCTGAGCAGAGGTGTTGGTCTCGGTACCGGTGACGTGAACGTGGACGGTCAGCGTCCCCGCGCCCGGTGGGGGCACCACGTCGAATGTGAACGAGGCGCGAGCGCCGCCGGCCAGCGGTCCGGCTGGCAGCGTCGCGGACCCGTGCGGGACCACCGCGCCAGCCGCGTTGGTCACCTCGAGGGCGCCGAGCGTGAGCCCGGAGACCTCCGCACCACCCGTGTTGGAGACCTCGACCGTCAGCGTCGCGTTGAATCCTTCAACGAGTTGCGGCGCGCGGACCTGGACGGCCAGGGCTCCTGGGCTCTGCACCTGGACCGCGGTGGTCGACACTGGGGCCACGCTGACCGGAGCGCCCTGATCGGCGTCGACGAGCACCTGAGGAAATGACGCGGAGACCTGGAGGGCCCCGGTGCTCCCGGCCGTGAGCTGGACGGGAATGTCCATCGACCCTCCCGCCGGCAAGGCGCAAGGCAAATTGCAAGGCGCTTGTGCAGTGGCAGTGCCGCTACCGGAGATGGTGAGCGACGGCAAAGCTGCGAGCTGGGCGTCGGCAGAGGGTGGTCCGGCAGCGCTGAGATGCAGCATCGCCGGAAGCGCCTGCCCTTCGGTAGCGGTAGCGGGTAGCGGGCCGGTGAAGGAGGCAGTGATCTGCGGCGGGTCGTGGATGACGATGCCGAGGCTTCGCGAAGCGGTGACAGGGCCGGCTCCGTTCCCGTCCTGCGCCGAGGCGCTGACGGTGACGCTGGCGCTTCCCGCAGGCGTGCCGGCAAGCACAGGGATGGAGAAGTGCACCGATGCGCCCGCTGCGAGCCGCGCTACCGAACCAGGGGATGGAGAACCGGCGCTGATCGGTCCCGAGACCTGCGTCCAGGGCGCCAGTGAGACTGCATCGACGTCGCCGTCGTTCTTCACCACGACGTCCAGCGCGGCGGACTGGCCGGCGACCAGCCGCGCAGGACCGGACATCGCGGAGACCGACAGCAGGGATCCTGCCTGGACGCCGAAACCGGCCGTCGTCGAAGCGGTGACCTGCGCTCCGGAGACTCCATCAGCCCCGGATACGGAGAGGGCGAAACCCGCCGGCGCAGCGGAATTGCCGAGGGCGACCGGCGAGAGAGTGACCGAGCTGCCTGCCGGGACGGACGTGGGCGGCAGTTGCAGGCTCGTGACCGGAGCGCCCGACGCGTCGAGCACCATGCCTGAGCCACCCGTCGCGATCGACAGCACCGCCGCAGGCACGTCGACGTCTCCCGTGTTGGAGATCAGGACCGTCAGCGGAACCTTCTGGCCCTTGGAGGCGCGTGATTGCGAGGGCGAAGCGGCGATCGCAAGGGCTGCGGGTCTCCGCGCCGCACCGGAGGAAGCGGAGGCCGACTGCGCCATGAAGGTGCGTCCCGAGAGGGCGCTCACGCCTGACAGCGCCACGGTCACCCTCACCGGCGCGCCGGCCGTCTGTGGCGTCACCGAGAAGGTCTGCCGCAGGCTCTCACCGGCCGCCAGGGCGAGCGATGTCGCCGCGGGCGAGGCCGTTCCGTCCGTGGCCGAGATGTCCAGCTGGGCGCTGGCGAGGTCGACGTCGCCGTCATTGCGCACGTCGATCGAGACGGTCACCGGAACACCGACCTCGACGATCCCGGGGAGCCAGAGCCCGGAGAGCGCCGGCGCAGGTCCGCCGCGGACGGTGAGCACGCGCCGCAACGACACCGGAGAAGGCGGATCGCCACGCTGGGCGACGGCGGTACCGTCGAGTTGGAGCCACCCGGGGCCCGTCGTGATTCCCTGCATCGAGCCGGCCAGTGAAAGGGCAGAACCGGCGGCGAGCGTCGCTCCGGAGATGGACAGATTCGCCGTCAACCCCGCGGACCCGCCTGCGGTGACTTCCAGGTTGACGTGACCGAGATCGACGTCGGGCGCAACGAGCCGGGCGGAAAGGGGGCGCTGATCGCCGAGCTCGATCTCGGCCGGCCCGTCGATCGACGCGGTCATTCCTGGAGTCCCGAATGCGCGCAGGTTGGCCGAGGTATCCACGGTGCCGGAGAGCGGGCCCAGGCTCCAGCGGACGGAGACGGCAAGGCCGGCGTCCTCGGTCGCAGCGGGATGCCTGGAGGTGAGCCTGCCGAAGACCTTGACCGGCTCCTGCGGTCCGACCAGGACGGGCAGCATGAGACCGTCGGCCGCTGCGAAACCGTCCGGCCACATCCCGAGCGAATCGAGCGCGAGCACGACGTCGGACGGCGCACGCGAAGTCACCTCGACGGAAAACGGCCGTTCTTCGCCGCTGGCGAGATCGCCCGGAGCAGATAGCGTGACCTCGATGGGCGCGACCACCTGGACCGCGGCGCCGAGGAGCGTCTGTCTCCGGCCGACGGCGATCGAGATCTCGTAGGCTCCGGGCGGGAGCGTGTCCGGCAGCGTGGCCTCGATGGTGCCGTCAGGGCGAAGCACTGCGTCGGCGAGCTCCGAAGGACCAACCCGTACGGAGAGCGCTTCTGCGGTGGCATCCTTTCCGTCCAGATTCGTGACCACGCGGGGCCTGAATCCGTCGCCTCGCAGCAACAGCGGAGTCTTGACGCCCGCCACCGCGAACGGCGGCTCGACGGCGCGGAGGGAAAGGCCTTGATCCTGGGACCCGACATGCGTGCAGACGCAGCCGCCAAGTGCGACGGCAGCGAGCAACGCCGGACGCGAACGGCGCGCGAAGGATGCTACCGGGTCCACGATGGTCGAAAAATACCAGTAGGGCGGACTTCAACTCATCCACACCCCGGAGCACCTTCGAGGTGCGCGTACCTCTTCTTCCTACATCATGAAGTCGCCGGTAACCGCAGGAGGAACCGCGCACCAGGCCCGTCTTCCAGCAGTTCGAGCGCGCCGCCGGCTTCCGCGGCGAGCGACCGACTGATGTAGAGCCCCAGTCCAGTGCCCGCCGAGCGTCCGGTAGCGAACGGTTTGAAGAGGCGCGCCCTCATGTTGTCGGGCACGCCCGGGCCGTCGTCCTCGACGATGGCCTCTACCGCTCCCCCAACCAGCGCCGTGGAGACGCGGATGCGCCCGCGCTTCCCGGCGGTCGCCTCGAGCGCATTGCGCAGGAGATTTCCGAAGATCTGTTCCAGCGCGAGCTGATCCGCCTTCACCGCGGGCACCTCGGACGCGAGATTTCGCTCCAGCGCGACGCCCTGGCTGGTCGCATCGCGCTCCAGCAATGACCAGGCCATCTCGACCGCCTGGTTGACGTCGCCCCGGGTGCCGGGAGGGGGCGGCCCGCTCCGCCGGGCCCGCTCGACGAGGAGCTGGATGCGCTGGACTTGCTGGACGATGGCTGCCGCGCGGGAGCGCACCGCGGGATCGTTCGCGTGCGACTCGAGCAGGAGCTCCGCGCTGGTGCGGATGCCGGTCAGCGGCTGGTGCAGCTCGTGCGCCAGCTCGGCCAGCTCCAGCGCGGCGTCGTTCCTTTCAGCCTTGCCCATTCGCTCTCCTCACGGACCGATGTCGAGCCACCATGCTTCATAGCCTACGAACAGCGAACCTCCCTCGATCTCGCCGCGCACCGGTCCATCGACCAGCCGCGCCGTTCCCAGGCTCGCTCCCAGAGCGATGCGGCTCCGTCCCACCGAGAAGTCGACGGTCGCGCGCGCCCGGACGCCAGGCCGGACGCTGACGACCCGCTCGGTGCCGCTGGCCTGGCTCGACGCCGAGCTCCAGGCAAACGCGGCGATGGGGCCCGCCTCGAGCGACGCGCCAAAGCGGCGCGCGAAGGGCAGGCGGGCGCGCAACAGGAGCGGAACCGCCAGAGCGAAGAGATGCCTGGACACGGGTTGCTGCGCTCCCCCCACGGTGCCGGCGATCTCGTCGCGGTAGGGGAGCGCGTCCAGGCCCGTCAGCAGTCCGCCCTCGACTGGACCGAACTGTCGCCGGATGCCCAGGCCGGCGCCGAATCGGGGTGCTCGAAGCGCGCCGCCGTTCGACATCCCTCCGCCCTGCGCCCAGGCGAAGAGGAGCCAGGCCTCCGGCGGCGGATCGAATGCAATCGCAGTGCGGGCCAGCACACGGTCGCCGGCAGTCACCCATGCCTGGGCGCTGCGGGCGTGCGGGGCCGCCTCCAGACTCGCTTCCGCGACGCCGGATGCCGAGGGTTGGACGGGTCCTACGCTCGCGCCCTCGGCGCCAACCGCGAAACCGGAGGCGCCCGCGTTCCCGAACCGGTCTCGCACGACCGCATGGATGCGGCCCGTGCGCTGGGCCGACTCCGCGCTGAGCTCGGCGCTGAAAGCCTCGCCGGGACGAACCTCGATGCGCGCTACTGCACGGGCCGCATCCCCGGATCGAACGAGAAGCTCGACCGCACTCGCGGGCAGGTGCCCCGGGACGGAGCCCGTGACCGAAGCGGTCGCGCCTTCCCAGGAAACGCGCGCGGGAGCCCCGGCGAAAGAGGCCTCCAGCGCGACCGGCGCCACCGCGTTGCCCAAGGCGTCGCGAACTGCGGCGCGGACCGCAAGCTCGTCGCCGGCACGGGCGGGAAGCTCAGGCAGGTCGAGCGCGATCTGCGCCGGCGGCCCGGGTAGGACATCGACCTCGAGCTCGACGCGGCCCGCGGCGGGATCGCCTTCCACGTCAACGGCGATGCGATCGCGTCCCACGGCCCGCGGCGCCCGGTAGCGCGCGAACCAGAGGCCACCGCCTCTTTGGACGGGTCCCTCGAGGGACCCGCGGCGGGCGCTCGCGCGCAGGGCCGCGTTCTCCGCCGGAGCTCCGTCGGGCGCGGCAAGCGCAACCGCCACCCGCAGCTCGCCGCCGGCGATCACCTGCGTTGCCGAGGCGACCGCTGCGATGCGCGGCAGCGAGGGTGTCTCCAGGTCGATCTGCACCTCACGGGCGTTGCCGAGGCGGTCGACGGCGCGCACCACGCCGAGTCGCGTCCCCGGCGGCACCAGGACGGACATCGTCGCTTTCCCTTCCGGCGCGCGCACGGGGCCATGGGTCGCGCCCGCCACCCGGACCGAGAGCAATGAGCGACGCTTCGACCGGAGCCGGAGCTGCGTCCGGCCGGGGACCGGCAGGAAGGCGGCGCCCTCGCCGTCGTCATCCAGGAGGGCGACGGCGATCGCCCGAGGCGCGCGTCCCGGCGGCAGCGCTACCCGCAAGGCGCCGCCGCCAGCCTCCTGGCGCAGCTCGCCGGTGCTGGCCGCCGCACGCATCGATCGGGGCGCGACGCTCTTGCCCTCCTGGAAGCGGAAGGGTCGCAGCGTCAGCTGACCGGGCTCCGGCGCCGGGAGCAGCACTGCATAGAGGCCCGGACCGGGAGGATGGAGGTGCAACGAAAACACCGCCTCGACGCCGCGGCGCCGCGCGACGCAGGCGAGCTCCGCGGGGCCCGCGGTTGCGGGCGCGAGCACGCGCGGAGCGGAAGCGCCGCTCGCCGCCACCACCCCCGCACCGGCGCAGGAGATCGATCCGCTATCGGGCAAGCGGCGATCTTCGCCCTCGAGGGAATCCGGCCCGCCGCTGAGCTCGACGGACACGGCCGTGCGGCCGTCGCCGGGCATCGTCGCCGGCGGCTGGACTCCCAGCGCCGCCGAGGCAACCACCGCCGTCAGAGCGATCCCGATCACTGCCAGCCCTCGTGCTCCGCGTGGACGGGTGGCGCGCGGCGCTCGACGCGCACGGTCTCCTCCGCGTCGGCTGTGCGGCCGAAGCGATCCCTGCTGGTCACCGAGACCCTGTTACTGCCCGGTAGGAGCGGGACCACGGCAACGAAGCGCCCGTCGGACCCGACCGCCGTCTCGAGCCCGTTCACCGAAACCACGGCGCCGGGATCGGCTTCGCCGTGGAGGGTGACGTTGATTTCCCTGGTCACCTTCTGGTCGGGCCAGGCCACCTTGAGCAACACCGACCGCGGCACGGCCTCGCGCACCGGGGCCGAGTTGCCGACGACGCGCGCTCCTTGTCCGGCGGCCAGCACGGTGTCACCGCCGTTCGATGTGAGCTTCACCTCTCCTGCCTCGGCGACCACCGCGACCAGACCGCGGCCGTCAGTGAAGACCGCGAACGAGCCGGTCGTTGCCTCGGCCACGGCGCCGCTGCCCGAGGACTCGACGGCGATCGCGGTCTGGCCAGAGGTGGCTCCGATGCGGCCGCGCTCCAACCGGAACCTGGCGCGGTCGGCCAGCAATTGGCGCACGGACACCTCGGTGCGCTCGCGCACCTGGATGGTTCCGTCGCGACCGACCTTCAACGTTGCCGCGCCGCCAACGCCGGTCCGGACGGAATCGTCGAATCCCAGGGACAGGGGAAGCTGGACCGGTCCCCAGGGCGCGCCCGTGCCGCGGCGCACCTGCACGTCTCCCTGTGCTTGCGAGAGATCGACCGAGACCGGGCCCGCCATGGGAGCGTAGGCCGGCGCCGGGACCGATGCCGTCGGAGCCGGCCTCTGGGCTCGGGGCCCGCAGGAGCTGCACCCCGCGTGGACCAGGAACGCGAGCAGGGCGTGCGCGCGCAGGCGGCTCATGCCAGGGCCCTTTCCTGAAGAATGGGGAGCAGGACCGTGAATACGGCCCCCTTTCCCGGCCCGCTCTCGACCGTCACGCGACCCTGGTGCTCCTCACACACCTGGTGCACCATCGTGAGCCCCAGCCCCTTCGCGTTCCAGTCGCGCTTGGTGGTGAAAAAGGGCTCGAAGATGCGCGGGCGGACGTTGGGGGAGATTCCCTCGCCGGTGTCGGCAAACTGGATCGCGGCGAGCTGGCCGTCGATCGAGTGATAGCCGACTGTCAGTCGGCCTCCCGACGGCATCGCGCGCCGCGCGTTGGTCACCAGCTCCGAGAACGCCTCGGTGAGTCGCTGCGGATCGCCGAAGACGCGCAGCGGCGGGCCGTACTCGCGCACCACCTGTACGCCGGCCGACGCCAGCGCTTTGTCATTGCGCGAGAGCGAGTCATCGAGGAGCGCGCGGAGATCGACGGGAGTCTGCGCCGCTTGGGGGCCCTCGGCGGAGTGCTGGAGCCGCTGCACGATCTCGCGAATGCGCAGGGCCTGCGCCTCGATGCTCTCCAGCTTCTTGCGGCGGGGCGACTCCGGCGCCTCCTGCTGCAGCAACAGCTGCGTCTGACCGAGCAGTCCGGCGAGCGGATTGTTCACCTCGTGCGCGATTCCGGCGCCGAGTTGGCCCACTGCGGCGAGCTTCTGCGCGCGCAACAGCAGATCTTGCGCCTCGCGCGCCTCGCGCGTCTTCTCCTCCACGCGCTGGGCGAGCTCGCGGTTCCAGCGCTCGATCTCCGTTGCCATCGCGTTGAAGGCCCGTGCCAGATCGCCGAGCTCGTCGTTGCGATCGGCATCGCCGACGCGATGGCCCAGCTCTCCGCCGGTCAGGGCCGCCGCGCCGCGATGCAGGGCGCGGATGGGGCGAACGACCGCGCCGCTGGCCAGCAGCGCCAGCGCGACTCCCGCCGCGAGCGCGATGGCCACCGCCGCCGCGGTGCGCCGCGCCAACACGCGCGACTCGGCGAGCGCGTCTTCCGCGGGTTCGTCCACCGCGACCACCCAGCCCAGGTCGGGCACTTCGGCCGTTGCCCCCAGGCGCTCGAGGCGATCGGATCCGGTGAAGGAGAGCGCCCCCAGGTTGCCGGCCAGGGCAGCCTGCACCAGCGGCGAGGCGGCCAGAGAAGAGCGTGCCGCCACTGCCTCGCGGCTCGGGCCCAGCACGATCCGTCCGCTGCGGTCCACGATCACGGCGTTACCGCGAGTGCCGAGGCGCGAATCCGCGACCAGAGGCGCAAGCCGCTCGAGGCTGACCTCTACCGCGAGCACGAGATCGCCCCGGGCGCGCACCGCGACGGCGACGCGCGGAGATCCGTCGCGGGAGGCATGAGCCGGCCCTACCGCGGCCCCGATCTGGACGGCGGCGCGAAGCGGAATGCTGCGGGCGAATTCCTCGATGTCCTCCGGGTGCACCACCTCCCGGTCCGCCAGCGACGGTTCCTGCGCGCGGGAAGCGAGGTACACCGGGGCCGCGATCTGCGCGCCTTGGAGCGAGAGGAGAGCGACGACGACCGCGCCCTCGATCTGACGGAAGACCAACCGGAGCGCGCCCAGGCGCTCCGCCGCGCTCAGCTGCGCGAACTCCATCGCGCTCGCCGCCAGGCTGGCAGCGTGCAGGCTCGCCGCCACCTCCGCCGAAACGCGCTCGGCGAGAAAGCGCGCCGTCGCGACCTGGGCCGCGCGGGT
>Ga0137418_10005769_pt1 | contig 11367 bp, 8 predicted proteins | sample CZODoug3_1_2_16f_FD_122242 | JGI IMG/M metagenome (GOLD analysis project Ga0137418, IMG submission 122242) | Vadose zone soil fungal communities from Angelo Coast Range Reserve, California, USA - CZODoug3_1_2_16fungal (Hybrid Assembly) | ecosystem: Environmental > Terrestrial > Soil > Vadose... | reverse complement strand
AAGTGCGACCGCTTCGACGACCTGGTCGCCACCAACGCGCTGATGCGGCCGGGCCCGCTCGACACGGGGATGCATCTCGTCTTCATCAACCGCAAGCTGGGGCGCGAAAAGGTCCGCTACCCCCACCCCGCGCTCGAGGAGATCCTCGCGCCGACCTACGGTGTGATCACCTATCAGGAGCAGGTGATGCGCATCGCGAACGTGCTCGCGGGCTACTCGCTCGCCGAGGCCGACGTGCTGCGCAAAGCGGTAGGCAAGAAGATCAAGGAGCTGATCCAGGCGGAGCTCACGAACTTCGTCGAGCGCGCCGTGCAGCGCGGCCACGACCGCCGTGTGATCGAGGATATCGCGGCCCAGATCGAGACGTTTGGGCGCTACGGCTTCAACAAATCGCACGCGGTCGCCTACTCGATCCTCTCCTACCAGACCGCCTGGTTCAAGGTCTACTACCCGGCGGAGTTTATGGCCGCCCTGCTGTCGTCCGTCATCGGCGCCACCGACAGCGTCGTCCACTACATCAACGAGGCGCGGGAGCTGGGGCTCGAGGTGCTGGCGCCGGACGTGAACGAATCGGGATTCAAGTTCACGGTCGTGGGCGACCGCCGCATTCGATTTGGGCTGGGCGCGGTAAAGAACGTCGGCGAGGGCGCCATCGCCTCGATCATCGCCGGCCGGACCGTTGCGCCGTATCGCTCCCTCGTCGACCTGTGCGACCGCATCGACCTGCGGCTTTGCAACAAGCGCGTGATCGAATCGCTCGTCGACGCCGGCGCGTGCGATTCGCTGGGCGGACACCGGGCGCAGCTCGTCGCGGCGTTGGACCACGCATTCAGTGAGGCGCAGGTCCGCCAGCAGGAGCGTACGTCGGGCCAGCACGCCCTGTTCGGTGAGTCCACGCCCGTCCCCCGCCCCCCCTCACCCCTCCCGGATGTCCCGCCCTGGACGGAGCACGAGCGGCTGACGCGCGAGAAGGCCGTGCTGGGGTTCTTCATCTCCGGGCACCCCCTCGCCAAGTACCGCACCGAGGTGGAGCTTTTCGGGACCCGCACGACGGCCACCCTGGGCTCCTGGACCGACCAGAAGGTGACCGTCGCGGCGGTGATGACACTGGTGAAGCGCCAGACCTCCAAGAAGACGGGCGCAGAGTACGCGCGCCTCACCCTGGAGGACTTCCACGGCACCGCGGAGGCGCTGGTCTTCCCCGAGGCCTGGGCGAAGTTGAACGGAGTGATCAAACCGGACGGCGCCCTGCTCCTGACCGGCAGTTACAGCGCCCGGGACCGCGGCGAAGAGCAAGCGCCGTTCATCGTCGAGGCGGCCCGGCCGCTCGACGAGCTGAAGCCGAGCGGCGCGATCGGAGTGGCGCTGCGCTGGAGCGGCGGCAACGGTCCGGCCCTCCCTCCGGACGCGGGCGCGGCCCGGGCGATCGCAGCGCTGTGCGCGGCTCACCCCGGCCCGGCGCCGGTGCTGGTCGAATGGAACGACGGCAACGGGGGGGGCGGCGTGCGGATGCGCAGCCGGTCGCTGCGCGTCGATGCGGCCGATGATCTTCTGGCGGCGCTGCGGGACCTGCTCGGCGCCGACCGGGTCAACCTTGTACGAGCGTAGATAACCGCATGGCCACGCACACCCTGGACTTTGAGCGACCGCTGCTCGAGCTGGAGCGCCAGATCGAGGAGATGAAGCGCGCCGCCGGGGAAACCGTCGACGTGACGAAGGAGCTGCGCCCGCTCGAGGCCAAGCTCGCGGCGCTACGTACGGAGGTCTATCGCAACCTCACGCCGATGCAGCGGGTCCAGGTCGCGCGCCATCCCAAGCGGCCCTATCCACTCGATTATCTGAATACCGTTTTCACCGACTTCGTGGAGCTGCACGGCGACCGTCTCTTCCGCGACGACCCGGCGATCGTCGGGGGCTGGGCGCGGCTCGACGGCACGACCATCATGGCCATCGGCCATCAGAAGGGGCGCGACACAAAGGACAACCTGCGGCGCAACTTCGGGATGGCTCATCCCGAGGGCTACCGCAAGGCGATGCGGCTGATGCACCTGGCCGAGAAGTTCGACGCGCCCGTGATCACGCTGGTGGATACCCCCGGCGCCTACCCCGGCCTCGGGGCGGAGGAGCGCGGCCAGGCCGAAGCCATCGCGCGCAGCCTGATCGAGATGGCCTCGCTCCGGACGCCCATCATCACCGCGGTGATCGGCGAGGGTGGGTCGGGCGGGGCGCTCGCGGTGGGCCTGGCCGACCGGGTGCTGATGCTCGAGAACTCGGTGTACTCGGTGATTTCCCCGGAGGGGTGCGCCGCGATTCTCTGGAAGGATGCGACGCAGCGGGAGCGCGCCGCCGAGGCCCTGAAGATCACGGCGCAGGACCTGCTCGACCTGGGTGTGATCGACGAGATCATCGCCGAGCCGCCCGGCGGCGCGCACGCCGACCCCGAGGCGGCCGCCGAGTCGCTGGGCGAGGCGTTGAAGCGCCATCTGCGCCAACTCCGCAAGCTCAAGATCGACAAGCTCCTCAAACGGCGCGAGGAGAAGTACCTTTCCATGGGTGCGCTGACCGAGAAATGAGTTGACCTTCGTCGTCGAAGTCCGGTTCAAAGGGAACCGTAAGGGATATTTCAGCTGGCCTGCCGATGACCCCACCTCGCTGCACCTCGACGATCCCGTGATCGTGGAGGTGGAGCGGGGGCAGGATTGCGGCCGGGTGTCGGCGCTGGGCGATAGCGCGGTCAAGAAGTGCGGTCGCTGCAACGCCTGTTCGCTGGGAGAGGCCGCGGCCAGCGTCGCATCCCGCGTCGTGCGCCGCGCCACGGCCGGCGACCTCCGCACCGAAGCCGAGCTGCGCCGCACCGAGGACGACGTCCGCCGCAAGGTGCGCGACCGGGTGCGGGACCACGCCCTCCCCATGAAGGTCTCGGACGCCGAATGGCAGTGGGACCGGCGCAAGCTCACCATTTACTTCACCGCCGAGCAGCGCGTCGACTTCCGAGCCCTGGTGCGGGATCTCGCCGGGCTGTTCCGCACGCGCATCGAGCTGCGCCAGATCGGCGCGCGGGATGAAGCGAAGCGCCTGGACGGGATCGGCCGCTGCGGGCGCCAACTGTGCATCGCGAGCTGGCTGCCGGAAGGCCGGCCGGTCAGCCTCTCCCTGGCGAAGGACCAGGGGCTCTCCTTGAACCCCACGCAGATTTCGGGACCCTGCGGCCGACTGCTCTGCTGCCTCCACTACGAGCACGACTTCTACGTCGAGCAGCGCAAGCGCTTCCCCAAGGAGGGGAAGGTCGTGCGTACCGCCAACGGCCTCGAACGTGTGCTGGCGGTCGACATCTTCCGCGAACGCGTGACGTTGCGCGCCGAGGACGGGAGCACGAGCGTCGTTTCCCTCGACCACCTCAAGATCTAGTGCCGAAGTTCTTCATCACCACCGCCATCGACTACTCGAACGGCGACCCCCATCTGGGACACGCACTCGAGAAGGTCGGGGCCGATTGCATCGCGCGGTATCGCCGGCTGCGCGGCGACGACGTGCGCTTCCTCATGGGGATGGACGAGCACAGTCAGTCGGTCATCCAGGCCGCGGCGCGGGCCGGGGTGACACCCCGCGAGTGGGTGGACCGCATGGCGGGATTGTTCTCCGACTATTGGGCCCGGCTCGCGTGCAGCAACGACGACTGGATCCGGACGACCGAGCCGCGACACGTGAAGGGCGTGGTGGCGCTGCTCGAGCGCATCCGGCAGCGCCGCCCCGACGACCTGTTCGTAGCCGACTACGAGGGTCTCTACTGCACCGGCTGCGAGGAGTTCAAGCAGGGTGCGCAGATCGTCGACGGCCATTGCATCGAGCACCCCACGCTGGAGCTCGCGCCGACCAAGGAGCGCAATCATTTTTTTCGCCTGAGCGCCTACCGCGACCGCGTCCTCTCCCTGATCACGTCGGGGAAGCTGTCGGTTGAGCCGGGCATCCGCCGCAACGAGGTGCTGCGGCTGCTCGAAGCGGGACTGCAAGACGTGTCGATCTCGCGCCAGCGCCTGCCGTGGGGCATTCCGTTTCCGGGCGACCCCGACCAGACCGTCTACGTCTGGTTCGACGCGCTCATCAACTATATCTCGGCCACGGGCTTTCCGGCGGACGGCTACGAGCGTCTGTGGCCGGCCGACCTGCACGTCATCGGCAAGAACATCACGCGCTTCCATTGCATCATCTGGCCCGCGATGCTGCTCGCCGCGGACCTCGCCGTGCCGCGCGCGGTCTGGGCGCACGGCTACGTCCTGTGGGAAGGCACGAAGATGAGCAAGACCGCCGGCACCGTGGTCACGCTGGACACGGCGCTCGAACGGCACGGCGCCGACGCGCTGCGCTACTTCCTGCTGCGCGAGGTCGGCTTCGAGGGCGACGGCAACTTCACCTGGGAGCGGTTCGACGCACGCTACACCGCCGACCTCGCCGACACGTTCGGCAACCTCGTGTCGCGCACGCTCTCGATGGTGGAGCGCTACCGCGGCGGGGTCGTGCCCGCGGACCCGCGCAATGGGGACACGCCGCTCGAACGCGCCGCCGGCGAAACACTCTCCGCGTATGCGCGGGCGATGGACGCGCTGGCGCTGCAGGACGGCGCCGCCCAGGTGATCGAGCTGGCGTCGCGCGCCAATCGCTACGTCGAGGAGACCGCGCCCTGGAAGCTCGCGAAGGAAAAGAAGGACGCCGAGCTCGATGCGGTGCTCGCCAACCTGGTGCGGACCGTGGCCCGCCTCGCCGTGCTCGCGGCGCCATTCATCCCCACCAGAGCCCAGGCCGTCTGGGACGTCCTCGGGGCCTCTCGGCCCTTCGCGGCGGTCCGGTTTGCGGACCTCACAACCCTGCCGGTCACAGGACAGCGGGTCTCGAAGCCGCCCCCCCTATTCCCCAAGCCGGACGCGGGTTAGGCAAGTTGCCCGACCCCCGGTGACGTAGCGCACACCGTCGCGGTTGACGGGCCTATGCGCTGAGGCGTATTTTTGCTGCCCCTATGCGAAAGCACGCAGAGCGCCGCTGGACGGTCATGTTGGTGCCTCACGGTTCGGGAGCATCCCGCGCCGTCGAGCTGTCACAGACCGTCGTCAAAACTCTGGTCGGGATCGGCAGCGTCGTCGCGCTGCTGCTCCTCGTCCTGGGCGGCGCCGCGTTGTCGCGCGGCGTGAACGTCACGCGCAGCCGCGCGCTGGAGCGGGAGAACCGTCTGCTCGCGACCGAGATTCAGCGGCTGCGCGATCGACTTGTCGGTTTGCGAGATACGATCAATGTGTTCACCGAGCGCGAACAGGGACTGCGGCTCCTCGCCGGGCTGGCGCCGGTCGACGCCGACGTGCAGCAGGCCGGCATCGGTGGACCGGCAGGTCAGTGGTCGGAGCGCGACAGTCTCGCGGTGGCAGGAGCGAACGGGTCACAGGCGCTCGCCGCGCGCGTCGACATGGATCAGCTTACCCGGCGCGCCAATATTCTCGTCCGCTCGATCGGCGAAGCGTACGACTCGCTGTCCAGCCATCGGGCGCGCTATGCCGCCACGCCGTCGATCATGCCGACCAAGGGCTGGCTCACGAGCGCGTTCGCGCGCGAGCGCGTGCATCCGATCCTGCATCTGGCGCGGCCGCACGAGGGAATCGATGTATCGGCGCCGATGGGCGCCGAGATCGAGGCGCCGGCGGCGGGAATCGTGACGAAGGTCGACTGGGTCGAGGGCTACGGGAACATGCTGACCGTCGACCACGGCTACGGGTTGGTGACGCGCTACGCGCACTGCTCGAAGATCCTCGTCGTGCGCGGCCAGCGCGTGAAGCGCGGGCAAAGGATCGCGTTGGTGGGCTCGACGGGTCTCTCGACCGGCCCGCATCTGCACTACGAGGTGTGGGTGAACGGCAAGCCGGTGAATCCCGCCAAGTACGTCCTGCCGGACGCCATCGTCGATTAAACGCAGCGCAGCATGGCCGTGTCCCGCCACCTTGACATGGCGCGTGGGGACGGCACAATCTCTTGTCGTGGGTTCTCGCACAACGCAGGTTGCGCTGGTGACGTTGCTCCTCGCCTCGGCCATGGCGGGCTGCACGCCCCGGCACCGCGCCGACCCTTCCCCCGCCGATCAAGATCCGCAGGCCGAGTGGAGCCTGACCGTCACCAACCGGCATTCGCTCGACGTCAGCGTGTACGTGATGTATGACGGCCAACGATCCCACCTCGGTGTGGTGTCGGCCTATGGCACCGCGACCTTCCTGCTGGCACCCACGATGGTGAGCGCAGGTCGGACGCCCCGGCTCGAGGCCAGTGCCATCGGATCTGCTAGACGGCTGGTGACGGAGGCCATCCCGGTGCGCCCGGGCCAGCACGTCGAGTGGATCCTCGACAATGGACTGGACCACTCGAACGTGTCCGTATGGTGATGCTCTTGTCCTTGCTGCAGGCGTTGGGGACGGTGACCGGCACCGTCACCGGCGAGAACGCGACACCCCTGCCGCAGGCGCGCATCCGGATTGCCGGCACGGACCCCACGGTGCTCAGCGGCAAGGACGGCCAGTTTCAGCTCGGTAGCGTGACGCCCGGGCACCTCGTCCTCGAGGTCCGGCTGCTGGGCTACGTCGCCGCGCTGCGGGCTCTCGACGTCGGTGCCGGCGAGACCCTGCACGTCAACGTGGTGCTCGCCTCGGCCCCGATACCGCTCAAGGCGGTGGAGGTGGAGGCCGAGCCCGTCCGGCTGGTGCCGGCGATGCGCGCATTCCAGGAGCGGCGGGCCCACGGCAACGGGCATTACTTCAATCGCCAGGAGATCGCACGAATCCAGCCCCGCGTCATCACGGACGTGCTGCGCCGCGTCCCCGGCGTGCAGATCCAGCCCGTGTCCGGCGCGTTTGGGCCCAACGATATGGTCCGCATGGATCGCACCACGGGCGTGATGGGGGGGCGTCCCTGTCCCGTGCTGTTCTACGTGAACGGCACGCCCTTCCCGGTGACGGGTGACCTGTCGATCAACCAATACGTCGTCCCCGAGGACGTGATCGCCATCGAAGTGTATGCCGGGATGTCGCAGATTCCGCCGGAGTTCCAGGCGAACCTGCTCAACGCGCGCTGTGGTGTGATCGCGATCTGGACGCGGGAGGGGAATGAGGACGACAAGCCCCCTCCGACCGCGCAGAAACCGCCGGACGCGTCTTAGTTCGGAGGCGGAGGCGGCTTGTCCGGATTCTCCCCCGGGCCGATGACCCCGACGATCCGAGCCGCCAGCAGGGCCGTGGCGGTGAGCAGGCCCGCAGTAAACCAACTCTTACGCTTGCTGAATCGCCGCTCGATCGGTTGAACGAGCATGGACCGCGGCACGCTGACCAGCTCGCGGTTCCACAGGACCGACGTGCCGCCCCGATAATCGACCCGCACCATCCGCAGGCTCCACGAGTCAGGCTGCGTCGCGGCGATCTCGCCCTCCACTTCGATCGGGCCGGCACCCAGGGCGTTGCTCAACGCGGCGATTCCTGAATCGCTGACCTGCGCCACGATCCGCGTCCCCGGCGCCGGCGTCGGCGTAGTGAGCGGAATTTCCGAGTAGCACGCAGCGACCAGCGGGACCAGTCCCAGGGCGAAACGCCGTACGGTGGTGGGAGCCATAAGGTTCATTCTGCAGGCATGCGAGGGGAAAACACAAGGGGCACCCGAGCGCCAAAGCCCGCCCGGTTGCCCCCCAGTGTTACGCGGCCCGCCCTCTCAGCAGGGGTTCGGGTCGTTCCAATTGCGAAACGCCGACACTCCGGTCGTGCCCGTCGGATACGCCGACGGCAACGGCACGTGCGGGTTCGCGTTCCGCTCCGCGGAGCCGTACGGCATCCGGCCCAGGACCTCGGTGGCGCCGGCTCGAGGGGTGAGCGCCGGAATACAGGTGCGCTTGTAGTCCGACCAGACTGCGATGTTCTGGAACATGGCGATGTACTTCTCCGTCATCACGTCCACGAACGTCGGTGCCCCAAGCAGCGGCAGACCGACCGCGGTGCGCACGGCGGTCACGTTCGTGACCCCTCCGGTCGAGTCCCCCGTCTTGAACTTCGCCTCAGCCAGAATCAGCTGCGTTTCCGCCCACGTCACCATCGGCTGCCGGAACGTGGCTTGACGACGGACAGAGGTGTTGATGACCGATGCCGGACATGGCGGCACCGCAGCCGGGGGCGGGGGTATGGCGGGGCAGCCGGGCGCCCGGACGGTCGCGTTGTTCTGATCGGCTCCAACGAATTGGCCCTGCGCGTTCGCGTCGAAGTACGCGGCGAGTCGTGGGTCGGTGCGGGCCTTCAGGATCTGTATCATCGTATTGCCCGCGACGATGTCCTGGCGCTGCAGCAAGAACTCCCACCAGATGTTCGCGTCGAAGTCCTGGATGCTGCCGTGGAAGAACCGGAAGTCCCCCGGCGCCTGGCCGTTCATCGCCTGCGCCGCGGTGGTCGGCGCTTCGGAAATGCCGTTCTGTGCCGCGGCCAGCGCCAGGGTATACTCACCGACGCCGTTGCGCTCCACCAAGTCCAGGTGGAAGCGCGCCTTCAACGTGTATGCGGCCCTGATCCAGCGCGCGATCTGTAGCGTCGAACGAACGGCGGTGGCACAGTAGATCAGGTCGCCTGCCGCGGGGAGGCAGTTCGCGGCAGTGTCGGGGAGCGCGGCGCGTGCCGCCTGCAATGCCGCAATCCCTTCGTCCAAGCGCGTCTGCACTGCCGCATAGATGCTCTGTTGCGGATCCAGCACCGGCTCCGGGATGGTGCTCACGGCCTCGCTGTACGGGAGATCGCCCCAGATGGACGTGGCGGTCCCCATGGCGAAGCCCTCCCACACCTTGGCCATGCCCAGCAGTAAGTTGTTACCCGACGCCTGGGCCGCGGCTTGGACGTTGCGCAGTCCAAACAGACCGCCGCCCGTGTAGAAGCCGCTCATCTGGCCCGAGATGTCCCCCTCCTGGACCCCGTACTGCGTGCAGAACTGCAGCTGCTGGTTGTTGCTCCCGGTCATTTGCTGCACGAAGACGTCGGCACAGCGGGCTAGCTGGCCCTCCATGCGCGTCGCCATGTTGGCCTGCATCGCCACGTACTGCTGCAGCGGGGTCGCCGTCGTGGGGTTGTTCGGGTTCTCCGAAAACCCCGCGAGAAAATCACTGCACCCCACGCCGATCAGCGCCAGCGCGAGGGCGGCTGCTGCTCTTTTGTACGAGTTCATCGCCGTGCCTCGCGTTAGTGGAAGAGCGTGAGCTGCATGACCCAGGACTGCGCCAGCGGAGCGTTGAACCAGTCGATGCCCCGGTTGGCGTTCTGCGCTCCGCCCAAGTTGACCTCGGGATCGAAGCCGCTGTATTTCGTCCACAGTTTCAGATTGCGGCCCGACACCTTGACGTCTAGCCGCTCGATGCCCGCGAGCTTGTTCACCCACCCGCCCCGGAACGAGTAGCTGATCGACACTTCCCGCAACCGCGTGAAGGTCGCGTCCTCGAGCCGTGTCGTGATGGGGCCGCCCGTGGCCCCCTGTCCGTTGCCGCCTGCCGTGCTGCCGGCGATGCCGCTGAACCAGCCTTCGCCGATCACCACGGAGTCGCCGGCGCCGGGGCCCGTCACGGGACCGTTGAGCACATCGCACGTCTGATTATAGCAGGGCCAGTTGTCGCCAAAGGTCCGGTACTGGCCGCGGATCTCGGTGTCCTTCTGGGTCCCGTACTGATCCATGGACGAGCGCGTCATGTTGAGGACGTCGCCGCCATGGCGGTGGTCGACGAACGCGCTCAGTTGCACGCCCCGGTAACTGGCGGTGAGGGAGATACCCGCGGTCCAGTCGGGCCACGGGTTGCCGATGGCGCGCGTGTTCGGGTCGGTGATCGGGAAGCCGTTGGCGCCGATGTAGAGCGCCCCGTTCGGCTGTCCCGTGCAGTACTTGCCCACGGAGTCAATGCCGATCACGTTGAGGCCGCGGCCGCAGCGCGCGAAGTCGGTAGAGCGCCACACGCCGAGCGGATAGCCGACCTGTGCATTCGTGGTCTGGCCCGCGAACGAAGAGCCAAGCCCTGTCGTGCACCTCGGCACCTTCGCTTCGGGACCGCAGTTGGCCGGCGTCGCCGGGAGGATGGTGCCGTCGAGCTGGCTCTCCGTCGCCCCAAGATCCGTGACCAGGTTCCTGTTACGCGCCCAGTTGGCGCCGAGCTCGATCGAGAAGTCCGGCCGTTGCAGCAGCCGGATGTTGGTCGTGAGCTCCCAGCCTTTGTTGCTCAACGCGCCCGCATTGATGTTGATGTTCGTGAACCCGCTTGAGGGCGCGAGACCCACGCCAAAGATGACGTCCTGGGACTTGGAGTCATAGCGCGTGAGCGACAGGTCGGCGCGGCCCCGGAACAGGCTCAGATCCACCCCCGCCTCCAACTCCTTCACCCGCTCGGGCGAGATGGTGGGGTTGCCGCGCGTTCCCGAAGCGTACAAGCCGCCGACGCCGTTGATCGTGGTGCCCTGGAGCGAACCCGGGTTGAAGTCCGCGAACGACGCGGTCGTGAACACGTCCTGCGTGACGTACAGCGGCGGCTGCTGGCCGCTCTCGCCGTAAGCCATGCGCAGCTTGCCGAAACTTACGTACTGCTCCGGGATCTTGATCGCCTTCACAAAACTCCAGGCCACACTGCCGCCCGGGTACCAAGCCCGCTGGTGCCCGATTCCGAACGCCGAGTTCGCGTCGTTGCGGATGCGGGCCTGCAGGAACACCTGATCGTACAGGTCGAGGTTCGCCTGTCCGAAGTACCCCTCCACCCGGCGGCGCTGCTCGGCGTCGGTCGGCAGCTGCCGCGTCACGGTGTTCGAGAGCTTGAACGGGGTGGGCGCAAGCCAAGTCTGCGCGGTGACGTCCACCTGCCGGAAGTACGTCTCATTCAGGTTCTGGCCGAGCGTGAGGCTCCCCCGCACGTTGGAATTGAACTCGTGGGACCCCGTGGCGGTCAGAGTGTGATCCATGACACGATCGTAGAACTGCAGCCGCTCCATCGAGCCTCCGGGCGTGCCGGAGCTCGCTTGGGCGTAGGCGTAGGTGCGGTCGTCGCTGTTGTAGTCCCCGCCCAGCGTCCAGTTGACCTGGAGCCACAAGAGCGGCCGCCAGTTGACGTTGATGTTGCCGAAGTAGCGGCCCGTCTGGCCCTCGAGCTTGTCTCGATTGAGGGCGTAGAACGGATTGTCGAAGCCGCGGTTGGTGGCGAAGGCGACCGGCCCGGGATTCGGGAACCGCCAGGAGCGGTGCAACCCGGTCGTCGGGCTCAGATACTGCTGCGCGTTGAAGTCCGGCGGCTGGCGCAGCGCACTGATCCCGATCCCGTTGATCGAGTTGCCGCGGTCGGACCCGGTT
>Ga0137418_10005768_pt1 | contig 11369 bp, 4 predicted proteins | sample CZODoug3_1_2_16f_FD_122242 | JGI IMG/M metagenome (GOLD analysis project Ga0137418, IMG submission 122242) | Vadose zone soil fungal communities from Angelo Coast Range Reserve, California, USA - CZODoug3_1_2_16fungal (Hybrid Assembly) | ecosystem: Environmental > Terrestrial > Soil > Vadose... | reverse complement strand
GTTTCAGGGTCGCCGCGAGCCGAGCGGCCAGATCGCGTGACGCGGCCGGCGGCAGCCCCTCCAGCGCGTAGTAGTTCCAGACCACCAGCCGGTCCGCGACGCGCTGGAGCCGCGCGTAATCCTGGCCGTGGTCCTTGCCGTCGCGGCGCAGGTCCTTCCAACTCGCCGCCACGTCCAGGTAGAGCGGCTTCCCATGCTGGTGCGCAGCTCCTGCCGCGCGCTCGACGAACTTCTCCATCAGGGAGCTCTTCCACTCCCAGATGCTCGGGTCGTCGACGTTCACGCGCCCGCGCCAGTCGCGAGGCCAGCCGGTGCGGCCAGTGGCTTTCCGGTAGGAGGCGAGATCCGCGGGACCGAAGGAGGTGTCGCGGTAGGCTGCTTCGGTGATGTCGATTGCATCGAGAGTATAGTTCGCTGCGATGTACCCGATCATCTCCAGCACCAGGTTGCCGAACTCCCCCTCGGCGAGCTCGGCGAGGCTGACTTGCTCGGGGTGAGGCGTGCCGTCGGCCTGGATGGCGGCGGTGCCCGGGTGCGTCTGGATCCACTTCGGGGCGTAGAGGTCGATGAAAGCGGCGACCTTGAATCCCTTGTCGTGCAACTCCCTCGAAGCGGCGAGCAGCAGGTCGTTGCGCTCCCCCTTCTGATGATTGGACCAGCGGTCCTCGTGCCCTCCCCAGCGGAAGTAAGTCCACTCCGTGCGGCCGGCGCCGATGCCGATCATGTCGCCCATCCTGATCAGCGGACGGTCGAGGACTCTCCGCGTGGCGTCGCGCCAGTCGGGCCAGGCGTCGAAGTGTGTCGAGAGCGACAGGTGGAACACGGGCCGCGCCGCCTTCTCGCCGGCCAGATGCAGCGGCGCAGCGGGCGGAGGCGTCTCCGACGCCCTCCGCATGAGCCAGGTCCAGGTGGTTACACTCGCGGCGATCGCCACCGCCAGCAGCGATGCGGCGAATGCCCACTGGCGCGGCACTTCGGGCACCGGACCCAGCCGGCGGATCTTTTCCCATTTCTCCTCGGCCCTTCGCATCTCTTTCCACCAGGAGTAGACGGCGACTGCGTTGTAGAAGTACGAGACCGGGACGATCAGCGCGCCCCAGGGAAGGTACAGCAGATCGCCGAAGTCGCGGTCGAGCAGGATTCCGTAGATTGCGACGGCGAAGAAGAACGACAGGCCCAGCCAGCTCACGACCTCCCAAGGCCCCTCGATGGGCAGCCAGCCGCGCGTCAGGGCCAGCGGGAGGCACAGCAGCAGCCCGACCTGGAGCAGCGGCACCAGCGCCATGTTGGCGAAGTTGATCGGCAGGTAGAGGGAAAACGGCCACGCGTTGCGGCGGAAGAAGAGGCTGCGGTGGAGCCCGGCTACCTTGAGGTAGCTGCGCATCCATCGGACCCTCTGTTTCCAGAGGGCCCCGAAGGTGGCAGGGCAGTCGGCGAGCACCGCCGGTTCCGGGTCAAACACGATGCGCTTGTGGCGTTCGTGCAGCCGCCAGGTGATCTCCAGATCCTCGCCCCAGAGCGGCCGGAAGCCGCCGATCTCCTCGAGCACCCGGCGCCGGACGGCGCCGAGGTTGCCCGAGATGATGGGCAGGCACCCGATGACGGAGAGGGCGCGGCGTACGTAGCCGGTGCCGATGTGCGTGGTGATCGCGAGCAGCTTCTGCAGGCCGGTACGGGCCCGGAGCGGCACGTCATTTCCGCAGACGGCGTCGATTGCGGGATCGGCGAACCAGCGGACCGTCTTCGCCACTGTGTCGCGCAGGAAGAGGCTATCGGCATCGGTGTAGAGCACTACCTCGCCCGTGGCGGCCGCGATGCCGGCATTGAGCGCCATGGCCTTGCCCGCGTTCTCTTGCCGGATGAGGCGGATGCGGCCCTGCTCGTGCAGATCGCGAATCCGGTCGGCGGTTGCGTCTCGCGAGCCGTCGTCCACGACGATGATTTCCAGGTCGCGGTAGTCCGACTCGAGGAGGGTCTCCACCGCCACGCGGATGGTCCGCTCCTCATTGTAGGCGGGCATCACGACGGTCACGCGGCCGCTGAATGGTGGGAGGCGCCGGAGCGTCCGCCTCTTCCACACCTCGTACGCGATGGTCAGCGGGAAGTAGAGCGCCCCCTGGATTCCAAGGAGGAAGACCACCAGCCCGAAGGACCAGAAGAGGGCGCGCAGCAGGTCCATCGCGTCAGCGCACCATGTTCAGCGTCCGGAACGCCATGGCGAAGTGCACCCCGATCTGCATTCCCCGGTGGGCAGCGCGCCCCTGGATCACCTGGGGGTCCATGTAGGGCCGGTGGTCCTGCGTGCGGTGGAAGGCGCAAGCCCTGAGATGGTCGTCGATGTAGTGCGTGATGTCGACGTAGTAATTGGGGGTAAACGGGTCGGTGGTCGAGACGTCCTCGTAGCACAGGACCGTGGGCACCGAGCGCGCCGCCTCGCGCGTCGCGGCGAACACGGCGCGGTGGTCTCCGTGCACGTCGACGTCGGTGTGCGTCAGGACCATGGTGGCGCCCAGCTCCTTGATCTTGGACTCGATGACCTCTTTCAACAGGGGGATTCTCTCCTGCAAGCCCGTGTCGGGGAAGTCGAGGATCCAGTGCCCGTCCCGCCCGAGGAACTCGGCGGCCCTCCTCGTCTCCACCTCCCGCTGCCCGTGGCGGTCAGTGCCCCTCTCGCCGCGGGTGAGGGTGAGGCCATGGACGCGGGCGCCGCTCGCCTTCAGCTTGAGGAGCAGCCCGCCGCAACCGAGCTCGATGTCGTCCGGGTGCGCACCCAACGCCAGCACCACCTCGCCTTCGAATTCGCGCACCCTTGGCTCCAACCGGAGCGCCGCCACGAACGCGACCCCAAGGCCCAGCAAGAGCACCATGTCGCTCACCGCCCCGAAGACCCGCCCGTCGAACCAACCCCACGGCATGCCCTTGATCGAATGCGCCAGAACGCCGAGCACCAGGAAACCCGGTACCACGTAGACGGCGAACGTCCACGCTGTCCGCTGCCGCCGGAGCGAGCGCCGCGACCGGCGCGCGACGAGCAGCATCACCGGCAGCAGAGCGACATAGGCGAGAAGCTCGAACCAGTCGGTGGCCGTCCGGACCGGGGCCAACCTGGCCTCGCGGTCCAGCTCGGTCATCAGCTGGTTGGCGGCGGCACCGGTCGGGCTCATCCGCAGCGCCAGGGCGGCATGCTCGCGCGCCAGCGAGAGCTTCCCCAGAGCCAGGTAGACGCGTCCCAGCGCTACGTGGCTCTCGGGAGCGTTGGGGGCGAGCTGCGCGACCCGGAGCCAGGTCTCCTGGGCGTTCGGCCAGTCCTGCTTCTGCTGGTACGTCTCCGCCAGGAGACTGAGCACGTCGGAATCGGAAGGCGCGAGTTGCACCGCCCGCTTCAGAGCCTGGATGGCCCCGTCGAGCTGCCCCTTCTGCGAGAGCATGCGCGCGCGCGCGGCGTGCAGGTCGACGTCCTTTGGATAAAGCTCGAGCGCGCGGTCGATGACCGCGGCTGCCGAGGCCGTGTCGCCGCGCAGGAGCCGTGCCCGCGCCAGCCCCTTCAACGCCTCGTGATGGTGCCCGTCGCGCGCGAGCACCGGTTCGTAGAGTCGCTCCGCCTCCTCGGGCCGGTTCGCCCAGGTGAGCACATCGGCGAGGTCACTCTGGAGGCCGAGGTCGAGCGGCTGCCGGGCAATCGCCTCCCGGTAGAGGACGATGGCCTTGTCATGGTTGCCGGTCCAAGCCTGCAGCTGGGCGAGACGGGCGAGCGCATCGGGGTCACCGGGGGCCAACGTCAGCAGGCGCTCATAGTCGCGGATGGCTTCTCCGAACCTGCGCGCTTCGCCCTTGGAGCGCCCGTCGCGCCGGAGCGCCTCGATGGTCGTGGTGGTGCCCGACGGGTCGCCCGCCTGCGCGATGGCGCGCGACTGCAGCGCTTCGGCTGGACGCGCGAGCGCGCTCGTCAGCCCGGCGGCGGCAGCCAGTGCGAGCAGCGCGATGGAGGGGCGGTGCGGTGTGCGCATTGGAGCTAGAAGAGGACGGTGCGGTACTCGAGGTTCAGCAGGATCGTCGGATCGTTGCGGGTCGAGGTGGTGTTGACGTCCGCGGGACTGGGGTTCGAGACCCACTTGACGCCGCCGCCCAGCGCGAAGGGGCGAGTGAGCTGGTAGCGGACCGTGGCCCACCAGATGTTTCCGTTCTGCCCGGCAAAGGCGGGCCCGGCGCTGGTCGAGTACCGATCGAAGACCCACTGGAAGTTGAAGGAGAGCCTGTCGATCGGTCTGAGGTCCAAGCTGGAGATGATCGACCAGTCGAAGCCGGAATCGAGGTCGCGGTTCGGGATGTACTTCACGCCGGCGCCCCAGGCATCGGCTTGATACGCGAGGCTGCCGCCGACGAGGAACTCGTTGCGGAACACCACGCTGGTCGCGGTTGCACAGTTGGGCGGTCCCGCAGCCGGACAGATGGTGCCGGCCGGCGCTCCGGGAACGGGGCGGCCCAGGATGAGCGTCGCCGCCGGATCGGGGTCGCGCAGCAGCGAGGCCGTGATCGCCGCGATGAAACCGCCGCCGAGCCGCGCTTCCACCTCGCCGGTCAGCTTGTGGTTCAGGATGCGCGTGGAACGGTCGTAAGAGAAGTCAGGCGCGAAGAGCTGGTACTCGAGGCCGACGCGGATCCTCTCGCGAAACCAATGGGCGACCTCGAGGGCGCCGCGCGGCACCATGTCGTATGCGTTGGAGTCGGGCGTGGGCCGGTTCGCACCCGTATAGCTGTAGCGGCGCAGGGTGAAGTCAGCCTTCACGTACGAATCGCGCGAGTAGAACCAGTAGGCGTTCGCGTATCCCTTGAGCGCATCATAGAAGATGTTGTCGGTCCAGCCTCCGCCCGCGTGCAGCTCCAGACGGTCGAAGCCGCCGTAGACAAGCTCGCCGTCGTACGCGTTCTTCGAGGTGCCCGGTTCGGTCCCGCCCATTCGGGCCTCCAATCGCAGGCCGCGAGACAGATGCAGGGCCTTTAGATCCTCCTGGGCCTCGCGATCGGTCGGGTCCAACTCCGTCGCTCTCCGGAGCGATGCCGCAGCATCGGCGAAGCGGCGCAGGGCCTTCTGCGTCCAGCCGATGTGTTTCCAGCCGTCGGCCGTCTCGCCGGTGATGGTCATTTCCGCCTGGTAGGCCTCCAGGGCGGCCTCGTAGTCCTCTTGCTTGCGCAAGGAATCCGCGCGGACACGAATCTGGGTCGCCACGGCGACTCCAAGCACTGGGGCGATCTCGGAAGCCCGGGTAACGGTGGTGTTCCGCGCGCGGGTGGCCTCGCGCGGCTCCGGGGCCGCGCGGGCGGAAGAGGCGAGCGCGCAGGCCAGCAGTACGGCGTTCAGTCGCATCGTCCATTCCTCCAGGCGTGGTCGAGGGCGTCCAGCACCTCGCGCGCCGACAGAACGTTCGCGCCGAGCCGCGCGTTCACTTCCAGCACGGCGGGGCTCCCGTCGGTGGCGAGCCGGATGTCCATGTCGATGGGGCCTTCGAGCCCGAGCGAGCGGACAGCGCGCATGCCGAGCTCGGCCAGGTCGGGGCGTTCGACGCGCTCGACGCCGAGCGCATTTCCGACCAGACCCTCCTTGAGGCCGGTCTTGCGCAGCACGACTGCGGCAGGGACGCTTCCGTCCCGCTCGACGAAGAGGTTCAGGTCGTACTCCTCCCCGGGAAGGAACTCCTGCCAGACGACCTCTTCGGGGCTGGCGCAGGCCAGGTCTCCAGCGCCGCGGTGAACGACCACGCCGCGGCCACCGCGCCCGAATCGGGGTTTCGAGAGAAGCGGGAACCCGAGCGCCTCTGCAAGCTCATCGTGGGGCGTGGCGGCGCCGAAGGTAATGGGCACCGCCACGCCGGCGCGGTCGAGATCCTCCGCAGTCCGCAGCTTGTCGTTCGCCACGTCCACGCCCGGCGGGTCCGAGATGCAAAGGGCGACGCCCCGCTCGCGAAGCGCCGCTCGCATCCTGGCGACGATGGGGAGCTCCTCGGTCACGGTGGACACGATGAGGGTCGCCTTTTCCTGCACGGCGATCGCGCAAAGCACGGGTGCGAAGCGCGGATCGCGGGCGGCGGGAACGAACCGGAAGTCGGTCGCCGGTGACTCCACCTCCCGCATGTCGGTGCCGACGACTCGGTAACCCTTGTTTGCAAAATAGATCGCGCCGGCCTTTCCAGCCGGTCCTCCCACACCGGTTACCAAAACCGTTTCACGCATCGTTGGATTGACTCCTGGCGACGGCGAAAAGAGACACGCTATTTCGCCGCGCGGGCACCTTACTGCGAGAGGATGGGTGGGTCGCCCAGCCGAAAGAACGGGCCCTGTGGCCGGCTGGCTCTACCGTGCGGCGAGCCGTTCGTGCGCGTTCCTCTAGAAAAGTAGCGCGCTGTAGTTGAGCAGCGCGAATTTGGAAAATCGCAAAACGTAATTCGGGCTACCGGTGAAGAAGATGATCGGCAGCGTGACCGGCTGGCTCGATGAGGGATCCAAGCTCGTTGGGGGCGCGCGGTGACCATCTCCGCGCAGTTTTCTAGCTGCTGGAGCCGTACGGCTGATTGACAGAGGAAACGCCAAATCGTAGGGCTGCCGGCCGGCAAGGCGACCAAGTGGACGCTCGCCGACGACAACGGGAGGATCCATGCACGGAGTGGGGTCGTTGATCGGCCGGCGATGGCGTCATGCGTTCAGGGTGACGATGTCTCTGGCGGCCGCTGTCCTTCTGATCGGCCAGGCAAGGCCGGACGCCGCAGCTGACGGCGGGTCGCGCGCGCCGACGATCGCGTACAGCTTCGATCTGCCGGGTGGCCAGACCGCCAAGGTGTTCAGCAATGGGGTGGCCGCGGTCTTCAGCAAGGATCGCAGGAAGGTCCAGTTTCGGGCGTACCCGGTCACTCCGCAATATGACGAGGTGGCCGGACAAACCGGGCTGCCCGACAAGGCCGAACTGATGGCCGACCTCGCCGCGGGCGCCAAGGAGCTCTACGCGAACGGGCGGGTTCTCGTGGTATTCGCCAACGGTGTCACCGGCACCAGCGACGTGGTGTCAGGTCGCGGAGCCGCCTTCACCAACGACTCAATGACGAATGACAGCCTGGCCGGCGTGGGCGTCGACCGCAGCGAGCGCCTCTTCCGGACGTTCAACCGTGAGAACCTCGCGGTCCTGCACGCGGATGCCGAGGCCGACCTGGCCAGGCCGCTGGTCAACTTCTCCAATGCGTATCGTCTCCACCTCGAGTCCGGAGCCTCAGTCGGCCAGGCGGTCACGGAGCTCCTCCGGTCACCCGCGGTGGTCTATGCGTCTCCCGACTTCCGGGTCAGCAGCACGCAGGCGGTCTCCATTCCGATCCCGACCGGGACCCTGAGCCCGCTCACGGCCGGCAGCGCTCAGCGGCCGCTCTCCTCAGCCGGCATTCCGTCGAACTTTGCCCTCGCCTCGAGCGCGCAGAGCCTGCTGAATGCGCCCGGCGTCGACGCGGCTGCCGCATTCGACGAGATCGACCGCCAGTTCCACCAGCTGCCAGGGCAGGGTGAGATCATCACCAACGTTTCCCTCGGCGACCTGGACGACGCTAGTGTCGTGAACAACTTGAAAGACCCTTGCGGCTTCTATGCCACGGTCTTCGGTCCGACCACCGTGGTCATCGGCGGGCAGCGATACCTGAACTGGCCGTCGATGCCCCTGATCCCCACCTATACGTCAAACCAGAGCGGCCAGCTGAGCGGCAGCGGTCAGGTCTGTGGGATCGATCCGTACCTTGGGGAGGTCGGCCTCGATTTCTCGATGATGGCCCCGCTCCCGCACGGACAGCAGCGCGCCGGCGAGGTCGGCTCAGGCCTCACCGACCTGCTCGGGATCGCTCCGGGCGCCAGCTACCGGCTGGTCGTTCCGGCGCCCGAAGGGCCCTTCGTCAGCATCAGCGACATCGATGGGTCTCTCCTGGGCGCAGCGATGCAGTCGCCGGCGCCCAGCGTCATCACGGCCAGCCTCGGCTTCGGCGTCGACCAGTTCGGTTTCTCCGGCCGGTACCTGGAGGATGATCCACTGACCGAAGCGATCATCGCCAGCCTGGTCCACAAGAACATCGTCGTCACGGTGGCGTCCGGCGATGGACTCCGGACGTTCACCAACGCGGCCGTAGGCCCCTCGGGTGGCAGCGCCCCGACTCTGGTCATCGGACGGGGCGGTACGCCGAGCGACCTGAACGACGTCGCCTTCTCAGGGGCGCCCTCGCGCGACTTCGACAGCGGCTCGATCGACGTCGGCGGGACGACGCTCGACGACATCAACTCGGCTCCGCCACAGGACCCCGCCAACGCGAGTCTGGCAGCGCAGCACGCCTTCCCCGAAACACGCTGGAACGGCTTCACCAATTTCGCCAGCGGATATGGCTCGCGGGTGAACGTCGCCGCGCCTTCCGACAACGTGCTCGCCTTCTCCCATCCCTTTGGCGGCGCGGCGGATGCCGTCCAGGTCAACCTCTCCGGTGGGACGTCGGCCTCGGCGCCGGAGACGGCGGCGGCAGCGGCGGTCGTGCTACAAGTTTCCAGGCTCACCGGGCACCTTTTCCGCAGCCCGGTCCAGGTGCGGAATTTTCTGGCTCAGACTGGGACGCCAGTGCCGAAGGTGCCGCAATCCGATGTGAACAACAGCATCGGCCCGCAGATCAACGTGCGCCGTGCCGTCGAGAAATTGCTGCAGCAAGCCGGGCTCACCGTCCGCCCATCCGCCGCTCGGGTGGCCATCGCGCAGCGGCGCAATTTCGGACTCTTCGATGCCGCGTTCCTGACCGCGACCGACCCGGCGAAGATCGACTTGCAGGGGCCGGTGTCTTCGGTCGACGGCACCAACACCGATCGAAATGCGAAGGCCTGGATCACGATCGCCCCGGATTGGGAGGGTTTGCCGCCGGACGCGCAGTTCGCCCTCTCGGTGGGCGGCAGGACGATCGCGTCGACTCCTTGGGCGCGACTCCTGCCCGAGCAAATCCTGGGCGCCGCTGGGTTGCCGCTGGCATCCACCTCGTCCAGAACCGTCAACCTCACCTACCAGGCCAGCGCGGGGGGGGAGCAACTCGCCCAAGCGCGCTTCGCGCTCACCTTTGGACCGGTGGATGCAACCATCCGTGGGATGCTCGCACCGGTCGTCCCCGCGGTGGTGAGCGGGCCGACCATCCCGGTGACCTACGACCTGAGGGGGGTCCGCAACGTTTCCAACCCGACCCTCCTGGTGTCGGAGCCCGGGCGGGTGAACCCGTCAACGGGGTTCGTCTACCGTCCCATCTACAGCCTGCAGTTGAGTGCGCTCACCGGCACTGTGCAGGTCCCGGTGAGTGCGCTGCAGGGCGGTGGCATCTACGGGATCAACATCCGGTTTGGGAATGTGAAGGGGTCACCGCTGAACAGTGACTTCGCCTACACACGGGTCGCGCCAGCAGGGTCGGCGCGCCCGCCGGCCCCGCTGCTCTCCCAGAACGACTCCAAGCCCGGCCATTTCCTCGAGGTCCCGTATGGCGGCTCGTTCCAATTGTCCTGGGACGTCTCCGGAACGGGGAATGCCGACGGAGCGACACTCGAGGTCAGCGCGGCCGGCCCGGGCGCGTTGAACAACTGGAACCCTTTCAACAACCCGAACGGGTCGCAGCGCGACCAGAACGGGGCTGACACGGGGTCGGCCGCCTTCGTCCCCTTGCCCGGCGTCAAAGGCACGGTCACGCTCAATGCGAAGAAGCTGGGGTTGGCGCCAACGATGAACCACGTGGTCCGAGTTCTGCCGACTCGCTCCGGCGGTGCCGATGGTGAAGCCGGCGAGGTGGGCAGCGCGGCAGCGGGGGAAGCCGGTGAGGTGAGCACCATCACGATGGACGGCGTGCTGGCCACGGATAGCGGCTTCGCGAACAACGGGTTCGGCATCGATCAGCATGGCAACCGCGGGTTCCTTACGTCGCAGCAGCAGCTGGCGAACGGCACGGTCCTGACATCGCTCGAGACCTTCGATCAAACCACCAACGCGATCTTGAAGACGGTCGGCTCTCAGAAGAACGCTCTGTACTTCACGAATGGGTGGGGCATCTGGGGCGGCAGCGTCGGATTGTTCGGCCTGGTCGACCTCAACACGTCCGCCAATGCCTACAACCTTCTCAACCTGGCCAACGGCACGGTCGGGCGCGCATGGACGCCACCATCCCCGGACACGCTTCAGATCGGCGAGGGTGCGGCCAACCAGGTGGATGACCATGCGGCATTCCTGGCCTACGATTCGACCGCGCCGAGCAACAGCACCGCCTGGCGGCTGGTGACGTCGGACATCGCCGCGAACACGTTCGGGCCCCTGATCGATCTCAGCCCGGCGGTTACCTCGATGGGATTCCCGGTGTTCTCCGGCATCGGACAGAACACGGCCACGAACCAGGCGTCCACGCCTGCTACCGACTTCAACAACTTCTGCGGGCCGCCGACAATCGTGACCGTTGACCTCGGCACTGGCACGCTGTCATCGTTCCCGGCCGTCACCAGCGGCTTCGCCTACGGCATGGCCGTCGACTCGACCACAAACAGGGCCGTGGTGCCGACCATCTGCGACGGCCTGGCCGGGATCTACGACCTCGGAAAGAAGACGGGCACCGCCGTCAACCCGAAGGGGTCCGTCAACATCTATCCGGCCATCGACGCGACCCGCGGGCTGATCGTGATGGACCAGGTGGTCCCGGCCGACTTCGGGATCAACAACAACGCGATGAGCAGTGCCGTGGTGATGGATGAGCGTGGCAATGTACTCGCCACCATCGAGCAGTTCTTCTTCTTCAACACCTTCCTCACCATCGCTGCGAACAACCTGCAGTTGAATCCGGCGACGCGCACGGCTTACACGCTGGGGCCGGGACAGCAGGAGCTCGCACCCTTCAACTACTGATGGGGAACCGGGCCGAGCCGCAAATTTCTCGCGACGCCGTTGTCACAACGAAGTCACGGCCTGGCGGGCGGCAAATGCACAACGTGGGCGCGGACGCCTACCCAGGAGGTTGCATGGTCATCCACGCCGCCCGCGCCGCAGCCGTTCTCGTGTTCGCCCTATCCTGCGCATCCGCCCCTGGTTCTCCGGAGGCGGAGCAGGCCGCCGCCTCTTCGCCTGGGAGGAAGCCGGGCCAGGACGCACTGGGTGGACCGCGCCACATCCGCCACATCGTCGTACTGATGATGGAGAACCGATCATTCGATCACTTCCTCGGCTGGGTCCCAGGAGCGGACGGCAAGCAGGCGGGGCTCGCATATCCGGATGCGGTCGGCGGGCTCCACTCCACGCACGAGCTGGCGCCGGATTTCCAGGGCTGCCTTTTCCGCGATCCGGATCACTCCTATTC
>Ga0137418_10005766_pt1 | contig 11370 bp, 9 predicted proteins | sample CZODoug3_1_2_16f_FD_122242 | JGI IMG/M metagenome (GOLD analysis project Ga0137418, IMG submission 122242) | Vadose zone soil fungal communities from Angelo Coast Range Reserve, California, USA - CZODoug3_1_2_16fungal (Hybrid Assembly) | ecosystem: Environmental > Terrestrial > Soil > Vadose... | reverse complement strand
CAGCTTGTCGTAATAACTCTGTGGCGAACGCAAAGCGATCGCTCCCGCTTGCTGCAGCGGAGCGGCGGCGCCCACGGTAAGAAAATCGTGGACCTTGCGGATCGAGTTTGTGGCGTCGGGCGGAGCGATGGCCCAGCCGACGCGCCAGCCCGTTACGCTGTATGTCTTCGACATGCCGTTGATCACGATGGTGCGCTCGCGCATGCCTTCGATGCGCGCCATGGAAATGTGCTCCGCGCCGTCGTACAAAATGTGCTCGTAGATTTCGTCGGTGATGCAGAAAGCATTCCAGCGCACGCAAAGGTCGCGAATGAACTCCAGCTCGGCGCGCGTAAATACTTTGCCGGTCGGATTATTCGGCGTGTTAAGGATGATCGCTTTCGTGTGTGGACCGAACGCCGCCGCTAATTCTTTTTCGTCGTACGACCAAAAAGAATTTTCGTCCGCCGGAGGACGCATCTTGACGAAACGCGGCGTGGCGCCGCTCAGAATCGCATCGGGCCCATAATTTTCGTAGAAAGGCTCGAACACGACGATCTCGTCGCCGGGGTTGATGATGGCCATCATCGCGGACATCATCGCTTCCGTGGAGCCGCAGCAAATGGTGATTTCGCGCTCCGGATCTACGCGAATTCCCTGCGTGCGCTCGAATTTTTCGACGATGGCGTCGCGCAGCGGCTTCGCTCCCCAGGTGATCGCGTACTGATTGATGTCGTCGGAAATGGCTTGCCGCGCCGCTTCCTTGATTTCCGCGGGCGCCGCAAAATCGGGAAAGCCCTGCGACAGGTTCACGGCGTTATGTTTCAACGCCAGGCGCGTCATTTCGCGAATCACGGACTCGGTAAATTGTTCGGCTTTCGCGGAAAGCATACGCCGCGCGAGTTGCGTCATTGTGGATTCATTCATGGCAGAGACTAAGAGTTTAGGGTCGGGTGGAAAAAAAGCAAGACTAATGGTTGTGGGCGGCGGTGGTGGTTGCTACGGCCACCGGAGCGGGAACGCTGGTGCCGTAAATCATGCGGTAGACTTCGGCGTTTCGCAAAACGATTTGCACGTAGTCCCGCGTTTCCGTGAACGGAATTGATTCCACGAGTTCTGGGATTTCATCGTAATTGCGCTCCGAACGCCAGAGCGCGATGCGATCTTCGCCCGCGTTAAACGCCGCCAGCGCATATTCCGGCGCGCCGAGGTTATGCAGCAAGCCGGTTACGTACACCATGCCGACCTGCAAATTGAAGTCGGGCTCGAACAAACTATTTTTCGTGTAGCGCACGCGGAGTTGCTTCGCCATCCGCCTTCCAGTCTGCGGCAGCACTTGCATCAAGCCGACTGCATTTTTGTGGGAAACGGCGTCCGCCTGAAATGTGGATTCCTGGCGAATGAGCCCAGCGGCGAGCATGGGATCGAATCCATTCTTCGCCGCTTCGCGCCGCAACGCCGGCTCGTATGGCAGCGGGTACAACGTGCGCCAGACAATCAGCGGAACGTCGGAGAATCTGCGCGCATCGAAATTCGGCACCATCAGGCGGCCGTAGGCCATGCCTGCGGCGAAATGTCCCTGATCGAATGCCGCCTGTGCCGCTTCGTAGAGAAGGCGAGGCGAGCCTGCCGCGAAATATGCGGACTTCAACTCCAGTTCCGCGGCGGAGTCGAAAGCAATGCTGCGCAGCGCCTGCGCGCGTGTCCAGCGTTCCATTGCGCTGGAGGCAATCGGCTCGTCAAACGGACGCAGCGGAGGCGGAGGCGGAATCTGCGCGAGGAATTCCGGCGGATCTTCGTCGCCAGGTCCGAGTTTGTCCAGGCGCAGGGCCGCGTGCTGGCCGAAGTAAGTCTCGGGAAAACGCTCGGACGCGATGCGGTAATAGCTGCGCGCGTGCGCGGGATTCCCGCCACGCTCCGCATTGCGCGCCAGCCAGTACAGCGCATTCGGCGCGTTGGAAGACACAGGATATTTGCGGAGAAACGTCGTGAATTTATCGTCGGAATCGGACTGATGATTCAGGTAGGCGACCCAGGCGACGCGCCACTCGCAGTTGTAGGCATATTTTCCGGCGGGAAAACCATCGAGAACGCGCTGGTAATAACTGGCTGCCTTGTTGCGATTGAGGTCGACCCAAAAATAATTTCCCGCGGCCATCAGCCCTTCTTCATTCCACTTGCTGGCGGGATATTTCTGCGCAAGCTGCTCGATCGCGGAGAGCATCTCGCTTTCTTTTTTATCGGAGCGATAGATCTGCGAAAGCGCATAGAGACGCTCGGCATCCACATCGAAATCGGTCAGGCTGAGAGATGACACCAGCGAAGATGGCCCTCGCAACTGCACGCGCGCTTCGGCAATGCGAAGTTGCGCGAGCTGGCGGTGCGAATTTGCCGGCTCATGCAGCATGCCTTGCAGCTTTTCAAATTCGGTGCGCGCTTCCTTCCATTTGCGAGCATCGAAAAAAGCTTGTGCCCGCTGCTCCTGCAGTTCGACTCCGGGATACGGATATTCCTTGCCAAGAGATTTCTGCAGCGCGGGGAGGGCCGTGCCCGCGGCTTTACCTTCATCGGAGAGCGGATATTTGTAGAAAAGTATCTGGTAATCCTTGGCGGCACGAGCCGTTTGGTGAGCGGCCTTGTACGCTTGCGCGCGCAGCAGCAGCAGAGCCGGTTTTGACGACGTCGAAGAGTAGGCTTCGAGAGCGTCGACGGCGATCTGAGGCTTGCCCGCTTCTATCGCGGCGGGAACCAGAACGTCGAGAATCTGCTCCTTCATCGCGCTGCCAGTGTGCTCGCGCTGGAGGGTTTCGAGGTTGGCAAGCGCCTCGGCATTGTGCTTGAGAAGGCGCTGAGTCTGCGCGGTCCAGAACAGAACATATTCGCCGAGAAGATCGTCGCTCTTGGCTTTGGTCAACCAAGTGAGGGCTTGCGGAGCGTGATTCTTGCTGTAGTCGTCGTAGCCCAGCGCGAGCGCGGCGCGCGCACCCCAAACATTGCCCGAATGTTTCCTGGCAAAATCCGCAAGCTTTTCGTACGCGCCGGGCGTGGCGTTGTGCAGCGCGCGTGCCTGCACAGAAAGTTCGCGCTGGAGCGCTTCGTCATCGGGCGAAGAAGAGGTGAGGTCCGGCGCGGAGGTGTCGGTCATACAGCCCAAGCGGCACGGCGCCGGCTTTGGCTTGTTGGATTTCTTTTTCTTATGCCTGGTTTGGCTTAACGCGTCCGAACCAGCGAGCAGCAGCGACAAGACGATCGCGGCGGCGGCAAAGCGCGTCCACACGGGAAACTCAGTGCTGGCGCGCAGGACTGGCGTATGGATAGTCGCCGAGGGCGTGGGCATCGCCTTCCGCGAGAATTTCCACCAACCAGCGATAAAAGTAATCCACTGGGTGGTCCATGATTGGTTTGAAACGCCGGTCGTACTCTCGATGAGCTTTTTCAATGTCATCACGTAATCTGATGCAGAGATCTTTATTTTCGCGGCCTAGCCGCACCTGCTCCGGACGAAGCATTTTAATGTCCTGCATCGAAACCTTGGCCACCCGATTTGCGCGGCGGTGCAGTTCCTGCTCTTCCGGGGAGAGGCGGTTGACGTCGAATTCGTCTGCGTATCCAGGCTCGGCCACCACGGCGCTGGGGAGCGCGGTGTCGTCCTCGAAATTCTCCGATAGAGCGGGCTCCGCGTGCAACTCAGGCACGGGAGGAGGGGGCGGCGGTGCTGGCGCTCGACGTTGGGGCGCGGGAGGCGCTGCTTGGGGCGCGGGAGGCGCCGGCGCGGGCTCAGCAACGGTCATCGTGCTGGCGATGCGGGCCATTTCCGTTTCAAAGGGCGAACGAGGGCTGCCCTGCACTGCGGAAGAAACGAAGCGAGACATAACATCCAAAGCGGCGGAGATCGAGGCCGCGGCGGTTTGGGCGCGCAGCATGGAGGGCAATGCGTTGGTGGGCCTGCTGCTGGCGCAGGCGGCGACGACATCCGAGACGGCCTGGTGGAGTTCGTCTGTGGTGCGCTGAATGCGCTCGAGGTTCTCGCGGAGGGCGCGAGATACGGCCTGGTCCACCGCGCTGCTCGGGTTGGGATCGTTTGGCATGCCGATATCGACGGGTTTTCGCGTGAAATCGCCCGTTTTGTGATTTTGGAATGTAGGTGCTTGCGAGTCAATCACCTACGTATACGGCTGTGCCCAGAAGTACCCCAGTTGGCGCGGGGACCTAATCGATGCTCTGTAATTCTGCCCGACTGTTCACCGCTTGCCGGAGACCAACTCATAGTCTGTGAAGACTACGTCTCCGCCAACCAACTCGGGCGAATAGATTGCTTCAAATCGTTTAACAGCGTCCGACTGACCATGACGAGTTTGCGCGGCCGCATCCTCAAAAATGAAAAGGTGCAGGAAACGCGTGGGGTCGTCCTTTTGTTGCCAAGCGAGATACATGTGCGTACCCGGCTCATTTGCCTGAACGTAACGAACAAAGTCTTTGATGGCCTGCTTGACCTTGTCTACCGCGGACGGGTTCACTTGATACGCACCAGTTTGATAGATGGCCATTGAGGCTCCTTTGCGTGCTATGGATAGAAATATTCATCGCTATCCGAAAAGCGAATCTCACTCCGCCGCAATTCGCTTGTCGTATTCGCCCTCTAGCCTGGTGATCGTCGACCAGAAGGGCTGCGGCTCGCGGGAATGGAGATGATCGACAAGAATGCCGACGTGGGTGTGCCAGCCGCTAGCGACGCTGACGATTCTCTTGCGATTGCTCAGGCGGCGGTGCGTTATTACAAGGAGGACGTCCCCGCCGCGGGGGCTAAGTTCGAAAGTGACCTCCGAGATTTCCGGTTTTTCGCCCCAGGTGTAGCTCAGCACGCGTGGAGGATCGTAGCGCGTGATGGTTCCATGCATCGTGTCGCCGCATTCGGGCTGGTTGTATTTGTCGGGCGGAGTCTTTTCAGCCGAAAGAGTTTCCGGGCGCCAGTGCAATTCGACTCGTCCGCCGACCCTGAGTTCCATCTGGCCGGCAGCAAACCACTTCCCGCGTTTTTCCGACTCGGTAAGGTACGCCCACACACGTTCGATTGGTCCAGGCAAAACGCGTTCAAGCCGGAGCGTGCCGGGTTCGGTGACAGCGCCGTACTCACTTGTTGTTTGCGCTTGTTGGCCCTTATCGTGCCGCGTTTTGGCGTTCATTGAGGTGGACCTCTCTTTTTACTTTTGCGGATTTTCCTGGCGGCGCGGTCCTCGGCCCGCAGCGCGGCATCGAGAACATCCAGTTTGGCTGTCCAAAACGAGCGTTGTCTCTCAATCCAACTCGCTGGTGCGTCGAGCGGCTCGGGATTGAAGGAAAGCCGGTATTCGCGGCCGGCCCGCCGGCGCCGCACGAGCCCTGCGCGTTCCAGCACGATGATGTGTTTGGAGACGGCGTTTAGCGACATCGAAAACGGCTGGGCCAGTTCTGTTACGCGCGCCTCGCCTTGTGACAGACGCTGCAGGATCGCCCGCCTGGTGGGGTCGGCCAGGGCCAATAATGTTTGGTCCAAACCTGATTGGGTCGCAGGCGTCATTATTCAACCTAACGGTTGAATATAGTTGGAGTGGGCGAGACTGTCAAGAGATCTGGACGCGAGAGGGAATGCTGGCTGCGTTTTGCTCCGCTTGTCTGCAATTCGCGTTACATGATGTGGCGTATTTGTGGTTGCTGGAGCTTGCGGAGGCTTCTCACCATGAACATTGACTGGTCGTCGCGCGCACCTTGCATATGCTCGGACAGTTTGTATTGCGGATCGTGTGTTACCCACACGTGCTCCGAGCGGGTGGTCGGCATGGCCGTCAGCAGCAGGTAATCCTGACCGTCTAGGGTGAACTTGATCTGGCCGGGCGCAACACTGCCTTCCACCGCACCCTCAAAGGGCGCGGTGGAGATGAGGTAGCGGCCCTCTTTCGGGTAGTAGATCATCAGAGTGGCTTCCGGGTCGTCCGAATCTGTGGAATCTGATCCTGTCAGATTAAACAGGACCTCCTTCCCTCGGACAAGCACGGGCGAGACAATCCGGAACTCGTTCTTTTTCGGATCCAGAGTTTCCCGGGGCCTCCAACGCAACGAGGGCATATAATCCAGGTATTCGCCTGTCAGCTCGAAATCACCCCAGCCGAGAATTGCAATCCGCTGCTTTTCTCCAGGTTCCATCCAAATTGTTGTTTCGGGGACATCCTTAAAGTCATCTGTGAAATGGAACGTATCCGAATTTCCCTTATATGTGGCCTTTACGCCTAGCTGCGTCCGGTCTCCCTCCCTGTTCACAAATCGAAATTTTACCCCAGTCATGCCGCCTCCACGCACGGCGGTCGTGATTCCACACACATTAGTCCTGGCATTTCCGTCGGTCGTGATGATGCACTCCGAGGTGGCGCCATCTAGTTCGAACGTTAGCAGGAGCACTGGCCCTCCTCCGCCGGTGCGGGCGCGAACCAAGACCAGACCGCTGGACAAGAGCAGGATCAAACCGAGCATTGACGCAAACGCAAATCTGGGAATCTTCATTGTGGTGCCCCCCTTCCGCCACCATTTGAAAGTCGCTCTCGGCACTTTTTCCCAGGGGCGTGCTTTCACTTCGGTTTGTTCTTGCAAGCTTGCTAGTCGCCGCAATTCGGTCCCCATCGCGGAATATGCGTTCAGCCGCGTCCGGCACGCCTCGCATTCACCGATGTGCTCGGCGGCTTCCCTCGGGATCTTTTCCCCATCGCACAGAGCGGAGACAAATTCCGCTGTGTCTTCACACTTCATGCGCCCTCCTTATTGCGTTCGGCGGGGCGTGCCATACGCTTCTTAGCGCTTCGCGCGCCGTAAAAAGACGTGAGCGAACGGTTCCTACCGGTATCTCCAAAATCACGGCTAGCTCTGCGTAGGACTGCCCTTCCACTTCTCGGAGCCAAATCAGCGTTTGTTGCTCTTCTGGCAGGCGCGCGAAAGCATCACCGACTAGTGAAGCTATTTCGGCTTTGCTTTCCGAACGTTCAGTCTCAATCTTGCGATTCGATGCGGCATCCTGCTTCCGCCACCATTCCGCTGCGCGTTTTCGAGCAGCGCCAAATAAGTACGCGCCCAGGGCTCCACGCGTTGGTTCGAACCCATTCGGGTTTCTCCAAATCTGCGCAAAGGTCTCCTGCATCACGTCTTCCGCTGCCTGGCGGCTGCGAAGGATTTGCCTGAGAAATAGCTCGAGTTTCGGCGCATCCGTTCGGTAGAGCGCGTCAAAAGCAAGCGCGTCTCCACGGCCAATCCGCTCCCAAAGCTCGCGGTCGTCAGGCAATCCTGATCTCCATAGTGTTATTCGGACTTAACGGCCAAAAGGTTCATTTGCCGGTAGGAATATTAAACTCAAAAAGAAAATCGGCTGCACTTTCGGTGCAGCCGATTTTTGCCACTGGCGATCATTTTTTGCCAGTAGCGAATTGTTGATTTTGTTTAGGCGGCGATGAACAGAGTAGTGCCGCCGCGGTTTACCAGCAGGAGGTTGGCGTTTGCTGCTTTCTGCATGGCCTGCTTGAACTCGGCGACATTGCGCACGGGCTTGTGATTCACTTCCTGAATCACGTCGCCCTCTCGCAAGCCGGAGTCTGCCTTCGGGCTAGAGGGGTCGATCCCGGTGACAACCACGCCTTTGGTCGAAGCCGGTAAGCCGAGTTGGTGTGCGGTATCGGCGTCGAGATTCTCGACGTTTACGCCCTCCAGGGCATCCTTCGATTCGCCTCCCTGCTGATTCTCAGCTTGCTCCTTGGAGGCTGGTAGCTCTCCGAGTTTCACCGAGACGTCTCGCGTGCTGCCATTGCGCGAGATTTTCAGCTTGGCGGTCTCGCCGGGCTGCATCATGGCAATGGTGTTGCGCAGATCGTTGGCGTCGCTAACCGGCTGGCCATTGACGTCGAGAATGATGTCTCCGCGCTCGATGCCGCTTGCCTGTGCGGGCCCTCTCGCGCTGACGTCGCCCACGAGCGCACCCTTGGCTTGATCACCTTGACCTAGAGCTTTGGCCATCGCAGGACTGATCGGCTGCACCACGATGCCGAGGTATCCGCGGGTAACTTTGCCGTGGTCGAGGATCTGGGTCATCACGCCTTGCGCTAGTTTCGCGGGAATGGCGAAGCCGATGCCTTCGTTGCCTCCGCTGCCGTGCGACAAAATCGCCGTGTTGATTCCGATGAGCTCACCGCGGTCGTTGACCAGCGCACCACCGGAGTTGCCCGGATTGATCGGCGCATCGGTTTGAATGAAATCTTCATAGTCCTCAATGCCGAGGTTGCCGCGGCCCTTAGCGCTGACGATGCCCATGGTTACGGTCTGACCGACGCCGAACGGATCGCCGATGGCCAAAGCGTAGTCGCCAACTTGTACCTTGGAGGAGTCTCCAAGCGTTATGGCCGGAAAATTGGAGCCTTCGATCTTCAGAACGGCCACGTCCGTTTTGGGGTCAGTGCCGATTATTTTTGCTCTTAGCTCGCGTTTGTCGGACAGCGTGACCTTCACGTCGGTGGCGCCGTCCACAACGTGGTTGTTCGTCAAAATATAACCTTCCGGGCTGACGATTACGCCGGACCCGAGGCTTTGCTCGCGGCGCTGCTTGGGAACTTCCGGACCGCGGCCGAATTGGCGTCCGAAAAACTGACGAAATAGCGGATCGTCCGGCAATCCCTGGGCGAACTGATCCGGTGACCGAGCGATCTTGGACGAGGAAATATTCACAACACTGGGCAGAACTTCTTTCACGATCGGAGCGAATCCGATCTTGCTAGGGCCTTCGCTGGGATCGGCCAATTTAAGGGAGGCGTGAACGTGTCCAGCGGACGCGGTCGCAGTGGTTCGAGCCACCGCGTAACCGGCCACGCCGCCCGTCAAGGCGATCCCCAAGATTAGAGCCTGGGATTTGCGCAAAAATCTCATTTTCATGTTTCTCCTGTAAGAATCTCGACCTGGCCGCACATCGCGCCAGATTCCTTCTCTTGAATTAGACGAACCATGGGAACGGCTGCACCTACTCAACGATGGGGATTTTGGGGACCGGCGATCGAGTATTTAGGGAAGTGCATGTAGGGCCGTAAGTTGCACAACGGGCAGGTATAAATTTCGGCGGCTAGGCGATAATTCCCTTCCGAACCGCGTACAGGATGAGTTCGGGCAAGCTTTTGAGTTTTAACTTCTCCATGATATTCGAGCGGTGCGTCTCTACGGTGTGGACGCTGAGATTGAGGATAGTGGCCACTTCTTTGTTGGACTTGCCTTCCGCGACCAGTTGCAGGATCTCGCGCTCGCGAGGGGTCAGCAGATCGTAAGAATCCTCGGCGCCCGTGCGCTTGAGCTTTTGCATGTAATCGTCCAGCAATACTTTGCTCACCGCGGGGCTGAAGAATGATTTTCGTTCGGCTACAGAGCGTACGGCGCGCACCAAGTCCGATTCGGCGGAGTCCTTCAGAAGATAGCCGCGGACGCCGGCCTTGAGCGCGCGCAGAATGTACGTCTCGTCTCGATGCATGCTGAGCACAACGACAGCGGCGCCTGAATCGCCCTCGGTAATCTGCTTTGCGGCTTCGATACCGTTCAGGTTTGGCATGCCGATATCGAGAACGGGCACGTCAGGTTTCAGCGAGGCGGCGAGGGGCACGGCTTGTCTGCCGTCCTCCGCTTCTCCAACGACAGACAGGTCGGGATGTTGCTCGATGATCAGTCGCAGGCCGCCGCGAATCAATGTGTGGTCATCGGCCAAGAGAATTCTGATTTTTTTCATGCTTCGCGGCCGCTCTTTGCCGTATGCAGCGGCAATTCCGCGCGGATCGTGGTTCCTGCTCCAGGCCGCGACTCAATCTGGATCGTACCGCTGAGCCGCTTCACGCGCTCTTCCATCCCGAGCAGGCCGATGCCGCGCGTGCGCTTTCCGTCGAAGCCGCTGCCGTCGTCCTTGATCTGGACTTGTACGACCGAGTCTGTCTGTCTCAGTTCGACAGCGGCATTCCTGGCGTGCGCGTGGCGTTGCGCATTGTTGACGGCTTCCTGCACTACGCGGTAGATACAGACCATCAGCGGATCGGGGAGAGTTTCCGAAACATTTTCGGCCTTCACTTCCACTTCGGTCTCGCTGCTCCGCGATACCTCTCGCGCGTACCATTCCAAGGCTGGAACGAGGCCGAGATCGTCGAGCATCGAGGGCCGGAGTAGCAGGGCCATATTGCGCACTGTTTGTACCGTTCTTTCCGCAACGGTCTTGATGCGCTGCACCATCTCCTGACCCTTGGCGTCACCGCCGAGTTGATTCGAGAGCCTCCCGACGTCCATCAAGAGCAGACCGAGCGCCTGGCCCACCTCATCGTGAAGTTCGCGCGAGAGCGAACGCCGCTCGGTTTCCTGCGCATCGACGAGCCTGGCGGAAAGCTCTTGCAACTCCTCGCGACTGTGCGCCAGCTCCGCGTAACGCAAGCGTTCCTGGCGTTCCAGCCGCAGGATATAGATTGCGCTGCCGATGGCCAGCACCAGGCCGGACGTGAGCGCGACCATGAGCAGTCGCGTCAAGCGTTCTTGCAGGCGTCCGAACTCGGCAAAGCTCGCCTGCTGCGCGGCCAGGATCTCATTGTCGTTGAGAAGCTCGATCTGCTGCGCTATGGTCACGAATTGTTGTCTGCGCGGGATAAGCTCTTCGATGACAACCTGCTGCGCCCGGCCTCGAAATTCCTGCTGGTTCCACGCCTTCGCGGAGCGAAAAATGTCTTCTTCCTCGAGCAAAGAAGCCTGCAGATGCGCAAGCAGGTTTTGTTCTTCCGGGGTTGTGTCGGGCGGGTAGGCTTTCACGGCGGACATTGCTTCCTGGGCCCTTTGGACGACTTCGGCGGTTACGCCGTCATCTTCCGGCGGCGTTTGGCTCAACAAGATGCGCTCGACATTGTTGCTGTAGACGCTGGCGGACAGTACGACGGTGGTAAGGACGCGTCTCCGTTCCACCGAGCGTGTGCGCGCCGACTCTTCAGCATCATGAAGCTTGCGCAAGGTTTGGAGCGCGTTCGCTCCCGAGCCGAGCAGCAGCACCAGCAAGCCGCCGTAGCCCAGAGCCAGAACTGCACGTAACCTGCGGAGCGCGGGGCGGTCCTGCGGAGGCACGTCTGACATCCGGCCAGGCGATGATTTCGCACTCTCCTGTTGGGCGTGCATTCTCTGAATAAACCACGAATATTTGCCCAAGCGCAAATGTGCATGGATATTGATACGTTCAAATACCAAGGCGTGACATAAAGTGCGCGAAACCTTGCAGCCTTTGGCGTGGTAAAATAGAAGAGCACGAAGGGGGCGACACGGTTTCGACGGAAGCTGTCGCGGCCCGAAGGCATGCCGGGACCCACCTGCCCGTAACTTGGTGGA
>Ga0137418_10005764_pt1 | contig 11371 bp, 6 predicted proteins | sample CZODoug3_1_2_16f_FD_122242 | JGI IMG/M metagenome (GOLD analysis project Ga0137418, IMG submission 122242) | Vadose zone soil fungal communities from Angelo Coast Range Reserve, California, USA - CZODoug3_1_2_16fungal (Hybrid Assembly) | ecosystem: Environmental > Terrestrial > Soil > Vadose... | reverse complement strand
ACGTCACCGGAGCCGTGACGACCGTGAATGCCGAGGACCTGACGCCGGTCCCCACGGCATCGGTCGACCAGACGCTGCAGGGTCGGGTCGCCGGCGCACAGGTCACGCCCTCGTCGGGCCGGCCGGGCGCCAGCGCCGTCGTGCGTATCCGCGGAGTCGGCACGCTCAACGATGCCTCCCCGCTCTACGTCGTCGACGGCATGCTGACCGACGACGTCTCGTTCCTGCAGGCGAACGACGTCACGTCCGTCGAGGTCCTCAAGGACGCCTCGGCTACGGCGATCTACGGCTCGCGCGGCGCCAACGGCGTCATCATCATTTCCACCAAGCGCGGGGGTCTCGAGCGCCCGACGCACTTCAGTTTCAACGCGTACGCCGGGTCGCAGGCCGTGGAGCATCGGGTCGATCTCGTCAACGCGCACAACTACGCGATACTCGCCAACGAGCTGGCTACGAATCTCGGAGCGCCGGCCTACTTCACGAATCCGGACACCATCGGCGCGGGCACCGACTGGCAGAAGGCGATGTTCGCAACGGCGCCGATACAGAACTACCAACTCTCGAGCTCGGGAGGCACGGACAAGGTCACGTATTACTTCAGCGGCGACTACTTTCGGCAGGCGGGTGTCGTCCCCAAGTCGGACTTTCACCGAGTCACGCTGCGTCTCAACAACGACTACCGCTTGACCAACCACCTCCTCCTGGGGCACAACCTCGCGATCTCGTATACGGGCGACGACCGACCCCCGGACGTGTTGAGTGTGCTCTATCGCGCGGACCCGACCGTCCCGCCTTACAACCCCGCCGGCACCTTCGCCGACGGCACGGTGCGCTCTTCGGCGGGCAATCCTGCGGCCACGGTTTTCTACACGCGCAATGCCGAGAACAACGCGCGCCTGATCGGCAACTTCTTCGGCGAGCTGAATCTCCCCCACAGCCTCACGTTCCGCTCGAGCTTTGGCCTGGACCTCGGTCGCTCTCAGTTCCGGAGCTTCGTGCCCGTGTACTCCGTCTCGACCCTTCAGAAGAACGACATCTCCAGCGTCGACGTCGAGACGGGCACCAGCAGCTCCTGGCTATGGGAGAACACGCTCGCCTACACCTATCAGTCGGAGCGCCACCGGCTGAACCTCCTCGCTGGTACTACGGCGCAGTCGTTCTACAACGAGGTGCTCGGCTGCACGCGCACCAACATCGCCGGCGAGGACCCGAGTCTGTGGTATTGCGACGCCGGCGCCACGACGGGGCAAACGAACTTCAACCGAGCATCAGACTGGAAGATGCTCTCCTATCTGTTCCGCGCCAACTACACTCTCAAGGACCGCTACTCGTTCACCGGGACGATGCGTGTGGACGGATCGTCACGGTTCGGGCCGGACAACCGCTACGGCGCGTTCCCGTCGTTCGCAGTCGCGTGGAATCTGAAGGAAGAGCCGTTCATGAAGGAGAAAGGGCCGTTCTCGGCCCTGAAGCTGCGCGCCAGTTGGGGGGAGACCGGCAACGACAAGATCGGTGCGTATCCCGGCGTGCCGATCGTGACCGGCAACCTGAACGCCGTGTTCGGGACCGGCGAGACGCTCCAATACGGCGCCAGCCCCATCGAGCTGGCTAACCCGCAGGTCAAATGGGAGAAGACGACCCAGACCGACGTCGGCGCCGACATGGTGCTGTTCAACGGCCAGCTCGAGGCCACGCTCGACTACTATCACCGCCTTACCGACGGCATCTTGGTGCAGGTGCCGATCCCCACGTACATCGGCGTGTCGACCCGCTCGTTCGTCTGGCGCCACAAGATAGGCGCCGCCGATCTCGAGCTGGGTCTCAACGGCAGCACGATTAGCAATACGGTGAAGGCACTCGGCCAGGGCAACAGCCAGATCCTCGCCGGCGGGCTCGGCAACGAGGTGCAGTTCACGACGCGCACGGCGGTCGGCCAGCCGATCGGCTGCTTCTGGGGCCTGAAGGTGCAAGGCGTCTTCCAGACAGCGGCGGAGATCGCCAGCTCACCGAATCGCAACGTCGGCGAGCAGCCCGGAGACCTGCGTTACACCGATACTAACGGCGACGGCAAGATCACGGACGCGGACAAGCAGTTCCTCGGCTGCCCCATTCCGGATGTCGTGTACGGCTTCAACGGTCGTTTGCGTTTCGGCGATTTCGATGTCTCGGCCAACTTCAGCGGACAGGCGGGCAACAAGGTGTTCAACGGGAAGAAGGCGGTTCGCTTCGGGGTCGAGAACTTCGAGGCCTCGTACCTGAACCGCTGGCACGGGCCGGGCACGAGCAACACGGAGCCGCGGGTGACCACGGCCGGAACCAATTACGTCGCCTCCGATCGCTTCATCGAAAACGGTTCCTTCCTCAAGCTGCAGAACGTGCAGATCGGTTATCGCTTGCCCGTGAGCGCCACGAACGGACTCGGCATCGGGCAGGCCAGGATCTACCTGAGCGGCACCAACCTGTTCAACGTCACTAACTACTCTGGGTACACACCCGAGCTGCCGGGAGGTTCGGTGATCGCGAGCGGGATCGACACGTTCGGCGGGATCTTCCCACCGGCGCGGACGTTCACGGTGGGCCTGGATGTGGCCTTCTGACACCTATTAACGTGAATTCATTCGATTCGGGGCGAGCCATGAGAACTTCACCGATCACAACGCGCGGGCTCTGTCTCCTCGCCGTCCTCGGCCTGGCGGCGGGATGCGACTTCCTCTCGACCGCGCCGAAGGGCGTGCTTACCACGGAGAACTTCTTCAAGACCTCCGACCAGGCCGTCGCCGCCACCAACGCCACCTACAATATGCTGCGCGAGTGGCAGGTGCACGTTTTCTCGTGGCTCGGGCTGACCGACATCGTGTCGGACGACGCCACCAAGGGGAGCACGCCGGGTGACGCCAGCTTTCTGGGCGATCTGGACAACCTCACCTTCGATCCCGGCAACCTCGCCTTCGCCGATCCCTGGGCCGGCTATTACAAAGGGGTGTACCGCGCGAACGTGGCGATTCAGCACATCCCCGACGTGCCGATGGATGCGACCCTCAAGGCGCGCCTCATCGGTGAGAACAAGTTCCTGCGCGCCTACTACTACTTCTTCCTGGCGCGCGCGTTCGGAGGCGTGCCGCTCTTCACCCAGCCGCTCACCCCGGACCAGTTCATCCAGCCGCGGGCCACGGTCGACCAGGTGTACGCGCTGATCGAGCAGGATCTCCAGGACGCCAGCGCGGTCCTGCCGACCAAGCTGCAGTACGCCGCCGCGGACGTGGGCCGTGCCACCAAGGGCGCCGCCCAGGGCATGCTGGCGGAGGTATACCTCTATCGCAAGGACTACGCCCACGCGCTGGCGTACGCCGATTCGGTCATCGGCAAGCCCGGCTACGGTCTCTTCTCCGATTACGCGACGCTCTTCACCGACGCAGGAGAAAACTCCACCGAGTCGGTGTGGGAGGTGGAGGCAGCGGTGACGCCGGGTGGCGGCAAGGCACCGGACCAGGGAGGGGCGAACATTCAGTATGCCGAGGTGCAGGGCGTGCGAGGCACGCCGAACATCGGTTGGGGATTTAACACGCCGTCACCCAGTCTCGAAGCCGCCTACGAGCCGGGTGACCCGCGCCTCGTGACGACGATCCTCTACCCGTGGGAGTTGCTCCCGGACGGGAGCGGCCTGGTGGTCTACCTGAATCCGAGCATGCTGAACAACCGGTACAACCAGAAGGCGTTCATGTCTCCCAGCAACGTCGGCGGGGCCTTCAACTCCGGGATCAACCTCCGGCGCCTCCGCTACGCCGACGTGCTGCTGATCGGGGCCGAGGCGGCATATCAGACGGGAGACATCGCCAAGGCGCAGAATTACCTGAACCAGGTGCGCGCACGGGCGCGCGGCACTCAAACGGTGACGCTCGGCTTCACGCCCGAGCTGCTCGCTGCGCCGATCGACTCGGCCGTGCTCGCTCGACCCTCGGGAGAGAGCCGCGTGTTCGTGCGCTACGTCAATCCGACCAGTCCGGCCTACACTGCGGGTCTCCGTACCTTCAAGTCGCGCTGCGTCGCCGGCTGCGCCTCGGCCACGATCCCGCCGGTGCGGGTCGACACGATCGACATCGTCCGCGCGATCGATGGGACGCCGATTGCCACGATGGCCGATTATTTCACCGCGGTGAACGCGAAAACGCCCGGCGTCAACGTGGCGCTCGATGTGCTGCGCCTGAGACAGGACTCCGTCACCGGGGTCATCACCACGCAAACGCTGGCCATCACCATCGCGGCGCAAACGTTGCTCCCCAATGTGGCGGCCACGGGACAGGCGCTGCTCGACGCCATTTGGCAGGAGCGCCGCGTCGAGCTGGGGATGGAGCAACAGCGCTGGTTCGACATTATCCGGCAGAACGGCGTGGTTCCGGGCCGGGCCGCGTTGCTCATGGGTGCGGCCTTTGCGGCGCGGGACACGTTGTACCCGATTCCGGCTGGTGAAGCGGCTATCGCAGGCCTGCAGCAGAACCCCGGGTACTAGAGCGGTGCTGCGGGGCACCCGTGGGAGCGCCGCGCGCGTGGCGCTGGTCGCCACACCGCTGGCGTGGTGGGGGTGCGCCCACCCGCCGGCGTCCGCGCCGCCGGCCGGCGCCCCCTCGGAGGAAATGACCGCGAGCGCTGTCGCCACGGTGCGCGCCGCCGACCTTCACGGCATCCCCGCCGCCCAGGTCGAAGAGCTGCTCGAAGGCCCGGAGCTTTCAGTCCTGGGAATCACCGACGGCAAGAATGTGGTGGCGCTGGCGCCGGCCCGCGACTTCAAGCGTGCCCGCGATGGCGACGAGGGCCTCAACACCGGCGGCATGGGTGCGTACTCGCCACCAAAAGGCGTCGACGGCGCGACGGTTAAAGAGGTTGTCGATCGCGTCCTGCTTCCGGCGGTGCGTGAGCTCGCCGAGGGCGGAGACGAATTTCGAGGCGTCCTGTATGCGGGCGTGATGCTGACGCCCGACGGCATCCGCACGCTCGAGTTCAACGCCCGGTTCGGCGACCCTGAAGCGCAGGCTGTGCTGCCCCGCCTGCAGACTGACTTCGTCGCCATGGCCCTGGCCGCAGCCAAAGGCACGCTGGCCGACTTTCCGGACCTGCGTTGGAACCCGCAGTCGTGCGTCGGGGTCGTGGTCGCGTCCGGCGGCTATCCCGACGACGCGGCGGTCAAAACAGGCTTCCAGATTCGCGGCCTCGCTGAGATGCCGCCTGGCGTGCTCATCTTCCACGCCGCGACGCGCTTCGAGCCGGGCCGCGGCCTGGTGACCGACGGCGGCCGCGTAGCTACCTCCGTTGCGCTCGGCGACACTGTGCGTCAGGCGCGCGAAAAGGCGCTCGCGGGGGCCCGGCAGGTACGATTCCAAGGGGCTTTTTTCCGAACCGACATTGCAAAGGAAGCCGATGAGGGTTGACGTCGACCCTCAGCGGATTACTCGGGAGGCCGATTAGTTGAGCGCAGTCGTTGGCGTCATCCTCGGCTCCAAGTCCGACCTGCCGCTGATGGAAGCGTGCGTCAAAGTGCTCGAGGAGCTCGGAATCGAGCACGAGCTCAAGATCTGTTCGGCGCACCGCAACCCACGCGGAGTGATGGAATGGGCCTCGACGGCACGCGAGCGAGGGCTCAAAGTCCTGATCGCCGCCGCCGGGGGAGCAGCGCATCTCCCGGGGGTCGTCGCGGCCTGGAGCGACCTGCCCGTGATCGGCGTCCCGGTTCCCACGCAGCACCTGGGCGGGCTCGACTCGCTCTACTCCATCGTGCAGATGCCGGCCGGCATCCCGGTTGCGACGGTCGCCATCGGCGAGGGCGGTGCGAAGAACGCGGCCTGGTTCGCCGCGCGCATCCTCGGGCTTGGCGATGCCGCGGTGGAGCGGCGCCACGCCGAAAAACGCGCCGCCCTGGCTGTGTGATGGCGAAGAAGAAAGCTCGCGTCCGGCTCGTCGATACCACGTTCCGTGACGCGCAGCAATCACTGCTCGGCGGCAACCTCCGGAGCGAAGAGATCATCCCGATCGCGGCGAAGATGGATGCCATCGGGTTCACCTCCATGGAAGCTTTCGGTGGCGCAACATTTGAGACCCAGCTCCGGCGTCATGAAGATCCCTGGGACTACCTGCGCAAGCTGCACAGGGTCACACCCAACACACCGATCCAGGCGCTGATTCGGGGCCAGAACCTCGTCTCCAAGCGCAACTTCGCCGATGACGTGGTCGAGCTCTTCGTCAAGCACGCAGCGAAGTCCGGGGTCGATGTGTTCCGAGTGTTCGACCCGCTCAACGACCTGCGGAACATGGAGTCGGCGATAGGTGCCGCGCTCAAGGCCAAGAAGCGTGTGCAAGGCGCGCTGAGCTACGCGGTTTCGCCGGCTCACAACCTCGAGCTGTGGGGCTCGCTTGCCAAAGGCCTGGTCAACATGGGCTGCCACGAGATCGTGATCAAGGACACGTCTGGACTGCTCAGCCCGCAGGCCACGTGGGAGCTGGTGACGACGCTGAAACACGCCGTCAATGTTGCGATCGACGTGCACTCGCACTGCTCGAGCGGCATGGCCCCGATGGCTTATATGGCGGCCGTCGAGGCCGGCGCCGAGGTGCTGGACGTTGCCATCTCTCCACTCGCATGGGGCACATCGCAGCCAGCGGCCGAAAGCGTCGTTGCGGCGCTTGCCGGGGGCGAGTACGACACCGGCTTGAACCTCGACACGATGTGGGATGTCCAGCACGATGTGGAGGAGCTCAAGAAACGACACCTCGAGCATCTCAACCCGGTCGCGGACCGCGTCGACGCGAGCATTCTCCGCTACCAGATGCCCGGCCAGATGCTGGAGGACATCTACCACCAGCTCGGGGCTCACAACGCCGGCGGGCGCATAGCCGAGGTGATGGAGGAGGCTAACCGCGTGCGGCGCGAGCTCGGCTATCCGCCGCTGGTAGCGCCGATCCGGCAGATGATCGCAACGCAAGCCGTCTACAACGTGATCGGCGGCGACCGCTACGCGACCGTGACACAAGAGCTGAAGGATTACTTGCAGGGCCTGTATGGACGGCCCCCCGCGCCCGCCGACCACGAGCTGCGGCGCCTGGTTCTGGGCCGCGAGGAGCCAATTACGATCCGGCCGGCCGACCTGCTCGAGCCGCAGGTCGAGATCGCTCGACAGCAGGTGCGAAAGCTGGGCTACGACCCGACCGATGACAACGTGCTGATCCACCTCATGTTTCCGAACATAGCGCCGGCGTTTCTGCGAGGGCCGCAACCGAAGGCCGACCGCTCGAAACCTGAGCCCCTGCCCGTCGCGGCCACATCTTCGCCGGACCCGGACCCGCCCTCTCCACCGCCCCCAACACCACAGGTTTCCGTCGCCGAGTTCGACGTCGAAGTGGAAGGTGAGGTCTTCAAAGTGCGCGTCAGCGGCGCAGGCATGACGGTCACGCCGGCCGCAGGCGCGGCGCCCGCGGGCGCGACGGCCCCACCTCCGCCGAAGAACTCTGAAGGCACCGTGCTCGCGCCAATGCAGGGATTGATCGTCAAGGTCCCGGTCAAAGCCGGCGACTCCGTCAAGCTCGGCGATGTCGTGGCGGTGCTGGAGGCGATGAAGATGCAGAACGACATCGTCACCACCGTGGCCGGCCGAGTCAGCCACGTCTATGTCAAAGAAGGCGAGGTCGTCAGCCCCAACCAACCCTTGCTGGCGGTCGGGTGAAGAGGAAACTCTTCAACAAAGTACTCATCGCGAACCGCGGCGAGATCGCGATCCGCGTCATGCGGGCTTGCCGCGAGCTCGGGATCCCAACGGCCGCGGTGTACTCCGACGCCGACCGCAACGCAATTCATGTCCGCTACGCGGACGAAGCGCACCACATCGGCGGCGCGGCGCCCACCGAGTCCTATCTCCAGCTCGAGCGCATCGTCAAGGTCGCACACGACTGTGGCGCCGACGCGATTCATCCCGGCTACGGCTTCCTCTCCGAGAAAGCTGCCTTCCCTGAGGCGTGCGAAGCCGCGGGCATCCGATTCATCGGACCGCCTGCCTCGGCAATGCGCGCGCTGAGCTCGAAGCTTGCCGCGCGGCAGCTCGCCGTCGACCACGGCGTGCCGGTCACGCCCGGCAGCGGCGCGATCGACCCGTCACATGCGGCCGCCGCGGCCAAAACGATCGGCTTCCCGGTCATGGTCAAGCCGTCAGGCGGCGGCGGCGGGATCGGGATGAAGGTGGTCGAGTCGGAGAGCGAGCTGGCGGCGGCGGTCGAGAGCAGCGCGCAAGCAGCGCGCTCGGCGTTCGGCGACCCGACTGTCTACATCGAGCGCTACATCCGCAGGCCGCGCCACATCGAGATCCAGGTCATCTGCGACACCCATGGCAACGCGGTTCACCTTGGCGAGCGGGAATGCTCGATCCAGCGCCGGCATCAAAAGATCATGGAAGAGACGCCGTCGCCGGCGGTCACGCCAGAAATCCGCACCGCGATGGGTGACGCGGCGATCCGCGCCGCGAGGGCGGCGGGCTACGTCAACGCCGGCACCGTGGAGTTCATCTTCAACGAGGGCGAGTTCTTCTTCCTCGAGGTCAACGCGCGCCTGCAGGTCGAGCATCCGATCACCGAAGCGGTGACCGGGATCGACATCGTCAAAGAGCAGATCCGCATCGCGGCCGGCATGGAGCTGAGCTTCACGCAGGCCGACGTCACATGGACCGGCCACTCCATCGAGATGCGCATCAACGCCGAAGACCCGCTTCGCAAATTCATGCCCAACCCCAAGCGCATCGCGCGCTGGGTGGCGCCCGCCGGCCCCGGGGTGCGAGTCGACTCCGGCTTCGGCCCAGGGTCGGACGTTCCACCGAACTACGACTCCCTGGTCGCCAAGCTGATCGTGCACGGCAGTGATCGCGCGGAGGCGATCGCGCGCGCCGGCCGCGCGCTGCGCGAGTTCGTCGTGGTCGGTCCAGCCACGACGATCAGCTATCACAGAGCCATCCTCGAGAGCCCTGACTTTCGCTCCGGCAACCTCAGCACGCGATTCATCGAAGAGCACCCGCAGCTGCTGGACCAGGCGAAGAAGCTGGCCGATGACAAGTCCCCTTTCGACTACGGTGCTGACCCTCGTCATATCGCGGCTGCCGCCGCGGCCGTCGCGGTAGTGGTGAACAAATAAGCAAGCTCAACCACCCGGAGGGCGGCCGGCCGTTCGATGTCATCTCCACCCGTATCGCCGGGCATTCCGGTCCGTTTGCGCTCCGCGAGGACGCGATCCGCTTTCCAGATGGCGCGGAAGCCATCTACACCGTGCTCGCCAACCCGGACTCGGCGTTTGTCGTCCCGTATCTCGACAACGGCGACACAGTGCTGGTCCGCCAGTGGCGCCACGCGTGGAACGAGTCGTCCTGGGAGGTGCCGGCGGGCACGTTCAACGAGGGGGAGGAGCCTCTCGAGTGCGCGAAGCGAGAGCTGGCTGAGGAGACGGGCCTGGTCGGCGCCCGGTACACGTCACTCGGAGTGGTACATGGCGCCGCGTTCCTGACCGGCCGGGCGCACATGTTCCTCGCCGAATCGATTACAGAGTCGGAGCGCCACCTGGAAACCTACGAACAGGACATGGAGATGCTGAGCCTGCCTTTCACGGAAGCGCTCGAGGCGGCCCTGAGCGGGCAGATCGTGCACTCGGGTTCGGTGACCGCGCTGAGCCGCGCGGCGCGTGCGCTAAAGCGCCTTTAGCTCGTCGGCGTCGCTGAAGCGGGAGCGGGTGATGCTGTCACGCCGCCCGCGCCCTTGCGTTCCTTCTGGTTCTTGAGCGCCGGGCCGGCCAGCTCGAGGCTGTACTCGGAGGCGACGTTGTGGCCGAGCACGTCACGCACGCTGGTCCGGACCACCAGCTTGTAATGCGAGCCTTGCTTGAGGTCGAGGCCGGTGATCGTCACAGTTCGGTTTGAGTACGTTGCAGTGGCATCCACCGGCGTGCCCTTCGAGTCGAGCACCTGGACACCATCTGAGATCGTTCCTGGGTCGAGGTCGCTGTCGAAGGTGACCTTTATGTTGTCGACCGCGACGACGACGCCGACGACCTCGGCTCCTCTGCCCAGATCCCGGCGCGCACTCGCTGTCGCATGGTCGATGAGGAATTGCTTGGTTGCCGTATCGCGAATGACGGTCAGGGTCTCTTCGAAGTCGCTGACGTCCAGCTTGCCGTGCGTCAGCACAAGGCGGACGACAAACGTCGCGGTGTCCGGCTGAGTGCTGGTAATTCCCTGGGTGAGGATGTAGTAACGCGTGAAGCGCGGATCCCCGCTGATTACAAGGCTCATCTGGCCGGCACCGTATGACTGCCTGCCGTTGTCGTTGAGGAAGATCGCGGCCTGGTCCGCCGGGCCCTTTTGTCGCGCCTTCATGAACAAATCGACAACAGTTGCGGCCTGATCCAGCGCGGTGGGCTGGGCCGGCAGCGCGGGAGCGGTGGCGGTCCAGAGAACACCTCCGCGGAAGAACGTGAATGCCGCCCCGTTGGGCGCCCAAACGGGCAGGTGGTAGGTCCCATTCGCCATCTTGGTCAGCGCCGAGCCGTCCGAACGAACCTGGTACAGGTCCGTGTCGCTGCCCAGCAGGATCGCGTCCTGGCTCGACCAGCTCGCGTCCGCCGCCGGAAGCGTGCTCACGCTGGTGCCCTGAAGGTCTGAAACGAGCAGGGCATCACCGCTCGCGTACATGAGCTCGGTCCCGTTCGGTGACCAGCCATTGAAGGACGCTCCGGTCTGTCCGAGCTGCGTGCTCTTGGCGGTGAGGATGTCAAGCAGGTAGAGCTTCTGGTCCAGGCGGTAGGCGACGTGAGCGCCATCGGGTGACACCGAGATCACAGTCAGATCGCCGGTCTTCGGAAGCGCAGCGAGCTGGGTGGGAGCCGCCGCGCCTTCCGTGTACACGCCATCGGCGGCGGTCCAGACGAGCTTGTCCTTGGCCCAACCCACGAGCTTGGCGGTAGGGGTCACGACCAGCTCAGAGGTCGTCCCGACGGCAAACGTGAGCACCTCGATCTTGCCCCCGCGGATGTACGCGAGGCGGTCGCCCGCGGGGGAAATCGACGGAGACGAGGCGCCGTCCGCCGCGACGATCTTGACGTCGCCGCCCTTGGCCGGCACGAGCACCAGCGCGCCCTTCGCGTTGACGAAATAGACAGTCGACGAATCCGCCGACCACTGGACCGGAGACGTCACGTTCCCGCCTAGCGGGGCGAGCTGATGCTCTCCGGTCAGCTGCGAGCCAGAACCGGCTGGCGTCCGCGGTGTGGGTGTAGGCGTGGGTGCGGGGGGCGCGGGCGGCTGGGTGACGAACGTGATCGTCTGAGCCGAGGCAAGCGGCTTACCCGCGGCCGTGG
>Ga0137418_10005763_pt1 | contig 11371 bp, 9 predicted proteins | sample CZODoug3_1_2_16f_FD_122242 | JGI IMG/M metagenome (GOLD analysis project Ga0137418, IMG submission 122242) | Vadose zone soil fungal communities from Angelo Coast Range Reserve, California, USA - CZODoug3_1_2_16fungal (Hybrid Assembly) | ecosystem: Environmental > Terrestrial > Soil > Vadose... | reverse complement strand
ATCGGCGGGCCGGAGCCGACCGCCATCGCATCGTTCAACTACCACCAGGACCACTTCACCCTGGCCTACGATCTCGCGCTCGAGGACGGGCGGCCGGCCCACACCGGATGCGTCGCCTTCGGGATCGAGCGGATCACCCTCGCCCTGCTCCGTGTCGGCAGCTCTGCCGGTCAGCCGGTTCTCGCTGACGTGTTCAGTCGATATCGGTGGGGTCCTGAAAGGCTCCGGGCCGTTCCTCCCGGGGGCGGGGAGGCGTAGGGGCGGCACGCTCCCGCTCAGCACGCACCTCCTCCTCGGCGCCAGTGCCCTGTTAACCAAAGCGTGGTGGCTGTGGCTGTTGCTCGGGGCCGTAGCGACCTACATGATCCCGAGCGCCTTGGCCCGCCCCGAAACGCGCCGCCGTTGGCACGCCGCCCGGCTGGCGTGGCCTTGGATTGGCGACCTCGAGCTCAAGTATTCGACGGCGCGGTTGGCCCGCACGCTGGGTCTGCTCTTGAAAAGCGGCGTGCCGGCGCTCCCTGCGCTCAAGATCGCCCGGGCGTCGGCGACGAACCTCGTGGTGCAAGAGAGCGTGGACCGTGCGGCGGCCGCGCTGGCGGAGGGCAGTGCGCTCGCCCCGTCTCTGGCAGGAACGTTACCGCCGCTGGCCCTCCAGATGATCGCTGTGGGGGAAGAGAGCGGTCGGCTCGAGGACTTGTGCCTCCGCGTCGCTGACACCTACGACGGCGAGGTGCGCCGCTCGCTTCGGACCGGCGTGGCACTCCTCGAGCCGGCGCTCATCCTGATCTTCGGCGCCGTGATCACGATGTGGCCCGAGGTGGCCGTTCAGGAGGCCCGCGGATGGGCCTACCTCAGGATGGGTGGCGGCGTCGTGTCGTCCATCATTTTCGGGATCATGTTGGCGCTTTCGCCGGCGCGCGCTCGATCAATCACGACGCGAACTTCGGGTTTGCCCACCACCAGCGACGAGTCTGCGTCGACAATATCAGGGATCGTCTTCATCTTGTCGAGTATCTTCTGCGCATACTCGGTAAGCTTCTGAAGATCCGGTCCTCCGACTACATATTGAATATCGGAATTGCGATTTCCACCACCGGAAATGGCAGCGACAGGTTGAACGCTGGTTCGTAGTTCCTTTGGCAACTTTGAGAGAACCTTTTCGCGCGTTGCCAACATCAACTGGTCCTGAGTTGTCGTCCGATCCTCGATCGGTTTTAACTTGACATAGATATTGGCGGAATTCACCAACTGTTGCTGGCCCCCACCGATTGTGACAAGAGTGTCCGAAACGCCGTCCATCTGTCTGATGCTGGTTGCAACCTTTTCAACGATTGCATCAGTCGCGGCAAGGGTCGAACCTTCAGGAGTTCTGACACTGACCTCGAACTGTGATTGATCGTCTGTCGGCAGGAAATTTTTCCCGACCTTCATGAACAATGGCACGATGCTGATAATCACCAGAACACTGACCAGAACGATTGCCCATCGATTGTTCATCGACCATCGAAGCATGGCGGTATAAGTCCGATCGATCGGACGGTAAAATCGCGAGTCCTTCGAGTCGTGGGCCGGATGAAGTCCGTCTTCTGTCCTGGCCTCAGCACTGCTGTCTCCAGAGATTTTACGCACGGCCCTTGCGCCTCCGGCGGTACCTACAGAGTCGCCAGGGTCACCGACCAGAACTCCGTCCGGGCTGACCGGTTCTTCCTTTTCGCGCTTTTGCTTGATGAGCCTGGCTGCGAGCATCGGCGTCAAGGTAAACGAGACAAGCAAAGAGACGGCAATTGCAAACGATGAAGTTAGTCCAAATGACGACATGAAACGGCCAACGATCCCACCCATGAATCCAACGGGTAGAAAGACTGCAAGAAGGGAAAGGGTAGTGGCCATGACGGCAAGACCGATTTCCTTAGTACCTTCAATCGCCGCCTGAAATGGCGCCATTCCTTTTTCTTCGATGAATCTGAAAATGTTTTCCAGAACCACAATCGCATCGTCAATTACAATTCCAACCATCAGGGTCAGAGCAAGCATCGTGATCTGATTCAACGTGTAGCCCATCGCCGCCATCAGACCAAAAGTTGCGATGATCGACGTTGGGATTGCGATTGCAGCAATCAAGGTGGAGCGGAAATTCCAAAGGAAAAGAAAGACTACCAGTGCAGCCATCAATCCACCTTCGATAAGGTGTGTCTTGATCGAATCGACTGCAGCTTTGATGAATATCGATTGATCGCCAACGATTTCGGTCTTGTAATCAGAAGGAAGGTTCTTCGCAATTTCGCTAAGCCGTTGTTTTACCGCATCAGCGACAGCAACAGTGTTCTGGCCCGATTGTTTCGAGACGACAAGCGTTACAGCGGGTTTGCCGTCGAGAGTGGCTTTTGTACGCTGTTCTTCAGCTCCGTCTTCAACGTAGCCAATATCGCTGACCTTGACGGCATAAGTTCCGCGGTTAGCAACAACGATGTCATTAAATCGTGCCGGATCGGCGATGCGCCCCATCGTACGAACGGTCAGTTCGCGGGTCCCTTCGTCGATACGACCGCCGGGCAGCTCAAGGTTCTGAGACCGGACCGCAGGCGCGACCTGTGCCACCGTCACATTGAACGCACGCAACTTATCGGGATCCACCCAAACCTGAATCTCGCGCTCGCGACCGCCGACAATTTCGACATTGCCGACGCCATTTATGCTTTCAATTCTCTTCTTTATCTGCTTGTCGGCAGTGTCTGTAACATCACGCAGAGATCGCGGAGCCGAGACAGCAATCTGGAGGACCGGCGCGGCGTCGGTGTCGAGTTTCTGGATGATTGGTACCTCGGCAGTCTCCGGCAAATCGGGTACGATCAGATTAACTTTGTCACGAACTTCCTGTGCCGCGACGTCTGCATTTTTCTCCAGAAGGAATGTAATAAAAACCTGAGAGACACCTTCAACCGAGGTCGAGCGAAGTTCGTCTATCCCACTGATGGTGTTGACGGCCTCTTCAACCTTATCGGTAATCTCGGTTTCCACCTCTTGCGGCGATGAACCCGGATTTGTCACAGTTACGGTCACTGTCGGCAAATCGATTTTTGGAAACAGATCAACGCCCAACGAAAAGTAGGAGAATATTCCCACCACCGTAAGAGCGAGAATCAACATGGTCGCGAAGACCGGACGGCGCACACAAATTTCAGCAAGCTTTTGCATCTTAAAAACCCTGGTATTTCAGCACGGACGAAACTTTAGGCTCCGGTTTACTGTTTGACCGCCGAACCATCTTGTAGTTGATCCACATTATTGGTAATGACAGGCTCGCCTGCAGCAACACCAGACTTAACCTCGACAAGATCCCCTTCGCTTTGCCCAAGTTGAACCAGCCGCTGTTCCGCATGGCCGTCTTTTACGACAAACACCTTGCTAACGTTGCCTTCCGTTCGCACTGCCTTCTGCGGTACCAAAATACCCGGCTGAGTCTGGGATTGAAGGATACGAATCGTTGCAAACTGACCAGGCTTGAGTTCGTTCGTCGAATTGTCGACTTCTGCTTCTATGGTTAGTGTTCGCGACGTCGCGGTTACGTTTGGAGAAAGCCTGGCGATGTGCCCATTAAAGGTTCGGTTAGGAAAGGCGCTGGTAGTGACTGAGACCGTCAGTCCAACACGAAGACTGGGCACCGCCTGTTCGGGAACGTCGATTCGGACCCTTAAAGGATTTGTGCGGACAATGGTTGCAACCTTGCTGGTCGTACTGAGATATTCGCCGACATCAGCGGGACGGTCGACAACAGAGCCACCGAATGGTGCGAGGACCCTGGCATCTGCAATGGCCTTTTTCGACTGGTCCACCTGTGACTGTGCAGCGTCGACTCCGGCCCGTGCCGTTTGAATTGCAGCGTAATTCTGCCGGGCCTGTGTGATGCTGGCAGCGTATTGCCGTTCAAGTTGATCACGCTGTGCTTTCTGCTGATCATAGTTCGAACGCGAGACATCTCCAGATTCGTTCAGCTTATCGAATCTGGCTAACTGCTTATTGGCGAGTTCAAGCGCAACCCTGGCGGCTCCCACCTCCGGGACGTGTTCCGGATCGAAGACCTGTCCTGGTTTAAGCCCGAGTTTCTCTTCAGCTTGCTTGACTGTGGCCTGTTGCTGTCCAACCTGGGCCTGTGCCTGTTCGAGGCGCAACCGGGCATCCCGATCCTCCAACTGAACAAGGAGCTGACCCTTTTGAACGGAACTGCCAAGATCAACGCCAGTCGAAACGACTTTTCCAGCGACAGCGGGAGCGACATCAGTCTGTTCATCGCCGGCGAAGCTACCCTCGGCCTCGAAAAATCGGGGTAAATCTCGGGAAACGGCCTGAGCGACTGTCACATCTATCGGCGGAGGCTGTCCATTAGCGGCACTCGAATTATCCTTCTTCGCGCTTTCCGCCCTGGAGCGACTGCACCCTGACATAACAACTGCGAGTGCAAGAAGTACGAGGACGAGACTTGCAATATAGAAAAATCGTTTAGGTAACATCGTAAATTCTTTTCAGCAAAATCAGGGCGCCCGAAAATCATTGGCCCATACCTTAATTATCCAGGTCGCCTAAGTGGCCACTGAACTTCATGGGCGAAATGCCCATGCCCCGAGTTGGCCCGCAAAGTAGTTATTCAGTTGTCGTCAGGTAGCCCTGAGTCGTTTGGGAGAATTGCTTAACTTTTAAGATCACTATTAATCGAACATAAGTGCTGTTCGGATTCGGATGGGAAATTCGATTCAGTATTGATCTGAGCGTTGGAGAATGTCCCTCTAAGCAAAATCTCGGTAAATTCCAGCACCGCCTGTTCGTTCGAGATATTCAGGATCTGGCGACCCTTATCCCAAAGATTGTTGTTGTTCGAATGGTGAATCAGCATCCCCAAAAAAGCGCGAACAACCATCATCGGATCCATCGCCCTGAAAGCGCCTGCGGCCTGGCGGCGTCGAACGTAACCGCCGAGGAATTCATACGTTTGCATAACGGTGCGATCCCAAAACATTTGCGCGAGTTCGTGCCCTTCAAGTGCTGAATGCAGGAGTAAACGCTGAAACTCCGGGTTTTCGTCGTGAAAATTTAAGACTGCCAGGCCCAGAGCCTGAAATACCGCCCTATCATCGTTCCCCTTGAAAGCTTCCGCCATCGATTCGAACGGGTCGACACCTCCCTCACACGCACAACAGTCAAGAATCGCGCTGTATAAGTCTTCCTTTGTTGCAAAATGCCTGAAAATAATCGCCTCGGACACTCCGGCAGCGTTGGCGATCTCTTTCGTTGTCGTGCCACGAAATCCATGAAGCGCAAACAGACTTACGGCCACACGAATAATCTGCCGGCGTCTTTCTTCCGCGGCCATCCGTGCTCCGTGATGAGAGCCCGTGCCGTCAATCTGGGTCGTCTCGTCCGATTTTGTTATTCGTGAAATGTTTTCCACCTCCTAAGTAAGTACTTACTTACCACGAGAGTAACAAAGATGTCAAGGGTTAAACACATTTTAGAGATTAATGGTCTGGTTAGCTCGCTTCGGTCAGACGGCTGTACTGTTCTAGGCCCCGTTAAATTATTCTGGCGTACCCTTTCGCAACAAAATCCGCAAATAATGTTTTAGGTTTAAGCACGAAAATGGAGTTATTTGATTGATTTTTATCGCAAGCACAATCGGCACATTCCTTGCATATAGGAGTGCCATAGCCACAATGTGCAACTTTCCGTTTTCAAGCGGAATGTACATTTAGAAAAAGACAAATCTTTAGTTTGAACTTTCAGTAAAAGAGTTAAAAGGAGTTTACGATGTCACAGAACAACCCAAACCCGTCGCGCAGCACAAATAACCCGACGACTGGAGCCAATCCTGGCGCGACTGAAACCGGAGTTTCCAGTGGAACTGGAAGTTCTCAAGATCTAGAAAGGTCAGATCGAATCGGTCAACCTTCCGGTTCTCGTTCAGGGAGCTCGGCGACCGGTACGGCAACAGCCCTGGCACAAGAATATGGGCAGAAGATTTCAGAAGCGGCGAATACAGCAAAAGACTTTGTCAGTGAAAAGGTTACGGTAGTTGGAGACAAGATAAAGGACCTGCAAAATAAGGATTTCAACGAAATCGCGAATCAGGCCAAGGACTATGCGAGGCAGAATCCTGGCCAGGCAATTTTGATTTCGGCCGCCGCAGGTCTCGTTCTGGGTCTTATTTTGCGAGGCAACCGTCGCTGAGCGAATAATTCTCTATGGCAAGGTGACTCGAAGTTGCGGGTGAGCCATTTCGGTCACCTTCGGTTCAATGATCTGGCGAGGAGGCGAAAGCTATGGTGGACAAGTTAAGCGGCACGGGCGCAGCGCCAGCGCGAGCAACCGAAAGCTCCGGGGATCTGGAAAACCTCCCAGTCCTGTTAGGTAGGCTCGGCGACGAAGTGATGCAATTGATGGACACCAAACTCAATCTACTAAAGGTTGAAGTAAAAGAAGAAGCGGATCAATACGTACGTGACAGCGCAATGATAGGAACTGGTGCAATTGTCGCCGCTGTGGGATTTGCCCTTTTTAACGTCGCTGTCGCTCTTCTTGTTTCACTGTTGTTTCAATTTTCGCAGCCTGTGAATTTCGCACTCGGTTTTGTTGTGACCGGGGTGGTTTATTTGATTATCGGCGGTATCGTCGTAGTAACAGTGAAAAACCGCATGAGTAAGCGAGCACTTGTGCCAAAAACAAGCGTTGAAGAACTAGAAAGGGATAAGCAATGGCTCAAGAACAACATTTAGGGACGGCGCGCGCGCTTGACGATTCAGGCGACGAAGACTCGCAAAAGGCAGATCTTCAACGCCAGATGGAAGAGACGCGAGAATCGATTACAAATACCGTGAACGAGATAAAGGACACGGTGACAACCCGATACCAGCATGTGAAAGAGACAGTGACGGATGCGCTGGATTGGCGGGAGCAGTTTCGAAGGCGACCTGTGGCATGGAGCGTAGGTGCCATGTCAGTTGGATTTGTCGTGGGCTATGGGATTGCCGGAGTCGCAAAAGGTGACAGGTCCGAATACTATGAGTCGACATCTCCAGATTACGAGGAACAGACTGATCGAGACGACGACTCGCACTTGCAGGCGGGACAAATTGTTGGTTCAAGAACCCCGTACCGGGCAACTTCTCAGCAGACGAGCGCATACAACAGACCTTCCTATAGTTCCGGGTATGTGCCGCCCACCGAGGCTGAACGGGAAGAAGGCCCAGGGCTTGTCGAGAGATTTAAAGGCACGCGAGCTTACGACCGCTTGCAGGACGAGATTGGCATTCTTGGCAACCGGTTCGTCGACCAGTTATCAACCGTGGGCCAGGAGGTGATTCTTCCAGCGCTTTTGGCAAAACTTGGACAGCTTATCGGGATGGACCTTTCCAGCAGGGGAAATCGAACGACAAGTAGTTATTCGAGCAACAATCCCGCAAGAACAAAAGCGACTTCGGAAAGTGGTGCGGGCAGTCGGGATCCAGTGACAAGCGCGAACCAGGGCTACCGTATTGATGCGAAGGATCGAGACGTATATCAGGCAAACGAAGGGGTACCTGAGAAGACACGCGATCCGCAAAAGGTCTAAAATTTGCAGATCAAGGGGAGAATCATTGAAGGGTCTTACCCGGTGGGTAAGACCCTTTTGTTTTCCGCTGAATCGTTAGCGAGCAGCGGTTGCTCCTGGCGCCGGTTTGCGAGGAAGCTTTTCATCCAACGTCGCCGCGTTGTAAACAAATGCCGCCATAATGGTTGAAGCCTGTTTCATATCGTCCGCTTGAATACGATCAAATACATCCTGATTCGAATGATGTGTACGCGTCTCGTACTCGATATTGTCCTGGATGAATTGGAAACCTGGCAGACCGATCGCGTCAAACGAGAGGTGGTCGGTTCCACCTGTATTTGAAGCGGTTAATGTAGCAGCGCCTACTTCCCTGAAAGGCGCAAGCCACTTTTGGAAAAGAAGTCGAACACCTTCGTTACCCTGTAAATATACACCGCGAATTTTCCCGGTCCCATTATCGAGGTTGAAATAGGACGAAAACTTTTCGTATCCAGACTTCGTTGTGAGCGGCCCTACGGGAGCTGCGGCTCCGGCACCGGGCGTTCTTTCCGGCAAGGATCCCAGATGCTCCGCCACATAAGCACGTGAACCGAGCAATCCTTCCTCTTCACCGCTCCACAATGCAATTCGAATGGTTCGACGTGGCTTTAGCCCGGATGCCTGAAGAATACGGACGGCCTCCATCGCCACTGCAACACCAGCCCCATTGTCTGTCGCACCAGTGCCTGCGTGCCATGAGTCCATGTGGCCACCCAGCATCACGACTTCGTCCTTTAGATCTGTTCCGGGAATTTCGGCAACCGTGTTGTAGCTCATCAGATCCTGATCGTGGAACTGGACGGCAATATCCACGGTCATCTTGAGTTTTTCACCCTGTTGGATCATCCGAACCATTCGATTGTAATGCTCGTTTGCAACCACGATCTGCGGCGTCAGGTGGGGCGCGCTTTTGTCCCACGGCTGGATTCGCCGGGCATCAAATGGATTGTCGGTCGGCGGCTGAGGAACAGTTGCCGCCTGAACGAAAATCGTACCGCCGTCGCCGGCCCGGCTTGGGTCGACCACTACAGCAGCTCCTTCATCAGTGGCAAATTGCAATTTGCGGGACGCAAACCTGAAAGCTGCCAAAAGTTCCGGAGACAATTGAGGCCGGCGACGCTGTGTGGTTCCCGGCTGGGGCGCATCGGCCAGTTCCAGCAGTCCCTTTTCATCGAGACGTTCGCCAAGTGGTTTAAAATTCGCTTCCAATTTCCGTGGAATGGTCACCAGGACGATCGCACCCTTCAACTCGCCTTTATATTTCTGAAGTTCCGATTCATCTTTTGCGTCCACGTAAACAACAGGCGCCGTTATGGGGCCGTTGGTTCCGGGTGACCAGGCTTTCGGATATGCAATCAGTGGTATCGCCTGCGGTTCGGCGACCTGTGCAGAAAAGCCCTTTAACGTCCATCCACGACCGAAGGGTCCCCAGGCCTCGAGGTGCGAGTTCTGTAACCCCCACGAAGCCAGTTTATCCTTCGTCCATTCGTTCGCACGTTTCATGGCAGGCGAGGCCGTCAAACGAGGGCCAATTACGTCCGACAAATAGCTGAGCGTCTGCATAAATTGCGATCGGTTCATCCCCTCGTCCTTGATCTTTTCAATCGGGTCGTTGGGATCCTTCGCAGGGTTTTGAGCCTGATTTGGTGTTTGGGTAGGGGATGGCTGCGGCTGTTGTCCGAAAGCAAGTCCGGGAAGCAACAGCGCAAACAGCAGTAAAGCGACTGCTACCTGGCGTCGTAACATCTTGGATCAATTCTCCTGGTTAAAATTGGGGTCAGCGGCAGCGTGCCAGATTTAAGACACGCAAAGTACTTACTAATGACGAGGATTGTTAATACTGAGAATTCAGAAAATAGGTTTCAATCGTGTTCACGGGCGTATCGCCCGTGAACACACCCAACACTGGTGCCTGGTTTAACCCGTCAACTCTCTTGCGCGCGTTCATGGGCAAGATGCCCATGCCACGCAAGTTGCCCATGCCACTTTAGCCGGCAACTCGTTGTTCGCCGGCGGCACCACCGACTTGAGGGGTAATCGGTTCGGAGCGATAACCACACTCTTCGTTGGGACAATAATGCGTGGTACCGGCGCGTTTGGTCGTCTTTTCCAACAGAAATGGCGCCTTACACTGCGGACATGACTCCTGGATGGGTTTGTCCCAATAAACCCTGTCGCATTTCGGATATTCTGCGCATCCGTAGAAAGCCTTTCCACGCTTGGATTTCTTAACTACGATTTCGCCCTTACAACCAGGACGCGGACACGCGATGCCGGTGGTTTCGCGCTGAATATAGTTGCATTTAGGGTAGTTTGCGCACGAGACGAATTCCCCGAAACGGCCAAATCTGCGGACCAACTGAGCGCCATCCACAGGACATTTTTCGTCGAGTAGCACGGGGGCAGGAGCAACAACACCACTTTTTGCAATCTTGCGAATGTTACGACATTCCGGGTAGCCGGTACATCCGAGGAACTGGCCAAATCGACCGCGTTTAAGAGCCATCGGTTTGCCACAAAGCTCGCAAGTCTCGGTTTCTTCGGCAGTTTCGGCGCCATTCGAAGAAGTCGTGGCCCCGTTTACGCCCGGTTCACTCTCCTTTGAGGATGGTTTGGACACTTCGCGCGTCGTTCTGCATTCGGGGTAGTTGGCGCAGGCAAGAAACTGCCCGAATCGGCCAAATTTAATAACCATCTGAGCGCCACAGTTTTCGCAGACCTCGTCAGTCGGAATGGATTGCTGCTTTGCGGCACGCATATGTCCTTCGGCGGATTCGAGGTCTTTTGCGAATTTGCCGTAAAAGTCATGAAGCGCATCAGTCCACTTAATCTTGCCCTCTTCGACAGAGTCAAGGGCCTCCTCCATTCGCGCGGTGTAAGTCTCGTTAAAGAGATCGTCAAAGCTTGCTACGAGGAGGTCGTTGACCGTAGTGCCGAGTGCTGTCGGATTAAAGCGGCCCTCAAGCTTCTCGACATATTCGCGATCGATAATCGTCGTCATGATCGCCGCGTAAGTCGAAGGTCTGCCAATTCCCTTCTCTTCAAGAGCTTTAACGAGAGTCGCCTCGGTGTATCGCGGTGGTGGTTCTGTAAAATGCTGCTCAGAATTTACAGAATTAAGACGAAGAACTTCTCCTTTTTCAACTCGCGGCAGCGTGCGTTCAGCTTCATCATCTTCCTCGGTTTTTTCGTCGCGGCCCTCCTGATAAAGCTTGAGAAAACCGTCAAATTTCAGAACCGAACCTGTTGCACGGAAGCCTAATCGTCCTGCACGAATGTCGATCGTAGTCTGATCAAACAGCGCGGGCATCATTTGTGATGCTACAAACCGCTGCCAGATCAGGCGATATAAACGAAGCTCGTCTTTATTTAAAAACTGTTCCAGCGAATCCGGCGTACGAGCAATTGTCGGGCTTCTCGCTGGCGGAACTTGCCGGGAAGTCACCGGATACGCTGTCCGTGTTCCAGGCCCCGCCGGCGGTTTACAACGAGATCGCGGCGACACTTGCTCGAGGCGAGGAAGGCAACGTCGAGTACGAGGTCTATCGGCGGGACGGCACTTCGATTTGGGTCGAATCGCGATTTTCCACGATACAAAAACTCGACGATGGATCGAGGCGCATGGTGTTCATGCTGCGCGATATCCGTGATCGCCGGCAACGGGATGCGGAGTTGCGCGCCGCCGAGGCCCGCTACAAAGCCCTGTTCGATCATGCGCCCGAGTCTATCATGCTGATCCGTTGCGAGGACGAC
>Ga0137418_10005762_pt1 | contig 11373 bp, 8 predicted proteins | sample CZODoug3_1_2_16f_FD_122242 | JGI IMG/M metagenome (GOLD analysis project Ga0137418, IMG submission 122242) | Vadose zone soil fungal communities from Angelo Coast Range Reserve, California, USA - CZODoug3_1_2_16fungal (Hybrid Assembly) | ecosystem: Environmental > Terrestrial > Soil > Vadose... | reverse complement strand
GGCTCGGAGGCAGTGCAGGATGTTTGGTTGTGTTTGGCATGTTCGTATACAGTAGTGGACGCATTCAGCTTGTACACGGGACAGGAAGACACAGCATTCATTGTCGTTCTCATCTCTCAGATAGATCTCCACCCATCCACGTGGTGACGAGGGCGGTTCTTACCCTGTCTTTCTTCAACCGAGTCTTTTCCATCCGCCAGCAACAAGAACCAGAACCAGAACCAGCAACCAGAACCCAAAACCCAGAACCCAGAACCCAGTACGCAGCTCTATCAGTACCCACGTTACAAGTCATTCCACCCGCTCGCATACATCCATACGAAGCCACACAAGCATTCCAAAAAACGCTCCCGCGGCTACGAAACATCAACGGCCAATTTACCCACCGCACAAAAGCAACCACGCTTCGACCAGCAGTATTCACTCCGGAGGGCTCCCCCACCGGAACCTCAAGCTCCCTACCATCATCATCCGTGCCTTCAAGTCCATCCTCCATTACTTTCTCAGAAAAACCGTCTTCAAACGGAACTCCTGCCACGTCACCTGCTCCCCAACCGGCTCTGTTACCACCTCCTGCTAGGCGTAACATGTCGGACCACAAAGGATCCTTACAATGGGAAGGTAGCACAGACGACAATCTGTCCGCAGGCCAATTCCTCCGCGAAATCGAAAACAAAATAGATGAGCGCGCATACACTACGGAGAAGCAGAAGGTAAACTGCCTTAGGAATAACATTGCATATGGAAGTGGGGCGGACGAGTGGTTTAGTGGATTAGCCGCCACCGAAAAGGATACGTATGAACACCTGACAATAGCGTTCGAAAAACAGTGGCCATTGACAATAGTTCCAAAAGCGTCAAAGGCAGAACGCATCCAAACGTTGAGGGACTGGACGTTAGCATCGAAAGATCTAGGCAAGAAGATAGAGGGTCCGGGAGGCGGCCAAATGTGGTCCCACGTAAAGTGGGCTACGGGTCTTGCATCTAGAGCTCGTGATGCGGAGGATACTATCGGTCTCCTGCTCACTGATGTCTACAACTCGCTGCCAAGGCCAGTGCGCGAGCTAACTCGCAGCAAGGCTAGATCTACTTACGATGAACTCGCAACAGCCGTTCTCAATTTAGATGTCAACGATCTAAAGGAAGCGGCTGCCGACTTCAGCCGTGATGAGGAGACGGCTCGACTTGCTCGTGAACCAGCTTCGCCCACAAAAGCCATTCGCGAAGCGCTCGCTACAACCCGACTCCAAAATCAAGCACCATACCCTGTCCCTACCCCCCAGTACAACGTCATGCCAAATGTAACTATCCCATCCAACACATTCGGCAGAACCGGCGGGCGAGGTAACCTCTTCGGACCACTTCGAGGTGCCCAAACTACCCAATACCGAGGAGCGGGGCCAGGCACTCTTGGCATCGGCCGTGGTTTCATTAACACACAAGCTCCTACAGGACAACCTCTCAGAGATAGACCCATGGCGCTGCGCCATCAAGATCTCGTTCAGTATGCACTGCCACACCACCCTAAAACCGCAGAAGGAGCAGTCGCATACCGAGCCCAAGTCGTTGCATGGCACGCCGCCAACCCAAACATCAAACCAGACGAGCAGCATCCTTACCCACTCACACCAGGTTCACTCCCAGTGGGTTCGCGCGAGTGTTGGGGTTGCGGAGAGCAAGGTCACCCACTAGGCGCTCCTGTATGTGCAGGTGCCATACTCCCACTGCCCGAACGCGATTGGCGCCGCATAGCCAGCTACATTACCCGCACATTTAACAGGGAGCGGCTCGTGGCAGCGCAGTCGGTCAACTACATCGGTTACTCCCCATACACGCCATACCCGGGTTATGGCCAACATCAAACATATTCTAGCAGCGTCTACGAAGGAGAAATTGATGACGGCCAGGGAAACGGCCAAGGGCTGTCCGCATAAATCGTGGTCGGGCAGCCCAGTATGCAGCAGAAGTTAGGAGTACAGTTGTCCTCGATCAGTCCGAGCCGGTGGTCGAGGACATGCATGAAGGCCCTCCAATTAGTATCATGGACAACGCCGTAGCTGACATTTTTAATGTATCATCTGAAGTACCGAATCATCATCTCGTTGACCTGTATGCCACGGGAGAGGATACCTCAGAAAAAGCAACGCAACCATTCATACACACCGTAGAATTGAAGGGTAAAAAAGGAATTACATCAAAAGTTAAAGGACTTTTCGATGATGGTGCGATGGTGAATTCTATCTGCAACAGTATATTCCCACAACTACGAAACGCACTCGGAACCCTCACGCCATCGCTAAAAACTCTGCGTATGGCTGACGGAACACGTGTTCCGTCCACTGGCCGTTGGTTTGGCGATGTTGGCCTAGGGGGACAAACGGTTAAAGGGTGGTTCGAAGTCTTTCCAAGCGGAGGCGGCTGGTCATTACTATTCGGCAAACCTTTGCTGAAGAAGTTCAAGGCCATCCACGACTACGGAAATGACACAATCGCAATTCCATCAAATGGAACATGGACCACGCTTACCAACGAGTGTAACGAAGTACTCACACCTGACAGAGAAAGTGCAAACATTTTGAAGGGGGATGTTGATTCCCCCTCGAGGCAAGTCTTGTCGTCAATTTTGAATACTGCAGAACGCGTTAACAAACAAAACGCGCCCGAATTATTGTGTAACACATCTCAGGAGGTCTATACAATCTCGACACGCAGGAATCAACAACGACTAGGCCGTCGAGCACGTAAAAAACACAAGCTCAAAACCAACCAACGCTACCCAAACCGGCAGGAATGGCAGAACTCGGTCTGGACTGTTGGAGACACAACTAATGACATGGCAGAAGAAGGTGATCTCCAACCTGAGGTGGACATCGGCAGTGATCATTCACTTTTTACGCGAGCAACAGACCCACATAACCCAAAGCGTGTCGCAGAGGTGTTAAAACACGTCTCAATTGGCTCCGATCTGTCAAACGTCCAGCATGACAGAGTACGCGACCTAATTTCAGAATTTGCAGACTGTTTTGCCCTGTCAGTCCGCGAGGTCCTACCAATCCCCGGTGCAGAACACCGCATCCATATACCTGCTGGCGTAACATTCCCAAAGAAAATTCCACACCAGAGGCAACTCACCGAATCCCAGCGCGCATATCTCAGTGATGCTGTGGATGAACTCTTGGCAGCTGACATAATCGAGTCCATTAGGCCAGAGGACGTCAAATGTGCCTCACCAATCACTCTTGCACAGAAGGTTCACACCAACCCCGGGCTTTCATTCGACGAGTTACGACATAGGGTAAATGCACAATGTGTCACACAGGGACTGCCACCAACGCCCCACATCAAAGTTCCTTGTCACGCACCAACCCCAATAAACAACTCAGAAGTAACCTACGATTCCACGCAGCCTCAAAAGTGGCGCATTTGCCAAAACTACGGAGCGCTAAACAGAGTCACACAGGTCTTCCCCATGCCGCAGGGAGACATTCGCACTAAGCAACGCCGCCTTAGTGGACATCGGTGGGTACATGGTTTCGACTTCGCATCGGGGTTCTACGCCATTACCATTCCGAAAGAATGCCGTCCATACCTAGCCTTCTATGTCGAAGGTCGAGGATTTCAAACACAGAAAAGGATGCCTTTTGGTCTCACTGGCGCTCCCTCTACATTCGCACACGTCATCGGCGAGAAAATTGGTGATCTCCTTCCCAAACTAGACATCGAACTGCTTGTTGATGACGGCGGAATGGCTGGCGACGACTTCGAAAATATGATGGATCGCACACGCAAATTCCTTACAAGGGTTCGCGAAACCAGCCTATCACTCTCGGCCAAAAAGTCAGAATTTTTCATGACGGAAATCATATTTGCAGGTGCCCGGGTAGGCCCTAACGGCGTCCAACCGGATGCCACAAAGCTAACCGCCATTGTCGACTGGCGTCAGCCCCCGGATTTATTAAACCTGTCTCGCTTTCTGGGTCTCGCTGGCTACTTTCGTGATTTGGTAAAAGGCTACGCTAAAATTGCTCAACCGCTCAGTGATCTTGTGCGTGGTGCCACAATTCCTAAGGGTGCTGGAAAAGCAGCCTATCGCGCCGCACTTAGCAGGGTGAAACTCGCTAACGTCTGGACGCGTACCCACGAAAGCGCATTCCTCAGCCTCAAGAAAGTCCTGACATCCGAGCCGGTACTAAAGGCACCTCGTTTCGATGGTACCCCATTCATTATAACCTCGGACGGATGTAAAGAAGGGTTCGGCGGAATGCTAGCACAGCGATTCAGCGAGACACGTACAGGAGGAAAAATCATCGAGAAACTCCATCCTATCGCCTACGCCTCCAAACGTACCTCACCATCTGAAGCCAATTATAAACCGTTCCTACTAGAATTTGCGGCACTCAAGTTTTGCATGGACAAATTCGATAGTATTATCTGGGGCTTCCCTGTCGAAGTGGAAACAGACTGTCAGGCACTACGTGACACGATGTTGAGCGATAACCTCAACGCAACCCATGCTCGCTGGCGTGACGGTGTCCTATCCCATCAAATCATCGACGTACGACACATACCAGGACGCATTAACCTGGTCGGCGATGGGTTGAGTCGCAAAGACGAAGACTTACCACATGTAGCAGGCGACGGCAGCTCATGGTCAGTCATACCAGACTGGGAGGCCGCTCGCGGCCTGCACTATGATCTGTTCTCAGTCGAAGTCACAACCTCAACGACACACAGCACGCTACGGAGCCGATTTACCAAAGAGCGAATATTCCTCGAAGTCATCGATGCGTTGCTAGGGATCACTGAATCCTCAACGGATAGCGAGCGCAAACGAGCCGCACATCGTGCGGAAGGGTATTTTATCGAAGATGGCAAATTGTGGCGACTAGGCGGCGCAACACCTACTCGCTCGGTTGCTCGTCGGGAATGCGTCACAAAACTGGAGGCAACCCAACTTGCCCGAGAGGAACACGCCAAGCTACACATGGGTCGAGATCTAATCAGAACACAACTCCTCGATAAGATATATAGCCCTCTGTTGGACGCCTCAATATCCACTGCAATCTTGGAGTGCGGACGATGCAAGAATTTCGGCAACATGCACCTTCATGCTTTACTTGCACCGATCACACGGCGGCAACCATTTGAACTCCTCGTCAGCGATTACCTATCCATGCCAACCGGGAAAGGCGGCTTCACGAAAATCGGCCTTTATGCTGATGTCTTTGCACAAAAACTCTGGGGCTACAAGTCGAAGTCGGCTACTGGAAAGAACACAGTGGATAACCTGCGAAAAATATCGCAAGCGTTTGTAGCACCAGGTACTCTCATGGTCGACGGCGGGAGCCATTTCGATTGCAACGAGGTCTGTGAATATTGCAAAAGCATTGGAACCAAACTCCATGTAGTCGCAGCATATGCACCATGGTTGAATGGACTGTTGGAAGGCTCCAATGGAATTTTGCTCAATGCACTAAAGAGGCTATGCGCACCCGGTCTCGGAGAGGATGATTACGATCGCATGACCGCTAAAGACATCCCAAGTAACTGGCCCGAACATCTAGACACCGCCATCAAGAATCTTAACGATCGCATTCTGCCATCGCTGAAATACTCACCAAACGAGCTCCTACTCGGCCTAATAGTGAATTCACACTACTCAGACACCCCAGATGAAATCGAGCCCCCAACTGAGAAAGACATTGACATCCACCTCTCACTTGCAGAGCAACAATGCCTTGATGGGTATGCAGCAATAGTAGATCATGCCACCAAAAGGAAGGATGTATTTGACACTAAACTATGACTAGAATTGTCAAATTTCAAACAGGCAACTTGGTACAAGTACATGCAACTAAATGGGTTCGCACTTTTGCATCCCAATGTGGTCAATTCCCCACTGTGTTGTCACCTGGAAGCTGAACTTTTATACAATTGAAACCTTAGGTGGATTGCCACTCATGGGTGTGTATAATGCAAGGCAGCTAAGGCCATTTGAACCATGAGAGGGTACAAAACTAGCCATGGACAAATTAGCTTGCCTGGAAACAGTGGAAGGCAAAGAGGAAGTATAGGTGAAGGTTGAGGTTGAGAGCATGGATTAGAAAACAGAAGACAGGTCTTGGTGATGTGACAAGGGCATCGCTTTGAAAAGGGGGGGGGGGCACTTGTGGTAGGCTTGGAGGCAGTGCAGAATGTTTGGTTGTGTTTGGCATGTTCGTAGACAGTAGCAGATGCATTCAGCTTGTAGACAACACTTCTCAACATAGCATCCATTGTTGTTCTCATCTTTCTGATAGACCTTCACCTGTCCACCGGTTATTTATAATTAAATATCTGACTATAAAAGACTGATAGTATAATTGTCAAGATACCAAAAAATTCACATCTGATCCTTTCATCTCTATCTTAGTGTTATGGGTACCAAATATCCTTACAATTTCTTTTTTTTTCATTTATTTACAAAAGTAGGAATACTTAACACATTTATCAACATTCCTACTTAGACTTATCTTGATTCTTTTGTTACTATTGACTCACTTTTTTGCAAACAATCAACTTACTCCAATTCAAACCTTTAAATCTTTCCCAGCTATACCATATCCAGTAATTATGATTATGGCCATGCTGACTTGCCAAAGCACGATGGAGTCTTCAAACATTTATTTCATTATTGTTTCTCTTTTAAATATTATTGTTAAAAAACAAACCTCTAGATACTTAGTTGGATACCTTTCTGTCAAATTTACTCAAGTGTTGCCAGAGAACTTGAGCAATACAAATCCAAATACATTCAGAAACCCAAGGTTTGCTGAATCTCAAACTTATTTCCTTGATTGGAAGATAGTGTTTATGACTTGCAAACTTAGCCTGGTGTGGCTCTAAATTTGACAGAATGCTGAATACTTTTAAAAGACTCTCCTTGAAGGTCCTTCAACCTCCTGGAATCTCCTAGAAACTACCCACTACCTTGCTGGTGACTTGATGTGGCCTCCGACTATTCTCTCCCCCTTCACCAAGTAAATATTCCAATGTAATATAAATACAAGGCTTCCACCTCCAAATAAAATCATCTTTTACCAGTCATACCTTATTCTGAAGCTGAGATATTCTTAAGTCATTAAGAAACAATGTATGCACTACTTAGTGAGTTATTGCATGGCTCACTCTGCAATCTTCCAACTTTCTATAATCTAAGCAAGATTGACTTGCTCTCTCTTAGACTAAGTTCTAACAAATGTGGTTTAGTTATAAGTGCTACCAGGATTGTTTTGTGTCTAGGACTATTCTGGTACAGCTATATCAATTCATTATATATTCTTTGTTCTATTTAGTTAGATACATTTAGTATATTCAAGGAATGCATGATTATTATTCCTTCACTTAAAATGACTAGATGAATATGATGGCTATATTTGTCTCTCTTATCTACTTATTTTTGCTTGTTTCATAATGCTTAAATATATTATCTTATTTCAATTTATCTTATCTTAATCACTTTCATTTTAATTTAATTTTACTGCTCTTAGATCACTTATCACTAAATCTCAACAAGTCTTACACTAAAGAAAAACTGGGAGACCAAGACCCAGATTTTGTATTTTGTTCAGGTGGTGGGTCCTGGTTGAATGTGTGACTTTGTTGCATAGCTGTCTTGGCTAGACTGATAATGACTTATCAAGTATTGACAGATACCCTGAGGAATTGTGGGGAATAGATATTTTTTGATCAAGATTTTGACAGAATTGCTAAAGATGGTCTCAGAGATGACTATTAGTATACATTTGCAAGTTATTTAGCATAATTCCAGTATATATATAAGGAAATATCACTCGGTGTCAGTTAAAATTTTCTGTCTGGTCATAGCAGGGTCTCCCCGATTTCCCGATGGCATCAGGTGGGGAGGCTACCAGCCTAGGCATAACCATCTTGACTTAAATTTTCACGCATTATGCAAACATTAAGACCGATCAAGAATGTTTGATATTCTTGATGCGCTTGCAAGTCCTGAAAAGCTCTTATGGGGATACTGATACTGGCCCTATTATATTTAAGTACCCCTTATGCCCGCACATTCCGCCACACCGACACAACCCCTTGACCCGGTGCGGCCAAGGTCAAAATCACGAAAGTCCTGCCATGTGTCGCAAATTTTCCCGATCCATACTTTCATCCACCATTGCCTTGAGTAAGCTTCCCTCTCGCCTCAAGAGTATTGCAGGGCTGTCAAACTCCATGAGACGTCCAGCATCTAGGACCATCTAACGTAAGAGGTGAGAGGATTTTTAAATTCTGGGTGTACCATTCCGAGCTTACCACGCGATCTGAATCCATGACGGTCTGGAGACGGTGGGCAACCGTGATGACGGTTGTATCTTTGCTAAGTTCCGTGCGGATAGATTGCTGGATGATAGTGTCAGTGTTGTAATCTAGATAAAAATCAGATGGAATCATATTTGGCCGATAGTGCCCATTTACCGATAGCCGCAGTAGCTGAGGATTGGGGTTCGATGTCAGTTGTGAGCTGTATGCGTGCAGATTCCACCCACCTTCGTCGAGTATTATGAGCTTGCTCTTTCGTACGAGGGCGCGGGCAAGGGCTATTATTTGTCTTGAGAGGTTGAGGAATATTATCGGCTGCGCTGATCACTGCATCCGTACCTTTGGCCAAGGGAAAAATTCGATCCACCAGCTTTTATCTGTGTATCAAGGGTTATTATCGGATTGTCAGCATGCTCATGCATTTCGATTTGCACAGTCGCCGAGTCTATTAAGGTGCTTGGACTAGGTAAATCTGACGCAGAGGCAACAAGAGAAGAAGAAATGCTGTATAGGCCCGCAGAGCGCAGAGCATCGTTGAGCCTTGCATCATCGTTCCGAGAGAAGGGGTCCAAGTTTTCTCTTAACGTCCCAGGCAACAGCTAAGCGTAACCTAAATATATTGCAATGGTTAGCGATCCTGCGACGTACCTCGGGCTGCTGAGGAATCAAAGTCACGCTCGATCTTAGCGCATCGAGATTTAGTTGGGTGATATCTTTATCGTCATACAGTATTCGGCCACTGGTAGGAATACTACGAAGAAGGGCCAAAGCGAGAGTTGATTTTCCTGTGCGGTATTGTATTCAGTGTGGTTGTCAGGAAACACCATCCCTAAATGTGTCACCTGCGCCCGTCCTTCCCACTGCATTTTTTCAGTCTTTTAATTACAAGAGAGGAAAGAGAAAACACCAACCAAGGCCAATGTGTTCACCAGGTTGGATGTCAAAAGAGATATCTTCAAGCACCCATGGAGCATCTGTGGAAGGAGTGCACGTGGATCCGCTTGCTCCTTAATTCATCATGGAGACAGTCGCCTACCATCTGAGTACCTCGCATACAGTTTGTCAGCCTTCAACCTCCCGCTGGTAGGCCAGTATGCCGGCGGATTGCCTTCTTTGGTTGGAAGTGGCTCTTGCCGGCGTCGCTAATCAATATCGTCGTATCCGCGATCGGGATTGGCACGATCCAGGGCCTCCACGGCTGGCGGGGAATGCATACGATCACTTCAGTCACCGGCGGGCTGGGCTTGACGGCGACCGGAAAGGTGATTGCGATTGGATTCGGCGTGGGCAATCTATTGCTGACCGCGGCAATTCTTTCATTGATTAACTGGCGCTCGCGCGATTTCAATATGAAGCAGCAGCGGCGCAAGATTCGTCTGGTTGATTTGCCGCAGGGCCGGCCGGCCGTCGCGCCGAGCGTGACCGAACCATAGTCTTGTCACCCTTCTCCCTCTGGGAGATGGGCAGGGGATGAGGGGCATAGCTGGGACGACGACTCAAGCCCTCTCCCCAACCCTCTCCCAGAGGGAGAGGGAGTCAGAGACAAACTAAGTTTGTCGGACATCGATTACTGAATTGCAAAAGCAGTAGTTGAAAACTAAGATTCTGATATGCCATTAGTTCCTGTTCCCAAACCGACGTTCGCGCAGAAGCTGAAACGCTTCTTTATGGCCGATCTAATAAAGGGACTCGGCCTGACGCTCCGTTTCAATGTGGGAGCGCTCACCGACCGGGATGCGGTTGCCGGCAAGGGCATCTACACCGAGCAGTATCCGAAAGTGCGTCCCGATGTCGCGCCGCGATTTCACGGCGCGCCGCGGCTCAACATGGATCCGGAAACGCACGATACGCTTTGCATTGCCTGCAACCTGTGCGCGCTGGCCTGTCCCGAAGATTGCATCGACGTGATTCCGCTGGACGTCGAAATCGTCGTCGCCGGCAAGCCGCGCCGCAAGAAAGTTCTCGACGAGTTTATCTTCGACACGTCGCGTTGCATGTTCTGCGCGCTGTGCCAGGAAGCTTGCCCGACTTACTGCCTGGAGCTGACGCAGGACTTTGAGTTGGCAACTTATTCGCGCGCGGGCTTTGTCTGGAACCGCGAGATGCTTGAGCAGGGCAGGGAAACGGTGAAGTACGAATCGTAAGCATTGCGGATTTCGAATTGCGAATTTCGAAATCAAGAAACGCAGGTCTTTAACCAATTCGCAATCCGAAATTCGCAATTCGAAATTTAGATGATTCTCTCCGGTTGGGAAACAGTATTCTTCTGGATCTTCGCGATCTCCATGATCCTCGCGGGGTTGTTGACCGTGATGGCTCGCAACGCCGTGCACTCTGCGCTGTTCCTTATTTCTTCGCTGGTATCGGTGGCCGCGCTCTTCATTTTACTGGGCGCTGAATTCATCGCCGGCGTGCAGATTCTGGTTTACGTGGGCGGCGTGATGGTGCTGTTTCTATTCGTCATCATGCTGGTTAACGTAGGGGCCGAAGAGGAAGGACGCGCCCCGATGTTTCATCGTCCTTCGCAGGTTGGGACGGCGCTGGTGTTCTCGCTGATGCTTGCGCTCGGGTTGCTTTACGCAATCAACCGCGCGTTTGAAGGGCCAAAGGACAGGGAGCAAGCTCAACAAACAACGATTGCGAGGGATGCCCGCGATCAGACCCTGCCGGCGGGTGCGACTGGTGTTAGCCGTCTGTCCACAGAAACTGAGCGTGTTGGTAACAGTCTGTATACCTACGCCTCTCTGCCGTTTGAGATTGCGAGTTTGCTCTTATTGGTGGCAATTATTGGTTCAGTGATGTTGGCGCGAACATTAAAACAGGAAGCCGCCGCGGACGACGTCGATCCGGACACGCTCTTAACATCTGAGTCAGTGAAGAGCCTTGAAGCCCAGGCAAGTGAATGAAGTGCTTCCAGGTCCGCTAGGTTTATTGAACGAAAGGGAGCGCGGACATCCTGTCCGCCAGCGGGCAAAGCCCGCTCAGGTTTACGCGAAGCATTGCTCGGCGGCAGGTCGGTTCGCGCTGCGCGCTCAGGCGGACAGGATGTCC
>Ga0137418_10005758_pt1 | contig 11375 bp, 10 predicted proteins | sample CZODoug3_1_2_16f_FD_122242 | JGI IMG/M metagenome (GOLD analysis project Ga0137418, IMG submission 122242) | Vadose zone soil fungal communities from Angelo Coast Range Reserve, California, USA - CZODoug3_1_2_16fungal (Hybrid Assembly) | ecosystem: Environmental > Terrestrial > Soil > Vadose... | reverse complement strand
AGTGCCGCCGTGCCGGTGCTCGGCGTTACGCTCAATTTCGCGACCGGCGGCTGGTTGGCCGGGGCCTGAACAGTGATCGTGGCCGTTGCCGATGCACTCGCGCCCATATTGTCGGTTACGGTCGCCTTCAGCGCGTAACTTCCGGCCGCGGTGTAACTGTGCGACCCGGAAGCCGCATTCAAAATGGTGCCGTCGCCGAAATCGAGCTCGGTGGCGGCGATCGTCCCGTCTGGATCGGTTGAACCTGCCGTATTTGCGGAGACAAGCAGCGCCGCGGTGCCGTTCATGGGTGTAGCGCTGAGGTTCACCGTCGGCGGCACATTGTTCACGTTGATCGCATAACTGACCGCAGCAGACATCTTGTTCGTCAGGAATGGTCTCCCGACTGCCTTCACGAAAAGCTTGTATGCTCCCGAAGCCAGGGAGAAAGATCCCAGGTCGAGCGCGTTTGTTCCTGCAGCCACGTCAGCGAGGGGCATCAGGTTCGTTCCGTCTAGCGAGATAAAGATGGTGTAGTGATCGATGGTGTTGGCCTGGCCGGTGATCGTCCAGCTCAGAGTATTTCCGGTGACCGCACCCGCGATGTTCACGCAGTTGTTGATGCCGGTCTCGAGCGCGGTTCCTTCTTCGTAATCGTTCCAGGTCACAAGTTGAAGCGAAGGCAGTTGGTTCGACGAAGAATAGTATTTTCCCGCTTCTGCCATGGTCTTCAGCCACGTCTGTCCGCACTGCTGGTTCAGCAAGCGCAGGGAGCCCCACGCAGCAATCGAATCGTCGAAACCCTTGTAGCTCGAGCCGATGGGTTGCAACGTCGGATATTTCAGCGCCGTAGAGTAAAAGCTATCGATGTATCCCAATCCCATATTGTTCGGGTCGGAGCTGAGTCCGGTCCAGCTGAAGCCGCCGCCGGTTTGGGCGTGCGTGAATCCGCCGTTGTTGCGGAAGATGAAGATCGGGTTCCCCGGAACGCCGTTACGCGCGCGGGTCCAATCTAGGGTGTACGCATCCACGCCGAAAAAAAAGACCACCGGACGCCCGCCCACGCGCATGTAAGCCGGGGATTGTTCGAAAGTGTTGTAGGCGTAAACCAGGTCTTGGATCATGCGGCCGGTCACGTCGCATCCGGCGGTCGCGGCACAGGCGTTAAGCGCGCCCTTGTCTTCCATGATCGCGAATTCGAAGTTGGTGCGCTTTTCCGATTCCTGCTTCACGTAAATGCTGGCATTGTTGACGCGGGTGTTGTTAGGTCCATACCAGTCGAGGATCGCGCCCGACAATCCGCGGCTCAGCATATCGTTCACCTGGCGCGTTACCTGGGCCGGGTCGTCGGAGGCGTACCCCACATTGAGGTGGTTAGATCCCCCAAACCACGGCATTAGGTGGGCGTAGATCTTGGTGGTCGAGCCGGGATAAAGCAGCGTGGTCGCATCCACCTTGCTGATGTTGTTCTTGCCCGCAATGTTCCCGTTAGGAGAACCCAGGAATGCCGGGCTAGTAGACGTGTTGTTGCCGGTCTCGGTCGCCAACGTAGTCGTCGGCACGATTTGGGTTGCAGCCCATGAAGCTAAAGGGCAGAGAAGAATAAGTAGGACGACGATCCTGCAAGAATGCTGCGAAAGACTTCGCATAATCCTCCGGGGGAGCTCAAAGATTTTCTGCCGCGTCCTTGCTGCAGCAGGACCTACCTTTGAATCTGGGAGGTTGCGAACCTTAGCAGTGCAAGTCCATGACTTTGGACTGGTTTGGTTCTCTCTATTTATTTCCGGAAGCGTATCTTAGATTTCGACCTCAGTCGCGTAACCAAGGTGCCCCGCCACTTGGCCTAGTGGCAACAGGCTGGAGGTAACCTAATGTCTGAGAAACAACTAAAGGGGCGGAATCCGCTTCCAAAGGGTGGAGTTCAGCGTTTCCCCTTTGGCGGCCAAGTCATAAAATCCTAAGTGGAGTTCCCCGAAAATGTCTGCACCTTCCAAACAGCAGAGTGTGAAGAAAAGCGCCCCGGAGGCCACCGTCGGGGCCGATGGCTCCGCCAAGATGCCGCTCACCGCGAACAAGCAGTTGCGTTCCCTGGCGCATGATTTAAGCAATTCGCTAGAGACCATCATGCAGGCTTCGTACCTGCTGGCGCAGGCTGACTTGAAAGAAGCCGACAAGAAGTGGCTGGAGATGGTGGAAAACGCCTCGCGTGACGCCGCCCGCATCAGCCGCGAGATGCGCGAGATCCTGCGCGCCCAAAGCGAATAATTCGGAGAATTCAAGGGCGTACCCCATCCTTTCGCAAAGCGAAAGTGTGGGATGAGGGCGTTGCTTTTACGCTGCTCTAACATCCCGGGGCCGCGGCATGAACGACTTCCTCCACACCGCCGTTACCAGTGCGAATAGCGGAAGCATCCGCACGTACCCGTCAACCGTCTCTTCGATCTCTCGCCAATGCTCGGGCTTGATCTTCCCGCTGCGGTGATCTGCGACCGGCAACCCAGTGACCAATCCGGCCGACCGCCGGCCCACTTCTTCCTTCGCGCGCTGCACCGATGGGTTTTTTAGGGTCTTCTTCCAATCCATCCATACCGAGGCCAGGTAGCCAGGATAGGGCGAGATGAATCTCAAAACGCTCAGCACACTTTTGGAGCCCGTCGTCTTTTTGATGTCGTTGTAGATCAGCCACGACCGCAACCCGGCTTCGCGCTCGTTGGGAACGTGGATCTTCAGCGCCTGCGCGATCATGCTGGTTTGCTTCGCGTGGCTGACGCGCCCGCGTTGCCCGCCGGAGTAGCCTGCCTGCAGAAGTCGAGCCAGCAGCAGCATCTGCGGCAATCCGTGAGCGAAGATGGCCAGTGCGTCGGCGATAAAGATGGTGTCTTCGGTGGAAAAGCGCTGGTCCTGCAACTCGCGGCGTTGTTCATTGAAGCGCCAACCGCCCGCCATAACCATGGAATAGATGTACTCCTCCAGCGCCAATCCGGCGGCATGGAATTCCTTCGAGCGCACCACCGGGGCCAGATCGTCCCAAGCCACCTTGAGATAGTCCGGCGAATTCGCCAGCACCTTGAACAGAGTCGGGACGTACGGAAGATTCAGCGCGGAGCGCGCATCCATGAAGATGCGCTTGATGTCGCGGCTGACGTCGTTTTCTTCCCAGGCGCGGGTGAAGGCCATGGTCGGGGAACCTCAGCAGATAAGAAGGCGAAGGCGTCGCTTTCGTTGCTCAGGCTTGGGCAGTCGCTGCAACCGCGGCCCGGGCAAGGTCGCAAAGGATCAGTTGCAACCCGCCGAATTCGGGGTGTTGGTTCTCGTCCAATCGGAAAGCCAAGTCCAGAGGTTCCCCGGCCAGAAGATTAAGGCCCTGCAGATTTTCCGCCATGCGCCACGCCAACACATCGAGGACGCGTCCGTTCTGTCCCGCCGCCACCCGTAGCTTCATGTGCTTCTCTTTCAATAACCTGGGAGGTCCCACCATGCGGGCGTTCCTGATAATAAAGATAGGTTCACGATTGGCCTGACCGAACGGTTCTAGTCGCTTCAAGGAATCGTAGAGCTTGGGAGTCAGATCATCGAAGTCAAGTTCGCCATCCACCTCGAGCGCGGGTTCCAGGTCGGCAAGAGTCAGTTTGGTGCGCGCGTACGCGTCCATGGTCGAACGTAGCGCCGGGATGCGCTCGCTCGGAAGCGCAAAACCGACTGCATGCGAATGTCCGCCATACCTGCTGAACAGCGGCTTGCAGGACTCATGGTCGAGTGCGTCGAGCAAGTGAAACCCCGGGATCGAACGTCCCGAGCCGTGACTTTCTTCTCCATCGCGCGCGATCACCAAAGTTGGTTTGCCGTACTTCTCTACCAGGCGCGTCGCGCAGATTCCGATCACGCCCCGATGCCAGCCGTCGCCATCCACCACCAGGCAGAATGCATTCTGTAGTTCGCTGTCGGTGTCCACACGGATCTGCATCGCCGCCAGGATGCGCAACTCCTCAGCTTGGCGCTCGGCATTCAGCTTGTGCAGCTTCGCCGCCAATTCTTTCGCGCGAGCCGTGTCCTTGGTGGTGAAGAGTTCGATCACGTCGCGCGCCACGTCCATCCGGCCTGCTGCGTTCAAGCGCGGAGCAACGCGGAAGCCAATGTCAGTAGCGGAGACTCCGCCCGGCTTGTCTCCAACCTTGGCAACTTCAAACAAGGCGCGCAATCCAGCATTCACCGGGCGCCGCAATCCGTCGAGTCCAAGTTTCGTAAAGACGCGATTTTCACCCGTCAGTGGCACCGCATCCGCAATGGTCGCGATCGCCACCATCTTGATGAATGAAGGTAGCAGCCGCGCGCATTCCACCTCGCCCCGCAGCTTCGCCATCAGTGCCTGCGCCAGTTTGAACGCCACTCCCGCGCCACATAGAAACTTGTAGGGATATTCGCACCCCGGCTGATTCGGATTCAGCACCGCCAGTGCATCCGGGATGCGCGCGTCGTTTTCTGGTAAATGATGATCGGTGACGATCAGGTCGACGCCCAGCCGCTTAGCTGTCTTGGCAGCATCGAATGCGCGGATGCCCGTGTCGACGCTGATGATCAGGCGCACGCCCGCAGCCGCGGCAGCTTCGATCACATCGTCCTTCATGCCGTAGCCTTCGCGGATGCGGTGCGGCACGTGGAAATCCACTGTCCCGCCGCACAGCTCGATGGCAGTCTTCAGGATCACCACGGCCACGGTGCCGTCCACGTCGTAATCGCCGTAGATCAGCATGTCTTCTTTATTGGAGATTGCGGCGCCGAGTCGTTCGACGGCTTTCTGCATTCCCAGCATCAGGACTGGCGAATGCAATTGAGCGAGCGAAGGATTCAGGAACGTGCGAGCGGCTTCGGCTTCGCTGATGCCGCGCTGCACCAGCAATTGCGCGACGATTGCCGGAATTTCGAGCGAGGCGGCAAGAGCGGACGCGGAGTTTTTGTCGAAGCTCTTGAGCAGCCAGCGCATCCAAGGTTTGTATCACAACGTGAATATGAAAAACGACAAGGCATTGCGCAAACACCTGCTCTATCTACTTACCGACGGCGGAGCGCATCTACAGTTCGACGATGCGGTGAAAGACATGCCCTTGACCCTCCAAGGCAAGCGCCCGAAGGGCGGTGAGCATTCCCCTTGGCAGCTGCTGGAACACCTCCGCATCACGCTCTGGGACATCTTGGAATTCAGCCGCGATCCCAAGCATGCCTCGCCGGAATTTCCCAGCGGCTATTGGCCAAAGACTGAAGCTCCTCCCGACGAGAAGGCATGGAGCAAGAGCGCCGCCGTCTTCCGCGCGCACCTTAACGGAATGATGAAACTTGTCGAGGACGACTCCGTCGATCTGTTCGCCCGCATCCCGCACGGCGACGGACAGACTGTTTTGCGCGAAGTGTTACTCGCTGCAGATCACACCGCTTATCACTTAGGACAACTTGTAGAGGTGCGGCGCGCTTTGGGCGCCTGGAAGTGAAGAAGATTTGGGTTTTAAGTTTTTCCAGCAACTAGCAACCAACAACTAGCAACTAGTCCTCTTCTTTATCGTTCTCGTCGAACATGAAGCTGCCGAACTCATCGGCTACGTCGGTCAGCGATTCGTAGCGCTCGTACCACTTGGTCGAGATCTCGAAGAGGAACATGATCCCGTTGGAAGGGAATCCGATCTGTATGTAGCCGACCTTGCCGGCATAGAGCCTGAGCAGCCGCGCCTCTTCGATGTCGTCATCGTTCGGGTACTGCCCGTTTCTCAGCCGCTCGACCAGGTAATCGAGGTCCTCTTTCTTCAGCGTGATCGAGTGCAGCGTGACGAACGCCGCGTTCGATGCCTTGGCCAGCTCAACCACATCTTTCCACGCGTCCGGCTTGTCATCCGACCACAGGACGGACGGCAGCTCCTCATCCACCAACGCGCCGAAGCGCCGCAACCCATGGCCCTCGATGAAGGCCACCATGTCGTCGCGCAGGCTGTGCAGGTCTTCCGTCATAGGCGTATTACACCACAATCACATCAGATGCGTACCACGCTTTTTGCGACTCGACTCACCTTTAAGCAGGCGTCATCCTGAGCGAAGGTGGGTCCCGCCCGTTTGTGCCAGGGCGGGGAAACCCGAGCGAAGGACCTTGGGTTTGTTCCGATAAACTAGAAACATATGCCTAAGTTCGAACGCCACATCTTCGTCTGCTGCAACGTCCGCGACGCATCCAGCCCGCGCGGGTGCTGCGATCCCACCGGTCAAGCCGAGCTGCAAAAGGCGCTGAAGGCGAAGCTCGCGGAGCGCGGACTCAAAGGCCGGGTTCGCGCCAATAAGTCCGGATGCCTCGACCAGTGCGAGCACGGTCCCAACATGGTCATCTATCCCGAGGCAGTCTGGTACGGCGGTGTGCGCAAAGAAGACCTCGACGAGGTCGTGGAATCCCACATCATCGGCGGTCAACCGGTGCGCCGCCTCATGATCGCCGAAGATTGTCTCAACGCGGTAACTTGCCCCCACAAGCCACGCAAGTCAGTGGCTAGTTGAGGGCTCAGAAGCTCCTTCGTGCGACTTCGTGTGATGCCGTTGATTTGGCGCTTCTTTCACCCGCCTGATAAACTCAAAGATTCGAATCCACTAGACGGACGCGCATGCTTCTTTCGAAAGAGTACGTGGGCTATCTGGCCCGCGAAGTCACCAAAAAATTAGTCGCCGGCGAATTCATCGAGACTAAGGATGTGCCCGCCGTCTCGGAGCGAGTGAACGCCGCCATGCTCGACGAGCTCGGCCTCGAAGACCGCATCAACGACGAGGTGCGCGCCATCCTCGACGCCTACACCGAAGAGATGCGCAAGTCCGGCGCCAGCTACCAGGAGATGTTCAAGAAGGTCAAAGGTGAGCTGGTGCGCAAGTACAAGGCGGTGCTGTGATGCGCCTCTCCCGCGATAAGGTCAACAAGCTGGCGCACACCGTCGCCGACGCGCTCGCCACCATCGATGCCGTCGATTTCGTCGAAGACCGCAACACCATTCGCATGGAAGCGCGCCGTCTGCTTGAAGAATTGCTAAAGGCCGAAGAGATGATCGACAAGGCCGCCCGCATGAAGATCGAAAATCAGAAGCGGACCATCATGGAAGGCTCGCAGGAGTGGGACATCCTCTACCGCAAGTACTACAACGAAGAAGTCAAAAAGTTGGGTATTTAGTTTTTTGTGGACGCGCCAATCTCCAATCGGCACTTTGGGTTCCCTTGGTTTGTCATCCCGAGCGCAGCGAGGGATCTGCTTCTCAATCACAAATCACTAATCACCGTTCACCGTCACTGCTGGCTCTTCGCCGCCCTCTGCCTCTCCTCTGACGTCATCTGCGCCCACAACGTGCTGCGGCTCCGTTCCACATATTCATTATTCGGATCGTTGCGTAGCGCTTCGTTGAACCAGTTGTAAGCCTGCACTCGGTCCTGCGAGACGCACCGCCCTGTGGCGTATAGCGCTCCCATCTGCACCGCTGCCTTCGCATTGCCTTGTTGGGCTGCGGCGCGTGTATACACCACGCCTTGATCGCAGCTCTGCGGAGCGCCATGCCCGCTCAGATAAGCCTGCCCGCGCTCATAGAGGTCTTGTCCCGGCATGCTCGTAGGAGTTGCGGATTCGGTCGAGGACTTCTCCGGCTCAGCTGCTGCGGAACCCGTCTTCTCGTTGCGATCTTCTTCGGGGATCGCCTTCGCCGATTTTTCTGGCTCCTTGTTGTTGTTCGCAATCTCATCGTTCTTGTTTACTGCTGAATCCGCGGACGATGCAGCAGTCTTATCCTGCGGAGCTTTCCCCGCGGCATCGTTCTTCTGTATCTCTTGCTGCGGGCTCTTCGTCGTTTCCTGCTCAGGCGGCTTCGCCGATTGCTTTTCCGCATCCGCCGACGCAGCGTTCTCATCCGTTGAGATTGACGGCTGCTCGGTCGAGGGCGGGGGCTGTGGCTTCGGCTCAGGAGCGGTCACGCCTTGTGTGCGCTTCTGTATCTGCGCGATGGCGGCGGCAAAGGTCGGTGAGTCCCAGTTCTTCAATACCAGGTAGCCCACCGCGGCCAGGATAGCGAGCGCGAGCAGCGCTCGCCACGCTCCTCCGCTGCGCGGCTCTTCGTCTGTGAGCAGGTACTCTGTGTCCAACGGGCCTTCGTCTTCCAATCCTAAAAATGATGATCCAGAACTTCGCACCCATTCACCTCGAGGTTTTTTTGATGACGGAGGCGGCGCGCCTAAGTAGCTGCTCGCAGCATGGTGGGCAGGGTCTACCTGACTGGCCGCCTCAGCGGCCGGCGGTGCACTGTGGACAGCAACCGCCTGCGGGCCTGTACTCGCTTTCGACTGTCCCGCCCGCCGCTCCGCCCGCCGCCGATCGGCCTGCAGCGCCGTTCCGCACATTCCGCAAAACTTGTTGCCGGCGGCATTCTTCTGACCGCATCTGCGGCATTGTTGCGGCTCCCAGGCGATGATCCTGCGGTCAGCCGAGCGGCGTTCCGCCTGCACAGGCGTCCCACAAAAGCCGCAGAACTTGTTCTCTACCTGGTTGGTCTGTCCGCAGGACCTGCACTTCATGGGACTTTAACTCCTGCGAGCACACTTACTCCACCCGCTCGAAAAGGCATACCTCACTAAGACGGAGCCTAAGCTGCTGCGGGATGCCTCTAGCGTCATCGCCTCCTTCTCAGAAATTTGGCGCCTTCTCCTTGGTCTTGTCGCACACTCCTGTCGTCGGCTGCGCCGGCAATGCCGGTGGGGTTGCAAAATGTGGAGCGGAGAAATCGAAGAACTCGGTCATGTCGCTGGCGGCGCCGTCACGCGCAGTCAGCGAGGTCAGACCGAAGCGCACCTCGATCAGCTTCAGAATGGACGTGAAGTCCCCTCCCGTATGCGAAACGTAATTCGGCTTAGACCATGGCGAGACTACCCATAGCGGGATGCGGAAGCCGGAGTGATCGAAGTCAGCCACGATGTCGGTAGACTTCAGCATCGGAGGAATGCCGTCCGGCTTGGGTAGCGCGATCGGCGGGACGTGATCGAATGCGCCGCCGCCTTCGTCGAAGGTCAGGATAAACGCCGAGGATCCCCAGCTCTGGCTAGCCATCAGCGCGTCAATGATCTGCTTCACCGCCGCCGACCCCTTCTGCACGTTCTTGGTCGGGTGCTCATCGAGTCCGGTCTGGCTGGCGCGTTCGATAAAGATCACGCTCGGGAACGTCGATGAATTCTGAATGTCGAGGTAGTAGCCGGTCGCGGGTCCGGTGGAATTCGCCGGGTGCCCGATGTTGCGCACCTTGCCGCTGTCGCGGTTCCACGTGCTGAACTGCGCCAGGAAGATGCTGTTGTCCTGGAAGTAGTAGCGCCAGCTGATTCCCGCCTGCGTAAGCTTGTCGAAGATGGTCGGTTGCGACCACGTGCTCCCCGAAGGTGGCGCGTCGCTGCGGATGTGCCCGAATGACGTTGCGGTGAAAAGGTACATGCGGTTCGGGATGGTGTTCGATAGCAACCCGGAGAAAAAGTTGTCGCTGGTCCCAAACTGATAAGCAAGCTCGTAGTAATAGGGCAGGTCGGTCCAGTCGTAGTAACCCATCGCGCGCGTGCCCTGAGGGTCGATGCTCGACGGGATGGACCTCGAGTTGGTGATGGGGAAGCGGTCCATCAGGCCGTTGTCGACGTCAGAGTGGCTCTCGTTCCAGGCCGGCGTCAGGTTCTCCGTACAAACCGTGGTGAGGTGGAACGGACTGACGGTGCGTCCCGAAGTTGTATTCGCCAACCATGTCAGCGGGATTCCATTCACGTTGCTGCTCTGCCCCTTATTCACCCGGTACTGGCCAAGACGGCCGAGATAAGTATCGAACGAGCGGTTCTCCTGCGCCATGAAGATGATGTGCTTCAAGTTCGAAAGATCGTTCGGGGGTGGCGGCGCGCCGCCCACGGTGATGTTGACCGTGCTCTTGAAGATGGTGTTGGCGTTGTCGGTGGCTTGCACCGTAAGGCGATGCGTGCCGTCGGTCATTGAGATCTGACGGTCTATCCACGTCTGATTCAAAGTTGCTGGTGGAACAGAGCTCCCGTCGACAAACACCTGAATGTACTTGATGGTTCGCCCAGTGTCGGTCGTCCCGGCATTCACGTGCACCGGCGAGGTCAGCCCGGTCTCACCGTTACTCGGAGTACAAATCGTCACCGACGGGCTGGCCGGATTGAGAGGACACGTCGCCTGCGCATTCGCGCGCGGCATCATCACCGTGAGAGCGGCTGCTACTAGCAGGAATCTCGCTACGTTTACTACTGAGCAAATATTGCGCAGAGACATGGTTCACCCGGACACAGGATAGGGAACAGCTCTGAAAGAGCACGTTTTCGGCCACTTCAGAGACATGCCTTGAGACAGTCAGCCGCAGAGGACTGTTGCCGAATGTGCCTAAAGCAGGTGAATTCCAACGTTTGTTACTCAAAAGTGAACGGGCGAGGGCATAACTGAGAACCTAGTTACACGCCCGTTTCGTCACAGCATTCCTGCTACACTCTCAGGTTTTGTGACGTGTGTTTGTGGACGTACCGACCTCCGGTCGATACAGGCGGAGACATTCATGAAGCGTGCATTATGTTTTTTATTGTTTGCGGCGATCACCGCTGCTGCGCAAAGCACAGCCGCCAAGCGCCCCTTCACCTTCGAGGACATGATGAAGCTGAAGCGTGTCAACGAACCCGTCCCCTCGCCCGATGGCAAGTGGGTGGTCTTCAGCGCCGTCGACGTGGATCTCGCTGCGAATTCAAAGACGCCGCACATCTGGGTCGTCCCCGCCGACGGCTCGGCGAAAGAACGTCTTTTGATCGCGACGCCGCAAGGTGAAGACCGCCCGCGCTGGTCGCAGGATGGAAAGTATCTGTCCTTCACCGCCAATTACGACGGCTCGCAACAGATCTGGGCGGCAGCTTTCGATGGCGAGACAGCAATAATCAAAGGAATCCGAAATGCTTACGCGCCCGACGCTCCTAAAGAAGGACAGAAGGATGTTAGGCCGATCGAATGGAAGCCAGAGGCAGTTGCGCCTTGGGCGTGGAAGGTAACCTCCATCTCCACCGAAGCAGACGGCCAGCAGTGGTCTCCGGACGGCAGGAATATCCTCTTCGTCTCCGCGGTTTACCCCAGCTGCGATTCTGCCGCGGATCAAGACGCTTGCAACAAGCAGGAAGATGACAAGCGCGCAGCTTTGAAGGTGAAGGCGCAGATCTTCACCCATCTTCTCTATCGTCACTGGAAGACGTATTCCACCGCCAAGCGCTCGCATTTGTTCGTGCAACGAGTAAATACAGATGGATTGGGCAATGGCAAGGCCTACGACATCACCCCCGGCGATCACGACGTGCCCCCGTTCTCGCTCGGCGGCGCCGAC
>Ga0137418_10005757_pt1 | contig 11376 bp, 7 predicted proteins | sample CZODoug3_1_2_16f_FD_122242 | JGI IMG/M metagenome (GOLD analysis project Ga0137418, IMG submission 122242) | Vadose zone soil fungal communities from Angelo Coast Range Reserve, California, USA - CZODoug3_1_2_16fungal (Hybrid Assembly) | ecosystem: Environmental > Terrestrial > Soil > Vadose... | reverse complement strand
CGAAGCGTAAGCAGATAAAAGGCATGAGACCCGGCACTCGCCGACGGATATACGCCGATGGCGCGCTCCGTTTTTGCCTGGGTCAATCGAGTTCGGAATTTCTCCAGCGCCTCCGCACGCTGCGCATCATTCGCAAAGGGAAAAACTTCCGTCGCAAACCACGGCTCCAGGTAACGCCGCACCGCGCTCCACGAAAAATCCCTCAAATTGTTGACCACCCTGTGCGTCGGCAGAATCGTCAACCCTTCGCTGTGTGTGTTCACAAAGGTCATCATCGAACGCTCGTACGGTGCATCCGGAATCAGTTTTCCCGCTTTCGTTCGCGACTCATTCCGAAAGTTCAGCGAAGTTTCATAACGATGATGGCCGTCCGCAATCACTAACTTCTGATCGGTCATGGCTTTCTGGATCGCCGCAACCCGCGCAGGATCGGAGACCGCCCATAAACGATGCGCCACTCCATATTCATCCAGTAGTTCCGTCACCGGCTTTTCCGCCGATTCCACCTCGCCGAGAATCGCGTCCACGCGCTTTTCCGGATCCGAATAAATCATGAAGAGTTGCCCGGTGTGCGTATGTGTATGCCGCAAAAGCTCCAGGCGGTCAGCCTTGGGCCCCGAAAGTGTGTGCTCATGGCGGAAGACAACGTTGTTTGCGTAATCCTCCAGTTGCCCCGCGCCGATAAACCCGCGCCGCGTGCGTCGCGCGGAACTTCCTGGCACCGTGAATTCCTGCGTATACGTATAAAACGCTGGAGCTGCATCCTGTTTCACCGCGCTCTCAGCAATCCACCCCTTCAAAGCCGCGGCCGCCCGCGTATACACATTGTTCTGCGGCGTATCATTCGGCGACGTGCGCCCCTTCTCCACCGCAATCAGGTTGTGCGGATCGGCAGCGTAATACTTCTCCTGCTGTGCCGGCGAAATCTTGTCGTACGGCTGCGTAAGCACGCGTTCAAACGGAGCAATCTCCGGGTTATAACGGTAAGCGCGAAACGGATAAACCAGGGCCATGGCCTCTCCCACCAGAATTTTGCAGCAACAGTAGCCCCCTAGTTTACGCGAATTCTCCTCCATGCGAAAAAAGATGGTTGAGGCAAGCAACGGGTGAATTTGCCATTTCCGCGCTAATCAGACAGGTCAATTATCATTCGGCATGGTGCGGAAGCACAGAATCGATGTCACGCCTTCGGCTCATTTGGGCTCCGCTGACTGCGGAGTTCCCCAAAGCATTTTACCGTCCGAGGCAGTTAGTCGAATCTCCGGTGCTCCCACCTTAGTAAGTCGGATGACAGCCCTCGGCTTCCCCTGCTCATCATTTAGGGAGACTGAGACGCTTTTGTCGGCGTCTAACTTCAGCACGGCGCGATCCTTGCCATGGTCATCGGTGACCGAGAAACCACGCTCGCCAGAAGGGAGTACATACATGCAGGTAGCCTCGGCTGTGTGGGTATCGAAACACAATATAGTTGAGCCGTTATCAAGCATTCCCAGCGCTCCAATTTCGTTTCCCTTGGCGTCGTTGAGTTGAATGCCAGCCATCGGACTACGCCGAGGTGAGCTCTTGCCATCGGTCGCGGGATCCGGAACAGGCGCACCTAGGCGCATTCGAGCCACCCCCGCGGCGTCCACTATCTCCAGACTTCTAAGTCGAAGAGTTTTTTCTTCTCCTGCAGCTCCAACCTTTCGGAGTGAAACCAATCCTAAAAAGGCGAGAGCGACGACCAGAAAGCAAATGAGGCCCAGGCGCTTAAGGTTCAGGTTGGCGGGGATTCGTAAAAGGTTCTGTGTCATTGAAGTGGCTCCCTGCAATTCAAACCGAAGATTAGAGCTAGTTTCAGAAGATTATTCCATCGTTGATGAAGGGGAAACGAGAAAAAGAAATTCGGCGGGCCTAACTCCCAAGTAGTTTCGTTTTCGGAATTTGCGCCGATTTCCCAAAACTCGCACGCAGGAATCGGATGTCAGTGCCGTATTACAATAGAAGGCTATGCGTAACGTAAACTTTTCCATGGTGCGCGCCTTTCTTTTTGACCTGGACGGCACCCTAATCGATTCGAAGCTGGACCTCGTAAACTCCGTCAATTTTATGTTGCTGGAGATGCAACGCGATGTTCTGCCCCTCGCAACCATCGTCAGCTATATCGGCCACGGAGCGCCCAAGTTGGTGGCCGACGTTCTCGGCCCCGACGCGGCGGAAGCCGACCGCAAGCGCGGCCTGGAAATTTTCCTCGCGCACTACAGCAAACACAACCTGGACGCAACCCGCGCCTATCCCGCTGTAGTCGAGGGCCTCGAAGCGCTCCAGGACCGCCCCATGGCGGTGCTCACCAACAAGCCGAAAAAGATGAGCGTCGAAATCCTCGAAGCCCTCGGCCTCCTGAAATATTTCCACGCCGTTTACGGCGGCGACAGCTTCGAAAAGAAAAAGCCCGACCCCGCCGGCGCGCAAGCCATTCTGAAAGATCTCGGCGCCAAGCCGCGGGAAGCCGCCATGGTCGGCGATTCCGATGTGGACATAAAAACCGCCCGCAACTCCGAAATGCTCGCCATTGCCGTGAACTACGGCTTCGGCCAACACGACCGCCAAGCCCAGCCCGCCGACCTTTACGTGGACAGCCTCCTGGAAATCGCCGCGCTGGCAACGCAGTCGCGCTAGTCGCCCGGCGACAATTAGTAACTCCCGCCCTCAAGGAGTTCTTGCCTTCCGCCTCCCGGGTTTGGCAGACTCACCGCGTGCTTATTGGCCTCTTCCCCGAGCTGAACGCACCGGGCGGTATTCAACGCGCCGGCCGCCACCTCGCTTTCGTGATGAGCGAGTACGCCGCCTCTCACAAAATGGAATCCCGCTTCCTCAGCCTGAACGACACGCAGGAACTCCACCGCATGCACGTGGGCGACCGCGAATTCGTTTTCACCGGCGCGGACCGGGGCAAGCTCAAATTCGCGGCCAACGCGATGCGCGCCGCACGCCGCCGCCCAAAACTTGTCCTGGCCGCGCATCCCAATCTCGCCCCGCTGCTCCGCTACATGCGCCTGCTTGCACCGGGAATGAAAAGCATCGTGTGCACGCACGGAATCGAAGTCTGGGAGCCGCTTCCTTCAACCCGCCGCAACGCCCTGTGCCGCGCCACGCTGGTCCTCTCGCCCAGCCGAGCCACGGCGGACCACCTCGTCAATGTTCAAGGCGTTGATCACGATCGCATCCGTGTTCTTCCGTGGGCGCTCGACCCGGATTTTGCGACGAGATTCTCGGGCGCTTCTCCCTCTCCCCTCCCAGGAGATTTTCCGCCGGGCCGCGTGATTCTCAGTGTCGGCCGCTGGCTGGCTACGGAACGCTACAAAGGAATGGACACGCTGATTCTCGCCATGTCGCGCCTGCTCCTTCGCTGGCCGGACTTGCAGCTCGCCATCGTCGGCACCGGCGACGATCGCGGTTGGCTCGATCACGTTGCCCGCGATTCCGGTGTGCAGCGCCACGTGCATTTCCTCACGGACATATCCTACGGTGAACTCTCCGCCTGCTACGAAGCTGCGGAAATTTTTGCGCTTCCCAGCCGCGGCGAAGGCTTCGGCTTCGTCTACCTCGAAGCCATGGCTCACGGCAAGCCAGTGATCGGCGGGGCGCATGGCGGCGCGCCGGAAGTTATCCAGGACGGCGTCACCGGCTACGTCGTTCAACACGGCGACACGGAACAACTCGCCACCTCCATCGACACCCTGCTTTCGAATCCAGAAAATGCCCGCCGCATGGGCGAAGCCGGGCGCCAGCGCGTGGAAAACGAATACCGTTTCAACACATTTTCCAAGGGATTCAAGAAAATCCTCCGCGAACTATGCGAATCCTGAACGTCACGCAGAGCTACGCGCCATTTTTTGAGTTTGGCGGCCCCCCCGAAAAAGTCCGCGCGCTTTCCGAAGGACTCGCGAAGCTGGGCCACGAAGTGACCGTCCTCACCGCGGATTGGGGCCTGGAACGCCGCGCGGCGGAACTTCCCGGTGAACCGTCCGCGGAAAACAGCCCATTCGGCAAAAAGCGCGAAGTCCGCGGAGTCAAAGCCATCTACCTGGCCAACTGGTTTCATTACCACGCAGCCAGTTGGAATCCCGCCCTGCCCCGTTACCTGCGCGCCCGCCTGCAAAATTTCGACGTCGTCCACATCTTCGGCCTTTACGATCTCCTCGGCCCGCGCACCGCTGCGGCCGCGCAAATGCTGAAAATTCCCTACGTCGTCGAACCCATCGGCATGTTCGTGCCCATCGTTCGCAATCTCCTGCTGAAGCGCGCTTATCACCGTTTCCTCGGAACAAAGATGTTGCAGGGCGCAGCGGCCATCATCTCCACCGCCGAGCAGGAGAAAGCCGAATTGGTCTCCGGTGGAATTCCCGCCGAAAAAATTGTCCTTCGCAGAAACGGCGTCGCACCGCCCGATTCGCTGCCCGAACGCGGCTTATTTCGCAAATCTCTCGCCATCCCCTCGAACGCGAAACTGATTCTCTTTCTCGGCCGGCTCTCTCAAAAAAAAAGCCCCGATCTTCTCTTGCAGGCCTTCGCGCAGCTTCCGCCTTCTTCAACCGCCGCACATCTCGTCTTCGTCGGGCCTGACGAGTCCGGCATGCTCGCCCGCCTTCGACAAATGGCAGCGCAATTGGGAGTGGCCTCGCGAGTTCATTTTTCCGGTCCCCTCTCGGGAGACCCCAAATGGTCCGCTTACCGTGACGCCGATATCTTCGTCTTGCCCTCCCAAAACGAAAATTTCGGCAACACCGCAGCCGAGTCCGTCGCAGCAGGCACGCCGGTGATCGTCACCGACCAGTGCGGCATTGCGCCTCTGCTCGACGGCATCGCCGGCATCGCCGTACAACATTCGATAAGTTCCATTTGTGAAAAGATGTCCACTCTCCTTAACGACCCAAACCTCTACACCCAACTGAAGAATGGTTGCGCCACTGCGGTGCAACGATTAGACTGGGGCTTGCCCATCCGCGAAATGGATTCTTTGTTCAGAAAGTTGGCGGGCATCGCCACGTCTTAGCAGAATCAGGCACTCTGGAGTCGACCTTATCTGTGGGCAGCCATCGCGTATTCCGTATTTTCTGGTGGGCGACCAATGTACTCCTCGCTCTCTCACTACTTGGAACCCTCTACACAGGAATCTGGGAACACTCCGTTCGCCAATACCTTAAGGGCTTCTCCGACGCCGTCATCCCCGAGGCTTCTACGCCTCAGCAAAAGGTCGAAGCCATTCTTACCTGGATGAGTTTGGGTCCGCCGCGGTTTGAAGCCATCGATCCTTCGGCGCTCTCAGCCCACGATCCTACCGACACTTTGAATTACCGCCAGCTTCTGGAAGTTTGCGGCAGCGCCACCAACGCTTTCCTGAATCTTTCCCGGAGCTCCGGCCTCGAAGCGCGCCGCCTGCTTCTGCTCAATCCAGACCGCACCGCCAAGCACGTAGTTGCGGAGGTTCATCTCGACGGCCGCTGGGTCATCATCGACGCCACCTACCGCGCGATGATGAAAGACTCGCAAGGCCGGCTGCTGACCCGCGCCGATCTCCAGGATCCGCGGCTCTTTCAGGAAGCGACTGCCCGGATTCCCGGATACATTTCTGTCTACTCCTACGAACGCGTGGCCCACGTGCGCGTCGGCGCTTTGCCGGTTCTGGGTCCGGTTCTTCGCCGCATGCTGGACACTGCGCTACCCGGATGGGATGAATCCCTGGACTGGAGCCTGCTCCTTGAGCGGCGCTCCTTCGCTTTCTTTTTCATCTCGATGTGGGCGCTGATCTTTTTTCTGCTGCTGCGAATCGTTCTGGCCTGGCTGGCCGATCATCGTCTGCGCATTCCGCGTCTCCGCTTGCTCAGCAGTCTCGCTCGCGCCACCGCGACTTTCTTTTCAACTCCGGAGATGAAATAGCGCGTGTGTGGTATATGTGGCTTCGCCTACGCCCCCGCCAGTAACGATGCCGAACGTCGCGTCCGAGCCATGGCGCAGGCCATGCTTCATCGCGGCCCCGATGACGAAGGCTTCCTCGTCGAGGACTCCCGCGTCCCCGGCCTCGCCCTCGGAATGCGCCGCCTCAGCATCATTGATTTGCCTGGCGGGCATCAACCCGTCTGGAATGAAACCCACGACGTCGCGGTGGTCTTCAACGGAGAGCTTTACAACTATCGCGAATTGCGTGAGCGTCTGGTTCTCGCCGGACACCGCTTCCAGACCAAATCCGATACCGAAGTTTTTGTTCACGGCTGGGAAGAGTGGGGCGAAGACCTGCTAGACGAATTGCGCGGCATGTTTGCCTTTGCCCTGCTTGATCTGCGCAAACATTTCGCCACCGTACCCTTGGTTTTTCTGGCGCGCGATCCGCTGGGCATCAAGCCGCTCTACTACTCCCAAACCGATGACGGTTTCGCATTTGCTTCCGAGCTTCGCGCCCTGCTCGCTTCCGGCTGCGTTCCGCGCAAGCTCTCTTCCGACGCGCTCACCAGTTATCTTCTGTTCGGCAGTGTTTCCGAGCCGCTGACACTGGTAGAAAATGTTTTTTCTCTTCCGCCAGGTCATCGCCTGCTGTTGCACGTCCCGGACCGCCGCCGTACGCCCCGCGCGCGTCCCTGGTGGGATCCGCGCCGCAGCCCAGCCGCTCGCGACCCGCGTCGCCCGCGCAATTTCACCACGGCGGTCCCCCGCGTCCGCGCTCTGCTGGAAGATAGCGTGCGCGCTCACCTCATCGCCGACGTCCCGGTAGGATTATTTCTTTCGAGCGGCCTCGACTCCAGCGCCATCGCCGCATTCGCAGCTCGCGCGCAAAAAGGCATCAAGAGCTTCACGCTCTCTTTTCCGGATACGCCGTATGACGAAGCCCCGCTCGCCCGGCGCGTCGCCGATGCCACCGGCACGAAGCACACCGAAATTCCGCTGCAAGGCCCGGACATGCTCGCCCGCCTCGACGAAGCCATCGGCGCCCTTGATCAGCCCACAATGGACGGCCTCAACACTTACTTCGTTTCCTGGGCCGCGCGCCAGGTCGGCCTGAAGGTCGCGCTCTCCGGGCTCGGCGGCGACGAACTTTTCGCCGGCTACTCGACCTTCGCCGATACGCGCAGGCTTGTGCGCCTGGAAATTCTCTCGCGCTTTATGCCGGCTGCGTTTCGCCGCGTCAGCACGCCACTCATCTGCAATCTACTGGGCAAGCAAGGTTCCGCCGACGCCATGCGCAAAGCCAGCGACGCCTGGCGGATGCCAAGTGCGCTGCCCCATCCTTATTTCTTCACACGCCTGCTCTTTCCACCTTCGGACCTGCAACGGCTCACCGAACCACGCTTCCGCAAAAGCACAATCGCCGCCGACGGTGTCACGCTCGAACCCACCTGGCTAGCCTGGCTCGAACGCATCGCCGACCAGTCCCGCGAATTCGAACCCGTCGCCGCCATCTCCTGGCTCGAACTCCGCACTTACATGGCCAGCACCCTCCTGCGCGACACCGACTCCGTCAGCATGGCCCGCTCGCTCGAAGTCCGCGTCCCGCTTCTCGACACACCCCTCGTCGAATTCATGTGCGCCCTCCCCGACGAAGCCCGCGTCCGCCCCGAAACTCCCAAAGCCCTCCTCCGCGCCGCGCTCGAAGGCCTGCTACCCCCCGAAATTCTCCTGCAGAGAAAGCGCACCTTCACCCTCCCCTGGGAAAACTGGATGCGCACCGCCCTCCGTCCTCGCCTCGAAGAAAGTTTCTCCAATCTCGCGCCAGCGTTGGCGACCCACCTCCATTCCGCCGGCGTGCAAATGGTCTGGGACAATTTCCTCCACGCCCGCACCACCTGGTCCCGCCCCTGGTCCCTCTACGTCCTCAACGAATGGTGCCGCCGCCATCTGGGTTGAATTTCTGGGCCGTTGAAAAGCCACCAGCGGATCGGTTTCCAATATATTCGTTACTTATCGGCATGGACTACTTCCAAATACCCGTCATCCGCCCACGATGATATTGTAAGTTTCGCCTTCGAGAAAAGACCGCAATGCCGAAAACGAAAGAGACGCTTGCCGACTGGCCACCCTCGATTGCGAATTGGGTGGCATTCGAGAATAAGGAGCCATGGCTCGCCACTGATGAGTTTCCTTTTTTTACCGATGCGTGGATTACGGGTGAGACGGAAGCAGGGCCTTACCTCTTCATGAATACTGTAGCGTTTAAGCCTGGAACCGCGCGACCTGCCATTGTTTTACGCTACGCGATGCATAAGGAATTTGAATATCCCGATTTCCAGAAGACAAATGCCAAGCTATACCACGGTGGAAGTCCCCAGCAAGAGCTTGCGGCTCTCGCTTCATTGGCGATGGGAATCCGATTAAGGGCGGGCCGCTCAACCAGACGATTTGAGCCAAAAAGTGATCCCCTCGGAAGACCGACAGAATTAGGTGACCGTACCATTCCGTACCTTCACTCCCCGGATTCTCACAACCTACCATCGGCGGCGGAGGGACAACATCCACTAGCTGCTCTTGATGTTCTCAACTGCTTGCCTAAGATGTCTCGAACAGAGGCGTCCACAATCGTACGAGCGGCGCGACTCTATCAAGATGCGCTGTGGCTGGCCGAGTCCGAGCCGGAACTAACCTGGCTTCTACTGGTTTCCGCGTTGGAAACAGCCGCCAATGAGTGGCAGAAAAAGAAAGGGGATAAGATCGCTCGCCTTCAGGACTCGAAGCCAGAGCTTTACAAGTACTTGGTTAGCCTGAAAGACGACTCCATTCTATCAAGAGTGGCGGAGTACATAGCCGACAGCCTAGGTATCACACGGAAATTTGTGAGTTTTGTTTTGAGATTTCTTCCAGATCCGCCCGAACAGAGACCCCCAGAATGGGCGCAATTCAAGTGGGAACCAGATCAACTGGAGAAGGCACTCAAAACCATTTATGGTTATCGGTCAGAAGCCCTACACGACGGCAGACCGTTCCCTCGACCAATGTGTAAGGCGCCGCGTTTGGATTCCTCCTGGCAGGCTCCTGCGGAGAAGATGATTGCCGAGGCCACAAGTGAACGTGGCGGCGTATGGCTAAAAGATGACATCCCGATGAACCTGCACCTATTTGAATACATAGCTCGCAATGTTCTCTTGAAGTGGTGGAAGGAGTCCGCACACGAGAATCATTCAAAGGCGACGGACAACACGCAATCCTCAATTTAGGTACACTGAATGATTCGAAGATGAACATTCTTGGGATCAATGCGTATCACGGCAACGCTTCGGCCGCTCTTGTTTGCGACGGCAAGCTGGTTGCCGCTGTGGAAGAAGAGCGCTTCAACCGAGTGAAATATGCCGCGGGCTTTCCGGCCGCCGCGATTCGGTACTGCCTGAAAGAAGCCGGGATCACGCCGGCCGATCTCGATCGCGTGGCCGTGCCGCGCAATCCCTACGCCCGCCTCGGCACGAAATTTTTTTACGCTCTGCGCATGCCATCGTTCGCCCGCGAGCGCGCCAAAGTGCTCACCAAGTTCACGGGAATTCCGAAAGCGCTTGCCGAAACGTTCGACGCTGACCCCGCAAAAATAAAATCAAAATTTCACCGCGTGGAGCACCACCAAGCGCATCTCGCCAGCACCTTCTTCGTTTCGCCGTTCGAGCAAGCCGCCCTGCTCTCCGCCGACGGCCTCGGCGACTTCGCCAGCTCCATGTGGGGCACGGGCGCCGGCAATCGCATGCGCATTGACGGCGCGATCGCCTTTCCCCACTCGCTCGGCCTCTACTACAGCGCGGTCACGCAATATCTCGGCTTCCTGAAATTCGGCGACGAATACAAAGTGATGGGCCTCGCCGCCTACGGCCAGCCCGCGTACCTCGAACCCTTTCGCGACATCCTCCGGTTCAGCAACAACGGCGGCGATTTCGGCTTCAAGCTCGGCCTCGACTATTTCACCCATCACAAAACCGGCCCCGAAATGTCCTGGGCCGAATCCGATCAAACTCCCATCCTCGGCAAAATGTTTTCTGACGGCATGCCGCGCCTTCTCGGTGCCCCCGCGCGCCAGCCCGATGAACCGCTCGAGCAACGCCACCGCGACATGGCTTCCACGCTTCAGGCGCGCCTCGAAGAAGTTTACCTCGGCATGTTGCAGAAACTCGCCGCGAAGACCAACGCGAAAGCCGTCTGCCTCGCCGGCGGAGTCGCCTTCAATTGCGTTGCCAACGGAAAAATTTTCGACGCCACGCCATTCGAACAGGTCTACGTGCATCCCGCCGCCGGGGATGCCGGCCTCGCCGTCGGCGCCGCCTATTACATCTGGCACCAGATCCTCGGCAAGCCACGCTCCTTCGCGATGAATCACGCCTATTGGGGCCCCGCCTATTCTCCCGAAGAAATCCGTTCCGCCATACAAGCCAGCACCGTCTCGCAAGGCGGTTACACGATCGCCGAACTCCCGGAAGAAGAACTCCTGCGCCGCACCGCCGCCATCATCGCCGAAGGGAAAATCCTCGGCTGGTATCAGGGCCGCGCCGAATGGGGCCCCCGCGCGCTCGGCAACCGCAGCATCGTCGCCGACCCGCGCCGCCCCGAGATGAAAGAAATACTGAACCGCCGCATCAAGCACCGCGAAATCTTCCGCCCCTTCGCCCCCTCCATCCTCGCCGAAAAAACCGGCGAGTGGTTTGATAAATCCCATCCGTCCCCGTTTATGAGCCTGGCGTATTCCGTTCTCCCCGAAAAGCGCGACAAAATTCCCGCTCCCACCCACGTCGACGGCACCGGCCGCCTGCAAACCGTTACCCGAGAAGCCAATCCGCGCTACTACGCGCTAATCAGCGAATTCGAACGCCAGACCGGCGTCCCCGTCGTCCTGAACACATCCTTCAACGACAACGAGCCCATCGTCTGTCGCCCCGAAGAAGCGTTGGACTGCTTCCTCCGCACGCAGATGGACGCGCTCGTTCTCGGCAATATGCTCATCACACGCCCATGAAGCCTTTCACGCCAAAACTCGCTCCGTGGGGTTCGCCAGTCCTGCTTGGCATTCCCCTCGATCACAACTCCTCTTTTCTCCGCGGTTCAGCCCAGGCCCCACCGCTAATCCGCCAAGCGCTGCACTCCGACGCCTGGAACAAAACCACCGAAACCCGCATCGGCCTCGGCGTCCCAGGAATTTTTGAAGATGCCGGCGACTTGCCCGCAATGGAGACGCCTGACGCGTTCACGCGCATCGAAGATTCGATCGCAAAAATCGTGGAAGCCGGCAAGCGTCCCGTCAGCCTCGGCGGCGACCACTCCATCACTTACCCAATTCTTCGCGGTATCGGCAAGCAGATCCCCGGCGTCACCCTCGTCCATTTCGACGCCCATCCCGATCTCTACGCCGATTACGAAGGCAATCCCCACTCCCCCGCC
>Ga0137418_10005756_pt1 | contig 11376 bp, 12 predicted proteins | sample CZODoug3_1_2_16f_FD_122242 | JGI IMG/M metagenome (GOLD analysis project Ga0137418, IMG submission 122242) | Vadose zone soil fungal communities from Angelo Coast Range Reserve, California, USA - CZODoug3_1_2_16fungal (Hybrid Assembly) | ecosystem: Environmental > Terrestrial > Soil > Vadose... | reverse complement strand
ATTCTGTCTCTGGTTATCTCCCAAGATCAAAAGTATAATAATCTATTTATTTTTGTGGGCAGTGGTTAAGGAGAAATATGTTGTTATGTCCCAGGTCACCTTGCTTCACCTTGCTTCACAAGGTCTCTGGCAACCCGTTATTATCATGTGCGTGACAAAAATCCACATCACCTTGCTTGTCAAGGTCATTCCAAACTTCATCTGTCATGTGCATGATGTCATAAACTGTCACCCGTGAGAATTATTGACTATATCCTATCGTCAATTGTGCCGTGAATTTTGTACAAACTCTCTATTTTATTATTACGTGATAATGTCCTGTCGTCTCAACCCGATCTTCGACTTCAGCATCACCGGTATACAACCAAAATGTATACAACCAAAATTTACAAAAAAAATATCCATTATGATGTCACATGCGTGGTTAGATCTTCGCCACGAAATTTCGTGGTGACTTACTAACACTCTTACGCAATTTCCCAGATATTCTCCACGAAATTTCGTGGCGACTTACTAATGCGCCCCTATCATTACCATACTCTTTGCTCGCCATCGCACATCTCAACCCGATCTTTGACTTCAGCATCACCGGTATACAACCAAAATTTACAAAAAAAAATCCATTATGATGTCACATGCGTGGTTAGATCTTCACCACGAAAATTCGTGGCGACTTACTAACGCTCTTACGCAATTTCCCAGATATTCTCCACGAAATTTCGTGGCGACTTACTAATACGCCCCTATCATTACCATCCTCTTTGCTCGCCATCGCACATCACTTTTCAGGCCGGATCACTTTCTCTATGGACGACGGCCGCGACTTAGATGAACTAACCGAATCGTATCGCCGGTCGATGACCATAGTCGAAGAAACAACGTTGAAATTAAGGGACACCGTTTGCAGCTGGCCTTTAATGAACAACATTGATTTGGAGCCCCAAAAACAGAACACTATAGTTCACCTTGAACATCTTTTATCGTATTTGAAAGCTATTACAAATTGCGATGAAGATCAAGCTGGAGATGTTGAACAGGAGATCGAGATCGAACATGAGCATCATAGGGATGATTCGGAGGTATGTCGTTTGTAAACTTTAGAACAGAATTAAGAATCTATCGTTCGGCTCCGAAATAAAGACCGTGGACGCCGACAATGAAGAGGAGGAGATTTCGCTAAGGTGTCAGAACGCGATAGACTGTGTGACAAAAGGCCGGATAAGCCCTGCAGAGCTTTTTGAATATCTGCAGATGCCGGATCCACGTTTTCGACATTTTGCGGAGGATGTCGGCCTCGGTCGACTTTTTCGTGGTTACGAAAATGTAGAGTACAACGAACTGGTGGGTCTTCTTAACGTCTTTACTTCAACAGCTCAAAGAATTGGGTTTCTTCTTTTGCTTGAATTAAACAGACAGAGATTTTAGCACCACATAGGTCGCTGCCGCCTACTCCTACAAGTTTGATTAAGGATGTTGGTTATATAGACAACATCCAGGGTATTGACGACCGCTTATGGCAACGTGAATGCGTAAGTGAAGATCTCGAAACAGATTATTTAATTTACAAAGTAACGTTAGTTCTTGAACATCGAAGAGTCGTTCCTAGCAGGACAAACTTTTATGAAGTTCTTGATCAAACAGCTCGAAGCAATCAAGTTTGCTTCTGATTGGCACCAACGGAGCAAGAAGCCTGGCATAAAAAAATTCAAGAAGGAGTTCGTTCAAAAATCATTTGCGGCCGATCCCGCACATCGTCTACTACGACACGACGGCAACTCTGATGAGCAAGCAACTCACAAGAAAGCTTTTGCTGCGTTCAAAATCAGACATGGCAAAACAATCACAGCACGTAATTATTTGTTGCGATTGTATCAGAAGGTATTCACCATATTTGTTTATTACGTGTTATAACTCATAATAAGTCGAGTTTGGCTCTGCCGTTTTGCTTGATCGAATTTGGGACGTCGACAAATTGATTAGCTGCTCTAAAAATTTCCGCGCGGTACTCGGCCAACTAACGGATACAGAAGGAGATTACGACTTGGAGGTTGCCCTTCAACATCAACTTCTGTTGGAGCAGGGAAACGTGCAATGTCTTAAAAGCTTGGTATTGCACATAGGTGATCAAAGTGTACTCGACCACTTGGAACGCTTTCTACATTCTTATCCACCAAGAAGTCACGTTGAAGTTTTTTAATAATTATTTATACGAGGTTGACGGACAAATGTTAGTAATCATATTTATAAAAACCCGCCAGCCATTTCTGTTTTGTTTCTTCTGCAGCGAGCGATAACCTCCGGTCTTCTTCCCTGAGATCGGCTGAAGGATGCGTGTTAAATAATTTATCATCGAAATCTCGCAGAAGACGGATTTTGTGTCGACCACGACTTCTGGAAAGCGCGACATAAGCTGCGAATGCATTGACCGGAAAATGTGAAAGCCTTCCGATGTCGACTAACACATATTCCAATGTCTGACCCTGCGACTTGTGATCTGTGAACGCATATCCTGGTGTAAGTGGCAACTGACGACGGGTGACCTTTACACCTTTTTTTCCCCCTATGTAGAAACTATGTTCGGAGGGGAAGATCGGAATCTGCAAAGGTGAGAGACCGGGAAGGGGATCTGTGACGGGTTTCCGAAATGGCTCAAACAGTACCATCGCCGGTGGATATGTCAACTTTACCACACCTTCTTCATCTACATCTGGAACTTGCCACTCCTCCCGTGGATCCAATACAATATCAAGGATGATCCCTCTCGAGCCATTTGCTAAGCTAGCATCTGTCGCGATATTTTGGGTGACCATGGCTTCCATGCCAATTGCGATCTCCACTCTGCTTTGCAATCGCTCGGTGTCAGCTAAACCCATTTGGGCCACTGTCATGCGTTCCTTCATGGTCAACCGACGTCGTTCCCTCCCTGCCGAGTCCTCCGCATCAACAATATACAGAATTTCTCCTGTTTGTTTACAATGCTCCTTCAGTTTGGCAGCATTCCATGTCGCACGCATGCTATTCCTAGGTGTCACCAATCGAACGTTTCTCCACGGTGGTACCGAAAAATCAGGGATGTCACAGCTGTCGTTTGTGAGCACTAATTTGTTGATTTCCGAAATATCGTCCTCCGAACAGCTGCCCGTCCTTGCATTTTTGAGAATTTCTTCCCACTTTGGATCATCAATTCTATTCTGTTTAACCAATTCGATGACGGTGTCGAATTGACGATAAATGTTTTCGCCCACGACCGAAGCATGTCTTGGACAATCTCTTCTGTATAACGCCACATCGGGTTGTCCGACCGGAGGGAATTGATGGAAATCACCCGTGAGGATCACGTTCAGCCCACCTAATGCGATCGTGGAATCAGTGCGTCCATCTCCTGTCCTCGTGGAACCTGCAACTTGGGATAGATGACAAAGTGAATCCTTCGTGAGCATGCCATATTCATCCAAGGCTAGCCAAGAAGGTGTCGAGATATTATTCTTCCTGCGATCTTTGATAGCTTGGCTCGAACGATCCATCCAGTTCTCTCCAGTCGGCCGCCTTCTTGCTGGAAGTCCAGCCCACCAATGAAGAGTTGTGCCTCCTATTAGGCTGGCCGCTACTCCAGACATTGCAGTCTTTGCGAATAGATGTGACACATCTCTTCGGGCGAAAGATGTAGTAATCGCGTTCAGCAAAGTCGACTTGCCGGTGCCGCCATGACCAAATACGTTCATCAGCAACTGTGGAGGTTTCCTGTTGGCCATCTCTGCATCCAAATGATTGATCACGATGTCGTGTGCCATCCTTTGTTCAGCATTTAATTCTTGCAAATACGGTGGATCTTCCTCTGCATCCGACGGCTGGGAAATGACTTGCGGTTCAGCCACAACGTCTGAAAATCGACCAAACGTCATCAGTTCACCACTATTGTCGATAACGCTGCCGTCCGTGTCATGTTCAGCCACTTTGTCGATGACGGCCTTCCATTCCTGGTATCTTCGAATATCATCATACCCAGCTACTCGTGAAATCTTCTTCCGAAAGACACCTGGTTGCAAGTTAATATTATCCTCGGAGAATATGCCTACGTCTGCGGCAATATTCATCCCGACTTGAGCAAATCCAGTTTCATCCGGACCAAATGGATGCTCGATCGCATATTCAATGTCGTCCTCCGTTACCATGAGTTCTTCAAAATCTTCTGCATATCCCAACTGCTCGTCGCTATCATCAAAAACTATGTCTTCTGCTCCGACTGCTTCTATTGGCTGTCCGTCCTTCTTATGTTGCCGAACCCTATCTGAACTCTCGTAAAAATACTGCACGTTCTTCATAAACGTCAACTGATCCAATGTAGCTTTTTGCATAAAGTTGTGAAATTCGTCCTCCAGACTCGCGCTGTTACGGTGAATCGCACCAATAGTACGCCACGGGACCAGCAACACCAACATGGTAGCACAATACAATGGAAAGTCTTCATTGTAGTCGTTCCGGGGAATCCACGGTCCAATGAAGTCCACAATTGTTTCATGGCCCATTTTACGAATGACTCGACACCTTGATATGTCATTCGTGTCGTCCATAAAGGCGCTGCGTTCGCTAACACAGTACGCTTCTTTGCCTTTTGTACTGGATCCGAGTTTGAGGCCATTGTATGTATCTCTGAAAAACTCCCATAGCGAAAGGTGTTCCAGTGATGGACCGCGATTTGCATAGTCTGTCAGCTGGCTGACGGGTCGTAACTGCCCATCAACCACGGATAGCCTCAATATTTCATTTCGATCCGAAGGCTCCTAATCATCAAACCAGTTTAGTTTATGCATTATTACGTTTTATGTGTAGATGTATGCTTACGACATGTGATGCTTCATTGATAGATTCAAAATGTTGGTTCGCATCCACCCGTTTATCTGCCGTAGCATTAGGCCTTATCGTAAATTGCATCATTATTATAGCATTCATTATAAATAAATGATTTAAATACTCACTTCTGATAGCGAAGGATTGGATAAGTATTCCTCAGTGTTGCGTAAATCTCCGCCATGTACAGCGGCACAAAATAGTGCGACAGTTTGCGGTCCCCGAAGCCCATGAGGTAACTAACGACTTCTGGAGCACTGAAAACTTGCTCTCTGCTAAGTGTGTTAGCACACCGTTGGAGAAGTCTCTTGTTCCTAAATTTCGTATCCTCGCTGTACCGCTCCTGTTTGTCGTGAAATGCAAGCCGTTTTGCCAACAAAGCTGAGCTGTTGGAAATCTCCCGCTGGTTCTTCGAAACATAGCCGGAAAAATACCATGTAACATCTTTGGTTTCTGCTCTGTTCGAAATTAATTTTATGTCTTGATTGCAGCGAACGGCTTGCATGATGGGAGGCGACCACGCGTTTATATAACCGTATCTTCGTCTCGAGCCCCAAGAACCATCAGGCGCGATCCAGTCCTCTTCCGATAACGCAAAAGGGGCGTGACGTTTGCAAATCAGCCGGTTTTTAACCAGTTTAAGACATGCCTCGGTAGTACAGGTGTGCACTTGTGTCGCTCTGGCCAATATTTCTTCTGTGTATCGTGCACAGGCCAAATAGTTCTGCTGCCTTGGGTCTACCGGTCTGCTGTAAGAAACCGCCTTTTCTTTTTTCATTGCCTTGATTTGATGACCATTGGCGCCTGCGATATCTGAACGGATATTAGCGGCGATAAATTCGGCGACTTTCTTCCTAAACGCTTCTTTTTGAAGCAGTTCTTTCATGCGGGATGACGTAGGGGAACCCTTCAACCATGCAATAACATGGAAATGCAGCGTTCCCCTGCCTTGAGCTTCTACGGCCCCAATATATGCTGCCATATCACCAAAAATCCCCGTCTTACGCCTAACATGACTGCCCCGTTTAGATGCTTTTACTCCGAATAGGATCTCCAGAACGCAGTCAATAATAAAATGGAAATACTTTGCTGCCGCAAAAGGATCACCAGCTATCGCGTTCGATCTCGCCGTAGCGTCAGGGCCTCGTCCACTCATAAATCTGTCCAAATCGATGTCTGCGCCGGCTAGAACTTGCGCTATAGGATCTCCTGTGTCCGACGGGTTCACCGTTATCCAAAGTGATGGAGGGCCTATGTGGGCCGTTAAGGACCAAACTTTGGACCTTAAGTTCGCTCTGGATTCATCAGTACCCATTACCTTTGCACGGGTCGACTTGATATGCTTTCGGAGGCATCGAACGGCGGGATTGGAAAATGGAATTCTTCTTTTCTCTTCTTCTGCAGCTTGGGTGAGATCAGACGGTTTCAATGACTGGATAACCCGCTCGTTTTTCTGAAAATCCGACTTTTTAATCTGGATCCCCGCAGAATTACACACCTGACGCTTTTGCAACACTCCAAACACCTGGAAAACGTAATGGAGGTCTTTGCGAAATCGTTTATCCCAATACTGAAGGTCTCGACGGACGTGGTCTCCATAGCTCACGGCAATTGGCCGATTAACTTCAATTCCTCCCTTTCCGTAACAGTACAGCGTAGGGAAAGCACCCAGTAAATGGTTAGGGTTACTGGGCCCTCCATCGGTGCGTTCACCTTCCAAACTCGTTCTCGCGTATTCGTTAACGAATTCGTTCCCTCTTTTTACAGCAAAACTTTTGCGTTGATCTGCTTCAGACACGTTTGCGAGCGCACTTGATAACGCGTCTCGTTCATCTAAATCCGTTCCACCGACGTCGACGACTCCCAGAGACTGTAAAGGGACAACCTCAGGCTCTAAATACACGTATGAACAACAAATGCTAAACTAGACGACTAACGTGCACTAACCTTGATGCCCATCACAGTCCATATCTTCTGATTCGTCGCCATTTGCTGGTTTTACACCTAAATATTAACAGCTTCATCGATCATCGCCATTCTCAATGACCAACAAACATACCTGCAACACAATAATTTACATCTAAATCTCCGCTCACGTCATCATCTTCGTTGACGTATCCCGCTCTCGACCTCTCCAATTGTTTAATGTCATCAGAATAACGAGTTGACTCCAGTATTTCACGAGGGACCCCATTCTCTGGCAGTTCCGCTAGCCGTTGGTCAGAAATTTCGTTATCGGCATAGAGGGAATTGTGATCAAAAAGCCACCATAAGGCTTCACGGACGCAGTCTCGCCTGACCCTGAAATAACCGAGCATTGTACGTTCCGGCATATTTTTTGGACCTATGATGATAACACCAATGACTGACGCCAAAATCTTTGCAGAAGGAGGCATAATTTTGGGGTCGACGATGTCTGCTATGTCTTCTAGGTTGAACTTGTAAGTAGCGACGTTTCCCCGGACGCCACTATTCATCCCTGATGACGACCAATGAGACGCGCCCTTCTGCTTTGGAGATAATTTGATAATGTATGCAGCAGGAAAATATTTTGCAACCAACATCCGCTCTGGCAGAGTGAGAATCGCCAGTTGAGGGGGCACGTCTCCAATCCACATCCCGTTCGCCAACGATAAAGCGGGTGTCCTATTGGCGCCGAGAGCTCGTGAACAATCGTGACAAACATCACCCAGTAAACGTCCTTCTTCACGACCCATCACGGCCCTTTCTAACAACATTCCCGACGTCAGAACGTGAGCGGGATGAAACTCGTTTGGTGAGAGCAAATGCTTGTTCGAAATATCGTCTACTGCGCACCGTTCAACCTCTTTTCCCCACATCTCTCTAGCACATACCATACAAACGTGTTGGCGGACGGCGTCATTCCCTGTCGCATCAATAAACTCTGACATGCACTGATCAACAACAGATCGACTAGCAGCCTTTAAAAAATTTTCCTCATCGTCGAGGATGTCTTCATCACTACTCCGATCAGCAACTCCGGATCCAACATCATTCGCCATTTCCATGACATGATCGCCATCATTGTCAACTTTCCCGAATTCGTTTAAGGCCTCCATTTGCTTCATTCTGGCAACGGTCCTCAATTTACCCTGCAACTCCTCGGGCAGAATGGCCACTCTCTCCAACATCTCTTTCCTACATCTTTTTTCTCGACGACTGAATTTAAATTCTGGAACTGCGGACACAATCATTGACATCGTCATGGTCCGCAACTCCGAATCGACGGGCGAACCATCAGCGAATTGTACTTCGATAGGCATTCGTTTATAAAAAAAAAGTAAGACAGTAAACACAACTGCAGCCACAATCGCCAAATTTTAGATGATGCATCAAACACGTCATCGTTTTCCACCATCCGAAGAAGCCCCTTTATCCAAACCTGCCTCGTTGTCGCCATGGTCTTCGACGCACCATCTTATAAAACTGATCTGATCTCGCTTCCTAATTGTCTTGCTCATCCGCAATTCATTGAAAAGGCAGGGTGGGGAAAACAAGACACCGGACATGTTTTGGTCTCCCAATCTACCGGAGATGAACTCGTGGCCATTACCATCGGAAAAGTTTCACCTTTCCGACTACAATGCGGCCCTGGAGGCAATTTTAGAGCCGAATCGAAAGTCCAAAGTGACTTCAGCAAAGCCAAATTTCAGTTGACTCTGGATATGCCCGATGAACCTGAGTTGGTACCGGTGTATAGGGCCGGGTTGGCCGCATTGACCAAGTTGCAAAAATCAGCCTCTTCTACCGGCGATAATCGAAACCTCCTACAAGATGAAGGCGATTTAGCGTCCATTCGATTCGCGGCTAAAGTTTTTGAGAAGAGGGTAAGAAATTATAAGCTTTGATCTCTTTTAAAAAAAAAACTTATTTGGCAATAAGCAATTTGACGTTGTTGACAATACGGTGTATTTGGAAGACCTGGAAGGAAAGGCTGGCGATCATATGAGTCAAAAAAATGGTAAGAATGGTTCGCATCTTGCTCAAGGAGCCAACAACATCATTCAATCCGTAAATGCATAAGCAAATCCTGACGCACCCACTGAAGTTGATGATGAAACCGACAACTGGCCTGTTTCTGATCAACTTCAAGGGGATCTTTGTAAAATCAAGCGAACACATTATGTGCAACCCCTACGTACCTACGAAAACAGGCACTTTATCGAACCAAACGACGTGATCGGCATACTCGGCAATGCTCTCGTGGAAATACACTTCTCTCTCAAACACTACCGCATCCAGCGCGAGGGACAAAAGGGTTTTGATAGCTTTACCACCAACATTGAACAAATCAACGTCCTCAAACGCGGAATCGCCAAAGCACCTAACCCCTATAAACGACAAAACCCCCGAGATGGTCCCTTCGACGTCAAACGACCAAGGCTAACCATGCGTCCAGCCGAACCATACACAGAAGGTATGAGTTATAACAAACTCTTATCAACTTCTACTGACCATCGCAACAACCTTTACCAACACCACACCTACATCCACGCTGCGAATTCCCACTCACCAAGCTCCGCCTCCAAAACCAACCAATGAAGCTTCATCTTCACAAGTATCTAACGAAGTTCTATCTTCAAGAGTATACAATAAAACAGCTCCAACATCCCCATCTGCCACTGCTTCCTCGAACAGCGCCGAAATTCACGAAGAAGAATCCACAACTGCCGCCGCTCCTGCAACCACCACCGCACCACTCAGCAATAAACCATCCCCTCCAGTCGCCTCCTCATCCGTACCTTCCCAGAAAAGTCACCCCCCAAAAAAATCCGTCATGGAGACTAGGTCCGATCATAAACAGCCTCGCAAAAATTTGTAGGAGCCTGAACGACTATGGAAATTTTTGAATTGTCCTATGCCCCTTCTACTTTGTCATCTATTTAGCGTCTCAAAACGATAGGAATCTCAAGTACTTACCTCAGAATTTAGCCTGTACTAACACTCCCAATTCGCAATTTCGTTCGATTTACCGTGCCAACAATAGATGTATTGAGCTTGGCGACTGTTGTCAGACATTATAATGCATCTTTAACACAACGACACACCATCTTTTGGCACTTGACACAAAAACAACGAAACCGACGAGAATAGGGGAAGAATCCTTTCTAGCGCCCACCAAATTATGATGTCACACCATACACTGATTCCCAGATGCTCTCAAAAGAACTCCCAACATGCCTTTATTATATATACATATCGCAGCCTTCTTCGAAGTACAAGGAAGAGGTTTACTTCATGTTCATCCCTTCCACGACCAACAAACCCCGGTGAAACAAAAACTTCCGAAAACCCCACACATACAGCTAACCAACCAGCTTACACAGCCCCATATGCAGCGAATGAGGCCGATAACCGTGAGAATGGTCTCCATGTACATCTGGTACTCGATTGCAGAAGATGAGAGAATCGCATAATCAAAGCAAAAAAATATAATGACAATGTACTGTACTTGTTGACGAATTTTGTAATTTTGGTCTCCGAGAAGGCTGAACACTACGTTTCGAACCACAAGCAAGGTTACCGGAGCCATCGGCGACATCTAGTTACCAAACAACAATGTGGTGCCGTCTCGAATCCACACAAACAACAAGGAGTTGCAGTAGCTTCACTGGTGTCTTCACTGCACACTACTTCCTGGATGTGCTGATGATCCTCAGGACCTAAGGTGTTCATGAACTTCTGGGTATTGTTCTTCCAGAACATTGCAATGTTATTGTATTGCTCAATGGTTGAGCTCAGATTTGGTCTTTCAAATAGTTGCCACCCACCAAGCCATCCCTCATTTACTTCATTTGTGGTTGACATCCATGCTAATTCCTTCTCTTCTGCTGTGGGGGAATCTATGAGGCCTCCATGGCCATAATCAAACTCAGAAGTGAACCACTCCCAAGCTACAAATGCCTCTGTCATGAATGCCACAAAGAACTCCTTGAGGTAAGGTAGATCTGCACTGGGTGTGAGAATGGCTGATAATGCCAAGGTTCACCATCTAGAGTTGCAGCTGAATAGCTCATTTTGGGACCAATAGCAAGACTCAGATCATCAATGAGCTTCTGAATGTGAGCTTTAAGCTTAAAATGATAGGGCCCAAGATCAAGCATATTGACTTCTTTGGCTCCAGCCCACAAATAAACCTTGCATAAGGTGCACTGACTAAGCATAGGTAAACCACCAGCACTGCAAGCTCTGATTTGTTTTAGTATCGCAGAGAGCATTCCACAGGTTAGCTTCCATATAATTGAAGCCAGGCTTCTCCTTTAACATCTTGATCACTTCTAGGAAGTTGGTAGGAACCTGATGTACTCCAGTGTATATGCAATTAGTTCTGCTGTTGCTGTGCAGAAACAGTGATAACAGATACTGCTGGTATCTGGAAAGTTGCACAGCTGTCTGAGGATGGATTGGAGATGATTTTGGTAAGAGTCCTGTTGTCCTTTCTTGTCATCTTTATCATTAAATATGGCTCCAGCAATACTTGCAGCTTTCACACTAAGGGTGAGCATG
>Ga0137418_10005753_pt1 | contig 11378 bp, 9 predicted proteins | sample CZODoug3_1_2_16f_FD_122242 | JGI IMG/M metagenome (GOLD analysis project Ga0137418, IMG submission 122242) | Vadose zone soil fungal communities from Angelo Coast Range Reserve, California, USA - CZODoug3_1_2_16fungal (Hybrid Assembly) | ecosystem: Environmental > Terrestrial > Soil > Vadose... | reverse complement strand
CCACGACCATCGACTGGGTCGCTCCCTGGTGCCCCGCAACCGCCACCAGCTCGCCGTCCGGAGACACGGCGCTTCCACCCGGTAGGAGCCTCGCCCAGCTACCAAACTTGGCCTCTGGGAGCTCGATGCTGAAGTCTCCCTCGCGGCCGCCGATCACATCGAGGCGTCCCTGCCGGAAGATGACCAGCCCGTGGCGACTGAAACGAAGGTTTTGGTAAGGCTCGAACTTGCGACGGGCGAGCTCGCGACCATCGTCGAGGGAGACCAGGTGCAGCCACTCGGAAACGTCGTGGTATGCGACCTGCGAACCGTCGTCGGAGACGACGCAAAAGTGGTAGGGCGGTACGTCGGAGGCGATGACGCGCGTTCCACCTCTTTCCTCGTGATGGAGAAGTTGCCGATTCAAGATCGCGGCTCGCGGGGGATAGGCCCCTGGACAGGGGAAGCCCGACGACCGAGGCCACGTCTGCAGCTCGCGACCTGTCGCTGCGTCGTGGAAAGCCCAGCCTCCCACGAGCGAGAGGCGGAGCAGCCCACCGGGGAGAAGCACGGCATCGAGAAGCGGTTCCCCGGAGCGGGCCCACAACGTCTTTCCGCCCTCGACCTCCCGGATCTCGACTCGGTCCACGGTGCGCCCGAGCGCGATGACTCGCCCGTCGGGAAGCACGCCCACGTCGGTGAGCGACTCGGCCGGTCCGTGCAGTGAGAGGATCCGCTCGGTGATCCGCTCCCTGGCGACCGCCAGCCCCCAGCGCTCCTCGGTCGTGTCGTGCTGTGCGCGTGCAGCAGCGAAGTAGGCGGCAGCCTTCGACCAGTCCCCTTCCTGCTCTGCACCGTAGGCGCGCTGGAGGAACGCACTCGCCAGGTCCACCCGCGTCTGGTGGAGGCGCACGGCCACGAAGACGCCCGTTACGAGCAGGGCGCCGGCGGCGATGGCCACCCCGGTCAGGATCGCGCGATGGCTCGAGGCAAACTTTCGCAGCAGCTCCCAGGTTCCGTACTGGTACGCACGGACTCGTCCGCCGGCCACGAAGGTGGACAGCTCCCGGGCCAGCGCAGCGGCATCTTCGTAACGCTCGGCGGGATCCGGGCGGAGCGCGCGCTCGGCAATCGCCGCCAGCTCGGAAGGCGCATCGGGGGTCAGCACCCGGACAGGCACGAACCTGCCGGCGCGCACGTTCTCCATCACGTGCTCGGCCGTCGCGCCCTCGAAGGGGGGGCGCCCGGTGAGCACCTGGTAGAGGATGGCCCCCAGGCTGAAGACGTCGCTGCGCGCATCGATGGCCGCGATGTCGCCCCGCGCCTGCTCCGGGCTCATGTAGGCCGGCGTCCCCACGACCATGCCACTCTGCGTCAATCCGCCGGTCTCGGCCCACGGCCGCGCGATCCCGAAATCGGCGACCATGGTCGAGCCGTCCGTGGTGAGCAGCAGATTCTCGGGCTTCACATCCCGATGCAGGACGCCGTGCTGATGCGCAAACTCCAGCGCCCGCGCTGCCTCGACGGCGATGCGGAGGGCCACGTCGAGCGGAAGCTGCCGCTCGCGCTCCAGCCGCGCCCGCAGCGTTTCGCCCTCCACGTAGGGCATCGTGTACCACAGGATGCCGCCGGCATCGCCCGAGTCGAAGACCGTCACGATGTGGGGATGTTGCAGCCGCGCGGCCAACTCGATTTCGCGGAGGAAGCGATCAGCGCCGAGGGACGCCGCCAGCGCCGGACTCAGCACTTTGAGTGCCACGAAACGGCGGTGCTTCAGATCGCGCGCGAGATACACCGTCGCCATGCCGCCGCTGCCGAGCTCCCGCTCGATCGCGTAGCGGTCGGCGAGGGCGGCTTGCAGCTCGGCGGGCGCGGAGTGCGACATGCGAGAAGATAGTGAAGCGCGCGTTGAGCAACCGCCAGGCTGCCCAACGCGCGCAGAGGAAAAACGCTACGGGTGAGGCGACTACTGCCGCGGCCCGCCCCCTCCCATCGGCCGAGAGACCATCGGCTTCGGCAGCGCATCGAACTTGGTCTGCTGGTCCGGCGTCAGATTGTTCCGGATCGCGGCATACCATTGGTCCGCTTCAGCCTGGAACCCCTGCATCTCGGTGCGGACGCTGTCGAACTTCGCACGCTGTTCGGGTGTGGGCTCCTGCCCGGGCGTGAAGCCCGACGCCATCATCTGCTGCCGGATCGCCTGACGGCGCGCGGCGGCGTCTTTCATCACGCCATTCAGCGCGGTATAGGCGGGGGTGACCTTCGTCCGCTGCGCGGGCGTCAGGCTGAGTGCCTGGCCGATCGAATCGATCGTCATCCAATGATCAGGTAGTGGCTGGAAGCGGCGCGGCCCACCGGCATTGGCATCGCCCTGTGGGGTCTGCGCGAACATCGGTGTTGCGAAAACAAGGGACAGAACCGCAATGGCTGCAAAACGACGCATGTACATACTCCCGCATGAAGGGTACGTGCTGATACGCCTGAGGAGGCCGAACTGTTGAAGACCCCTCCACCGCCGAATACGTTACCGCAGCTCGAGCGTTCTCCCTGCGCTCCTGCAGCACGCGCCGCCGTCACACGTTCCCCACGACAGATCATCCACGTCGCTCCACAACCAGCGAGCGGACGCAATCCCTCTGAAGAACCCTTCACCGTGGTGAATGACCTCCACGTTGCTGACCAAGTCGGTTGAACCGCGCGCCGTCGAACGAAAGACGGAGACGAGCGAGTCACCGCGTCTCAGGACCGCCCAATACACGGTGTCTCTGCCATGGATGTTGAACTTGGGATAGGGCCCTTCACTTATGATGCGAGCGATGACCTCGCCCGAATCCCGATGGGCTGCCGACCACGATGCCGCGCGGATGCGAGGTTGGATCCTCGACAGTGGCCCAGCCCGGCAGCGGTCAGGACAATCCCCTATCATCAGGCGGCGGTAGTCCGATCGCTCCGTCGCCGTGTCGAATTCGCTCGCGGGCGGAATGGCCGGGAAGTACAACGCCTCCATGGGCGCCACCATCGGTGATATCGTTGGAATGGCTCCCCCGGCGCACGCGGGGATGACGACACATGTCAGCACGATCGAAAAGCGGTGCTTCAGCATAGGGCGCTCCTTAGTTGCGATTGGACGCCACAAGACTCCGCATACGTTCGACGACCGGCGCCAGCGGCGGATCGCCGTGTTCCCACAGTGCAATGACTGCATTCCCCCAGCGGTCTGCCACGGCGCGGTCGCCGGCCCGTGCCGCCAACTCGGCACGCAATGCCATTGCCCGAATCGCGCAGCCCACCTGTTCCGGTTGTTCGAGCAGCGACGTGCCGAGCGTGGGCAGGGCCTGCAGGGAGAGATCGAGCACACTGGTCGCCGCGGCCGTATCGTGCAGCGCCAACAGCATCCGGGCTTCGGCGTACGTGCCGTTGATGGCGACGTCGCCCGCGCGCGCGCGTGTTCGCAGTTCCGCCTGGCGCCGGAGCGCCGCACGGACCGCGGCGGTGTCTCCATGCCCCAACGCCCATTGCATCTCGAGAACGTAGTCCCCGCCGGCGTCGCGACGATGCACGTCGCTGAGCCCGAGTGTCTCGAACGCGAGGGCCATCGGGCCGTGCAGCACGGCAAGCCGCAGTCGCTCGCGGTTCGACGAACCAGCCCAGCTGCTCACGCGTTGCTCGACGCGGCGCACGCCGGCGCGCAGGCTCTCCGCCGGCGCGCCCACCGCCGCGTACGCCAGCAGCTCCAGACCCGCCTGTCGCACCGGCATGGGCGCGTCGGGCAATTCGATCCCGTCCCAGGTCATAGGGGTGTCGAGCGGCGCCGAGCGTTGCAGCAGCTGCGCGGCGCGATATACGTGCCCCGTCAACAGCGACAGTCCGCCCAATCGCCGCGCGGCGAGCGGCGCCGGCTCAAGCGGCGGCGTTGCCAGAATCGAATCAGCGAGCGCGGCGGCCTCCGGAAAACGCTCCAGCTTGAACAGCAATCGCGTCTCCGCCACTGCCGCCCGCAACGTCTGGTCAGGGTCCAGCGAAAGGCCTCGCGCTTGGCGTATGGCCGCGAGTGCCGATCGCTCCCTTTCAGGCCCCAGATCGATCTCTCCGGTCGTCTCGAGGATGAGCGACAGCGCCTCGTACGCATTGGCGCTTGCGGGGAACGCCGCGATCCACTTGCGGATCAGCGTGCGCAACTCTTCCCGGTTACGCGCAACGGCCTCTTGGGTGGTGGAGGGACGCGACCCCGCCTTCGCAGTGTAGAAATCCGTCACCAACCATGGCACGAACGCCAAGGTGTCGTGGTCGAGTGATGGATACGCGGCGAACCGGAGCGTGTCGCCGAGCGGCGCGTAGCCGGGCCGGTAGAGATACGTCTCGGCGTAGAACAGGTCGATCAATCGCTGGATCGCAATTCCGGTGAACGCGCGATGCGCCGACGGCACCAGCTCGAGCGCCCTGCGATACGCCGTCGCGGCACCGCGATAGCTCGAGCGGAACCGCCACTTCGAGAGGCTCGCGGCATCGGGTGCGACGACCTTGTCGCGCCGCTGGCATTCGCCGAGACCGAACCACGCGACAAAATCCTTTGGCTGGCCCGCGATGATCGCCCGGTAGCGATCACAGGCCTCGGGATAGCGTCCACCGGCGAGCGACGACAGCGCCTCCGCCAACGCCAGATCACTCGACCCCAGCCGGTCGGAACCCGCGAGCGCCCGCGCGGTGCTCCCCTGCCAATCGGCAATCGGTTCCTCGCCCCACATTTGTGCGTGGGCCAGCCACAGACTCGCTTGCGCGTAATCGGGATCGCTCTCCAATGCGGCGCGAAACGACCGCTCCGCCCGGCCGAGGTCCCAGCGCGCGAGTGCATCCCGGCCGTCAGCGTAGGCATAGAATGCGGCGAGCACTTCGGTCCCGACCACATCCGGCCGCACGCGCTCGGAATTCACGCCACCCAGCAGGAGCGAATCGGCGAGCTCCCGGAACTTCGACTCGAGCTGCTGTCCATCCCTGTGAATGCGGACTGTGTAATCGCGGACTGACTTTCCGCCACGCCGGAGGTCATAGATTGCCGCCGTCACCTGAATCGAGTCCCCGACCGTCGAGACATCACCCCAGACGAGCATGCCGGCGCCGACGTCCCTGGCAAGCGTTTTCGCTTGATCGAGGGTGATCGATTGATCGCCGCGTCGCGTCCGGGCGTCGTGCACGCGCAACGGATCCGCGAGCCGCACGTCCGTCCAGCGTCCAAAGGCCTGCGAGAGCAGCAGCTCGCATTGATCGCCGCTGACGAGGGCGGGCGCCGCACCGCCGCGATGCCCGAATGGCACCACGACGTAGAGCGAGGCGTCGAGATTTGCGGAAGCGAGCCGGGGGATGAGCACACTCGCCAAAATCGCGAGCGCCAGAGCGCCGACGGCGCCGATCGGCCCCCAGCGGCGCCATGCCCGCTTCGAGCGGCGCGCCGAGCCCGCGGTGGTTTCCGGCGGACCAAGCGCCTCGGCAAAGTCGCGCGCGGTCGCGAACCGCTCACTCGGGAGCTTGGCGAGTGCGACTTCGATCGCATACTCCACATCGAGCGGGATATCGCGCCGCTCCGCCGACACGCGCGGATCCTGGGTCGTCGGCGTGTGCCCGACCAGCATCTCGTACAGCACGCATCCGAGGCTGTAGATGTCACTCCGCCCGTCGAGATCTTCCCCGGCAGCCTGTTCGGGACTCATGTACTCGATGGTCCCGACCACGATACCCGTGCCGGTCACCCGGGACGCATTCGCTTCGCTGATCGCGCGCGCAATTCCGAAATCGCTCACGACGGGGTGGCCCGCTTCGATCAGAATGTTTTCGGGCTTGATGTCCCGATGGACGATGTTCTGGGCGTGCGCGTAGGACAGCGCGTCGGCCACGTCGCGCGCGATCGTGACGGCGTCGGTCACCGACAGTCGTTTTTGGCGCACCAGGCGGTGGCGGAGGGACTCCCCAGCTACGAACGGCATCGTATAGAACAGCAGGCCGTCCGCGACGCCGGAATCGAACAGCGGGAGGACATGCGGGTGCGTCAGCCCCGCGGCAACCTTGATTTCGCGCAGGAAGCGCTCGGGACCGAGGGCGCCCGCGAGTTCCGGACGCAGGACTTTCAGAGCCACCCAGCGGTCGTTGCGGACGTCCCGGGCCTGATACACGATGGACATTCCGCCACGGCCGATTTCGCGCTCAATCGTGTAGCGGCCCGCCAGTGCAGCGGCGAGCCGCGACTGAAGGTCGTCCACAGGCACTAGGATACGGCGCCCGGACGTGGGCGGTAAGGCCTTGGCGACACGCGGCTTGCCGACTACTTTCCTGTGCCCGATGCGGGACTTGTCGTTGTCACGCAGCCAGTTGCTGCTCCTCGCCGGCACGGCCAACCGGCCTCTCGCCGAGGAGATGGCCCAGCATTTGGGACAGCCGCTGTGCGCGGTGACGATGCGGCGGTTTGCCGACGGCGAAATCTTCGTCAAGATCGACGAGAACGTGCGCGGGCGGGATGTCTTCATCATCCAGCCCACGAATCCGCCGGCGGAAAATTACATGGAGCTGTTGCTGTTGATGGACGCGGCGCGCCGGGCGAGCGCCGCCCGCATCACCGCGGTGCTCCCGTACTTCGGCTACGCGCGGCAGGACCGGAAGGATCAGCCGCGGGTGGCGATCAGCGCCAAGCTGGTGGCGAACCTGATCACCCACGCCGGAGCGGATCGCGTGCTGGGGATGGATTTTCATTCCCATCAGGTGCAGGGGTTCTTCGACATTCCGGTCGATCATCTGTACGCGGCGCCGGTGTTCGTGAGCCACTACCGCACCAAGCGGCTGCACGATCCGGTGGTCGTCGCACCGGACGTCGGGTCGGCCAAGATGGCGCGGGGCTTCGCGAAGCGGCTGGACGCGTCGCTCGCGATCATCGACAAGCGGCGCCCGTCGGCGAACATCGCGGAAGTCGTGAACGTCGTCGGCGAGGTCGAGGGGAAAGACGTGCTGATCCCCGACGACATGATCGATACCGCCGGCACCATCGCCGAGGCGGCAGCGGCGCTGCGGCGGCTCGGCGCCAAACGCATCTTCGCGTTTGCGACGCATGCGCTGCTGTCGGGCCCGGCGATCGAGCGGCTGCGCGCCGCGCCGCTCGAGGAAGTGTGTGTGACGAATACGATCCGGATTCCGGACGAGAAGCAGTTCGAGAAGCTGAAGGTGTTGTCGATCGCGAGTCTGATGGCGAAAGCGATCGGGTATGAGCACTCGAATCAATCGGTGAGTTCGTTGTTTGACTGACGACAGATTACTGAGGACTGAGGACAAAGTATGGCGCAGACAGTGGCTCTCAGTGCTACCGCACGAGAGAAAACGGGTAAGGGCGCGGCGCGGCAGGCGCGCTTCCAGAAGCAGGTTCCGGCCGTGATCTATGGCCACGGGCGAGCCACGCAGCCGCTGATGGTGGACGCGCTCGCGCTCGAGAAGGCGCTCACTGGCGTCGAGCCGGAAAGCACGCTCATCGATCTCACCGTGGACGGCAAAAAGGCGCGGGCCCTGATTCGCGAGATCCAGCGCCATCCGATCCGCCCGGACATCATCCACGTCGATTTCTACGAGATCAAAGCGGACGAGAAGATCACGCTCAAGGTCCCGGTGCACCTCGTGGGAACGCCCGACGGCGTCCGCAACGCGGGCGGCGTGCTCGATCAGGTGACGCGGGAAGTCGAAATCGAAGTGCTGCCCGAAGACATCCCCGACCGCGTCGAGCTGGACGTGACCGCGCTCAAGATCGGTGACTCGCTCCACACGCGCGATCTGACGATCCCCAAGGCCGTCATCCTCACGGGCGCCGATCTGACGATCGCGACTGTCGTGCCGCCGCGCGCCGAGGAAGTCGCCGCGCCGACGCCGGAAGCCACGACCGAGGTCGCCGAGCCCGAGCTGATCCGCAAGGTTCGCGAGGGCGAGGAAGGCGAAGAGGGCGAAGCTGCCGCCCCTGCGGGCGAGGAAAAGGGCAAAGCTCCGAAGGCAGAGGAAAAGCCCAAGGGCAAAAAGGAAGAGTAGTCGTTGCGCGCCGTCGTCGGCCTGGGCAACCCGGGACCGGAATACGCGGCGACGCGCCACAATGCCGGCTTTCTCCTCGCCGACGCCGTCGCCGAGCATTGGCAGCTTCCCCCCTTCCGTCGCGCCGAGCGCGCGCGCGCGACGGAAGGCACCGTGGCCGGCGTTCCCGTGCGCATTCTCAAGCCCACGACGTTCATGAATCGCAGCGGCGCCGCGTTGGCGTCGCTGCGCGCCGACCCGGCGTTCGCGGCATCCCGGGACCTGCTCATCCTCGTCGACGATTTCCAGATCCCGCTCGGCACCTTCCGGATGCGCCCGGACGGCTCGGCGGGCGGGCACAACGGCCTGAAGAGCATCGAAGGCGCGCTGCAATCGCAGCAGTATGCGCGCCTGCGCGTTGGCGTCGGACCGCTCCCCGAAGGCATCGGCGATTGGGCCGATTACGTGCTCAACGCCTTTGAACCGAACGAGCTCCAGCAGGTCGAAGACCTCATGCCCCAGCTGATCGAGTCGGTCGAGAAGTGGCTTAAGACCTGATGCTGCGTCTCGGCATTGTCGGCCTTCCAAACGTCGGGAAATCGACCCTCTTCAACGCGCTGACCTCCTCGAAGGCCGCGGCGGCGGAGAATTATCCCTTCTGCACGGTCGAGCCCAACGTCGGCGTCGTCGAGGTGCCCGACCAACGGCTTGAAACGTTGAACAACATCGTCAAGCCGAAACGTAAGATCCCCGCCGTCGTCGAATTCGTGGACATCGCCGGTCTGGTGAAGGGTGCCTCGCAAGGCGAAGGCCTCGGCAATCAGTTTCTCTCGCACATCCGCGAAGTGGACGCCGTGGTCCACGTGATTCGCGCGTTCGAAGACCCCGACGTCGTGCACGTGATGGGCCCGGTCGATCCGGTGCGCGACCACGACGTCATCACGAGCGAGCTCGCGCTGGCGGATCTCGCCGTGGTCGAGCGCCGGCTCGACAAGACGCGGAAGTCGGCGCGCGCCGGAGACAAGGAAGCCCAGCTCGAGCTCACGCTGCTCGAGCGCGTCCTGCAGGAGCTGAACGCGGGGCGCGGCGCGCGCGAAGCGGGCGTACACGCCGACGCGATCAAGTTCCTGCGCACGCTCGGCCTGCTCACCGCCAAGCCGATCCTCTACGCCGCCAACGTCAACGAAGACGACCTCGCGTCCGGTGGCGGCAAATGGATCGACAAGCTGCGGGCCGCGGTGCAGAGCCACCACGAAGACGCGGAGATCGTGCCCTTCTCCGCCAAATTCGAAGCCGAGCTCGGCGAGCTCTCGGGCGATGAGCGGAAGGAGTATCTCGCGAGCGCGGGCGTCTCAGAGCCGGGACTCGACCGCCTGATCCACGCCGGCCACCGGCTCCTGGGCCTGCAGACATTTTTCACCGTGGGCGAAAACGAGGTGCGCGCCTGGACCATGCATCGCAACGACACGGCGTACGACGCGGCAGGCGAGATCCACTCCGACTTTCAGCGCGGGTTCATCCGGGCCGAGACGGTCGGGTTTGGGGAGTTTGTGAAAGCGGGCAGCTACAAGGCTGCCCGCGAACAAGGCCTGGTGCGCAGTGAAGGCCGCGACTATGTCGTGAAGGACGGCGACATTCTGTTATTCCGCTTCAACGTCTAGCGCGTCCAGATCAGGACCGACGCACACGACCGCGCTCCGACGAAGCCTCCCGGCGTAAAGGTCGCGATTTGCGGCATCAAGCCCACGGCCATAAAGGAACTGCGATACACCTCGACGGCCTGCACCTCATCGATCTGGACGTCATCGTAGTCCTGCTCCCGGAACGGCATCCCGTCGATTGCCACGGCGACCGCGCACAGGTTCCCACGATTCCACATCGCGGGAATACAGCCCTGTGACACGCACCGCACCGTAATTCCTTCCCGGCTCAGGAGCGAGCTCAACCGGCCAAGGTGCGAGCGTTCGATGTCCTCTCTCGTGTAGAATCGCGCGAACCCGGAATACCATTTCTTCCGGTCGTAGAACCCCGCCAGGTTGCGTGAGAAATCGCGGGCCTGCGCCTCGACCACGACGGGGTCGAGATCGACCGCGGCGACATCGAGCAAGACGACGATCTTCTTGACCTTGCCCCGCTGCAGCTCGAACTCGTACTCCTCGGTATTCCGGTTCTGGTAACTGACTCGAATGCGTTGCCGGCCGGCTGGAAGACCTCGCAACTCGAAGCGACCCGTCGAGTCGGAAACCACAAACCGTTGGACCACGGGCACCGAGATCATCACGCCGACGAGCGGATGACCATTGAGGCTGGATCCCGCGGTGCCGCGGATGGTCGCGGTGGTATCCACCTGCGAAACGAGTGACGCCGGAGCACTCCCCGCGACGACGAGGAGAGCGGCAACGTACCACTGCGGGCGGAGCGACATGGGGCACCTCAGTCTAGCGGTTCTCCGGTGATACCCCTACCGCGTCCAGATTTCCACCAGGCCGCACTGGCCCGCGGCCGAGAGCCCCGTACCCATCCACATCGACGAGCCGACAGTCGGCAGCAGGGCATGACTCAAATCGGCCGGCGGCACCCCGCGGTAGACCTCGATACCGGCGACGTCGGAGACCTGAATCTGATCGTAATCCACTTCGCGGTACGCCACGCCGTCGACGCTGACGGGAACCGGGCAAATCACACCGTGCGTGACTCGCGTCGGGCGACAGTCCTGATAGCACCGCGTGACGATGCCCTCGAGCGTGAGCAGCCCGCTGAGCCGCGTGGGCTTCATCTGCGCAATCTCTTCACGCGTAAAAAAGTGGCCGAAACCCTGATACGCCTGGCGCCGCTCATAGAATCCCGCCAGGTCGCGCCACAGGTTGGGCTGCCGCGCTTCCACGACGACGGGATCGAGATCGACGGCATCGACGTCGAGCAGCACGGAGATTCGTATCGTCCCCTGCCCCTGCAGGGTGAACATGTAGTCCTCGGTCTGGCGCCCTTCGTAGGAGACCCGGATCGCGCGCTTTCCGGCGGGCAATCCGCCGAGGGAAAACCGCCCGTCTGCGTCCGTAACGACGAACTTGTGGACTTCGGGCGCCGAAATCATCACGCCCGCAAGCGGATGTCCGTTGTATGAGGAAATGGCCGCGCCGAGAATGCGGGCAGTGGTGTCGGAAAGTGCCTGCGCCTGCATCGACGAGGCGACGATCGCCGCCGTGACAAGGAGCATGATCTACAATACACGCCTTCCCACGCCTTTGCACGCCGTTTAGCTTTATCGCTCACATAATCCCCTACTCGGTGCCTTCCACCGCATCGGGTCACCTATGACCAAAGGGAGGTGGCATGAGTCGTCGGTACGAGACGGTCTACATTTTTGATAG
>Ga0137418_10005751_pt1 | contig 11381 bp, 10 predicted proteins | sample CZODoug3_1_2_16f_FD_122242 | JGI IMG/M metagenome (GOLD analysis project Ga0137418, IMG submission 122242) | Vadose zone soil fungal communities from Angelo Coast Range Reserve, California, USA - CZODoug3_1_2_16fungal (Hybrid Assembly) | ecosystem: Environmental > Terrestrial > Soil > Vadose... | reverse complement strand
GCGGACGATTCAGTCTTTGAGCGAATCATCTCTGATGTGTGTCACACCACAGATCAGAGGCGCAAGCAAAACTGGCAGCCAAAAAACGCTAGAAGTCACGATTCCACCGCACTATCTTGCCTTTCGCGACAGAAACTAGCTAACGGTTTCCGATCCAGTGGCTTTCACTTAACGGCTGCTGCGTGGCCTGCGTCGTGCCGAGCGCGTCTCAGTGTGCTCGCAACCTGGGTGGTGCGGCAACCAATTTAGAGTTCTCGAAGCGAATTGCGATCACTCGGGGCCCGGCCCCGCCGACTTGGGCGTAGCAGCAAGTCGGCAGATCCGAGGTACACCGGTCGCGTGCGACGTATTCGCAAAGACAGCCCATTTTATCAAACGTCTGGCCTGAATTTTACCACGCACCAGGCAACCTAGGGAATCCGCATGAAGATTGACGGAGGCTGCCATCGCGGCAAACGATTATAGCTGGGGTCGAAGCGTCATCTGGGTCGAACTGCCGGCGCCGTGATCGGAAGGGCCGCCAAATGCGCCTATCGCGACGCAAATAGGCGAGTGCCTCGTCCTCCGTGAAATACCTTGGCGCGGCCTCTCGCAAATTCGACCACGTCCAGAACTTGTCGGTTAATGGGTGGATTACGATGAGTACACCGGCCTGAGCTCGAGATTCTCTCGATCGTACGCCACAACTGGGAATAGCCCCGGACATCGAAAAACGGACAGTCTCATCCGCTCACGCCCCTTACTCAAAGCGCGAGCCCACCCGCGATGATTTCGAGTTTCGCCTGTGTTGTTTTGCGGGTGCCTTCGCCGACGCAAGCTCGAACTCTCGGTAGAGCATACCGAAATCCTGGGCGAGCTCGTAGCACACGGTCAGGCGGCGGGTCGAAGGCACCCAATGGGCATTGATTTCGCCGCAGGTCTGCGATTCGATGACGAAGGGCTGCGGCCACGCCAGGGCGTCGGACATGAGATCGGCGACGATGTTGAGCGTGTCGATCGTGCGCATCCCCCGGGCGAAGCCTTCGAGATCGCCTTTGCCCTCGCCATAGATGACCTCGATCTTGGTTTTCGGTTGGTCTGGCGCGCGGCGATGGGGGGCGAGCACCGACATCCAGGATGACGAGATGCTCGGGTAGTCGGAAGTCACGCAGCTGTCCCGACGGTCCTTGGGCAGCTTGGTCTCGTCCGCGAGGTCCGTCATGTTGGCGGGATCTGACCCGTACACCAGGCACACGATGTTGTAGGCGCGCTGCTGATCGAGCCCATGCTCGTCGAAATATGCCTGCGGTTCGCCGTCGCGCCGGTCCCGCCGGTCGCTCAGGAACCAGCCCTTGGCGGCCTCGACCAGCACGCGATGCGACACCTTGTTGCCGATATTGAGCAGGTTGATGATGGCGAAGTTGTCGGCCTGGTCCTCCTGGCGCCCAAGGATCGGCAGCGCCATTTCCTGCATCGCGGCGTGGCCGAGCTCATGGAGCAGCACGAACAGCATGTTGCCGGCGACGAACTGGATGAGCTTCTCGCGCTGCTCCTCCGACAGGTTTTTTATGCGCGGATGTTGCGCCACGAACTTCGCGTAGTCCCTTATGCGGAGCCGGAACTCGCGCATTTCCTCTTGGGCAGGCGTTCGCGGCCGGGCGGCCGCTTGCTGCGAGGCGGATGGGGGAGGTTGCGCTGCCTGCTGGGGTGTCTGGGCGCACACCGATGCGGAGCAGATGACGAGAGCGGCAAATGCCCAGCCCAATGCAAGACGGCCAATCAGCGCGCGATGCGTTGTTTGCCGATAATCCATGGACACCTCCCATGCGGATTGCGATTTTTCGGGGTTTCCTGGGATTCGTCAATTCCCCGGACCACGGGCGCCCCTTCGCGTCCGCAGCTACGGTGTAGCGCGCACCACGATCGCGCGGCTGGCCACTTCCGCAGTTGAAGCTACAGCGGTCATGAGACTTGGGCGGACGGACTACCGTTCTTGACCCGAAGCAGAGTGCGCCAGGAAAGCTGGCAAAGAATAGGAGGTGCAAGTCCCCCACGGGGAAGGTCTAGCCAACCACCCCGACCCCGAGTGATGCACGAGGTTCTGTCCGCGAGGACAGCCGTGAAGCGTTCACAGGGGAGACCACGGGCCGAGTATTGAGCTGCGAAACGGGTCGAATTCCGAGGTGCCGATCTAGTTCTCTGACGAGAAGGCAACATCTCCCATGGCGTATTGGCTTGCATGGGCAGAACCTCGCGCAGTCGAAGGCCTTGCGCACGTGGTGAAGTTCTTTGTGCGGAACCTGGGAGACCTCATCCGTGTCCGGCGGGGCATGCCGGACCGGCTCGTGAAGGCAAAAGCCGAACGATGAGCATGTACGCGGATGAGGAGTCGGACGAGGGAGTTGTACCGATGAAGCGGTCGAACAATGAGGGCGTTTCCTCTGCGGAGACCGTGGAGGGAAGGACCTCGCCCAAGGGGAACGGCGGTCAGACGGCCGCGGCCCGGACACTGCGCCGGGATACCGCGTCGAACGGGCTGGCAGCCGTGCGCCAAGCGGCGCGACAGAGCAAGACGGTACGGTTCACGGCACTGCTGCATCACATCACCGCCGATCTCCTAAAGCGGAGCTATCTCGCGCTCGCGCGTGACGCTGCGCCCGGAACCGATGGCGTGACATGGCAGGCCTATGGAGAGTCTCTCGAAGAGAAACTGAAAGACCTGCACGATCGAGTGCATCGGGGCAGCTATCGGGCGCGCCCAGCCAGAAGGACATACATCCCGAAGGCGGACGGCTCCAAGCGACCACTCAGCATTCTGTGTCTGGAGGACAAGATCGTTCAACAGGCCGTCGTGTACGTTCTGGAGGCCATCTACGAGGAGGATTTCCTCGGCTTTTCGTATGGATTCCGACCGGGGCGCGGTCAGCACGATGCGCTGGACGCTCTCCACGCCGGGATTTACCGGAAGCAAGTGAACTGGGTGCTAGATTCGGATATCCAGGGCTTTTTCGATGCCATGGCCCATTCATGGACGATCCGTTTTCTCGAGCACCGTATCGCGGACAAGCGCATCCTGCGCCTGATTGCGAAATGGCTGAAGGTCGGCATCACGGAAGATGGGCGCGTAACACGCAGTGAACGAGGCACTCCGCAAGGGGCGGTGATCTCACCGATTCTGGCGAACGTCTACTTGCACTACGTCTACGATCTCTGGACCCATCGCTGGCGCCGCAAAGCGACCGGCGACGTGATCGTCATCCGTTATGCGGATGACACCATTGTCGGCTTTCAGCACGAGCATGAAGCGAAGGCTTTCCTGCGTGATCTGCATGAAAGAATGCGGGAGTTCGAACTGGCATTGCACCCGGCGAAAACCCGGCTGATCCGCTTCGGTCGCCATGCGGCCAAGCAACGTGAGGAACATGGAGAGGGGAGGCCGGAACCATTCGACTTCCTCGGCTTCACGCACTTCTGCACGCGATCACGCAAATGGGGCTCGTTCGTTATCGGGCGCAAGACGATCAAGAAGCGGATGCTGAAGAAGCTGCAGGAGGTCAAGATGGAGTTGCGCAAACGAATGCACGACCCCATTGCCAAGACCGGAGCATGGTTGAAGCGGATGCTCAAAGGGCACCTGAACTACTATGCCGTTTCCGGAAACAGCCCGAGCCTGTGGTGGTACTTCAACGAGGTGCGATGGCGTTGGCTCAAGTCGCTCAAACGACGCAGCCAGCGTGCATTCATGAGCTGGGAGAAGTTCACCAGCGCCACCGACCGCTTCTTCCCGTCGATCAGGATACTGCATCCACTGCCATGTCACCGTTTCGACGCCAGAACCCGAGGGAGGAGATCCTATGCAGGTGCGGCGGGCGGGGTGATACCGGTTCGGTGTAACCCCACCACCAAGGCACATAGGAGAGCTTGATGACGGTCCTTACAGTAACCAACCTGCCCGCCGCAACGCATGGTGAGACGGTGCGGTGTCTATTTGCAATCGAATTGAGCAGGATGAGCTGGGTTATCGCATTCAATACGCCGCTGTCTGAAAAGATCAGCCACCGCACCTTGACCGGATGCAAATGGAAAAGGCTACTCGAGTTGATCGAGGAGGTGCGGGCGCGTATCAGCCGCGAGACGGGTCGAGCGGTCGAAGTGATCTCGTGCTACGAGGCCGGCTATGATGGTTTCTGGCTGCATCGGCAACTCTCAGCGCACGGCATACGCAATTACGTTATTGATCCGGCGAGCCTGCAGGTGGATCGGCGGGCGCGAAGAGTCAAGACAGATCGGATCGACACTGAACGGTTGCTGCGCTCGCTGATGGCGTATCTGCGCGGCGAGCCGAAGGTGTGGAGCGTGGTGCGGGTACCCAGCGTTGCCGAAGAAGACGCGCGGCGGCTGCACCGCGAGCGGGACCGTTTGGTCTCGGAGCGCGTTCAGCACGTCAACCGTATCAAGGGGCTTTGCGCGCTCCAAGGCATTTACGATTACAATCCGTTGCGCCCGCAGGCGATGGCGGGGCTGGAGCAATTGCGCACGACGCAAGGCGGCGCGTTACCGCCGCGGCTAAAATCAGAGATCAAGCGGGAATTGCAGCGTCTGGAGCTCGTGGTTGAGATGATCGCCACTCTTGAAGCGGAGCGCAACGCGATTGTTGAGGATGAAGCATCGACGCATGTCAACGCCAAGAAAATCCAAAATCTCTATAAGCTCAAGGCGATCGGTCCGGAGTTTGCCGCGGTGCTGGTTGGCGAGATATTCCATCGTGACTTCAACAATCGCCGCCAACTGGCGAGTTATGTCGGCTTCGCGCCGAGCCCGTTCCAGAGCGGAAACGTGGCGCATGACCAAGGGATCAGCAAGGCTGGTAACCGCAAGGGACGAACCACCGGGATCGAACTCGCCTGGCTGTGGCTGCGCTATCAACCCGACAGCGATTTGAGCGTCTGGTTCCGGACGCGTGTCGGTACCACGAAAGGCCGCATCCGCCGCATCGCCATCGTGGCGTTGGCGCGCAAGCTGCTGGTGGCGCTCTGGCGTTATCTTGAAACTGGCGTGGTGCCGCGAGGTGCCGTCCTCAAGGGGTGACGAACGAAAACCAAATACCGATAACAGAAGCTTACGAGATCCAAGGTGGATGTGTGACCGTCACCGGGCTAGGGCTGAAAGACGCCGCGGAGGAGAAAGGTCCCATCCCCCTTGGAGCCCGCGCCCTCGCAATGCGCATGAGGGATTTTGGAACGGGTTGAACCCGGCCGGATATAAGTTGGTGCGGCGAGTGCCGCACGCACGCAAAGGGCTCGCCTTGGATCGGAACGAAACCATAGCTCAAAGAAACGCAGGAGTGCTGGAGTAGGAAAGTATTTGCGATCTCTTCGATGATGTTACGGATTTAGGCGCGCCCTCAAGCCCTGCGCCTTCGGCGCACCGCTTCGCGGCTGCGGGGCTTGACCGCGCGCCTAAATCCGTAACCAAGAGCTATCAAGATCGCTAAACACCACCGAAATACCCCCTTGACAGCTGCGTCCTCATATAAGCCCGGTGCGTTAGCAGCGCACGCCGGGATCTGTGCGGGGGGCGGTCAGCAATGGCCGTCCCTACCGCGACCATTTTGTCAGTTCCTCGATTGTATCTAAGCGAAATTACAATCTAACGATCGCCACGAGGTGGCGATGTGCTCTCGGAATCGGCTTTTGAGCCTGCCGTTCTTATTTTGCCAAGGTACGCCGGCCCCACACTGAAATAGTCATTTGTCCCACCCAACGGTACTCCGGACTATCGAGCAGGGATTTGAAGTCCTCCAATTCTGCCAGGGTGAGTAGTCCTGCTTTTAGAACTTGATCTTGAAGCTGCTCCGAGGTGACTTTGAAGAAGCTTGCCGAAGGCGTGCCGCCGATGCGCATGCTGACAGAACCCTCGGCCTGGATATCGCTGATATCGTTTCGAGATACCTCATAATAAAGGCGCCGACCAAACGCTGCATCATAACCGAGTGAACGAACGAGAGTATGCAACGCGCTATGAGCTTTTTTGGAAAGCGCCAGCAGGCTCGCCTCCTCTCCTATCACAGCGGCTTGCGCTCAAGGCCGAGCTTCTCCTTGAAGATCACCTCCGACCACCTGAGTTGCTTCTTGCCGGGCACGTCGGCCGACAGCACGTCGCCGGCCCAGTTGGTGATCCGGCGCAGCAAGCTTGCTCACGGTGCGGTTGACGGTGCGGTTCGACACCCGGCGATAGACCGGCTGGTCGTCGTCGTAGCCGTCGAGGACGAGGCGGTTTCGGCGCTTGGCGATGACGCCGAGGACATCGGCCGTCCTGATTTGGAAGTGCTGAGAGCCAGCGAGGCGAAGAACTGCGACTTGCTGATCGAAATCGGCGGCCGGATGGATGAGGTCTGCGAAAGCTGTCACAAGGTATTCTAGTATCCGATTAACACCGCGGTGCGCAATTAATGCGGTTTTCGTTCCGATTTGAATCGCTCTGAGTTGTCCCGGCGGCCCCGCGAATGTTAAAATATAGATAGTAAGCGCGGGGCGGACAAAACGTGGAAGGCCGGGACACGCCCATGACTCCACGTGGATAGCGCAGCTATGCCTGCGGACAATAAGCAGGACCGGCGGTTTTGGAGAGGAGACGCTTGATGCAAAAGAAATGGGTGAGAGGCGCACTGTTTGCGAGTGCTGCGGCTGTTCTGGCCACAGCACTCCATCTCGGTGCGACGCCGGCCGCGAGGGCGGCCGAACCGTACAAGGCGCCGCGGACCGCGGATGGCAAGGCGGACTTGAATGGAGTCTGGCAGGCGGTCAACACGGCAAACTGGGACCTCCAGGAACATGTGGCGCGCACCGGACTGGTGGTGGCGCTGGGCGCGGTCGGCGCCGAACCCGGGGGCCTCGGTGTCGTGGAGGGCGGTGAGATCCCGTATCTCCCGGAAGCGGCAGCAAAAAAGAAGGCGAATTTTGAAAACCGGCTGACCGACGATCCGGAAATCAAGTGCTATCTGCCCGGCGTCCCGCGGGCGACGTACATGCCCTATCCCTTCCAGATCGTTCAGACGTCAAAGGACATCCTGATCGCCTACGAGTATGCGGGCGCCATGCGCACGATCGAGATGACCAAGGCGCCGGCGAATCCTGCCGACAGCTGGATGGGGCACTCGGCCGGCCATTGGGAGGGAGATACGCTGGTCATCGACGTGACGGGCCAGAACGATCAGACTTGGTTCGACAGGGCCGGCGATTTCCACAGCGACGCGCTGCACGTGGTCGAGCGCTATACGCCGATGAGCCCCGACGCCCTCATGTACGAAGCCACCATCGAAGACCCCAAGGTGTATTCGCGGCCCTGGAAGATCAGCATGCCGCTCTATCGCCGGTTGGAAAAGAACGCCCAGATCACGGAATTCAGGTGCGTGGCGTTCGTCGAAGAGCTTCTTTACGGGAAATTCCGTAAGCAGGCAGGCAAGTAATAGCCAGACAAGTGAAAGGGAGGTTTCAATGAAACGTCAACTTGTCACCTCAATGGGAAGTCTTTCCATTGTGATCGCAGCCGCGCTGCTGGCGCCGGCATCCGCCGCCGAGCAGCCCGGGGCTGTGCCGCGGCTGGCGGATGGCCATCCGGACCTGCAGGGCGTGTGGGACTACCGTACCATCACGCCGATGCAACGCCCCCTCGAACTGGGAACGAAGGAGTTTTTCGCCTCCGATGAGGAAGCGGCGGCCTGGGAACGGAGCGAAAACCGCCGGCAGGATCGCGACGCGGAGGACCTCGAAACGGGCGGCGAGACTCCGAAAGGCGGTGTCCCCCCAGGGTGGGCCGGCGGGGGCGGGGGAGTTGCCGGGAGAGCCGCCTACAACGAGTTCTGGTGGGACCGCGGCAACAAGATCGTAGCATCGAAGCGCACGTCGCTGATCGTCGACCCGCCCAATGGCCGGTATCCCGCCATGACGCCCGAAGGACAGAAGAGAGCGGACCTCATTGCGGCGGGGCGCAACGACACCAACCTTGGCCGGCCCCACGCCGACTCATATGAAGACCGGCCGCTGGCGGAGCGCTGCATCCTCGGCTTTAATTCCGGACCGCCGATGACCCCGGGCGCCTACAACAACAATGTCGAGCTGTTCCAGGCTCCCGGATATGTCGCGATCCTCAACGAGATGATCCACGATACGCGGATCGTTCCGCTCGACGGACGTCCTCATGGGCACGTCCCGCTATGGAGGGGCGATTCTCGGGGCCACTGGGAAGGCGACACGCTGGTGGTCGACACGATCAACTTCAAGCGCGAGACGAGTTTCCCGAACTCCGGCGCGAACTTGCACCTCGTCGAGAAATTCACCCGCACTGACGCCGACACGCTCATGTACGAGTTCACCATCGATGATCCGAGCGTATGGACGCGGCCGTTCACCGCTGTTGTTCCGATGCGCAAGAGCGACCAGCCCATCTACGAATATGCCTGCCACGAAGGCAACTACGCCATGGCCAGCATTCTCGCCGGAGCGCGCGCCGCAGAAAAGGCCGCAGAGGCGAAGGCGTCGAAGTGAGGTAAGGGCCGGGAGCGGCGTGGATATCTGAGGTGTCGTCGCCGCTCGCCTGGTTTTCCAGAAGCGCATTCTGCTTCTCCAAGCATCGCGGCCGGGCTTTTTCCCGGCCGCCTCGATCGTAATGATTGAACTCGATTTAGGCTGCGCGTCGTAACCGTAAACAGACCTTCAAGTCGCTTTCTGCGCTTTCGGCAGAGTGCCAGTGTTCCTGGCATCGGCAGTTGCCGAGCCGCTCCACCGCCAACTTTTCGGTCTCATTGAGGGCATGATCAGGCAAGGACGGAAGGCCGACGTCCGCACGCTGAAATCCTCGGCATCGCAGGTAATCTCGCCCAACGGCCTGACGGCCGGGGAATATATCGCCCGCTGCGCGGCGGAGGCGGTCAGCTTGCGCCCGGAGGATGTCGGGCGCTACCTCGTCGGAGGCCACGTCTGTTGTTGGCCCATCACGTCGGTTTCTCAATTCGGTCCGCGTCCGCTGCTGGTCGAACCGGACATAGCCATTGGGATCGATCGGTAGCGAATGACCCAGGGTGTGTGAAAACGTGCTTGCGCGAAATCCATTGAGAATTGTTTTCTCTATTGTGGCCTCGTCACGGATGTTGCGAGTGCTGCGGGTTTTCGTATCTCTGAAATTGAGACGAAAATTCTACTTTCCAAAACAACGTCGGAGTTTTCACACACCCTGGACCCGAAGCCGCCATTCGGTTCGCCGACCTTCACCTCGCCGGCTGGGCGATCTCGTCATATCCGCGGCCGACGAACTCGATAAGACAGAGTCCGTGGCCGAAGGGATCGGCGAGCACGACGTGCTTGCCCCAGGGAGCCAATCGGACCTCCGTCTCTGCCCGCGCGCCAGCAGCCACGGCACGGGTCAACGCCATCTGGATATCGTCGACCACCACGTCGAGGTGGAGCGGGGTCCAATGTCGATCGTAATGGCGCGTGCGGTTGTCTGCCCCGACTGATCCCGCCTGCTTTTCCAGCAGATACAATCGCGCCGGCCAGCCGCTCAGTTCGGCTGCTTCTGCCCCAAGGCGTCGCGTGACCGTCAGTCCGAACGCATTCTCATAGAACTCAATGCCACGGGCGAGGCAGGGGACATCAATGTTGATGAGCAAATCTATGGCTGCAGTTTAGCGTCATCGCATCACCGCAACGCAACAAAATCAGCAGCGACTGAAGGTAAACCCGCCGCGCCTGCGACGGATCGGCCCGTCGCAGTCTGAACCCGATCCGGAAGTCGCGCCCCCTATCTGTGCGCTACTGCAACAACGGATCCAGTCGAATGGATAACACGCGATCTTGGCTGTCCTTGGTCCTCGGATCGGGACCTCGCCCCTCTGCAAAGGCGCGCTCTTCCACGCGCCGTCCGCGGAGCTGGCCCGGCAAGGCATAGTTTCCTTCGACGCAGCGCGGCTCGTAATAAATTCTATTCTCCTCGTCGCTCTGTCTGGTGAACTCTTGGCGGACGTTCCAGGGCCTGGTCCACACGGTTGGATCGTCGATCATGACCTCGTATTCGAGGGTGTTGGGCCCGGTGCGCGTCCAGCGCTCGACGAGGTGCAGGTTCTCGCGCGACCCGAAGAAATCGGTCTTCGGACTGAAATTGGTCACATCGACCACCAGCGTATTGCCCTCCCAGCGGCCGCGCGAGTCGCCATACCATTGACGGATATTGGCCGGCAGGTGGGGGCTCCCGTTCATGACAATGTTGCGCTGCCAGCCTTGGCCATGAGCCACGTCGTAGAACATCGAGATGCCGCCGGGTGTCTGCACGATGCGGCGAAAGCTGCCGAAGAAGCTGCCAAACTCTGGCAGCCCGCTAGTTAGGCAGCGATCTCGCAACGCGTTGTCCTCCGGACCGTCATTGCGATTGATGCGCACGAGATTGCCCGTGTGATAGCCAGGAGGAGATTCTGCGAATCGCGGCGAGGGCGTCGGATCGTACTTGCCGCCGGCGCACGCCGGCTCCCGGTTCTTGCACGTGTCCGTCGATTGCAGCAGGGCGAGGCGAAATTCCTCATCCGCCGCAGCAGCTCGCTGAGCCTCCGGCGTCAGCGGCGGAATGCGTCCATTTGGCGGATCGACGATCAACGATGTGCGCGCGCCAGTGTGCTTTATAGTCAAAAACACCGTGTTGTTGTCGGTGCCGTTCACGTCGTTCACCGTCCCGCGCTCCCGACGTGAGTCGCCGCTGCTGTAATGCGCTGCTCGCTGCTTGTCCAATTCTTCACGCTGGATCGCGGTGAAGAATTCCTGGTTCGCATATTTGGCGGAACGTTGTAAGGGCGTATCAAATTGGTCGGTCCAAATTCCTTGCAGGTCTGGTTCGCCCCAAGGCGTTACCGCTTCATCCGCTTTCGCCAGGCCGATCGCGCTCAGGCCGATTAGGGGAGTGGCCACCATCACAAAAATGCTGAAGTGATTCATGACAGTCAAAGTGGATTTGAGACGCCGATGCATGATGCTCTCCATTGGTTAGCCGGAAGGCTCAGCAGCAGCGCACGGACTTTGCGTTATTCCCATAAGCGCAGCGCGCCAACCGGCGAAGTTTCGGGATGGTGAGACAAAAAATGCAAGTGAATGCCGGCCGACGGCATCCGTACTGCCGGTTCGCCCCTGTGGTTTCGGCAAACACCTTTAGCAGCTTGATGCAGTATACACCGCTTGCCCATGTTCGCGAAGCGGGATCGCCGATCAGCTTGAGCACGGAGAGACGGTGAAGCTTTCCTCATTCGGCTCGATCGTGGTGCGGAAGAAGGAACCACGGATGGGCAGAAATCCAAGGACCGGAAAAGAAGTGTCGATCCCCCCACGTAAGGTGATGGGGTTCAAACCATCACGGTTCTCAGG
>Ga0137418_10005749_pt1 | contig 11382 bp, 19 predicted proteins | sample CZODoug3_1_2_16f_FD_122242 | JGI IMG/M metagenome (GOLD analysis project Ga0137418, IMG submission 122242) | Vadose zone soil fungal communities from Angelo Coast Range Reserve, California, USA - CZODoug3_1_2_16fungal (Hybrid Assembly) | ecosystem: Environmental > Terrestrial > Soil > Vadose... | reverse complement strand
AAAAAACCTCTTGCAGGGGAGCGTCGGTACGCTGTAGGTTTGCGCAGTACTTAGGTACTGGACGGTACTGGGTGAGCGCCGAGACTCAGATGCCCCCCATAATTCAAGGAGATCCACAGCGTGCCGCGCACGGAGCAAGACATGGCAAGCCAGCCGAATGGTGTGCACACGATTCGACTCGGGAATCAGGACTTCCCAGTCAGGCGAATTCAGTTCCTGGTAGACGATCTCAAGTTGGATCCCGCCAACCCGCGGCTCGGGTTTCTCCTCCGGAAGAAGACCCTGCCCGCGACCGACCCGGAGTTGCAGCAGTTGCTCTGGGATCTCGATCCAGTGAAGGACCTTTACCAGTCCATCTACCAGAATGGAGGCTTGATCGAGGACCCGATCATTCATCCCGATGGGCGCGTGGCCGAGGGCAACTGCCGGACTGTCGTGAACGGCAAGAGGTGACGCAGGAGGGATCCAAAGGAAACTCCCGGGAAAAACGAAAAGCATCGGCGTGCGTTACAGATTCAGCGTGCTTACAGCCGGGCGCCGTTCCTGAGGATCGACGCGCGCGTGATCTGCGCTACGGCTGGCGTGCCGAATTGGCGCATGGTGAGGGTCAACTCGGCGTGTAAGATATCGAGGACTCGCTCGACGCCATCACGGCCGAACCGATGACCGGGCTCCGGTCGATCGCCGGCGGCCTCCATGGCCGCCTGGGAAAACTCCCCGCCCCGGCACGGGGTGAGACGAGGAACTGGGCTGAGCGGGAACCCGAGAACGCTCCCGGGCCGGTCCGGGAAGCCGCCCGGATGCTCGACGCCCGGCAGGCCGGGCTAGGCCGCCAGCTCGCCGAGCGGCCCCCGCTATGGGCGATTAACGCCTGGGGCGTCCCGCCCTCCGCAGCGGAATCGGCGGCCCGCCGGGCGGACTGGGAAAAACAGGCTGCCATCGTGGAGTCTTACCGGGAGGCGGCCGGGATCACCGACCTGGCGCACGCGCTCGGCCCGGTCCCGTCGGGTCAGGCGCAGCTCCGCGAGGCGTTCCAGTCAGCCGTCCGGGCCCTGCAGCTGGCCGACGACCAGGCCCTGCTGCGCGCCATGGGCCGCGGCGAACTCGAGGCCAAGGTGGCCGCGCACGACCGGGCCGCAGCGCTGGCACCGCCCGACGTGCAGGCCGAGATCGGCGAACGTGAACGGGACTGGGCAGGCGCGCAGGACCGCGCCCTTAATGCCCGGTACGCCATGGACGCGCAGGCCGCCGCCACCGCGGAAGCTGATGCCGCTGATGCGGCCGGGGACCTGGCCCGGCTTGCTGTCGCCGACGCGGCCCGGAAGGAATGGGCCGAGGCGCACGCCGGCCAGGCGCAGGCCGCCCAGGAAGCCGAAGCCGAGCTCCGGCGCCGGGACCAAGGCGGGCGGGTCGCGCAAGCCCGGGAAGCCGGGACCGCACCGCACGCCGAGCCCGACGAGGAGTTCACGGCCCGGCTTGACCGGATGGTGGCCGAAGCCCAGGCGCAGGCGTCCGCCGGAACTGGCGGACCGGAGCCCGAACCCGAGGCGGAAGCCGCACCGGAGGCGGCGCCGGAACCGTCGCCGGAGGCGGAGCTGTACCGGGCTATGTCAGCGGCCGAGTTCGATCAGCATCTTGACCGGCTGGTTGCCGAGGCCGAAGGGCGCGAATGGGTACCACCGGAGCCGGAGGCGCAGGCCGAGCCTGAGCACCAGCCCGGGCCTTTGTCAGAGGCAGAGTTCCAGGAGAAGCTCGGCCGGATCGTGGCCGAGTCCGAGGGCCAGGAATACGTGCCGCCGGCGCCTGAGCCGGAACCGGAACCACGGCCAGAGCCCCTGTCAGATGCCGAGTTCCGGGCGAAGCTCGACCAGATCGCCCGTGACTCGCAGCGCGGGCGGGAACCGGAACCGGAGGCCAGAGCGGAACCGGAGGCCGCCGGCAGCGCCGCGATGTACGCAGAGATCCACGAGGACCTCGAGCACATCGGCCGGCAGATCGACGAACTGTCGGCCCAGATGGAGGCCGAGGACGCCCGGCGGGCAGAAGCGCAGGCCGAGGCGATGAACGAGCCCGCCGTCTGGCAGCAGCCCGAGGTCCAGGCCGAGCCCGAGATCCAGACCTCGGCGGCGGCCGCCGCGGAGCCGGACATGGACCTAGAGGCGGAGATCTAGCCGAGTCGGCCATCGGGCATGCGAAGGCCCCGGCGCCGGGGAAGGGTGCCGGGGCCTCCGGGTCAGCCAGGGCTAAGGAGACCGGGCCAGCCGGCAGGGGGCGTTCTTGCAGTCGCTCAGCACGGCGGCCAGCCGGGCCAGGACGCCGGGGAACCACCGGTCATGGAAAGCGAGGAGGCCCTGCTGGTCGCCGTTGTCCGGATCGGCGAAGATGCGGTCGTGCTCAGCGCGCAGCGCTGACAGCTCCCACACCGCCTCCATATGCCGCCACCAGCACGACGGCAGGCGCAGCACGTAGCCGGGATAGTGCCGGGCCAGCCAGGTGTCCACCCACCTGCGCAGGTCGGCGAGCATCGCCTCGCCTTGCTCCTGGCTGACGCCCCACCACGGCGCGGGCGGCGGCTTAAGCTGCCGCTTCTCAACCGCCTCGGCGAGCTCGCCGCGCAGCCGCTTAACCTCCACGAGGAGCATCGCGGTCTGCCCGGTGCTGTCCTCCAGCCGTGCACGGAGAGCCCCGATCTCGCCCTGCGACCGCGCCCACTGAGCACGCAGCTCTGCGAACTGCATGCTCAGGTCGGCGGCGGGATCGGGATCGGTCACCGGCGGTCGCCTCCGGCACCGGCCAGCCAGCCGGAACCGTTCACTGCCGCGAGCGGAGCGGTGACCTCACCCGCGGCGGGCACCTCGGCCAGCTCGGGGACGTCAGCCTCGCCGGTGCGCTGCAGCGGCAGCAGGACCGGGGCGGGACGCCGGGCGCCGTGGCGCTTCCAGGCCCGCGAGACCCGGACGATAACCGGGGACAGGTCCATGTTGATCACGAGGGCCGAGTGCTTGGGCAAGCGGCGGAGCACGTCCGGAGGCACGATCCGGACCCGGTCGTCATCCTCGTCGCCGAGCGTGCCGGAGACGCGGGAGACATCCTCCAGGGTGGCCGGTTCGGTGATGCCGCGTAGCAGTATCTTCACGCCGCTGATGGCCCAGATGTTCGCTGCGCCGTCGCGGCCGTACCGCTCCTCGAGCTTGGCTAGCGAGTGCGCCACGGCGACGAACCGGATGCCCTTACCTGCCGAGTCAGGCAGCATGCCGGCCAGATCCACCGGACAAACCTGAGCGACCTCGTCAAGGGCCATCAGCAGCGGCGGGTCAAGCCGACCGGCCGCCGTCCTGCTGCCCGCCAGGCCCGCCTCGTAGTGCACGTAGCTGGCCAGCGCCCGCAGCAGCGGGGTGATCACCGACCGGCCGTCGCCGCCAGCGATCAGGTGCAGCGTCCCGCCCTCAAGCGCGAACTCGCGGGCGCTGAAGCTACCGCACCGGTCAACCGCGGCGGCCAGCTGCGGGATGACCGCCCATTTCAGCGCCCGGGCGATCGTCGTCCGGATGCTGGCGGCGGTCCTGCTGCCGTCCTCCATCAGCGCCCGGACCGCCGCATGAAGCTGCGGGTTGCCGTGCTCGGCCAGCGCGGCCAGGGCGCGCTCGTGACCTCTGCGCTGGGTCCACTGGTAGACCTCGGCCAGGATCGCGCCGGTCATCGCGGCGGCCAGCAGGAGCCCGGACATCGCGATCGTGCCCTGTTCCTCAAACCAGGCCAGGTCACCGTAGCCGTCGACCGCGCCGGCCAGCCAGTCGGCCATCCGGTAGGCCGTCAGCTCATCGCGGCACACGCCAAGGAGATCCCACCGGAAGGTCGACGGGACGCCGCCGACGCCCTCCGGGTTGAACACGTGGACCGGGCCGAGCGCATTGCGCAGTCCGCTGGTGAGCTGGTGCAGATCGGCCCGAGTGCTGGTAGTCAGGCAAGGCCCGGGGTGGCGGATGATCTGGTCGGCGAGCAACCCGGACTTGTCCGTCCTCGGCGGGGCCAGGATCAGCATGTGGAGTTCGAAGGCGGCGTACAGCCGGCGGAGGTACTGGGCCCGGCCGAGCCGGACCGCGTATTCCGTGGTCGGGCGGGTGAGCCTGGCGGGCAGGCTCAGGCCCGGCCGGGACCGGGCGCCGTAGGACACCGCGGCCATCCGGCCCCACCGCAGCCACAGTTCCGGCAGCGAGGCGAACCCGCGGCCCGGACGCAGCCACAACCAGAGCCGGAACCGGATCGACCGGACGCGCCGCCAGCCCGTGCCGGCCCTGGTGAGCGCCAGCTTGAAGAACAGCACCAGGACCACGATCGTCACGAAGATGACGAACGCGGCCATCCGCTCACGATTGGCCAGCTCAGCCACGAAGCGGATGACCGCGAACAGGAACCGGAACACGGCACCCAGGATGTGACCGGTGGTGCTCATGCTGACCCGCTCTCGCGGCCGGTTGCCGCCAGGATGGCACCGAGGTAAGCGCGGGCAGTGCCCTCGCTCAGGCCGACCTTCGGCGCGAGTCGCTTCGCCGCCGCGGCGACAGCGACCCGGTTGCCGTAATCCGCATCACGCTCGTACCACCAGGCAAGCCGGGTCTTCTTGCTGCTGCCCTCCAACTCGGGCGGCTCGGTCACCGGCGGCGGCTCAATCGCCGGGACCTCCTCGGCGGCCGGGAGTTCCGGGCGCTCTGCCTCCGGCAGTGGGGTCACGACCAGGACCCAGCGGCGCAGGCCCTGAGCGGTCGGCAGGGGAGCCAGGGTGAACCGCAGCGAGTAGAGCGTGGCCAGCCGAGCCGCGGCCGCCGTGGCACGCCCTAGCGCAGTCCACGCGGAAACCTCGTCCACGCCCAGGACGTGACGCCGGATCACGCTGACCACGCGGTCCACGACCACGGCGAGGGCCACCGGGGCCACCGCGTAGGCGACGACGCTGCGAGGCGAGGCAGTATCGGCGTCTGAGACATTCATGTACGCCGAGGCGATAGCGCACGCCAAGATCAGCGCCCGCTCGGTGCGGCTGGACTTCCCGGCGCGGGACAGCCCAAGCGCCAACAGCGTGAACACGATCAGCAGCACGTCGAGCAGGAGCGCCTCGATGATGGCTGCGGCGTTCTGGTGCCGGGCACCGAACACGTACTGGCGCTGAGCGGAGAAGCTCACGTACAGGGCACCGCCGCCGATCAGGGCCAGCAGCCAAGCCGCCCAACCGATCAGGACCGAGCCGGGAGAACGCTCGGCGCCCGCGATCCGGCGGACGTTCGTGACAGCGCGATCGCCGCCGTCCCGGGCGACCTCGAAAAGGCCCGGGCCGCGCGGCGGTGTGGGCGGGGCATCCGCGGCCAGGTCCTCCACGGGGACCGGCCAGCGAGTCAGGCCGGATGCGGCCCTGAAATCATTGGGGGTGCTCATCGGTGCCCTCCTGGGCGCTGGGAGACGAGCCCGGTCCGCGGCAGGCTTACCAGGGCGTAGCCGCGGGCCGGGTGGCTGAAGAAGGGAAGGGGGACGAGGGCGCCCTCATCCCGGCGCCCGATTGTCCGCGTCAGGCAGAACCCGTCAAGGCCCCGCCAAACCGAAAACTTTTCACAGACCGAAAACTTTCCACGCGGAACCTTGACCGAACCTGCCACGCCGCAGATCTGGCACCTATCGGGATGAGGGAGCAGACCGGCGAGGGCACAACGGGCAGTAGTTGACCGGACCCCGCCTTTTGATCTGCCGCTCAAGGCCCGGCGTGGCTGGCCAGGTCCGTGCCACCACGAAGCCGATGCCTTGCTCAAATGCGCGGCGGGTCGTAGCACTGCCGGCGTCACCCGCGCGGTGCTGCTCGATGCGCTTATCGAGGTTGCGGGTTCATCCGACGTAATGCTGCATCGAGCCCCAGTAAGGGTGGTCGAAATGCAGCAGGTAAACGACGGCCGCAGGCCGGGCAGGCTGTTCCATGAGGTGCTCACCTGTTCACCGCCGCGATCGCCGCTCTCATGGCGGCCCGGTGGGCGGGGCTTCCGGCACCGGCACCGCGGCGCCAGGCGATCCACACGGCACGGCGCAGCGGCGCGGCCACCTGGTACCAGTGGCGCGGGCACATCCGGATGTCCGGGTCGATCTGCTCGGTGCAGAGCCCGGCCGGGCACTCGTGCGTCAGGACGGGGACGGCGGCATCCGGGGTTGTCATAGCGAGGCCTCCGGTTCCGGCTGGCCGGCATCAAGCGCGGCCTCGATCCGGTCACACGGGCCGATGGTGAGCTCGGCGGGCTCGGCCTGGTGGCCGCTGGCGAAGAACGCGGCGAGGACATCGCCGATGCTGGGCACGCTCATAGAGAGGCCTCCGGTTCGGGATCCTCGGACCCGGCCTGGAGGTACGCATCCCACGAGGCGCATACCGCCTCGGCGCGCGGGGTCAGTGTGTACGGAACCGGGTCATCCGGGGCGGTCTCGGCCTGGGGGTCTTCGGGTTGTGCAGTCATATCTCGATCTCCATCTCGGGTTCGGGTGCGCGGTCGCACGGACCGCTGAAGACCTCCGCGTAGGCGGCCTCCTCGGCCTCGGCGGCGAGGTAGATGTCGGCCAGGTCGGCGTCCGGGTCGGCGATCGCCGCGGCGGTGGCGGCGGTAGCGGCCTCAAGCTCGGCCACGGTCGGGGTGCTCATAGCTCGGCCTCGGGTTCAGGCTCGGGCCTGGTGGCCCAGAGCTCGGCCGAGGAGGTTTCCGGGGCCGGCGGGGCGGCGTCGTACGAGTGCAGCCCGGGCCCCTCCGGTGCCGGGGCCGGCTGAGCGGTGTAATCGGCGCGGTCCATCAGATCTCCAGTTCGGGTTCGGGTAGCGGCTCAGGCTCGGGCATGTGCGAGTGAAGGACCTGCAGGGGACCGGTGCCGGCGGACGGATAGCCGATCTCCGTTACCCAGGTCCGAACCTCGGCCTCGGCCGCGCTCACGACGCGCTCCGCTGCCGGCGCAGGATGGCGCGGCGCTCGTCCTCGTTCAGGCCGCCCCAGATGCCGAATTCCTGCCTGGTGTCCAGTGCGTAGGCCAGGCATGAATCACGGACCGGGCACCTGGCGCAGATCGCCTTGGCCGTCGCCTCGCGCTGCTGGCGGGCGGTGACGAACTCGGCATCCGGGCCGAAGAACAGATCCGTATCAGCGCCCTTGCAGGCCGCATCGGCGAGCGCCGGCAGGGCCGGGCGGCGGGGAGGAGTCCGGCGGGCGCGGCGGGCACGCTGGGCAGCCGTGTCACGCTCCCGGCGGCGGCGGATGGCAGCCGGATCCGGTTCCGGGCGGGGCGGCGGGACGGTCCCGGGAGGCGCGACGTGCCAGCGGGTACAGCACCGGCCTTGGTCCGGATTCCAGACGGGCACGCCGACGACGAGGGCCCTCCGCTCGAGGCGCCCCAGCTGCTTGTACAGGGAGGCACGCAGGCCGAACGCACGGGCCAACTCGGTGGCGGTCAGGCCCGGGTGCTCCGCCAGGTGCGCGATAACTGCAGCCTGGCGCGGACCGAGCGGCCCGGTCACAGGGAACACCCCGTCAGCTCAACGGCCCAGGCCCGGACCAGGACCGCGCAGGCAGCGCACGTGATCGCCGGTTCCCACAGCCCGATCGGCGGCTCGCCGAACTCGCCTAGCTCGCCAGGTTCCCCGCACACGGCCTCTCCGGCCACCCGGTCAACGACGCCGAGCGAGGCGCGCTTATCGACCCGCAGCGGGCCGTCAAGGATTGCGTGGACGAGCTCGCGGGGATTCCCGGGCCTACGCGGCCGCATGTCCAGCCCGGCGTGAGCCGTCGGCGGGGCGCTCACAGCACAGCTCCGGCGGGGCGGATAGCCCGCGGCCACGGCGACGACCGGAAGCGGCGGATCACCCGCACGACCAGCACCGCTAGGACGATGGTGAGCAGTGCCTCGGCGGCGAGGATGAGCCACGCGGCGGGCACTGACACGGGGACGCCGGCGACGGCGAACCGGATGTGAGCGGGCGCGAGCGCCACGATCAGGACGGCGAGGATGGCCTTCACTGCGCGCCGCCCAGGGGCATCCAGAACCACCACACCCCGTCGCCGACCGACCCCCACGCCCGGGTGAGTGCCTCGACGAGGACCAGGCCGCGGCCGCGCTCGGCGAAGTTCTCGCGCGAGGTGACGGCCGGGACGCCGAGCGGGCCGTCATCGACCACCTCGACCAGGACTGAGGCGGCGGTGACGGTGAGCCGGACCTCCAGCGTGCCGCCGGACAGGCCGGACCGGGAATGCTGCACCGCGTTGACGACCATCTCATCCAGGCACAGCACGGCGTCATCGGCTGCCGGGTAGCCCGCCAGGGCTTTGCGGGCGAAGTCACGCGCCCCGGCAGCCGCCTCCGGGCGGCCGGGGAGGACGACGGCGGACATCACAGGCCGGCCTCGGGCTTTAGGGCCAGCTCCGGGTGCGCGGCCAGTTCCTCGCAGCCGGGGACGGCCGAGGCCATCGCGGAGACGATGGCGGCGATGAAGCTCTCCCGCCCGGCTTGCGTCGACAGGTCAGGAGTGCTGTCAGGGCTAGTGCTAGCGTTCATATGGGGTCCTTTCGCAGGGGTCCTGCCTCCCGGGTTGACTTGGCGGTTAGGCCGGGAGGCCTTTGAGTTGTCTAGGCAACCTCACTTGCTTGCTACCTCTATCCTAGATCTGTCTAGGCATCCGGTCTAGACAGCTGCGCTAAGCAGTTCCCGAAATCTGCCTACCTGTCTAGGCAGGCTGTAGCATCGTGGTATGCAGCCCATAGACCGGGCGGACCCGCGCCCGCCGAATGTCCAGATCGCCGCCAGCATCCGCGCAGCGATACTCACCGGCGAGCTCGAGCCCGGTACCCGGCTCCAGTCCGGCCAGGAACTCGCCAGGTTCTTCGGCGTGGCGCGGCAGACGGTGCAGACGGCGATCAACGCCCTCCGGGCCGAGGGCTTCGTGCGCGGCCAGGTCGGGAGCGGCGTCTTCATCCGCGATCAGGTGAGCCTGCCTGCGGCGTCGGATGCCGAGGAGCCGCTTGCCGGCGTGGCCGCGTACCTGTTCGAGATCGGCTCGCTCAAGAACCTGCCCCGGGCGGGATGGCTGCGTCTCGGGGTCCCGCTGCCAGAGTCGGTCGCCGAGCATTCATTCCGGGTCGGCATCGTGGGAATGGTCCTGGCCGCGATCGAAGGCGCGGACGTGGGGCGCACCTCGGCCCTGTGCCTGCTGCATGACTCGGCTGAGACCCGGATCGGCGACGTGACCGCGGTCGGCCGGGCCTACATAACCACGGAGCCCGCGGAAAGGGTCTCCGAGCACCAGACCGCAGGCATGCCCGAGGACGCCGCCAAGGTGTTCCGGGATCTCGTCGCCGAGTACGAGGCCGGCCAGACGCCCGAAGCGCAGGTCGCCAAAGACGCGGACAAGCTCGAGAGCCTGCTGCAGGCCGTTGAGTACCAGGCTCAGGGATACGACACCACGCCATGGCAGGACACATCGGTGACCGCACTGCGGACCGATGCGGGGCGGCAGTTGGCCCGGGCCATCATGGCCGCCGACCCTCACAGCTGGTGGTCGAATTTCGCGGCCTCGTACCACGAGCTGCGGGCACAGGCTAAGGGCCGGGCCCGCACGGAGCGTCACCCGGACGTGCGTCACCATCGGGGCGCCTGATATGACCACCTCTGGCCGGTATGAAGTTGTCAAGTAACGGCCGGTATGGCCAAGAAGGTAAGAAATCTAAGTGTTGTAGTTCGAAACTCAACACTTAGAATGTGTCCGTGAGCAGAGGTCTGGGCAGCGTGCAGCAGGCAATCCTCGGCGGATTGCGGGAGCTGGCCAGTGCCCAGCCGCAGAGGTTCGCCACGCTCTACGACATCACGGTCCACCTGTTCGGCCGCCGGGCGCTGGATCCCGTTCCTCGCGCTCACATCGAGTCCGTCCGGCGGGCACTGATCACCCTGGAGCGCGGCGGCTACCTCGACCTGACCTATGTGAATGCCACGACCGGCGAGGACCCAGGTGCTTGGCGGCGGCAGCTAGCGGCGCGGATCAGGCGCTAGGCCGAAGTTACTTGACCCAGGGGATGCGAATGCTGGCGGTGACCTGGACAAACGATGCGCGAGGCAGGTCGGCGTTCTGGCTACATGCCGCTCTCCGGCACGGCATCTGGCCGTCCGTTGATGATCAACTCGGTATCACGCCGAGGGCATCGTCAGATTCTTCTGGCTACATTTTTGCGACCCAAAACCGCGTTTCCACAGCTCATGTCCCCTTTTCAAGCGACACGCCGACGTAACTTGAGTCTAGCTTGGCGCGCTGCTGGTCGAGGGTAAGGGCGTTGCCGTCGACGGTGCGGCGGCTGGCGGCTGGTCAGAAGAGCGAGTCCGGCAGGCCGAAGTGGACGCGGGCCAGGTCGCCCGCGGAAGTCAGGTACTGCGAGGCGATGTGCCCGTGGTACATGGCCACGTCGCGGTAGTAGCGCTGCAGCCGGGTCCCGCGCTTGGCCGCCGAGGAGGACGAGGCGGCGAAGATCTCCTGGACGGCCTGGGCCGCCAGCTGGCCGGCCTGCTGGATCATCGTGAACAGCCGGACGTCGTCCTCGCGAGAGAACTGCTCCCCCGTCGCCGCCCAGCGTTCGGCCAGCTCCATGTAGCGGTCGCCCGCCTGCAGCACGATGGCCTCGGCCGCGTCGGTCAGGGCCAGCGCGTGACCGTAGGTCCGCTGGTAGTCCGGGTGGGTGTACCGGGGGACTTGCGGCGGGAAGTAGGTCGGCTTGTCCTTGATGATCTGCTCATACTCCGCCAGCGCGGCGCGGGCCGCGCCGATCACCGGGATGACCAGGCCGGCGTGGTACAGGGCGTAGATCCGGCCGCAGTACAGCGGGCCGTGCCAGGCGGCGCCCGGGGCCATGGCCTCGCCGTGGGTCCAGTCGGCCGGCGCGGTGCGGTGGGCGGGCACGAACACCGGGTCGACGCGGACGCTGTTCGACCCGCTGGAGTTCATGCCCAGGGTCACCCCGTCGCCCCAGTCATCCAGGACGGTGACCTGGTCTATGGGCAGGACCGCGGTGATCCGGTCGGTGGTCCCGGCCACCATCGCGTTGCACATGAAGTGGGTGGCGTGGCCGCTCCCCGAGCAGTAGTCCCAGGTGCCGCTGACCACATAGCCGCCGTCGGCCGGTTCGGCCGTACCGGACGGCAGGGCCCGGTGCGGGGCCTTGAACTCGCCGGACGTGCCGAAGATGTCACGCTGGCCCGCCTCGGAAAACCACGCCCCGATCGTGAGCACGTGGTGGGCGCCGAGCGTCAGCGCCCAGCCGGTGCCGGGGTCGCCCTCGGAGACGGCCAGCATCACCCGCCAGAACGTGGGCAGGCCGAACCCGTAGCCGCCGA
>Ga0137418_10005747_pt1 | contig 11383 bp, 13 predicted proteins | sample CZODoug3_1_2_16f_FD_122242 | JGI IMG/M metagenome (GOLD analysis project Ga0137418, IMG submission 122242) | Vadose zone soil fungal communities from Angelo Coast Range Reserve, California, USA - CZODoug3_1_2_16fungal (Hybrid Assembly) | ecosystem: Environmental > Terrestrial > Soil > Vadose... | reverse complement strand
GGCACCAGCGCCGTTTGCCAGTCATGGCAATGAATCACATCCGCCGGCCAGACATGCTTCGTCACCTCGATCGCCGCTCGGCAGAACTCCGTGTACCGCTCCGCGTTGTCCGGATAATCTCCGCTGCTGCCGCCATACAATCCGTCACGATCGAAATAGTCCGGATCATCCACAAAGTAATAACGCACGCCATTCAGTTGCGTGCCATCGGCTATCGCCGGAAAGCGCAGCCGCGTCCCGCCCATCGGAATCGTCAGGCTCGGCATCACCACTGCAGTGGTCTTCGTCCCGCGGTAGCGTGGCAACACCACTGCCACTTCGTGGCCCTGCACCACCAGCGCCTTCGGCAGCGCCTCCACGACGTCCGCAAGGCCGCCCGTCTTTGAAAACGGCAGCCCCTCCGATGCTACGAACAGGATTCTCACGGTGTTCTCACCAGCGGCTCAAAAGGACCCACGCAATCATTTTACGCTATCTGACGCTACCAACGCCGTCAAGGCGTGGGCCTTGGTTGTCGTTGAGCTATAAGCTCTTTTTCCCGGTCAGACGTGTTTTGTGTTACGCCTGTCCGAGACCGCGTAAATGGCGGCGGCTCCGAACAAGCCCGCCGCGGCCATGATTTTCCATGCCAATTCATAACTGTGCTGCGAATCGAAGACTCTTCCCGCAATCCAGGGCGCTCCCCACTGACCGAGGGAATACCCCATGATGATCAGTGCCAAGAGTTTGCCCAGCGCGGCGGTCCCGAAGCACTCCGCCGTGACGAGTGGAATCAGCATGTAGTCCGCGCCCATGGCGAAGCCGAAAACCACGGCGAAGGTCCAGACGGCAACGGGCTGGCGGGCCATGCCGAGTAAGAAGAGCGATGCGCTGAGCATTGCGTAAAACAGCGCCATAGTGTTCTTCTTCCGGAAACGGTCCGCCAGGTAACCCACTACTACCCGCCCGCCGAGGCTTGACGCCAGAAGAGCTGTCGAGAATCGAGTAGCTGTGGCCGCCGAGTAACCCTGATCTTTCAGGAAGAGGATGAAATGTTGAATCACCGCGCCGATGGCGCCCATCACGAGAGTTGACCCCACCAGGATGAGCCAGAAATTTGCTGTGCGAATCGCATCTCCAATTCCGCTTGCAGGGGAAATCGTGGCGCTGTTCTTTTCCTCGGGCCGGACGCTGCTTTCCGCCCCATCTGGCAGAAGACCCATTTCCTCTGGGGTGGAGCGCGTAATCCATATCCCCACCGGAAAGAGCACCACCAGCATGAGCAGGCCCACGACCTCCAGGGCATGGCGCCAACCGAAGCTGCGCATCAGAAAATGAACCAGCAGCGGGGAAACGACTCCGCCTAGCCCAAGCCCGAGATACGCGTAACCCATCGCCCGGCCGCGCCGAACTCGGAACCAGTGAGCGACGAGGACTTGATTGGCGATAGGTCCCGCGAGCACGTAGCCCAGAACCTCCATGATGCAGAATAGTTCGTAATGCCAGAGCCTGGTCATGGCCCCCATGAGCAGAAGGGAGATACCGGTGAGGCCGGCCCCAGTTAGAATGACCCATCGCGCGCCTATCCGGTCGATCACCGCTCCCGCCAGCAGGCCAAACGGCAGGCCCGCCAAGAGAAATCCGAGGAAGAAGCCCTGCGTGACTTGCGCGCGCGTGAATCCCAAGGACTCCACAAACGCGGGGTAAAAAACCGGGAATCCATAAAAAATGATACCGACGGCAAAGAAGAGATTCAGAAACGCCGCAACAACAATCCACCACCCGTAAAAGATGCGCGTTGATCGAGGGTTCGCCATGAATGAGCCCCGTGTCTCCCCAAAAACCGAAATCTACGTTCTGAAAAGAAGAAGCAAACTGTGCGTTCTGCGGCCAGACATTCTCACCCGAACTCCGGGCCCAATATCGCACAAAGGAGTTCCGATCGTCCCGGATGACCATTCGATCCCCGGTACATTCGAGTGAGCAGGCGCGAATAGCTGAATCCGAAGGACCTCAGCAGGCCGCCAGCGATGGCGTTTGATTTCAAATAATCCACCACCACGGACTCACGCGAAGAGCGTGCCAGGAATGCTTCGAGTAGCTGGCGAGCTGTGCTTGCGTCTCTCGCCATCCAGGGACCGAGCTGATCCGCGAAAGAGCCCCGCCGCCCGAATGCATAGCCCTCGATCGCACCTGCATTCCAAATCCCCGCCGTGAATTCGGGCGCATCCTCATGGAGAGACTTAAGCAGCAAACTGCGGTCTGCGCCAAAAATCTCGTGATCCGCTTTGCAAATCGATTCCAAGACTCCCGGAGACAATGAATCGCGCGCACCGGAACCGGACGCTTTCGCCGCCTCGGAGAGAGATCTCCGCAGAGTCCATCGTTCGATCTCGTATTCGGACACGAATTTTAACTTTTCGTAGAGCGGTTTTCCCTGCGGTGTCGCGTCGAGCTTGATGGCGGGAATTTTCAAATCATCGAGGTGCTCGATCGCTCTTTCAAGAAGCCGGGTGCCGATACCTCGGCTGCGGTATTCCGGGTCCACCAATACCATCCCGACCCATGCAAATCGATTTTCAAACGAAATAGTCGTCGCCGTGCCGCATACCCTCCCGTCTTCTTCCGCGGCGAAACAACCTTCCGGGCTGGCTTCGAGAAACCGTTTCCAGTCCGCCACGGTCTGATTCCAGCCCGCGATCTCCTTCAGCCGCATTCCCGCCGGGATGTCCGCCATGGTCATAATGCGCAAGCGCATGGCTGCCGAATTCCTCGGGGAGATTGTAAACCCATTCGAATGGTCTCCGGAGAGATCTGGACCATTGAAAAAAGTCTGAAAAGGCGCAGACAAAGACGGAAGGCCAGGCCCCGGTGATTCGGGTACAATCGCACTCGCCGGTTTTATAGGCATCCAATCACCGCTGCTTCGAATGAATTGAGTGCAACGAATGGCAGCATCACGTCAGAAAATCTCCGTCCGCGATATCGAAGAGCTGGATGAACTTCTCAGCGAGCCGTCGGAAGCCGTCATTCGCACGCTCGCTGCCCTCGATGGCGATATTGTCATCTTGGGCGTCGGCGGAAAAATGGGCCCGACTCTCGCCCGCATGGCGAAACGAGCATCGCAGATCGCGGGAGTTTCGCGGCGCGTGATCGGTGTCTCCCGCTTCTCATCCTCCAAGTTGGAGTCGCAGTTGCAAATGTGGGGTGTGGAAACGCTGCGCTGTGACTTGCTGGATTCGAATTCGCTCGCCGCTCTCCCGGATGCCGCCAACATTATCTATATGGCTGGCATGAAGTTCGGGACAACAGGGCAAGAATCGCTGACCTGGGCCATGAATAGTTTTTTGCCCGGCCTCGTGAGCGAGCGATTTTCCAAGAGCAGAATCGCGGCCTTCTCCACAGGCAATGTCTATGGGCTCTCGCCTGTCTCCGGCGGCGGCTCGCGGGAAGATAACGCGCTGAATCCCGCAGGCGAATACGCCATGAGTTGTCTCGGCCGGGAACGCATCTTTGAGCACTTCAGCCGCACGAACCACACCAGGATGTCCATACTCCGGCTCAATTACGCCACTGAACTTCGCTATGGCGTGCTCGTGGACATTGCGCAGCGCGTTTACGCTGGACAACCTGTCCAGCTTTCGATGGGCTATTTGAACGCCATCTGGCAGGGAGACGCCTGCGCCATGAGCCTGCAAACTCTTGGCATTGCGTCGACTCCTCCCTTCGTGATCAACATTGCCGGACCAGAAGTGCTGAGTGTGCGTCGCGTCGCCGAGCAATTTGGTGAACGCTTGTACAAGCCCGTGCGCTTTGAAGGACAGGAATCGGCCGACGCTCTCTTGAGCAACGCAAGAAAATCGTTCGAGCTCTTCGGCTATCCTCGCGTCGACGCCAATCAACTGATCGTCTGGATCGCGGACTGGATTAGCCGGGGCGGAGCGACATTGGCAAAACCCACACATTTTGAGGAACGCGCGGGACGCTTTTAAAAAGCGCCAGCAGCGGAGAGCGAAGACCAATTCCTATGGCACGGCAACTGGATCCAACCATTCGGCGCGTCTTGGCGCGAGGCGCGGTGATCCCCGCCCATCCTTTAGCACTCACGGCAGACCGGCGGCTGGACGAGCGGCGCCAAAGAGCTCTCACTCGCTATTACGTCGCCGCTGGCGCAGGCGGCTTGGCTGTGGGCGTTCATACCACGCAGTTTGCGATCAGAGACGCAGGCATCGGGCTCTTCGCACCCGTCTTAAAATTGGCGGCGGAAGAAATGGACCGCGCCGATCGCGGCCGCGCAGAGCCGTTAATCCGCATCGGAGGTATCTGCGGAGCGACACCGCAAGCCGTCGCAGAAGCGGAGTTGCTCGCGAGTTTGGGATACAGCGCGGGCCTGTTGAGCCTGGCCGCCATGAAAGATGCGGATGATGCGTCTCTCATAGCTCACTCCCAAAAAGTGGCGGAAGTCATACCGCTCATTGGTTTTTACTTGCAGCCGGCCGTGGGCGGCCGCGTACTTTCCTACAAATTCTGGCGCGAATTCGCCGAGATTGAAAATGTTGTCGCCATCAAAATTGCGCCATTCAACCGTTACCAAACACAGGATGTCATCCGCGCCGTCGCCGAATCCGGGCGAGACATCGCGCTTTACACCGGCAATGATGACAATATCGCCATGGATCTTCTCACTCCCTATGTTTTCCAGGTCAACGGGCGCGCGCGGGAACACCGCATTGTAGGCGGCCTTTTGGGCCACTGGGCGGTATGGACTCGCCGCGCCGTCGATCTATTGCAGGAATGCCATGGCGTTGTGTCGGGAACAGGAAGCGTTCCGAAAGATTTGCTCCAAAGAAGCACCGAAATAACGGATGCCAACGCGGCGTTCTTCGACGCCGCACACCACTTCGCCGGCTGCATTGCCGGCCTACATGAGGTCTTGCGGCGGCAACGCCTCCTGGAAGGAATCTGGTGCCTGGATCCCCACGAAACCCTCAGCCCCGGACAGCAAGAGGAGATCGATCGCGTCTACGCTGCCTATCCCCATCTAAACGACGACGCCTTCGTCCTCGAACGCCGCGACCAGTGGCTGAAGCCCTAAGCGCACATTCCGACAACGCTTTTTCACTCTGGATAAGTGCCCTACGCGCCACCGCGCCTGATTTCAAATTGCACCGTGGTTCAAAGGCCCTGGATTAGCGAACAAGCAGCCCTTCCGCCGCGGCCAGTTTCGCTTGACGCGTGTCGAAGGTGTGGAAGGTGTCCGCCTGCAGGGCGAGCGCGGAGGCCACGTGAAGTACGTCGAGTGTCCGGGTACCCAAACGAGGAGTTTGCCTTCTTGCGATCTGCTTCGCCCGTTCGAAGGCGCTCGCGGGCAATGCGTTGACCATTAGAATGCCGTCTTCCAGGTCCTTTCGGATCAGCGCGTGAGCGGCTTTCACTCGAGAGGCAGAAAGTTCTTTTCGGAAAAGCCGCAAAGCGACGGCGTTGGTGAGCTCGAGTTCGCCAAACGGGGTAATCAGCAGAGGAAGCTTGGCGCGCTTCATCCGGGCGGCGGCCAGGGCCGAGCTGCCGTCCAGAACGTACAGCGACGCCAGAAAACTCGTATCCGCATACGCGCTCAATAGCGGCCTCGCTCCGCGGACAGGAGCTCGGCGGCAGTCACTTTTAGCGGCTTTCCGCGGTACAGCTTTTTCAGCCGCGCCAGAAAATCCGGCCGCCTTGGCGGCGCCGAAGGTTGAACCGGCAGCAATCGCGCGATGATGCGCTTGCGTTTGGTAATTTGCACCTCTTCGCCTTCGCCCAACAGGTCTTCCACCACGGAAAACCGGTAGCGCAGGTCGCGCACTGTTGCTTTTCTCATGTGATGCATTTTAGCATCACTCCAGAAAAGGCGCAACACTAACATTTCCGTGGCGAAGAATCGCCCACCCATTTTCTGGGAAATGAAAATTCGCTTCAAAGTGCGCCCCAAAGGCTCTTATCTGACTCCGGGCGCTCAATTTTCGACGAACGACTTTAGCCTGGACAGCGCCTGATCCCACTGCTCGGAAACGAAATCGAGGTACTCCTTAATTCCTTCCATAGACTCCGGATCGAATTCGAATCGGCTCTCGCGGCCTCTACGGACGCTGTGCACAATTCCTACGCTCTCCAGCACTCGAAGATGCTTGGTGATCGCCTGCCGGGTCAGCTTCGAACCCTCCGTTAGCTGAGAGATCGAATGAGGCTGCCCGCCACAGAGTTTCGCAACCAGCGATAGCCGCGTCTCATCGCCGAGCGCGGCAAAAACGGGTGCACGAGCCCGTCGTTTGCCCGTCCAGCGGCTATGGCCTTTGCGCGACATAGCTCTCAATATTCCTCATTTGTTCGGTCCAGCCGCCGTCATTCCTGCGGAAGGCCTCGAGCCGGAGGTTTTCGGGGAGATTTTCAAAGCCCGATTCGGTGAGAGTTAAGAGCGTGCCGGCTTCGATCTTCTCCAGCCTGAACTCTACGAGGGTGGTTGGTTCTTTGGAGATGTCTGCATTGGGATCAAGCGAGTGGTGCCAGGTGAAGGAAAAGAGCCGTTCGGGCTCCATTTTCTGCACGACGGCCTGCCATTTGACGTGCTCGTAGCCAGGATAGGTCATCTGGCCACGCGAGATCTGACCGGCCACGAATGGGCCATCCAATTTCACGCGAAACCACTCGCCAAACTCCCGGTAATCCGTCAGCGCACGCCAGACGCGCGAAACGGGCGCCTTGAGTTCCATGCGCTTCTCAATACGGTTGTCCATTTTAAGCAACCTCCGGGTTGCATATTAGTCTAGCCCGCCGCAAAAAGCAACCTTTTGGTTGCTCTTCCTGGTAGTGCCCCAAGGCGCATAATTATCTGCTTTACAGCTAAAAGCACTTTTCCTAGAATAGCGCCCATGCCTCGGCCGCACACTCTCTCCGGCTCCCCAAATCCGGGCCGAAAGTTTCCCCTCCTTGGCAGGCGCCTCATCAAGGGCCTCGCGGCACTGGCCATATTCGCTATCGTCGGACTGACGATGCTCCTCGCTTTACTTTGGTGGGAGCACAAAACAGAAATCACCTTGCCGTCGCCCACAGGCCACTTTGCCGTTGGCCGAACGACGTACGCATGGGTCAACAACACCCAGACTGACGAATTGGCGCCGTCTTCAGGAGCCAAGCGGGAGGTAGTGGTTTGGATGTGGTACCCGTCCGCGGCTACGAAATCTGCCGCACCGGTAGAGTATCTTCCCGCGGCTTGGCGCTCGGCCCTCGCGCAGCACTCAGGTGCCCTGATGAGTCAATTCCTTACGCGAGATTTGTCGCTGGTTCGGGTCCACAGCACATCTGATCCGGAAGTCTCGCCGGAGCAGCGCTCCTATCCAGTCGTGATCATGCGAGCTGGTGGGGGAGGCTTGACCACAGACTACACGACGCTCGCCGAGGATCTGGCAAGTCACGGCTACATCGTCGTGGGCTTCGACGCGCCTTACAGAACTTTCGTCGTCGTCCTTCCGGACAACCGCGTGGTCATCAGACCTCCAACGAACGATCCCGAGAATCTGCAAGCCGACCAGGCGAGTCGCCTGATCAACAGTCTTCTTCCCATGTGGACCAGCGATACGAACTTTGTGGTGAGCCAATTGCAGCATCTGAACGCCGCTGATCCGTCCGGCAAGTTTACGGGCCGGCTGGATATCCAGCGGCTCGGCATGTTTGGGCATTCGTTCGGCGGCGCAACGGCGTTGCAATTCTGTCATGACGATTCTCGCTGCAAGGCGGGGATTGATATGGATGGCGCTCCTTATGGCAGCGTCGTTCGGGAGGGCCTCAAACAGCCTTTCATGTTTATCCTCAGCGACCACAGTCACGACCTGCCTGATTCGGCCAGCGGTCAAATCCACGCCAACTTCCAATCCATTTACGATCGGCTTCCGAACGGGCGCTTATTCATAACCATTCGCGGGGCAAATCATTTTAGTTTCAGTGACCAGATGCTACTGAAGAGCCATTACGTCATCGGGTTGCTGTGCATATTTGGTTTCGGCGGCCTAGACGGGCGCCGCGGTCTCGCCATTACTGCCGACTATGGGCACACGTTCTTCGACGTCTATCTGAAGGACGCACCCGCCGCCTTGCTTGACAAGCCGTCTCAACTCTATCCCGAAGTTCAATTCGTTGGTCAGTAGTACGAATCCGCACCGCCGACGACTAGCTCAGAACGAGTCTTTTCGCTTTCCCGCAAGCCGGCGAACAAACCAATCGCCTGACATTCGGTCGAGGGTCTCAGGAAGCGTGGCCGACTCTTCGACTTGTGTCCGCCACCACCGTTAATCCCTCCTTAGTTGCCGTCCACTGCTCGATTCTCCCGTTCAGTATCTCGTTTCTGTATCTCGTTTCTCCCGCTAATTAAGCGGGACCGTAGTAAGATGTGGGTCCTTGCCGTAGGCCGGCACGTCCCTTGCTCGCTCGGGGCAGCCTACCCAGTCCTTTCCAGCCGCAACTTATCTCAGTGGACTTTCCGCGGACCGATACGTCTCATCATGCGGGCGTCGCGGGAAAACCAGGAATCGACGTAGGATGGTGCTCCGAGTGAAGAAACAAACGAAGTTCGAAAATCCTAGGGGTTACATTGCGAAGGTCGTCGATGAACTTCGGAATTTACTAACCGCGGGCGCCCGGGCGCGCCGCGACCCGAGCCGCGAGAATTTCTATGAAGTAGAAAATGCTAACAACGTCTTTTACATCCACATTTCGCCGGTCACCGGCAACGTAGTGTTGCTGGCCAAGTGGCCGGGGCAAACCCAGGAGGCGAAGGAAAAGGCCAGAAATGCCGCGGCCTGACATGTCTCTAGGACGGGTGGCACAGGCTAATCGACGCATCAGGTTTTGGCGGGTGCCTCACGCGTCGACCTTACGCGTGGCGTCTGCGCTTCGACTCGATTTCGGCCACTTCGCACCCAAACAACGCTCCTTACGAATTCCTGACAAACCTCTCAGGACTTTTTAGCCTTTCCGCTCCTATTCTTTCCTAGTTCGGGCTTGGCATTCACGCCAGTCCGGGTGAGGTCCCTATGTCGCTTACGATGTTTCTGGCGTTTTGCATCATTGGATGTGACTTTTTGCTCTATTTCCTGTTCCAGTGGATATACGGTGAGAAGCACAGAAAACACGCGCGCCGCTCGGCCGCACGCCGCGAGAGACGCCGTGCCCTCTCCGCCAAAGATGTCGGCCAGCCTGGCGTACTCCCGTTTCCTCAGCGCCCGATCCAATACCGAACCGGCTACTTCTGACCGCCCGCCGGCCACGAAAACGGAACAAAGGCAGTCCAATAACCAGCCATCCGGTCTGTGCGAGAAAGGTTCGCGGCGCACGCTTACCCCGGGGACGAATGATCTTGTTCAGGAGGGTCGCAAACCCCTCGCCGCCTCCTCCCTAATAAACTTGCGATAGAAGCCGCATGCATTTCCTCCTGCGGAGCGAGATCCCACGCCAGCTCGTAACCCGCTCCTGCCGCCAATTCTCGCAGGAACTCTCTCTGTGCCCGCCCGTTGCCCTCGCGAAATGGATGGACGGCGTTCATCTCTCCAAAGAAGTAAGCAGCTCGCTCGCAGAACCCTTGTGAGTCGGCTCCTCGCAGAAGGTGTTCGCTCGCCAGCCGATCGAGAACTTTCTGGAGTTCCGGAACAATGTACTCCGGTCGGGCGAAGAACGAATTGCCCCTCGCCATGTTCACCGTGCGGAATTCTCCGGCCCAGGCGAACACATCCTGAAATAGATGGTACTTCAGATGATCTGAGTCAAAGCGGACAGCAACGGGGTTTTCGTAAAGCTCGAGGAGCCGTGCAAAACAGTGGTCGCTTTCAAAGCGTTCCAGGCTCTCCTCATCACGAATGTCAGGAAGATTCCGGAGAATCGAGGTACCAGGACAAACGTAGGGATCATCCTCGACGCTAGCTTGCTGGCTCACCGGCCGCTGTGGAGCCGCCGAACCGCGTCCGTCAGTTGCTGCACTTCCAGACGGCCTTCGACGTATTCATTCGCAAGTGCCAGGACTTCTTTGCTGGGAGCTAGTCTTCCAGGCGCAGCGTCGCCAGTGCCTCGCGCACACGCTTTTCACGTTGCGCGCGCCGTGCGGCATCGGAAGCTTTGGGAGACGTCGTGGTCGTGCTCATCAATCTCCTCCCTGAATACATCTATTTTACCCCACCCAGCCCTCCAACCAACCTGCAAACGAATGGTCAATCGCCTCCCTGCTACACTGTTTCCCCCATGGCACGCCAACGCCTCGGCCAACACTTCCTCGCCGATCTCCACTGGCGCGAAGAGATTGCTCGCGCCATTCGCGTTTCGCCGCATTCCACCGTGCCGCTCCCGCAGGACGATCAACATTGCTGGATCGAAATTGGTTCTGGACACGGTGAGATGACCCAGCACCTTCTTTCTACTGGCGCTCCCGTCCACGCCATCGAAATCGACCCGAAGTTCCACCCCGGCCTCCGCCACCTCACAAAACAATTCCGGCATCTCAACGTCGTCCCCGGCGACATTCTTGAAGCCGACGTTGCCGCCATCGCTTCCGGTCGCCGCGTCCGCATCTACGGCAATCTTCCCTACTACATTACCTCGCCGATCCTTCATCACCTGTTCACGTTTGCCGACTTCATCGACGAAATACACATCGTCATTCAGACCGAAGTCGCGGGTCGTCTCGCGGCCCAGCCGGGCACGCGCGATTACGGCTATCTTTCCGTAGTCACCCAGTTTTATACGCGTCCCGAATTCGTCTTCGAGATTCCCCGGGACGCATTCGAGCCGCCGCCGGAAGTGGCATCCGCGCTGGTCACGCTTCGCCTGCCCGGCGAACGCGCAAAGCTCTCCCTCGGCGATGCATCTCGTCTCCTGGATTTTGTGAAATTATGTTTCTCGCAGAAGCGCAAGACCCTGGTCAATAATTTGCGGTCTCTCGCCAAACCGGATCGTGTACGCGAGGCTTTGGCCTCACTGAATCTGCGCCCCGACGCCCGCGCCGAACAGCTCCCCGTTGCCCAACTCGCCGCTCTCCAGGCTCAGCTGGCTGGTTCGTGATGACCGTTCGATCGCTCTTCCTATTTAGAATGGAACTTCGCTACCTGGGCTTCTCGCTTTTAGGAGACGCTCTCGGCTTCTTTTTTCACCGCCGCCACCAGCCGGTCCGGATAATCGCTCATAATTCCGTCCACCCCCGCAGCGGCGAGCATGCGCATGTGCGCGGGATGATTCACCGTCCAGCACACCACTTGCAGATCTTTCCTCCGCACTTCGGCAATCAGCGCCGGCGTCACCAGATCTCCGCGTATCACCAATTGCCGCGCGCCGATGGCGACGGCCTTCTCCAGCGGATTCTCGATCTGCCCGTCGTACAGGAGCCCGGTCA
>Ga0137418_10005746_pt1 | contig 11383 bp, 12 predicted proteins | sample CZODoug3_1_2_16f_FD_122242 | JGI IMG/M metagenome (GOLD analysis project Ga0137418, IMG submission 122242) | Vadose zone soil fungal communities from Angelo Coast Range Reserve, California, USA - CZODoug3_1_2_16fungal (Hybrid Assembly) | ecosystem: Environmental > Terrestrial > Soil > Vadose... | reverse complement strand
CGCCGGTGACGGACCTCTACGACGCATACAATCTCTCGGACTTTAACGTAACTTCCCGCTATAGCTTCGAGGGCTCTCCGTACGTCGGCGACAACCTCAAGCACTATCGCGCGCAATCGCCCATCACCTACGCCGCGCAGATGAAAACGCCCACACTCATCATGCACGACACCGGAGACGCACGCGTGACTATCACGCAAGGCTACTCGCTTTATCACGCGCTGAAAGACAACGGCGTGCCCGTGAAATTTATCGCCATCCCCGTACCCGGGCATTTCCCCGGCGATCCAGTTCGCCAGATGGACGTTTATCGCTACTGGGTCGAGTGGATGGATCAATATTTGAAATAGGCAGTCTCTTGTTTCACTCGGAACGCAGCAAGAGCCGCGTTTCACCGAAATTCGGGGGGAGGGCAAAAATTTCATGGATTCGCAATTCCGTTTTGTCTTTCTTCGTGTCGTCTCTGGATTCTTCTCGACAATAGCGCTCCTCGCCTCCACTCCTTGCAGTGCCGCCCAGGGTCTGGCAAGTAGCGACATCTCACGCTTGCGGTCCGTCGGCAGTGCCGAGCTTTCTCCGGACGGCCATCGTATCGCTTACACCATCGTGATGCGCGATCGCCCCGGCCGCCCCTACGGCCAGCTCTGGATTATGGATGTGGGATCACAGAAATCCGCGCGCGTCGGCGGCGAGAAGGACGCCGCGGGCAGCCCGCTATGGTCGCCAGACGGAAAGTCCCTCGCTTTCCAAGGGAGCATCGCGGACAAGTCCGGCCTTTTTGTCGCACGCGCGGATGGCTCCGACATCACCTTTCTCGCATCCGCGAACGGAACCAACAGCCCCCTTCCCGGCACTGGCAAGAAATTCAGCTGGTCGCTTCGCCGGCGATTGGTGGCATTATAATTGGTCACGAAGTAGCTCGGGCGTTGGGAGCAAGGTTTGTTTGGACGGAGCGGGAAAACGGCAAGATGATTTTGCGGCGTGGCTTTACGGTTTCTCCTAACGAGAAGACTCTTGTCGTCGAGGACGTGATTACGACCGGCGGCTCGACGCGTGAAACTGTCACTGCCTTGCAACATGCTGGTGCTACCGTGGTGGCTGCCGCATCGATAATTGATCGTTCGGCCTGCGCCGCAGACGTAACGGTGCCCCGCATAGCCCTCGCAACACTTGCCGTGCCGTCCGTTGCTCCTTCGGAATGCGAAGCTTGCGCCCGTGGAGAAATTGCAACCAAACCCGGCAGCCGGAAGGCCTGATGCGCTCTGTTTTTGGGTGCGTTGACCAGGCTGGTTTTATGGCCTTATGAACTTCAAGCTGATTGTTCAGTATGATGGCACGGATTTTCACGGATGGCAGATCCAACCCGGAAAACGTACTGTTCAGGGCGAATTGACTCGCACGCTGTCGTTGCTGGACGGCCAGGGGGTGCAGGTTCACGGTTCGGGTCGGACAGATGCGGGCGTGCATGCCGAGGGTCAGGTTGCCAGCGTCGTGCTCCAGCGCGCCTTTCGACCCGAGAATCTTCGCGCCGCCATCAATGGAAATCTTGAACGGGATCTTCGCATAATTTCTGTTGACGAAGTCACAGACGATTTCCATGCCAGGTTCTCAGCTAAAAGTAAGACCTACGTCTATAGAATACTTAATGGACCGGTCATGCCCCCATTCTGGCGCAAGTATGCTTTTCATATGGCACGAGACCTGAATGTCGAAAGGATGATCTCCGCGGCTCGCCAGTTCAGAGGAACTCACGATTGGACTGCTTTTTCCGCCGCACAGTCGGACGTTGCCAGCCGAGTGCGTTCAGTCACAGGGATTGAGGTGTTGGACTCTGCAGATATGCGTTCCGGATCGCGTTTAATCGAAATCAGAGCCACATCCGAAGGGTTTCTGAGGTACATGGTGCGTTCAATCGTTGGAGCCTTGCTTGCTGTCGGACTGGCTCAAATCGATGAATCTGACATTTTACATGCAATCCGAACAGGTTTTCGGTCAAAGTTTATCGTAACTGCGCCCGCGCATGGCTTGACGTTAGTCGAAGTTCATTATTAGCGGAAATTGTTCGGGTGGTGTTCTAAAGAGCGTCATCAAGCGCGTCGACTGACTTGATGCCGGATTAGCTGAATGGTTCGAATTGGACACTTAGGGAGATAAGGCCACTATTATTCCGTGCCGGAGAATACAAACGCGACTGATTTAGGGTTAACCATTGGTTGCGTTGCAGTGTGTACGGCGATTAAGATGGGTGTGCCCGCAATCTGCCTGAGAGACATGGAACAAAGCCCACGTGTTTGCTGACTTCGCTGATGTGGTAGAGAGTGATTCTCGAGACGGGGTGCTGTTAGCCTCGATCGATTGGTCACGCCTTCCTCGACACATCGCAATAATCATGGATGGAAACGGTAGGTGGGCCGCACAGCGCAGCCAGCCACGGATTGCCGGGCACAGAGCCGGCGTCGAAGCTGTTCGTGCCGCCGTTGATACCGGAGCGCGTCTCGGAGTTCAGGCGTTGACCTTATATGCTTTTTCAACTGAAAACTGGAAACGTCCCAGACTGGAAGTCGATGCGCTTATGCGCATGTTGCGTAGATATCTGCGCCTTGAACTGGACGAGATCCATCGTCAGAACATCCGGTTTCAAGCGATTGGGACAATCGAAGGACTGGCAAAGAACGTCCGGGACGAGATTAATCGGGCTAGGGACAAAACTGCCGCAAATACGGGGATGGTCCTTAGCATCGCGTTGAATTACGGCGGGCGTTGCGAGATCGTCGATGCATGTAAGGCAGCGGTTGGTAAACTGCTTGCAAGCGGCCGCGCTGTGACCGATCTCACCGAGGCGATGATTGACCGGGAACTTTATACGTCAGGCCTTCCTGAACTCGATCTTCTCGTTCGGACAAGTGGCGAAATGCGAATTTCAAATTTCCTTTTATGGCAAAACGCCTATAGCGAAATTTACGTCACCAATACATTGTGGCCGGACTTTCGCCGGCCGCACTTGTTGGAAGCTGTAGTGAATTTTCAAAATCGAGATCGACGCTTTGGTGGCCTTAAACTTGTCGCTAATGCGAAGTAGGCACTGATGAATTGCAGGTCTTGAGCGGTAACAGGGGTAATCTTCCTGGGTTTCAGGAGCATTTTACCGACGATGAGCCGTTCTCGCTCCACTCCTGATAAACAACTCAGTCACAGCCTGGAAAATTCGCCACGACTGAAACTCAACCCTTTTTCACTATTTACCATTCACCATTTACCCGTATAATGTCCCGACTAATCACCGCACTGATCGCACTCCCAATTTTGGTAGCTTCTATTCTGGTTCCCGTGCTTGCTCCACTTTTTGTGGCGATCGCGGTCGCTGCCATGGTTATAGGCCTGTATGAGTTCTGGTGGCTTGGCAAGAAAGGGGGAGTAAAGCCGGATGTTGTAGTCGGATACGGGGCCGCTGCAGCGATATTCGCTGTTTTCTACTTCAACGAACTCGGATTTCTCATCTTTATTATCCCGATTTTCATTATTGCGGCGCTTTCGGCGGCGACTCTGAAAGGTGGGCCCTTTGACAAAATGATGGCCTCAGTCAGCGTCACCGTCCTGGGTGTTTTATATGTGGCTCTGCTTGGCGGACACCTCGTTGCACTTCGCACCGCCCCTTTCACCAAACCGGGACTCTCAACACACCTCTTATCCTTCTTTTTCCTGGTAATTATGGGTTCTGATACCGGAGCCTATTATTCCGGCCGGACGTTCGGCCGCCACAAGCTTGCTCCCAAAATCAGCCCTGGCAAAACCTGGGAAGGTGCTGTCGGTGGGATGGTTGCGAGTCTCGTTCTTGCAGTGGTGTCGCAATACTGGTTTTTTCCGGAACTTAGTCTCAAGGCTGCAATACCTCTGGCTGCCGCTATGAATGTGCTGGGCGTGATTGGCGATCTAACTGAAAGCGCTCTAAAACGAGGCGCTGGCGCCAAAGACGCTGCAAAGATTTTACCAGGCCACGGGGGCCTGTTGGACCGGTTGGACAGCTTGCTCTTCAATGCGCCGGTACTCTACTATTTCGCGCAATTGTACTTTCGCTGATCACTCGGTCTTTTCTCCTTCAACCTGAGGAATCCGTAAATGACAACAAGAAAGGTCATCTTTATCATCGTTGGCGTCTTACTGGCACTGGTATTGCTTGTAGTAGTGTTTGTTGGAGCAATTGTCGGATTTGCATTCTATTCGATGGGTCACAATGAGGCAGCCGAGACTGCAAAGGATTTCCTTCGGAAGAACGAAAAACTCAAAAAAGAGACCGGTGAAATTAAGGACTTCGGTACTTTTGTGACCGGAAGTGTTAATGTCAACAACGCTGACGGGCAGGCTGCGATAAATCTAAAGGTGATTGGTGAAAGAAAGACGCTGAACAGTGTCACGGTCGAGATGATGTACAAGAGTGGTAAGTCATGGCACGTGACCGGTGCAAGTTACGTCGACGAGGCAGGCAAGTCCGTTAATTTATTGGATCCATTTGGCAATCCCGCTGAAGAAAGTCCGTAACCGCAATGGCTATCAAGGGAATATCGATACTTGGCTCGACCGGCTCAATCGGATGTAACACTTTAAGAGTGGTTGATTCGTTTGGTAGCAGGTTCAAGGTTGTCGCATTAGGTGCGGGACGCAACGTCGAGAAACTGGCCCAGCAGATCGAGCGGTATCGGCCGGACCTCGTCTCGGTCGAAACCGTGCAGGCAGCCGATAAACTCAGGACCCGGTTACAGGCTCAAAAGTGTGCGATCCCGAAACTGGTCATCGGCGATGCCGGGCTGGTCGAGGTGGCCGTTCACCCCGCGGCCGATTGTGTTGTATCCGCGACTGTGGGCGCCGTTGGATTTCTTCCGACTCTGCGCGCGCTCGAGGCCGGCAAGCGCGTTGCCCTGGCAAACAAGGAAACGCTGGTGATGGCCGGCGAACTGATGACAAAAGCGGCTGCGAGATCAGGCGCTGAACTGCTTCCAGTCGACTCCGAACATAATGCGCTTCATCAATGTTTGAGGGGCGAGAAGCGCGGCGAAGTTCGACGGCTCGTCCTAACGGCTTCAGGCGGACCGTTTAGAACCAGCAGCAAGGCAGACATCAGGAACGCCTCTCTCGCCGAAGCGATGCGCCACCCGACCTGGAGCATGGGCGCCAAGATTACAATCGATTCGGCAACCCTAATGAACAAAGGCCTTGAAGTAATCGAGGCGCACTGGTTGTTTGGTTTTGATGCCGATGAAATAGGCGTCGTCGTACACCCCGAATCTGTAGTGCATTCGATGATCGAACTGGTGGATGGGTCAGTTATTGCCCAAATGGGCGTAACTGACATGCGTCATGCGGTTCAATATGCACTGACATATCCCAATCGCTATCCCTCTCCCCTGCCATCCCTGGATTTGACCCGGTTGGGTGGGCTGCATTTCGAAGCGCCGGATCTTGACCGTTTTCCATGCGTAACCCTCGCTTATCGTGCTCTTCGCGCAGGCGGCACTTTGCCGGCAGCGATGAATGCCGCAAACGAGACAGCTGTCCAGGCATTTATGGACCAGCGAATCGCTCTTAGTGACATTCCCAGAGTGATTGAATCCGTAATGAATGATCACGCCCCTAGCAAGGTATCCAGTATCGAACTTGTGCTGGAAACCGACCGCGATGCGCGCCGCGAAGCGGCAAAAGTCATCGACACGATCAGTCATGAGATAGAATTCCCGGTTCTGCGTCTGGTTTGACGCTGGCCAAAGTCGACGCGTAGACTCTAAGGGTTGCAACCCAATGCAGCAGGGGTGACTCTAAACCCGGGGAACTAATTCGTTATTAGTATTTTGCGAAACGGGATTTCAAAATGAGTTGGATAATTGGTGGGTTGGCATTTATTTTTGTTCTTGGCGCGGCGGTGGTTCTTCATGAATTCGGCCATTATGCCGTCGCCAAGCTTCTGAAGATTCGCGTCGAAACGTTCTCGGTCGGGTTTGGTCCGCGGCTGTGGGGATTCAAATGGGGTACGACGGATTATCGTATCTCGGCCATCCCTCTCGGCGGATATGTAAAGCTCGGCGGAGATGAGTCAAATGCGCCAATTGAGGGTGAGAGCGCCGCGGATATCCCTCCGGAAGAACAGTTTAACCTCAGGCCCAGGTGGCAAAAGATCTCGGTTGCGGTGGCCGGACCGGTGATGAATATCATCACCGCGTTGTCTATTCCGGCGGCGGGTGCATTGATGTTCGGAGTCCCCCAAACACCACTGCCAGTGGTCCAGGCGGTCAGGAAGGATGGCGCTGCGGAGGCCGCCGGCTTGAAACCTGGCGACAAAATCCTGTCGTTCAACGGTGTCGAAAATCCAAGCTGGGATCGAATAAGAAACGATGCATTGTTATTGCCCGGGTCCTCGGTCCCTGTCATTGTTGAAAGAGACGGTCAAAGGGTTCCTTTGACCATAAAGCCAATCACCCAGACGGAAGGCACAGAGACAATCGGCGAACTGGATTTTACGCCCGACTTTGGCAGCGTTCCCGTAATGGTAAACAGCGTTGTTGCAGGTGGCCCTGCTGAAAAGGCCGGGCTGCAACCCGGAGACCGCCTGATTGCGATCGGCGGCCAACCGGTAAATAGCAGCTCGCAAGTCGTTACTTATGTTCGGGAACACCAGTCTGACCCAATCGAACTAACCGTCGACAGAAAGGGCCAACAACTCCAGATCTCGGGGCGGGTGGGCAGGTTGCCCAATGGCACTGAAGGTCTGTTTGGGTTTAGCCCTTACGACAACTTGCCGAGAATTAAAGTTGGACCGATCAAGGCGCTCGGTTTTGCTGTCGATACAAACCTCGAAATACTGCGCCTGACGGGTGCTGCACTTGGCCAGTTGTATCACGGCCAGCGATCCGCCAGGAATACATTGTCCGGACCGATCGGGATTGCGCGCGCGGCCTCAACTTCGGCAAACGAGCTGGGTTGGGCTGGAGTATTTCAACTTCTCGGATTTCTTAGCCTTAGTCTGGGTGTATTTAACCTTCTGCCAATCCCTGTGCTCGACGGCGGCGCGATCTTTTTGCTACTTGTCGAAGCAGTCCTGGGAGTTGTCGGCATCGTCCTCTCGATGAACGTCCGCGAACGAATTCAGCAGGTCGGTTTCGTTGTATTGCTCCTGCTTATGGGTTTTGTGATAACAAATGATTTGATCAAGGAAGCAACACTTCGATTCGGATGGGGTGCTGAAAAGCCTCCGGTGGTTCAGCCGCAAAAATAGGAAAATGTTTGGCGGCTACAAGTAGATGGCGATAGCCAAAAAAGCGGTGGACTTAACGACGCGCTATTTACTTCTTCTGGTCTTCCTATATGAGAAACACACGCGCTGTAAAAGTTAAGAACATCCAAATTGGCGGCGGCGCTCCGGTGGCTGTCCAGTCGATGACCAAAACCGACACGACAGATGTCGATGGAACGGTCCGTCAAATCGAGGAGATGGTTCGCGCGGGCTGTGAAATTGTTCGGCTTGCGGTTGTGGATAAGGATGCAGCAATCGCTTTGAAGGATATTCGTAAGCGTGTTCCTGATGTCCCTCTTGTTGCTGACATTCATTTCCATTACAAATTGGCGCTGATGGCCCTGGAAGCCGGCGTCGACAAGCTGCGACTGAACCCCGGAAATATCGGCGCGCATGAGCGGGTTCGCGAGGTGACTCGCGCGGCCCAGGCGCAGGGGGTTCCAATTCGAATTGGAGTAAACGGCGGATCGCTTGAAAAGGATTTGCTGGCGAAGTATGGCACGGCAACGCCTGAGGCAATGGTCGAGTCTGCGTTGCGGCACATTGCAATCCTGGAGGACCTTGGATTCAGCGATACGATTATTTCGTTGAAAGCTTCGGACGTACAAAGAACGGTTGCGGCCTACAGGCTGTTATCACAAAAGGTCGATTATCCGTTGCATCTTGGCGTTACGGAGGCCGGTACGGCTTTCAGCGGCTCCATCAAATCGTCGATCGGCCTGGGAATTCTTCTGCACGAAGGTATCGGAGATACGATTCGCGTTTCGCTTGCTGCTGAGCCCCAGGAAGAAGTGCGAGTTGGTTGGGAGATTTTGAAGTCTCTGGACCTGCGCAAGCGAGGCGTTACGGTCGTTGCCTGTCCCACATGTGGCCGGCTTGACGTAGATGACTTCGTTGGAATCGTCACGGAAATTGAGCGTCGTCTTTCCCATATCTCTGAACCGTTGCATCTCTCGATTATGGGTTGTGCTGTTAATGGTCCTGGCGAAGCGCATGACTCCGATTTGGGTGTAACGTTTGGCCGCGGAGTCGGAATGATTTACAAGAACGGCGTTCCGATGAGAAAAGTCTCGGGTGCTGACATTGTCGAAGCTTTCGTTCTTGAAACAGAGAAACTTTTAGCCGATGGTAGTGCTGCATCGATGAATCGCGAGCCTCAGCTTGTAACGATTGGCAAATAAATCAAAAAGGTGACAGGTAAACGGTGACAGGTGACAGGAAAAATCGAGTTTCAAGTCGATTCATCACGCATCTGCCATCTCAAGCAGAAGCGCGTCAGTAGCAACTTTCTTATTGACGTTAACCTGAAATCCTCGCTTGTGTTTCTCGATTTGCCGCAGCCAGTCAGCCACTATTTTGGAATTCCGACTGGCGGCGGCCTTGCCCAAATCCTGCTTTAAATCCTCATTTACAACCTGACCACCATCGGCGCCCAATTGCATTAACCATACATCGTGAATTAATCCGGTAAGCAGGTCCAAACGCGGTTCATATTCGTCCTTGAGCTTTGCGTCATTAAGCTGTTCAGAGCCCCGCAGCAGTTTTACCCGGTCGCGGTCAACCGCCAGCGCCATTAGAATTTCGAGCATGGCTGCGCGCTGTTCTTTGTAGGTTTCCAGATCCGTTTCGAGCGCGCGACCGAGGCTGCCCCCCGAAAGTCGCGCCAATAAGATGGCGTCCTTTTTCTGAAAACCTTGAACGTCTGCCAGATGACCCGAGATTTCTTCTGAAGTCAAAGGTGAAAACCGTATTATCTGACACCTTGATCTGATAGTTGACAATAACTGGGCGGGACGTGCCGTTAGCAGGATAATATGTGTTGTTGGGGCGGGTTCTTCCAGAGTCTTGAGCAGGGCATTGGAAGATGCTTCGTTTAACCTGTCCGCGTCTTCAACGATGAAAACTCGTGCGTCACCTTCGTAAGGTCGAAAGTTTGCTTCACGCTCGACTTCCCGCATCTGGGGAACACGGATAAACTTTCCGCTTGGACGAATCACCCCAACATCCGGAAACTGCGACCAAAGAATCGGCTCATTGGCGTCTTTATCGTCTTTCGGCGGAAACACGATTTTCGAGATACGGCGACATCGTGCACATTTTCCACAAGGGTCGAATCCAATCTTTGCATGGCAATTCAGCGCCCTGGCCAGGTCCAGTGCAAACAGACGTTTCCCTATCCCGTCTTCCCCAGTAAACAGCATGGAGCCGGGACTTCGACCCTCCCGAAGCATCCTGGCCAAAGTACTCTTTATCCGCTGATTTCCGATAATATTGTCGAACATTTATAACCGCAATTTCGAAAAGAATTCCTGGTGCCGACCGCCGGCCTGACTTTTACTGCAAGATTCTTCCGGTAGGAGTAATCCTCGAACTTTATCATAAACCGGGCTGAAGCGCTGATAGCGAAATCAGCTGCAATCGCCGCTATCACGACCTGTCCGAGCTATCAGGTGGCGTAGAAATAGTTAGGAAAGTGCTATTCCTGGGGCAGCCCCTTGCGTTTTCGCCGGTAATGGGCCGCCGCCTTCGCCCTATTGCCGCAACCGCTCATGCTGCACCAGCGGCGTGCGTGATTCTTTGTATTGTCATAGAAAAAGAGAATACACGAAGTATTCTCACACTTTCGTACCAGCGAGAGAACGCCTTCAGACATTAACTCTGCTGCCGATTCTGCAATCGGTTCAATCAACTGAACCGGCTCGTTAAAAACCGTAAAGTATTTCCTAATAAATTTATCGTTTTCACGAGTCAACTGGTTGTAGCCGTTTTTTGTCCGCAAGATTTCGTTTAGCCGCTCAATCAACGGCGCCGGAATTTGCCTGCTGCCGACGATGTGCTCTGCAATGACGCGCAACTCAGACCGGAAACTTATGGCCAGTTTCAAGAGCTTTCCCTGTTCACCAATCTTTGCGGACTGAGGAAAAAGAGATTGCTTCTGTTCCAGATCGACAATGCCCGCTTGAACGCACCAGTTAATTACATCGGAGTCGCTGGTTAACCTATCCGATTCAACACCGTTTGAAATTGCCAGGGTATTTACAAAATCCAGGCACAGAACGTTGGCCACAAAACTAAAGTCTGACAGTACAGGTTCGTGCGACACTGTCATAATTTTCCCCTCTTCATTTTAAAAGTATAACCTTCAAAATTTCACTTGACAAGTTAGGTGTAGACAGGTATAACCGGCATTATGAGCTGTTAATGGTTAGATATTTCCCGGAATGCGAATCAACCTGAATTCGGTTTTACGCCCCTTGAGGGCGCAAACTATCGATTGAGTCATAGGTTTTAAATTCGGAGGGAGCTGGGATATGAGGACACAAGTCAAGAGCAATATTCGAACGGGCCATGTCGGTATAAACGTAATCGACGTCGATCGATCGGCGCAGTTCTATACGAAAGTATTTGGATTCGAGGTTTTGCGAGAGTCGAAAGAGGACGGGAAACGCTATGTTTTCATCGGAGACGATCAACGACTGGTCTTGACCCTGTGGCAACAAGCAGGCGCACAGTTCGACGCGGGAATTGCGGGGCTGCATCATCTTTCTTTTGAAGTCGACTCGATTGATGAAGTGAAGGAAGCGGAATCACGGCTTCGGTCAATGAATGTTCCACTGCTTTATGATGGCATCGTTGCCCATAGTGAGGCCGCTGCCTCGGGTGGAATCTTCTTTACTGACCCCGATGGAGTCAGGCTTGAGATTTTTACGAGTGAACTTGGCGAAAGCCATCCGGCGCCCAGCACGGGCCCCAGGGCGTCGATCCCGGGGCTGGAGGGATGTAGTAGCTCCACATGTACATCGTGCCTTGTTTCGACGCGGGGTAGGCTTCGAACGAGGCTTTGGCTATTTGGGCCGTTGAGCGGAGCGGAGAGATAGCGGCTACGAGCGCAACGGCGAGTAACGGCCCGTAATGGGTCAATTTGAAGACCGGCGTGGCGCGGACGGCTGCGTCTGCCGCGCTGAGACTCGTCTCGGCGCTTGTGCCTGACGCGGTTGCCGGGTCACGGACAAGAGCCGGCATGTCGATTAAATGTATGTATATTGAGCTAAAGTTAGAACCCTGTGCGGCGTGTAGGGGCCGGTCCCGGTAGTCTGTGGTTCT
>Ga0137418_10005745_pt1 | contig 11383 bp, 11 predicted proteins | sample CZODoug3_1_2_16f_FD_122242 | JGI IMG/M metagenome (GOLD analysis project Ga0137418, IMG submission 122242) | Vadose zone soil fungal communities from Angelo Coast Range Reserve, California, USA - CZODoug3_1_2_16fungal (Hybrid Assembly) | ecosystem: Environmental > Terrestrial > Soil > Vadose... | reverse complement strand
TCGATTTCCTCCATCAGGTCGCCGAACACCGTGCCCTGGCCGCAGCCGGTGGTGACGGTGCGCTTCTTCATTTTTTCATCGAGCCCCTTGAGCGGTTTGCGCGTGGTGATCGCGACCGACGCCGTCTCCCAGTCCACCTGCACCGCGGCGATTTCGTCGATGGATTTCACCAGGCGCTGGTTGCGCAGATAACCGATGGCGAGCGCCTCGGGCGCCTGGCCGAGCGTCATCAGCGTGACGATCTCGCGCTTGTCGATGTAGAGCGTGAGCGGATGCTCGCCGGCGATCGGGGTCGGCACGGCCTCGCCGCGCTCGTTGATCGCCTCGACTTCGAAGGTGAGGGGTTTCGAAGCGTGGGTGAGCTCGAGGGGTTGCGGCGTCTTCATCCGCCGATGTAGGACATCTCGATCTTGCGCAGCTTGGCCGTTTCCGCCGTGCGGATCTCCGAGTAGCGGTCGGCGCGCGCCTGCCAGATACGCGCTATCGCGCCGGAAATCTCGTCGTCGGAGGAAGCGCCGCGCAGCATGGCGCGCAGGTCGTAGCCCGCGGTGGCGAAAAGGCAGGTATACAACATGCCCTCGGTGGAAAGGCGCGCGCGGGTGCAGGTGCCGCAGAAGGCCTGCGTCACCGAGGAGATCACGCCGATCTCCCCCGACCCGTCTGTGTAGCGCCAGCGCCCGGCGACCTCGCCGGTGTAATTCGGCTCGACCGGCTCCAGGGGCATCTTCTCGCCGATCATGCGCACGATCTCGGCCGAGGGGAGGACGTCGTCCATGCGCCAGCCGTTGGTCGCGCCCACGTCCATGAACTCGATGAAGCGCACGATGTGGCCGCTGCCCTTGAAGTACCTCGCCATCGGCAGGACGGAATCCTCGTTCGCGCCGCGCTTCACCACCATGTTGATCTTGATCGGCGCGAGTCCCGCGGCCGACGCCGCGTCGATGCCGTTCAGCACCTCGGCGACCGGGAAATCGGCGTCGTTCATCCTGCGGAACACCGCCTCGTCGAGCGAGTCGAGGCTCACGGTGACGCGCTTCAAGCCCGCCGCCTTCAGCGCGCGCGCTTTTTTCGCGAGGACCGAGCCGTTGGTGGTGAGCGTGAGGTCGAACCCCGGAATGTCGGCGAGCATCTCGATCAGGCGCTCGAGGTTCTTGCGCAACAGCGGCTCGCCGCCGGTCAGGCGGATTTTCTCGATCCCGTGACCCTTGAACACGCGCGCCAGCCGTGCGATCTCCTCGAAGCTCAGCAATTCGCTCTTCGGGAGAAACGCGTAGTCGGGGCCGAACACGTCGCGCGGCATGCAGTAGATGCACCGGAAGTTGCAGCGGTCGGTGACCGAGATGCGCAGGTCGTGCAGCCTGCGGCCGAGCGTGTCCTCGCCGGCGCGCGCGGGCGAGCCCAATTCCCCTTCCGAAGGGAGGGGTTTTGTCCTGCGTGCGTCCGCGATCGGTATGACCCGGTCGGTCATGGTTTGCGTAGCCGCCTCATGAAATGCAGTTCATAATTTACCGTTTGCTGAACTGGTGAGTATAGCCGGAAAAATGTCTCAGACCAGCCTCGCCGTCGCAGTCGTGATGGAGCGCACGCCCCTGGAGAACAACCGCTGGCAGTCGGAGAAGTGGGAGCCGATCGGCGTCGTGCCCGACGCGAGCGAGCCGGGCGCTGTGCCCCGCGCACTCGTCGAGAACGAGGTGCGCACGCAGTGGCTGCATCCGGGGTTCAAGCTCGAGCTTTTCCGCGACGAGGCGGAAGGCTATTACCTCAATCTCAGCTCGCAGAAACCGTTCGTGTTCGTGAACTGGCTCGAAGAGGAGGGCGCGGGCGTGCCGAAAGCGGTCACGGTGAGCTACAACGAGGCGGCGCGCCTGATGGACGCCGGCGCGCGCGTGGACGGCGTGCCCATGCCGCCGCAATGGATCCCGTGGCTCGCGGAGTACGTCGAGCGCAACTACAAGCCGGAGCCGAAGAAGCGCTCCCGGCCGCCTTCGTTCAAGGGGGCAAAGCGCGATGATCGCTGACGACAAGGAAAATTTCGCCTCGCGCTGGTCGCGGCGCAAGATCGAAGCGCGCAAGACCGCGGAGAAGCCGGCCGAGCCGCAGCCGCCGGCGGAGCCGACGCCCGCAGCTCCGGCGGTTGCGAACACCGGCGCAGCCGCGGCGCCGACGGACGCGTCCGCGCCGCGCGAGCTGCCGCCACTCGAATCCCTCAAAGGCCTCGCTTCCGAATACACCGAATTCCTGAAGCCCGGCGTGGGCGAGAACCTCAGGCGCTCGGCGCTGAAGAAGCTATTCAGCGATCCGTACTTCGAGAACTTCGAACGGTTCGAGGCTTACTGCGAGGACTTCACGCAGGGCGAGCCCATCCCCCTGGCCATGCTGAAGACGCTCGAACATGCGAAAGGCCTGCTCTTCGACGACGAAGAGAAGAAAGACCCGCGTGCTGCGGCGGAGACGCCCGCCGTCCAATCTCTGCCCGAAGCGGCAGAAAAGGCGCAAAGCGAGGCCCAGGCGGAAACACCACCGCCTGAGCCCGCCGAACGCAAAGACAAGGCTTGACATGACGCTCGAAGACCGCGCACTGAAGATCTGCAACTGCAACAAGACCATTGCGCTCGATGCCAAGGCGCTCGGCACCGCCCTCAAGCTCACGCAGCCGATCCAGATGCACACGGAGCTGTGCCGCAAGGAAGTCGGCAGCTTCCAGGAGTCGCTCAAGGACGAAGCCTGCGTGGTCGCCTGCACGCAGGAGGCGCCGCTGTTCTCGGAAATCGCCCAGACGGCGAATGCTCCGACGCAGCTGAAGTTCATCAATATCCGCGAACACGCGGGCTGGTCGAAGGAGGGCGCAGCGGCGACGCCCAAGATCGCCGCGCTGCTCGCGCTCGCCGAGCTGCCCGAACCCGAATCGGTGCCGGGCGTGAGCTACCAGTCTAGCGGTCAACTGCTCATCATCGGCCCGACCGAGACCGCGATAGCCTGGGCCGATAAGCTCGCCCAGCAGCTCGAAGTAAATGTGCTGATCACGAGCAGCCGCGGAGGGGAATTGCCTGCCGAACGTCGCTATCCAGTTTGGTCGGGAAAAGTAAAGTCGGTAAAAGGCCATCTGGGCGAGTTCGAGGTCGCCTGGGAGCAGTACAACCCGATCGACCTGGAAGTCTGCACGCGCTGCAACGCCTGCATCCATGCGTGCCCCGAGCAGGCGATCGATTTTTCCTACCAGATCGACATGGACAAGTGCAAGGCGCACCGCGAGTGCGTGAAGGCCTGCGGCGCGATCCGCGCGATCGACTTCGAGCGCGCCGAGCGCGAGCGAAGCGAGCGCTTCGACATGGTGCTCGATTTCTCGGCGCAGCCGCTGATACGCACGGCGCAGCCGCCGCAGGGCTACCTCGCGCCGGGCGCCGATCCGCTCGAGCAGGCGCTGGCGGCCGGGCAGCTCGGCCAGATGGTGGGCGAGTTCGAAAAGCCGCGCTTCTTCGCCTATAACGAGAAGATCTGCGCGCACAGCCGCTCCTCGAAGGTCGGCTGCAACCAGTGCCTGGATGTCTGCTCGACCGGCGCCATCGCGCCGGACGGCGACCACGTCAAGGTCGATCCGCACCTGTGCATGGGCTGCGGCGGTTGCGCGACCGTCTGCCCCTCGGGCGCGATGAGCTACGCCTATCCTCGCGTGCCGGACCTCGGCGCGCGGCTGAAGCGGGTGCTTTCCGTCTACGCCCAGGCGAGCGGCAAGGACGCCTGCCTGCTCCTGCACAATGCGGGCGAGAGCCGCACGCTGATCGCGAAGCTCGCGCGGCGCGGAAAAGGTTTGCCCGCGCGCGTGATTCCGCTCGAAGTCCATCATCCCGCCTCTATCGGGATAGATGTGCTGCTCGCGGCCCTCGCCTACGGCGCGGGCCAGGTCGCGGTGCTCGCGACGCCGAAGGAAGCCGCCGAATACGGCGACGCGTTGAAAAAGCAGATGAGTTTTGCAGAGACCGTCGCGAACGGGCTCGGCTACGGCGGGACGCATTTCCGGTTTCTCGCGACCGGCGAGCACGCCGTGCTGGAAAAAGAGATCTGGGCGCTCGCTCCCGCGACATCGGTAGCCAAGCCCGCGACCTACAACCTTTCGCCCGAAAAGCGCACCACACTCGATTTCGCCATCGACCACCTCGCGAAGCAGGCGCCGAAGCCGCAGGAGGAGATAAAGCTCGGTACCGGTGCCCCTTACGGGCAGGTCCTCGTCGACAAGCAGACCTGCACGCTGTGCATGGCCTGTGTCGGCGCCTGCCCGGAATCGGCGCTCGTCGACGGGCGCGACCAGCCGATGCTGAAATTCATCGAGCGCAACTGCGTACAGTGCGGGCTGTGCGAGAAGACCTGTCCCGAGAACGCGATCACGCTCGCCCCGCGCCTGCTGCTCGCGGCGCAGGCGAAACAGGAAGTCATGCTGAACGAGGCGGAACCCTACAACTGCGTGCGCTGCGGCAAGCCCTTCGGCACGCGCAAGATGGTGGACAACATGCTCGGCAAGCTCACCGGCCACTCGATGTTCGTGGACGGCGGAGCGCTGAAGCGCCTCCAGATGTGCGCCGACTGCCGCGTCGTGGACATGATGGAAAACAAGGGAGAGATCAACATCTCGGACGTAAAACCGTGAGCGCGACGCTGACGCCGCTCAAGTTCCAGCCGCCGGAGGTGCCCGAGGATGGCGCGCGCGCCGGGTACTACGCGCTACTTGCGCGGCTTTTCTATTCCGGCCCGGACGCCGCGCTGCTAGCAACCATCGGCGGTGCCGACGAGATCGCAATCGGCGCCGAGCAGTCCGCTCTTGCGGACGCGTGGAACAAGCTCGCCGCCGCGGCCCGGGTGATGGAGGCCGAGGCGGCCCGCCTCGAGTACGACGAGATCCTCGTCGGTACCGGCAAGGCCGAGGTGACGCCCTATGCGAGCTACTACCTCGCCGATACCGGCCGTGAGAAGATCCTCGCCCGGCTGCGGGGCGAGCTAGCGGGGTGGGGGCTCGCCTTGTCGGGAGGGGCGCACGAGCCCGAGGACCACATGGCGGGGCTGTTCGATGTCATGCGGCACTTGATTTCATTGGGCTCCGAGGCTGCGGCGCTGCAAATGCAACAGGGGTTTTTCGACCGATATATCGCCCGTTCTTACCCCGGTTTTTGCGGTGCAATATCAAAGAGCGAAAAGGCCAATTTTTACAAACACGTTGCGCATTTCGCAGAGAGCTTTCTAGTGGTTGAAACCGAAGCCCTTAAAGTGTTCTAATGATTGCGCTGCCATAGCGTGCATGTTCAGGTGCTGACGATAGGAAGGACACTCCACATGAAGAACTACACAAGATCAAAACTCAGCCGCAGGAACTTCCTCATCGCAGCAGGCGTCGGCGGCGCCGCAACGGCAGCTGCGGTCGCCGGTCAGGCGCTCGCCCCGAACGAGCCCAAGGCACCGGCAAGCAACGATAAGCGTCGTGGGAAGGGATACCAGGACACCGCGCACGTCCGCAGCTACTACAACACAGCAAAAGTTTGACCCGAGGAGGCGTGACCATGATGCTGACCAGGAAATCCGCTGGAGCCCCCGCTCATCTTTCTTCCAGCCGTCTGTCGCGCAGTCTCTCCGGGATGCTGGCGAAAACGATCGACCGCCGCGCGTTCCTGAAGCGTTCGGGCATCGCCGCGGGCGCGGGCGCGTTCGCCTCGCAGTTGCCGTTCAGCATGATCGGCAAGGCCGAGGCCGCCGCCGAGAAAAGCGGCAGCATCGAGGTCAAGCGCTCGGTGTGCACGCACTGCTCGGTGGGCTGCGCGATCGACGCGGTGGTGCAGAACGGCGTGTGGGTGCGCCAGGAGCCGGTGTTCGATTCTCCGCTCAACCTCGGCGCGCATTGCGCGAAGGGGGCGTCGGTGCGCGAGCACGGCATGACCGAGCATTCGCACCGGCTGAAATACCCGATGAAGCTGGTAAACGGCAAGTACCAGCGCCTCTCCTGGGAACAGGCGATCAACGAGATCGGCGACAGGCTGCTCGCCATCCGCAAGGAATCCGGGCCCGACGCGGTCTACGTCGTCGGCTCCTCCAAGCACAACAACGAGCAGTCGATGCTGCTCCGCAAGTGGGTTTCGCTGTGGGGCTCGAACAACTGCGACCACCAGGCGCGCATCTGCCACTCGACCACCGTCGCGGGTGTCGCCCAGACCTGGGGCTACGGCGCGATGACAAACTCCTATAACGACATGCAGAACACCAAGTGCGCGATGTACATCGGCTCGAATGCGGCCGAAGCGCACCCGGTGTCGATGCTGCACATGCTGCATGCGAAGGAAACCGGCGCGAAGATGATCGTGGTAGATCCGCGCTTCACGCGCACCGCGGCCAAGGCCGACGAATACGTGCGCATCCGCTCGGGCACCGATATCCCGTTCCTCTTTGGCATGCTGCACATCATTTTCAAGAACGGCTGGGAGGATAAAAACTACATCAAGGCCCGCGTCTACGGAATGGACAAGGTCAAAGAGGAAGTCCTGAAGAAGTGGACGCCGGAAGAGGTGCACAACGTCACCGGCGTGCCACCCGAGCAGTTGCTGAAGGTCACGGAAGCTTTCGCCAAGAACCGGCCCAGCACCATCGTTTGGTGCATGGGGCAGACTCAGCACACCATCGGCAACGCCGTGGTGCGCGCCTCCTGCATCCTCCAGCTGGCCCTCGGCAACATCGGCGTCTCAGGCGGCGGCGCGAACATCTTCCGCGGCCACGACAACGTGCAGGGCGCGACCGACGTCGGCCCCAACCCCGATACGCTTCCGGGCTACTACCCGGTCGCGGTGCCCGGATCCTGGACGCACTGGGCGCGGGTCTGGAACGTGGATCTCAAATGGCTGCAAGACCGCTTCGCCCCTGGGATGATGGGCAAACCCGGCATGACGGTCTCGCGCTGGATCGACGGCGTGATGGAGAAGAACGAGAACATCGACCAGGATTCGAACATCCGCGCGATGGTGTACTGGGGCCACGCGCCGAACTCGCAGACCCGCGGCCTCGACATGGTGAAGGCGATGAAGATGCTCGACATGATGATCGTCATCGACCCTTATCCGTCGGCCACCGCCGCGATGGCGGCGATGCCCGTCGACGGCGTGCAGGAGAAGGCCGGGCGCGGCGTGTATCTGCTGCCGGCCGCGACGCAGTTCGAAACCGAGGGATCGTGCACGGCTTCCAACCGCTCCCTCCAGTGGCGCGAGAAGGTGATCGATCCGCTGTTCGAGTCGCGCTCCGACCAGGCGATCATGCTCGCCTTCGCCAAGAAGCTCGGCTTCGAGAATGAGTTCCTCGGGAGGAAGGACGGCAAGCAGAATCTGCGCGTGGTGAAGGCAAAGGGCGGCTACGACGAGCCTTCGATGGAGGACACGCTCGCGAACGAAATCAACCGTGGCGCGTGGACCATCGGCTACACCGGCCAGTCGCCGCAGCGCCTGCAGGCGCACATGCGCAACATGGAAGTCTTCGACGTGAAGACGCTGCGCGCGAAAGGCGGCAAGGACGCGAAGACCGGCTACGACCTGACCGGCGACTACTTCGGCCTGCCTTGGCCTTGTTACGGCAACCCCGCGCTCAAGCACCCGGGCTCGGCGAACCTCTACGAGACCTCCAAGCATGTGATGGACGGCGGCGGAAACTTCCGCGCGATTTTCGGCATTGAAAGGGACGGGGTGAACCTGCTCGCCGAGGACGGCTCGCACTCCAAAGGTGCTGAGATCACCACCGGCTATCCCCAGTTCGACCACGTGCTGCTGAAAAAGCTGGGCTGGTGGGACGAGTTGACCGACGAGGAGAAGAAGGAGGCTGAGGGCAAGACCTGGGCGACCGACCTTTCCGGCGGCATCATCCGCGTGACGATGAAAAACCATGGCTGCCATCCCTTCGGCAACGCCAAGGCGCGGGCGATCGTGTGGAATTTCCCGGACGGCATCCCGCAGCACCGCGAGCCGCTGTACGGCATCCGCGCGGACCTCGTCGACAAGTACCCGACCCACGACGACGTGAAGGTCTTCTGGCGGCTGCCGACGCTGTACAAGTCGGTGCAGGAGAGGAACAAGAACATCGGCAAGGACTTCCCGATCGTTCTCACGAGCGGGCGCCTGGTCGAGTACGAAGGCGGCGGCGAGGAGACCCGCTCCAACCCGTGGCTCGCCGAGCTGATGCAGGAAAATTTCGTCGAGATCAATCCGAAGGCCGCGGCCGATCGCCACATCAGGAACGGGGAGCAGGTCTGGGTGAAGACGCCGACCGGGGCGCGGATCAAGGTCACTGCCAAGATCACCGAAGGCGTCGGGCCCGACCATGCCTTCATCCCGTTCCACTTCTCCGGCTGGTGGCAGGGCAAGGACATGCTGCCTTACTACCCCGATGGGGCGGAGCCGATCGTGCGCGGGGAGGCGGTCAACACCGCGACGACCTACGGCTACGACCGCGTCACGATGATGCAGGAATCCAAGACCACAGTCTGCCAGATCGAGCGGGCATAGCGAGGAAAAGAGGAGACAACCATGGCGAGAATGAAATTCCTGTGCGACGCCGAGCGCTGCATCGAGTGCAACGGTTGCGTGACCGCCTGCAAGAACGAGAACGAGGTTCCCTGGGGGGTAAACCGCCGCCGCGTCGTGACCATCAACGACGGCGTCGTGGGCGCCGAGAAGTCGATCTCGGTCGCCTGCATGCACTGCTCGGACGCGCCGTGCATGGCGGTGTGCCCGGTGGACTGCTTCTACCGCACTGACGAGGGCGTGGTGCTGCACGACAAGGACCTGTGCATCGGCTGCGGCTACTGCTTTTACGCCTGTCCGTTCGGGGCGCCGCAGTTCCCTCAGGCCGGAGCCTTCGGCCTGCGCGGCAAGATGGACAAATGCACCTTCTGCGCCGGGGGTCCGGAAAAGGACCTGTCGAAAGAAGAATTCGCGAAGTACGGGTCCAACCGCCTCGCGCAAGGCAAGCTCCCGGCCTGCGCCGAGATGTGCTCGACCAAGGCGCTGCTTGGCGGTGACGCCGACGTCATCGCGGACATCTACCGCCAGCGGGTGCTGAAGCGTGGCAAGGGCTCGGAAGTCTGGGGCTGGGGCACCGCCTACGGCAAGCCCGAGCAAAGGGCGGCGCCGGCAGGGGCGAAGTCATGATCATTCCCCGCAAGCTGATCCTCGCGGGCGCCGCAATTGCCGTGGCCTCGGCCTTGGGCGCCTGCGGCGAGCGCGAGCAGGTGGTCGTCTACAAGCAGGGCAAATACCAAGGCAAGCCCGACACGAAGCCCTGGGAAAACGATCCCGGCGCGAGCCTGTACACCAGCTCCAAGTGGAGCAAGGGCGACAGGACGGGTTGGGAATCGGCGCTCAGGACGCGCAACCTCGCGCAGAACGAATACACCCGCGTCGAATAAGGAGGAGCCGCTGATGAAACCGGTCGCGGTTTTGGGGAGCGTCGCGCTCGCCCTTTTGTTGTTCCTGCCGCTCGCCGCTGCCCAGGAGCAGGAAACCCAGCCGCAGCGCGCGCAGTCGCAGCCCTACAACAACGCCCCCGTGTGGCGCGAGGTGCGTTCAGGGAAGGAAGAATACACTTCGATCAAGGGCCGCGAGACAGGCGTGCTGGTCCAGACCTACGGGGAAACCTGGAGGCAGCTGAAGAACGGTTGGATCACGCCCATCGTCGGCTGGCTGATCGCCGCCGTCGTGGTCGTCATCGGGGCGTTCTTCAAGTGGCGCGGCAGCATCAAGGTCCACGGCGAGCCTACCGGCCGGCTGATCGAGCGCTTCACCCCGTTCGAGCGCTACACGCACTGGGTGGTCGCGATCAGCTTTGTCATTCTCGGCATCAGCGGCCTCGTCATGATGTTGGGGAAATATGTGCTGCTGCCGGTGATCGGCTATACGCTGTTCGCCTGGCTCGCGCAGCTTTCGAAACATTTGCACAATTTCGTCGGGCCGGTGTTCATCGTGAGCCTGCTGATGTTCATCGTCATGTTCATCAAGGATAACCTTCCGCGCCTCTACGACATCAAGTGGTTCGCGAACCTGGGCGGAATGATCTCCGGCGGGCACGTTCCGTCCGGCAGATTCAACGCGGGCGAGAAGGTGTGGTTCTGGATCGGCGTGGTGGTGTTGAGCCTCGTCGTGAGCGCGTCGGGTCTGGTGCTCCTATTTCCCAATTTCGACCAGGTACGCGCCGTCATGATCGAGGCGAACGTGGTGCACGCGGTTGCGAGCGGCGCGGTGGTGGCCATTTCTCTAGGCCATATCTATCTCGGCACGATCGGCCTGGAGGGGGCGTACGAGGCGATGCGCAACGGATACGTCGACGAAACCTGGGCCAGGGAACACCACGAGTACTGGTACAACGATGTGAAGTCCGGGAAGGTCAAGGCCGGGACCGCGATGGGCCAGCCCGACGCGCCGCAGGCTCAGCATTGAGGAGGGACGCCATGAATTTTCGCATTCTGCTGATGAGTGTCGTGATGGCAGCGACCGCAGGCGCAGTCTGGGCGAAGCTGCCCGCTGCTCCCGCCGATCCGGCCAAGGCCGCGGAAGCCAAGGCGAAAGCGGACGAAGCGGCGAAGAAGGACGCCGATTTACTGAGCAAGTACCAGGACAAGGCGGTAACCAACTATCGCAAGAACAAGGGAATCCGGGGGCCAGCCCCCATGGCGGGCAAGAAATAGCGGGGCAGAATGGAAGGAAAAGAGGCGCCTCGGCGCCCTTTTTATTTTATGGCGGCGCTCGCGTTCAGCCCGCGATCAGCCGGTAGATCAGTCCGGACGCGCCGCACCCGAGGATTACCGGAATCATCCCGCTCTTGTAGCGCCACAGCGCAATGATCGCCGCGACACCGACGAGCGCCGAGAACCATTCGAATCCTCCGGAAAACCCCGCCGGCCACAGCACGTGCAAGGCGAAGAACATAGCGAGATTGAGGATCACGCCGACTACCGCTGCGGTGATGCCCGTGAGCGGGGCGGTGAACTGAAGATTTCCGTGCGTCGATTCGACCAGCGGACCGCCGAGGAGAATGAACAGGAACGAGGGCAGGAAGGTGAAGAAAGTCGCCACGGCCGCGCCTGCACAACCCGCGAGCGCCAGGGCCTCCGGCCCGAACGCCGCTCTGGTCCACGCGCCGACAAAGCCGACGAAAGCGACCACCATGATCAGCGGCCCCGGCGTCGTTTCTCCCAGCGCGAGGCCGTCGATCATCTGCGGTGCGGTCAGCCAGTGATAATGCTCGACGGCGCCCTGGTAGACGTAGGGCAGCACCGCGTAGGCGCCGCCGAAAGTGAGCAGCGCCGCCTTGGTGAAGAACCAGCCCATCTGCGCGAGCGCGCTTTCCCACCCGAATAACTCGACGAGCGTAC
>Ga0137418_10005744_pt1 | contig 11384 bp, 5 predicted proteins | sample CZODoug3_1_2_16f_FD_122242 | JGI IMG/M metagenome (GOLD analysis project Ga0137418, IMG submission 122242) | Vadose zone soil fungal communities from Angelo Coast Range Reserve, California, USA - CZODoug3_1_2_16fungal (Hybrid Assembly) | ecosystem: Environmental > Terrestrial > Soil > Vadose... | reverse complement strand
TGTCCTAGGCTCGGCGGCAAGTTGTAGCGTGCCGGTCGAAGCGCGAAGCGGTTGTGGGCGGCAAAATTGGCCGCACAAAAAACAACAAAACTACTTAAAAACCACTTGGCAGCGGCGTGCTGGCCCGCTAAATAAGGCTCACTGGCGCGTCGGCCATGCGGTGTCGGCGCGCTTTCGCGTGCTTTCTAGCGAAATTGGTGGTCAAGGATTTTTTCCTATCAGAAATCCGATCGGATCTTTCTGGAAGGGAAAGTGAGCCGACTTCAGTTTCGTGGTGATGAAAGCAATCGCCATCCGGCGGAGTCCGGGTGGCGTCCTGTCCGAGACTGCAGGCGCCCTCGAAGACCGCCAATATGGCATCACGCGAGGGCTTAATTCCGAAGCTTAGGCAACCACTTAGGCTTAGGTACCTGCACAGACGGGTGAAGATCGGTTACGGGGGCAACCCCGCTACGGTTCGAACCTTTAGGCCTTGGCGGCGCTCCTGGTGCCAGTTCAAGGGGGCAGGGCATGAGGAGCACGTATCGCCGCAGCCCCCCACCTACGCTTCCCCGCAAGCGGGAGGGTAGGTGGGGGGGCGGGCGGTGCGGCAGGTCGTAAACCGGCGGCTTCCAGCTACCAAGATTCGGGATTGAGCTCAATCCCGAACGGGGCGAATAGCCGCCAACCGGAGAGAGCAAGTGGATCGAGCGGCAAAAAAAGAGCTCGTCACGGAGCTGAATGGGGTTTTCAAAGCCTCAAGCGTCGTGATTGTGGCTCACTATGCCGGCCTCACGGTTGCCGACATGCAGAAGCTGCGTATGCAGATGAAGCAAGCCGGCGCGAAGGTGAAGGTCGCCAAGAACAGTCTCGCCAAGATCGCTCTTGACGGCACCGACGTAGCCGTGGTCGCGCCCCTCCTCAAGGGGCCGACGGTGATCGCCTATTCGGGCGATCCGGTGGCTGCGCCGAAGGTCGCCTCAGACTTCGCCAAAGCTAACGGGAAGTTCGTTATCCTGGGCGGAGCAATGGGCAGGACCGCCCTGAATCCCGACGGCGTCAAGGCGCTTGCCGCGCTGCCGTCGCTCGACGAATTGCGTGCCAGACTCGTCGGCCTCGTGCAGGCGCCGGCGACCAAGATTGCGCAGCTTGTCAATGCCCCGGCCGCGAAGGTTGCGAGGGTGATTCAGGCCTATGCCGACAAGGGCGAAGCCGCCTGACGGGCTTACCAAATCGCGTTGAAGTTCGAACCTGAAGGATAGCGTTACAATGGCTGATTTGTCGAAACTCGTGGACCAACTCTCGAGCCTCACGGTGCTGGAAGCCGCCGAGCTGGCGAAGTTGTTGGAGGAGAAGTGGGGGGTTTCCGCGGCTGCCGCGATCGCAGTTGCGGCCCCCGGAGGCGGGGGTGCTGCTGCCGCTCCGGTCGAGGAAAAGACCGAGTTTACCGTCGTGCTGGCGGGGGCCGGCGACAAGAAGATCGAGGTCATCAAGGAAGTTCGGGCGCTCACCGGACTGGGGCTCAAGGAAGCAAAGGACCTCGTCGAAGGCGCACCTAAGAACGTTAAAGAGGGCGTATCCAAGGAAGAAGCCGAAAAGGTCAAGGCCCAATTGGAAAAGGCAGGCGCCAGGGTGGAACTCAAGTAGCAGTCCGGTGCTTCAAGTCCGCACGGGAGGAAGTTGCACAAACATCGGCGCGGGCCGGTGCAGAAGGATGCTCGCGCGCGCTCGCTCCGCTCTCCCTCCCGCGCCCGAGAGGGAGGGTTAACGCCCGTCAGGGAGGGTTAAATAGAGGCCTCCCTCGTGGGAGGTAGGCGACGGGGGGCGGCCGTGGCGGCCGCCCAGCTTTGGTGATTGATGAACAGACGCCTATATATGGTTTTGATTAATCACACCATGCTTGAGCGTACAGAACGTTGAGAGTAGCTGAGTACCTGCTCCTCATGTGCTTGCGTGGGCGGGATCGGTCACAAGAAGGCGGGAATTATTCCTTCCGCCGCGTTGTTTCTTCTTCCGAGCGGAACCGTCGAGGTTCGCCGGAAGACCCCGCCGCCCGTCAGGGTGTGCGGAGGAAGTAAAGAGGCCACGATGGCACAGACGTTCACCGGTCGTAAACGGGTCCGCAAGTTCTTTGGCAAAATTGAAGAAGTCGCAGAGATGCCAAACCTCATCGAGGTCCAGAAGGCATCCTACGATCAGTTTCTCCTGGTCAAAGAGCCGCATGGCGGACGTCCTGACGAGGGTTTGCAAGCGGTATTCAGGTCGGTGTTCCCGATCTCCGATTTCTCCAATACGGCCCAGCTCGAATTCGTCCGCTACGAGTTCGAGCTGCCGAAATACGATGTCGACGAGTGCCGCCAGCGCGGCATGACCTACGCGGCGCCTCTCAAGGTGACGCTGCGCCTCATCGTGTTCGATATCGACGAAGAGACGGGCGCAAAGTCGGTCAAGGACATCAAGGAGCAGGATGTCTACATGGGCGACATCCCGCTCATGACCAACAACGGCACCTTCATCGTCAACGGCACCGAGCGGGTGATCGTCTCCCAGATGCACCGCTCGCCCGGCGTGTTCTTCGATCACGACAAGGGCAAGACGCATTCCTCCGGCAAGCTCCTGTTTGCCGCCCGCATCATTCCGTATCGCGGTTCCTGGCTCGACATCGAGTTCGACGCCAAGGACATCGTCTATGCGCGCATCGACCGCCGCCGCAAGATTCCGGTGACGTCGCTGATGTTCGCCCTCGCCATGGATGGCGAGGAAATCCTCAACACCTTCTATAAGCAGATCGTCTACAAGCGCGCCAAGGACGGCTGGCGGGTTCCGTTCGACGCCAATCGCATGCGCGGCTACAAAGCGGTGAACGATCTCGTCGATGCCGACAGCGGCAAGGTCGTGATCGAGGCTGGCAAAAAGATTACGGTGCGCCAAGCCCGCCAGCTCGCCGAGAAGGGCCTCAGGGCGCTCCGCATTACCGACGAGGAACTGATCGGGCACTACATCGCCGACGACCTCGTCAACATGAAGACCGGCGAAATCCACGCGGAGGCCGGCGCCGAGATCACCGAGAAGATGCTCAAGACGTTGCATGAGGAGGGCTACCGGGAAATCCCGGTGCTCGACATCGACCACGTCAACGTCGGCGCCTATATCCGCAATACGCTCCATATCGAAAAGAACATGACGCGCGAGGATGCGCTGTTCGACATCTATCGCGTCATGCGCCCGGGCGAACCGCCGACGCTCGACACCGCGCAGACGATGTTCAACTCGCTGTTCTTCGATTCGGAGCGCTACGATCTGTCCGCCGTCGGCCGCGTCAAGATGAACATGCGTCTGGACCTCCAGGCGGAGGACACGCTGCGCGTGCTGCGCAAGGAGGACATCGTCGGCGTCATCCGCACCTTGGTCGACCTGCGCGACGGCAGAGGTGAGATCGATGACATCGACCATCTCGGCAACCGCCGGGTGCGTTCGGTCGGCGAATTGATGGAGAACCAGTACCGGATCGGCCTGTTGCGCATGGAGCGCGCCATCAAGGAGCGCATGAGCTCGGTCGACATCGACACCGTGATGCCGCAGGACCTCATCAACGCCAAGCCGGCGGCGGCGGCGGTGCGCGAGTTCTTCGGCTCCTCGCAGCTCTCCCAGTTCATGGACCAGACCAACCCGCTCTCCGAGATCACGCATAAGCGTCGATTGTCGGCGCTCGGGCCCGGCGGTCTCACGCGCGAGCGCGCCGGCTTCGAGGTGCGCGACGTGCACCCGACCCATTACGGCCGCATCTGCCCGATCGAGACTCCGGAAGGTCCCAACATCGGCCTTATCAACTCGCTCGCGACCTATGCGCGGGTCAACAAATACGGCTTCGTCGAGACGCCCTATCGCAAGGTCAAGGACGGCCGCGTGACGGACGACGTCGTCTATCTCTCCGCTATGGAGGAAGGGCGTTACTACGTGGCCCAGGCGAACGTGCCGCTCGACGCCAAGCAGCGCTTCACCGAGGATCTCGTCGTGTGCCGGCATGCCGGCGACGTGCAGATGATTGCGCCCGACCGCGTCGACTACATGGACGTGTCGCCCAAGCAGCTGGTGTCGGTGGCGGCTGCGCTGATCCCGTTTCTGGAGAACGACGACGCCAACCGGGCCTTGATGGGCTCCAACATGCAACGGCAGGCAGTCCCCCTGGTGCGTGCCGAGGCGCCGTTCGTCGGCACCGGCATGGAAGGCGTGGTGGCCCGCGATTCCGGCGCCGCCATCGCGGCGCGGCGCACCGGCATCATCGACCAGGTCGACGCCACCCGTATCGTGGTGCGCGCGACCGGGGATCTCGACCCGACCAAGTCGGGCGTCGACATCTACCGGCTGATGAAGTTCCAGCGCTCGAACCAGAACACCTGCATCAACCAGCGCCCGCTGGTGAAGGTCGGCGATGCGGTGAAGAAGAGCGATATCATCGCCGACGGTCCTTCGACCGATCTCGGCGAGCTTGCGCTCGGCCGCAACGTCCTCGTCGCCTTCATGCCGTGGAACGGCTACAACTTCGAGGACTCGATTCTGCTTTCCGAGCGGATCGTCAAGGACGACGTATTCACCTCGATTCACATCGAGGAATTCGAGGTGATGGCGCGGGACACCAAGCTCGGCCCCGAGGAAATCACCCGCGATATTCCGAACGTCTCCGAAGAGGCGCTGAAGAATCTCGATGAAGCCGGCATCGTGTACATCGGCGCCGAAGTTCACGCCGGCGACATCCTGGTTGGCAAGATAACGCCGAAGGGTGAAAGCCCGATGACGCCCGAGGAAAAACTCCTGCGCGCCATCTTCGGCGAAAAAGCTTCCGATGTCCGCGATACCTCGCTGCGGGTGCCGCCCGGCGTCCAGGGCACCGTCGTCGAGGTGCGGGTCTTCAACCGTCATGGCGTCGATAAAGACGAGCGCGCGCTTGCCATCGAACGCGAGGAGATCGAGCGGCTGGCCAAGGACCGCGATGACGAGCAGGCCATTCTCGACCGCAACGTCTATGGCCGGCTTGCCGAGATGCTGGAAGGCCGGCAGGGCATTGCGGGTCCGAAGGGCTTCAAGAAGGAGTCGAAGATCACCCGCGCCGTGCTGGAAGAATATCCACGCTCGCAATGGTGGCTGTTCGCCTCTCCGAACGACAAGCTGATGGCCGAGATCGAGGCCATTCGCAAACAGTACGACGAATCGAAGAAGGGTTTGGAGCAGCGTTTTCTCGATAAGGTCGAAAAGCTGCAGCGCGGCGATGAATTGCCGCCCGGCGTGATGAAGATGGTCAAAGTCTTCGTCGCGGTGAAGCGCAAGATCCAGCCCGGCGATAAGATGGCCGGCCGTCACGGCAACAAGGGCGTGGTGTCCAAGATCGTGCCGGTTGAGGACATGCCGTTCCTTGCCGACGGCCAGCAGGTCGACATTGTGCTCAACCCGCTCGGCGTGCCGAGCCGCATGAACGTCGGCCAGATCCTTGAGACCCACCTGGGCTGGGCCTGCGCCGGCCTCGGCCATCGCATCGGCCAGGCGGTCGACGCCTATTACCACCGCAGGGATCTCAGGCCGCTGCGCGACACCCTGAAAAAGGTCTATGGCGATGAAGAGACGATCAAGACCTTGGACGAGGCTGGTCTGATCGAGCTTGGCACCAACCTCAAGCATGGCGTGCCGATCGCCACCCCGGTCTTCGACGGCGCGAAGGAAGCCGATATCGAGCACATGCTCGATCTTGCCGGCCTCGATCATTCGGGCCAGATGAAGCTTTACGACGGTCGCACCGGCGAAGCGTTCGATCGCAAAGTGACGGTAGGTTACATCTACATGCTCAAGCTGCATCATCTTGTCGACGACAAGATCCATGCCCGCTCGATCGGCCCTTACAGCCTCGTTACCCAGCAGCCGCTGGGCGGCAAGGCTCAGTTCGGCGGCCAGCGCTTCGGCGAGATGGAGGTGTGGGCGCTCGAAGCCTACGGCGCCGCTTACACCCTGCAGGAGATGTTGACTGTGAAGTCGGACGACGTCGCCGGCCGCACCAAGGTGTACGAGGCCATCGTGCGCGGCGACGACACGTTCGAGGCCGGTATCCCGGAGTCCTTCAACGTGCTGGTGAAGGAGATGCGCTCCCTCGGCCTCAACGTCGACCTGCACAATTCCAAGCTGCCGCTGCGCGGCGCCGATGGCGCCGCGGAGGCCGCCGAGTAGAGCGCGGTGGTGTCCGGCCAGCGCGTCACGGCCGAAGCCGGCCGCGACGCCGCGCCCGCCCTACCCTCCCCCGCGCGCGGGGGAGGGTAGGGCGGGGGAGGCCGTCAGACAGATCGCCAGATTCAAATGCGCCGGCGCCGGCCGGCGCAAAGCCTCCAGATGGAGCCCCTGATGAATCAAGAAGTCATCAATCTTTTCAGCCCCCAAACGCCGGCACAGGTGTTCGACCAGATCAGGATCTCGATCGCCAGTCCCGAGAAAATCCTGTCGTGGTCCTACGGCGAGATCAAGAAGCCGGAGACCATCAACTACCGCACGTTCAAGCCCGAACGCGATGGGTTGTTCTGCGCCCGCATCTTCGGGCCGATCAAGGATTATGAGTGCTTGTGCGGCAAGTACAAGCGCATGAAGTACAAGGGCATCATCTGCGAGAAGTGCGGCGTCGAGGTGACGCTGTCGCGGGTTCGGCGCGAGCGCATGGGCCATATCGAACTGGCGGCGCCGGTCGCGCATATCTGGTTCCTGAAGTCGCTGCCGAGCCGGATCGGCCTCCTGCTCGACATGACGCTCAAGGACCTCGAGCGGATTCTCTATTTCGAATACTACGTGGTGCTGGAGCCCGGGCTCACCCCGCTCCAGGATCGTCAATTGCTCTCGGAAGAAGAGTACCTGCGGGCCCAGGAGGAGTACGGACAGGACAGCTTCACCGCCACGATCGGCGCCGAGGCCATCCGGGAGATGCTCAAGTCGCTCGATCTTGAGAAGCTCGCGGCGGACCTGCGCGTCGAAATCGCGGAGTCGAAATCCGAGCTCAAGCCGAAGAAGCTCGCCAAGCGCCTCAAGCTCATCGAGTCTTTCATTCAGTCGAGCAACAAGCCGGAATGGATGATCCTCACGGTGGTGCCGGTGATTCCGCCGGATTTGCGTCCGCTGGTTCCGCTTGACGGCGGCCGCTTTGCGACGTCGGATCTCAACGATCTCTACCGCCGCGTCATCAACCGCAACAACCGCCTCAAGAAGCTGATCGAGCTGCGCGCGCCCGACATCATCATCCGCAACGAAAAACGCATGCTGCAGGAGGCGGTCGACGCCTTGTTCGACAACGGCCGTCGCGGCCGCGTCATCACCGGCGCCAACAAGCGTCCGCTCAAGTCGCTCGCCGACATGCTCAAGGGCAAGCAGGGACGCTTCCGCCAGAACCTGCTTGGCAAGCGCGTCGACTATTCGGGCCGCTCGGTGATCGTGGTCGGCCCCGAACTCAAGCTGCACCAGTGCGGGCTGCCGAAGAAGATGGCGCTGGAGCTGTTCAAGCCGTTCATCTATTCGCGCCTCGACGCCAAGGGCCTGTCGACCACCGTCAAGCAAGCCAAGAAGCTCGTCGAAAAGGAAAAGCCCGAGGTCTGGGATATTCTCGACGAGGTGATCCGGGAGCATCCGGTGCTGCTAAACCGGGCGCCGACTCTGCATCGCCTCGGCATTCAGGCCTTCGAGCCGGTCCTGATCGAAGGCAAGGCGATACAGCTCCATCCGCTGGTCTGCGCGGCCTTCAACGCCGATTTTGACGGTGACCAGATGGCCGTGCACGTACCGCTGTCGCTGGAAAGCCAGCTCGAGGCCCGCGTGCTGATGATGTCGACCAACAACATCCTGCATCCGGCCAACGGCTCCCCTATCATCGTGCCGAGCCAGGACATCGTGCTCGGCCTCTACTATCTGACCTTGATGCGCGAGAACGAGCCTGGCGAAGGCAAGATCTTCGGCGATATGTACGATATCGAACATGCGCTCGCCGAGAAGGCGATCACGCTGCACAGCAAGATCAAATACCGCTGGCATGGTCTCGACGAAGCAGGCAAGCCGGCGACGTATTGGCACGATACGACGCCGGGGCGCGTCATCCTCGGTCAGGTGATCCCGCGCAACCGCAAAGTGCCGTTCGAAGTCGTCAACAAGCTGATGACGAAGCGCGAAATCTCCAAGCTGATCGACACGGTCTATCGCCACTGCGGCCAGAAGGACACTGTGGTCTTCTGCGATCACATCATGGCGCTCGGCTTCCATCATGCCTTCAAGGCCGGCATCTCGTTCGGCAAGGACGACATGGTGGTGCCGGCGAAGAAGTGGAAGATCGTCGATGAGACGCGCTTGGCGGCCAAGGAGTTCGAGCAGCAGTTCAATGAGGGGCTCATCACCCAGGGCGAGAAGTACAACAAGGTGGTGGACGCGTGGTCGAAATGCACGGACAAGATCGCCGAGGAGATGATGCGCGAGATTTCGGCGGTCAAGAAGGACAAGGAGACCGGGCGCGAGCAGCCGATCAATTCGATCTACATGATGGCGGATTCGGGCGCCCGCGGTTCGGCCGCCCAGATGAAGCAGCTCGCCGGAATGCGCGGCCTGATGGCGAAGCCGTCGGGCGAGATCATTGAAACCCCGATCATCTCCAACTTCAAGGAAGGGCTCTCGGTCCTGGAGTACTTCAACTCGACCCACGGCGCCCGCAAGGGATTGGCCGACACGGCGCTGAAGACCGCAAATTCCGGTTATCTGACCCGCCGTCTCGTCGACGTCGCTCAGGACTCGATCATAACGACCTATGATTGTAATACGACGTCCGGGATCAAGGTGCGGGCGATCATCGACTCCGGCCAGGTGGTGGCTTCGCTTGCAAGCCGCATTCTCGGCCGCACGACGGCTGAGGACCTGCGTGATCCGGGCGGGACGGACGTCCTGGTGCCGCGCGGCACGCTGTTGGGCGAGCCTGAGGTCGATAGGATCGTGCAGGCCGGAATCCAGGAGGTGCGCATCCGTTCGGTGCTCACCTGCGAGGCCCCAAGCGGCGTGTGCGCCGCCTGCTACGGCCGCGATCTCGCGCGCGGGACGCCCGTCAACATGGGCGAAGCGGTCGGCGTCATCGCGGCGCAATCGATCGGCGAGCCGGGGACGCAGCTCACCATGCGCACGTTCCACATCGGCGGCGCGGCGCAGATTTCGGAGCAGTCCTTCATCGAATCGAACTTCGAAGGCACGATACGGGTCAAGAACCGCAGCGTCGTTCGCAATTCGAGCGGCGACCTCGTTTGCATGACCCGCAACATGGCCATCGTGGTGGTCGATCAGGACGGCACCGAGCGCGCGGTTCACCGCATCCAGTATGGCGCCCGCCTGAAGGTCGACGAAGGCGACCACATCAGGCGCGGTCAGCGCATTGCCGAGTGGGATCCGTACATGCGGCCAATCCTCACCGAGGTCGAGGGTGCGATCGGGTTTGAGGACCTGGTCGAAGGCCAGTCGATGTCGGAATCGCTCGACGAGTCGACCGGCATCGCCAAGCGTGTGGTCATCGACTGGCGTACCGGCGCAGCCCGCGGCCAACAGGATCTGCGTCCCGCCATGGTGGTCAAGAGCAAGGACGGCAAGATTCTCAAGCTCGCCCGCGGCGGCGACGCCCGCTATCTGCTGGCGGTCGACGCCATCCTTTCGGTCGATCCCGGCGGTCACGTGAAGGCCGGCGACGTCATCGCCCGCATGCCGAGCGAAAGCGCCAAGACCCGTGACATCACGGGCGGCCTGCCGCGGGTTGCCGAGCTGTTCGAGGCACGGCGGCCGAAGGAGGCTGCCGTTATCGCGGAAATTTCCGGTACCGTCCGGTTCGGCCGCGACTACAAGAACAAGCGCCGCCTCACCATCGAGCCGAGCGTCGAGGGCGAGGAGCCGAGGGAGTATCTCATTCCCAAAGGTAAGCACATCCATCTGCAGGACGGTGACGTCATCGAGAAGGGTGACTACATCGTCGAGGGCAACCCTGCGCCCCACGACATCCTGGCCGTCAAGGGCGTCGAAGAGCTGGCGGCGTATCTGGTCAACGAGATCCAGGAAGTCTATCGGCTCCAAGGCGTCCACATCAACGACAAGCACATCGAGGTGATTGTTCGCCAGATGCTCCAGAAGGTCGAAATCAGCGATGTGGGCGACACCGATCTCATTCACGGCGAGCAGATCGACAAAACGGAACTCGACGAGATCAACGCCAAGGCGCTCGAAGAGGGCAAGAAGCCGGCCCACGGCTATCCGGTTCTCCTCGGCATCACCAAGGCATCGCTTCAGACCCGCTCGTTCATTTCGGCGGCGTCCTTCCAGGAGACCACCCGGGTTCTCACTGAGGCAGCGGTCAACGGCAAGATCGATACACTGGACGGCCTTAAGGAGAACGTCATCGTCGGGCGGCTGATCCCGGCCGGAACCGGCGCAGTGATGGGCCAACTCCGCGAAGTCGCGACCAAGCGCGATCAGCTCATTCTGGACGAACGCGCGAAGGAGGCGCTCAAGGCTGCCGAGCAGCCGGTGCAGCAACTGCCAGCGGCGGAGTAGGTCCGGGCTGCCGAATGCCGCGGTTGGGGGGCGTTGCAAACGTCCTCCTCGCCGCGCTTGCGGGGCAAAAGACGTGTGGCGCGGCTATTTGGCCGTCGCCCCTGGCAGGGCCGCATGTTAGCGGCTCTCTTCCTCGCTCTGCCCTCCCCCGCTTACGGGGAGGGTAGAGCGAGGAACATGGAATGGGGTGGCGTCGGGTGATATCTTCCATGACTGTGATCGGGAAGGAAGTTAATCGCGGTGGCATTACGGAAACGACCGATAGTTCCCGCTGAGATCGTAAGTGATCCCTCGGTCATGAGCGGCGCGCCCGTCGTCAGAGGCACACGCGTACAGGCCGAAACGATTCTCACTTATTTGCGAGCTGGGCACAGCAACAGAGAAATTTTCGAAGACTATCCAAGCCTTCCAATTGACGGCATCAACGCCGTGATAGCTTGGGCCGAGGCGACTTATGGTCCGGATTGGAAGGAGAAAAAGGCGGATGCGACAGGATCGACCCTTTGAATGGTAGATTTCTGATTGACGAGTGTCTAAGCGCTGCCTTGGTTGCGGTAGCAAAGGAAAGAGGGTTTCAGGCGGACTACGTCACCTACATCGGTAAGAGCGGTTGGTAGGACTGGAACTTGGCCTCTTACGCGTTGGAAAACGACTACGTCTTCGTGACCAATAACCGTCGGGACTTTCTAAAGGAATATGCCAAGATCAATTTGCACAGTGGCCTGATCATCATCGTTCCGGACACCAAGAGGGCTGATCAGCAGCGATTGTTTGTAAAGGTATTGGATGTCGTTTCCATGCGGAACGAGGACCTCGTGAAC